>Ga0163144_10006830_pt1 | contig 25101 bp, 18 predicted proteins | sample OliLak19BULKMAT1_FD_123175 | JGI IMG/M metagenome (GOLD analysis project Ga0163144, IMG submission 123175) | Freshwater microbial mat bacterial communities from Lake Vanda, McMurdo Dry Valleys, Antarctica - Oligotrophic Lake LV.19.BULKMAT1 | ecosystem: Environmental > Aquatic > Freshwater >... | reverse complement strand
CTCCTCTTCGATCCGTTTCTGATACGCCGTCGCCTCGATCGCCTTCGGCGCGCCCAGCCGCGACCACATCAGACTCCACGCCGCCAGGCGTAACGCCGTGGCTGACGGCTTCCGCTCGGAAGATTCACGAGGCTGCCGCCAGGCCCGGACCGGTGATCGTGCCTGTCGGCATGTTGCCGTTGCGGATGGCGAAGAGGCCGGGGAAGCGGTCGGCCCAGGCGGCGTTGGCGGCGGGGCAATATTGCCGGCCGTTGGATTCGATGGCTGCAATGCCGGGGATGTGGGCGGCCAAGCCGGCCGAGTGAATCAGGGACGCACCCACGCAGGTCAGGTCCTGGACGCAGCTGAATAGGCCGAGCTGCCGGGCGACGACGGCGAGCAGGAGTGTTCCCGTCTGACCCTTGCAGGCCTTGAAGGCGACGCCGGTGTAACCGAGTTCGCAGGCCAGGTGCAGCGTCGCCGGATCCAGAAGCGACTCGTCGATGACGATGGGTTTCAGCTTCGCCGCGACGTGCATGGCGTTGCCGCGGCCGGCGTTCAGCTCGCGCGCCGTCGGCTGTTCGATGTACTGCACGCGGTCGTAGGCTCGGGGCGTTTCCTCCCGCAGTTTGTGCAGGTAGTCGAGCAGGTAGTCGACGTTCGGGCAGCGTTCGTTGAAGTCCAACGAGTAGTGCGTGACCGCGCTGCCCCCAACCGCATGGACGGCCTGCGTGCGGGCCAAGTCCCAGCCGAGGTCATCGCCGTTCAACTTGATCTTCAGGTGGGTCAGACCATCGGCAGCGATCCAGTCGACGAGTGTTTCGGGCAGGCCGTCGCCGACGGGAGTCACGAGATCCGCGGGCGCGATCGGGTCGAGTGCGCCGACGAGGTGATACACCGGAAGTTCCGCCACCGGGGCCGAGGTGACCGCTTCATTCAGATATCGGCCGCGGTACGGCTCGCCCAGAAAGTGCGACAAATCCTGCGGCAAGAACTCGCGGCCCAGGGTTTGGTAGGCACTGCGGTCGAAGGCTTTGCCGTAGGCGTCGTGCAGTGCCGCATCGAACGGCGATACGGCCACGAGCGTCGCCAGCTTCGGGATCGCTTCGGTCAAGCCGAGCCGAGCTTGCACGCCGTCGGCGCGGCGGAAAAACTCGGCTTCCAGGGCGTGCACGATCTCGACCGGATGCCCGCGCAGGCCGCACGCCGGCAGGAGACGAGCCGTCTCGGCGGCGATCTCCAGCATCGCATTCAGCGTCGTCTCGTAGGTCAGCGACCGCGTCGGCCACGCCCAGACATTGCCCATCGGCATCGAGCCGAAGCCTGTCACCCTGCGGCCGTTGGCTTCCAATGTCAGGTGTACGTTCAGCAGCGTCACGCGGTCGAGCACCACCCCGCCGAACTTGATCGGCGTGCGGTAGTGAAACGACTCGGTCGCGGTGGTGACCTCGACAATATGGGCGGTGCGGCGGTCCATTCCGATTGCTCCTGCTTAAAACGCTTCCTTCGGAGTTTAGCGGGCAGAACTCAGGGAGGGCACGACATGATCCCCGATTGGCAACTTCCCTCAGGCGTCGATCGAGGACTCTTCGACTACTTCCGTGCCGCCGAAATGGTCCGCGGTTACGACGAGCAGATGGCGGCCTCGCCCCTCGCCACAGCCGATGTCTCCTTCTGCGAACGCCACTTCGCCAAGCCCGGTCGCCTCATCGACCTCGGCTGCGGCACCGGCCGGCTTGCCGGCCGCTTCGCCCAGCTCGGCCACGACACCGTCGGCGTCGATCTTTCCGACGAGATGCTCAAGCAGGCCCAAGCCAACGCAGGCACGCTTCTCGTGACGTGGCTGAACGCCAACATCATCGACGTGACTCCTGCCGGCGGCCCGTTCGACTATGCCGCGTGCCTGTTCAGCACTTGGGGCATGATCCGAGGCCGCGACCAGCGCCGCGACATGCTGACCAACGTGAATCGACTGCTCAAACCCGGCGGCACGTTTGTCCTGCACGTCCACAACCGCCGCTACGCCCGCCTCGGTTGGAAGCGGATTCTGAATCACGAACTCCGCGCGCTGATGGGCCGAGCCGAGACCGGCGACATCACCATGCCCCAAGCTTACGGCGGTGCCCCGTTGACGCTGCACCACGCCACGGCCGGCGAAATCCGTCGCGAGTTGAATGAGGCCGGGTTTCGGATCATCGAGATGACGGGCGTCGATGGCGAAGGGAATCTGCGACGGCCGCGCCGCTGGAGCGCGGGTACGTATGGCTACTTGGCAGCAGTGACTTGCGGCGAGCAGGAGGCGTAAGTCAGCGTTCGGCTCGTCGGGCATCACTCGTGGGCGACCGCTTCGGGGATGCTCAGCTTCACCGCATGCAGTGCCGGGATCAGGCCCGCGATCGCGGAGACGAAGATCGCGCCGGCGGCGATGCCGAGGCCCTGCCGCCACGGCACGAGCAGATCGAAGATGAAGCCGGATTCCTCGTACAGCACAACCCGGAGGATGTACCACTCCATCGGCAGGCCGATCAGGATGCCGAGGACGGTGCCGAAGAAGCCGATGAGCAGCGCTTCGGCCAAGACCGTTCGGACGATCTGCCCCGGGGTCGCCCCGACGGCGAGCAGCAGCCCGAGTTCGCGCTTGCGCTGCAGCACCGAGATGAGCAGTGCGGTGACGACGCCGAGGGCGGCCACGATGCCGACGATGAGCTGCTGCAGGTACGCCAGGACGTAGACGCGGTCGATCAGGTCGGCCAGAAATTTGCGCACGGTCTTGCGATCCTGCACCGTGAGCGCATGGCTCGCAGCGTAATCGGCGACGGCTTTGCTTTCCGCGGAATCGGGTTTTGCATCCTTCAGGTAGACGTGGCAGATATCCACGAGCGGATCCTGAAACAGCGTCGCGTAGACTTTGCGATCCAGGAAGATGGTGCCGCGGCTCCAGGAATAGTCGCGGACGGTTTCGACGATGCGGAGTTCGACCGGGCCGCGCGGGCCGGGCAGGCGAATCGCGTCGCCGATGCCCAAGCCGTGCCGCTGGGCGAAATTCTCCGAGACGACGGTGAAGTTGCCGCCGGGCAGGTTGCGGAGCTTCGCCAGCCCTTCGCGGTTCCCGCCGGAGCGCTTCGAGGTGTGGTCCGCATAGGCGACCGCATCGATGGCGACGAGGAAGACGACCGTGTTGTTGAAGTCCGGCCGAACGTACTTGATGCCGACCGCAGAGTCGACGCCGGGCAGTTTGCGCAGGTCGTCGACGACGACCGGGTCGAGCGGCGCTTGAGAACTGGTCGCCTCGGTCACACTGCCCGCGAAGACGAAGCGGTCGGCTTGGATCACTTCGTCCAGCCATTGCACGACCGGCACTTCGTTGCTGAGGCCCACGCCGGCGGTCTGGATCATGACCGCGACCCCAGCTCCCAGGGCACCGATGACGACGCCCGTGCGGCCGGGCGAGCGGATCAGGTTATCGGCCGCGAGTCTCGCTTCGATCGGCAGGATGCGGCGGAAAAGCGGATGCAGCAGTCGGACCATGATGCCGACGAGGATGGGGGCGGACAACAGCAAGCCGACGAGCGCCGCCATCATGCCGCCGAACGCGCCGACGCGCGGCGGAAGTTCATGCCTTGTGACGATCATGATGATGCCCCCGGCGATCAGCGCGGCACAGGTCGCCCGGTGGGCCATCGCCCAGACGCCGCCGGCGATGCCCGGCACCCGCCGCACGGCATCGGCGGGATCCTGATAGGCGGCCTGAATCGCGGGAATGATGGCCGCACACACGGCGGTGCCGATGCCCGCCGCCGCCGCGATGAGGGTGGTCAGCAGGGAAGGAAGGGCGGGATCCGCCGAGGGGTTCAGGAACATGGCCCCGAGTTCTTCGCGGAAGGCGGTCAGAATCGCATGGGCCATCAGCGTGCCGATGGGCACCCCAAGGGCGGCACCGAGGAGACCGAGCACGAACGCCGAGAACGCGAACAGTTTGACGATCTGAATTCGGGTCGCACCGATGGATCGAAGGATGCCGATGTCGTGACGACGCTCGGCGACGGTCACCGCCAGCGCGTTGTAGACGAGAAAGAGGCCGACGATCATGGCCGCGAACGAGCAGAGCGTGAAGCCGATCTGAATGCCGCCGATGATTTCCTGCGTCGAGGATCCCTGCGTCTCAGGCGTCTGCACGGTTGCGCGATCCTGCACCACGGCGAGCACCGCGGACCGTACCGTGACGACGTCGGCCGTCGGTTCCAAAAGCAGGTCAATCCGATTGACGCGAACGGGGGTCAGCTTTTCCCACAGATCCTCGCCGGCGAAGCCGCCCGCTGCGGCACCCGTTCCCAGGCTCGGCCCGGCGCGAACGAACCGCGCCGCCTGGACGATCTCCATACCGACGACGTGGCTGCCCAACAACCCTATGGGCGAATCGGCGGCCGACTCGAAGTACCCTGCCGGCAGACAGTCGATGTCCCGATTGCCGAACCGAACGACGAATGGTGCCGACGCATCCTTGCGGGACTTCACCCAGTCGTCGAAGGCGGGCTTCGACAGCACGACGATGCGGCGCGTGAACAGCAGAATCGCCGTGGCCCGGTTTTCCTCCAGCGTCCGCGTGAAGGTGACGCCGAGCGGATTCGGCTTGCCGGGGTCCAACCATTCCTTGGAAAGTTCGACGCCGATCAGCACCGCCATGCGGTTGGTCGGTTCCGGCAGCGTCACCCGTTCGACGACCAGCGGTTGGACGCTCGCCACCCCGGGAATGCTCGCGGCCCGCAGTTCGTCGACCAGCGACCGCGCGACGCCGAATTCGCCGTTGCCGATGGACAGGTCGCCCATGCCCAGCGGCGTGCTCGTCTGCCCGGCGGCCCGTTCGAGCACCTGATTCAACAACCGGGACGACACCAGCGTCGCCACGCCGAGTGCGATGCTGGCGATGATGAGCAGGGCGCGGTTCCGGCGTTGAAGCAGATAGCGAAGGCTGAGCAAAACATAAAGCTGCATCGTGCATTCCCGAAGTCGTGGAGTCTTTCCATATGGTAGCGTCGAAGTTACGGTCGCGGCCCGGTCACGGGCGCATCGGACTCGAGAAGTCCGTCCCGGAGCCGCACGATGCGGGTGCCGTACTGCGCCGCATTCTGGTCGTGTGTGACCATGATGACCGCACGGCGGCCCGGCTCCGGCAGGCCTGCCAACAGCGTCAGAATCTCGCGGCTGTTGGCGCTGTCCAGGTTCCCGGTCGGCTCGTCGCACAGCACCGCTTCCGGCTCACCCACGAGCGCCCGCGCCACGGCGGTCCGCTGCATCTCCCCGCCGGACATTTCTTCCGGGAAGTGCTCAGCCCGATGTGCCAGCCCGACCCGCTCCAAGGCCGCACACGCGCGGGCGATCGACTCCTTGCGGTTGCGCTTGTCGAGCAGCAGCGGCAGGGCCACATTCTCTGCGGCCGTGAGTGTCGGAAGCAGGTTGAAGGCCTGAAACACGAAGCCGATGCGGGTGCGTCGCAGCAGACTCCGCTGGGTATCCGTCATCGTCTGCAGGTCCTGCCCCTGAAAGACCGCGCGGCCGCCGCTCGGCGTGTCGAGTGCGCCCATGAGGTGCATCAACGTCGATTTGCCGGAGCCGCTCGGCCCCATGATGGTGACGAACTCGCCCCCCTGGATGGTCAGACTGACCCCGCGCACGGCCTGCACCACGCGTCGGCCCTGTTCGTAGGTCTTCACGGCGTCGATGAGTTCAATCATGGTCCACAGTCCCAAGTCGCGGCGATCCGTCACGATGGGATTGTAGTATCCGCTGCGCGGACCATAGCGGAATGCGGATTCGGGAATGCGGATTGCAGGGAGTTTCGATTCTTTGCTTCAAATCCGCATTCCCAAATCCGCATTCCGAGATGATCGAAGCCGCCGCACCCGGCGGCCGACGAGCAGCACGGCAACAGCCAAGCCGAGGATCGTCGTCGGCTCCGGGATCGGAGTGAAACTGATGACAACGTCGTTACCGCCTTGGAGGGTGTTGGTGGCGATGTCCCCGAAGTAGGAGATGTAGGCCGTGTTGCCGTCGATGGTGAACGAGGAAGCTTGCGGCAGGCCGGCGAATTCCCCGGTCACGAATCCGTTCGAGGTCATGTTGATGACGAAGAAGCGGTCGGCCATGGCGGGCGTATAACCCAAGCTTGCCGTCAAGGTCGAACCGGTGAGTGTCACAGCGTTCTGAGCGACGAGTTGCGTGGCTTGGCCCACGCCGGTGCCGTTGAGTCGGACCAAGAAGGTCGCTCCGCTGTTCAGCGTTATCGAGCCAAAGACGGTGAGCGTACCGGGGACCGCGTCCGCCGTGCCGGGGGCCAGACGGCCGCCGTTGTTGACCGTCACAGCGCCCGAACTGCGGCCCGTACCGCCGAAGGTCGCACCCGTGTTCACGGTGACGTTGCCGGCGCCCGTGCCGGACTGAGTGCCGGTCTGCAGATTCGTGTTGAATCGACCGCCGTTGACCGTGACGCCGCCGAGAAAGTCGCTGTCCGGCGCAGTGACGGTGAATGTACCGGTGCCGACCTTCACAATGCTGCCCCCGCGTCGAATCTGGCCGCCGTAGGTAGTGCTGGTGTTGTCCCCGCCGAGCGTGAGCACGGGAGTGACGGCCGTATTGTTCGGCCCGAGGAACAACGATCCGCCGGGTAAGGTCGGGTTGGTCGAGCCTGCATCCGACAGCGAGCCGATAGTCTGGTTAAAACCGTTACTGCCTGCCAGATTTTCGGACAGAACCAAGACCGCCCCGTTCCGGATGGTCACGGCCGACATCGGGGGCAGCGCGTTCGTGACGCCGGCGTATGTCAGTTCGGAATCCACGCCGAGAATCGTCGGCCCTGTGTAAGTGTTTTGATTCGAGAAGACCAGCCATGCAACCAAACTGACGGCATCGCCGGTTTTTGTGAATCCACCGGGACCGGACAATATGGCACTGATGTTGAAGTCGGCCTCACCCGTGATCGACACGCTGCTGTAATTCTTCGCAATGAAGGAATGGTTCCCGGCGGACAGAAACACGTTGCCGCCGAGTTCCGGCGCCGGCGCTGAAGCCCCAGCAGGGTTTTGCGACGGCAGCACCTCAAAACGGATGTCCCCTGTCAGCGTCAGCGTATTCGCCCCGGTTTGCACGGCGGCGTGGTTCGTACCGCCATCGATCCCGAGCCGAAGCGTGTTAACGGTGATGTTGCGGCTGACGGTCAGAACACCGTTCTGAGACCAGAGATTGTTTAAGATCAAGTTGCCGGTACCTGTGCCGCCGATGGTCCCATTGCCGGCGAAGGCGACCGGTGCATCGATCGTCACCGTCGAGTTGCCGTTGTGGGTCAGTGCCGGCGATGTGCCGCGAAAAGTGATCACACCGGCGCCATCGAGCGTGTAAGCCCCAGCGGCATTCGTGAAGGTCAGCTGATTGATGTCGTAATTCGCATCAACTGTGCTCGTCAGGAATGTCGTGTTGCCGAAGATCACTTGCAAAGTGGCGGCGCTGATCGGTGGCATATCCCAGTTGCCGGCGGTTGACCAGTTTGTGTCAGCGCCAATACCAGTCCACGTGCTTTGGGCCTCGCTTCGAGCCGTGACAAGCAGCAGCAACAGTAAGGCCGCCCACCACCGCCGGCCAATCATTCGGAACATGAAAAACTCCCAAGAATGAAACGCGTATCTCGGCGAAGCTGCGAAGAACGAGGAATATGCGGAGGAAAGATAATGCTGGAGAAGAATTTCAGCTTATCGATACTAACCGGTTTCGATCACTCAAGTATCGACGATTTCGATGAACCTTGGATTGGATTCTCCCGTTTATCACGCTTCCTGAACCTTAGCGACCGTTAGAGTTCACGTGATCTTCGTAAATTCGGCAATCGCTACAACTGCACCGCTCGTCGTGACCCATCCGCAAAGCGCAATCGAATTCCTCATCTCGTTGCACATCCCTGCGTTAACATTCGCACGTTCGGCCCCCGCGGCACAGCCGCTGCGACCGGCACTCCCTGATTGACCGCTCGATCCGCACCGAGGATTTCGGTATGTCGTCACACGGCACCAGCCGCCGCACAGCCCTTTTGCAGACGTTGGAGCTTGAAGACAGGCTCACACCAACCCAAGCCGCTTTCGACCCCGAGCACGTGCTCGTCTCCTTCGCCGAAGTGGTGCCCGAAGCTTGGAGAACCGCATCGTTGGCCGGTTCCGCAGGCGTGCAGGGATTCGAAGCACTCGGCTTGGGTCTATATCGGGTGGCCGTGTCACCCGGCGTCGACCGCGACGTGGCGGAACGGGAATTGCGTGGACTGTCCGGGACGACTTCCGTCGGGCCGGACTATATCATCCGAACGCAGACTGTGCCGAACGACCCGGTCTGGAATGCGAACCGTTCCGCGGGCAACTCGATCGGCCTGCCTGCAGCCTGGTCGACGACGACCGGCACCGGGCAAACCATCGTTGCGGTCATCGATACGGGCATCGACGTCACGCATCCGGACCTGGCGCCGAACCTCTGGCGTAATCCCGGCGAAATCGCCGGGAACAATCGGGATGACGACGGCAACGGCTTCATCGACGATCTTCACGGCGTCGATTTCACGACAAACTCGAATAACCTGACGGACAGCGTGCAGCACGGTACCCACGTCGCCGGCATCATCGGCGCTGTCGGCAACAACGGCCAAGGCGTCGCGGGCGTCAACTGGCGGACGCGGATCATGCCGCTGAAATTCATCGGTGCGAACGGCGGCCTGACCAGCGACGCCGTTCGCGCACTGGACTATGCGCTGCGGAATGGTGCGAAGATCATCAACGCCAGTTGGGGCGGCAGCCCCTACGACACCGCCTTCGCCGCCGCGTTGAGCCGGGCGCGCAGCGCAGGGGCGATCGTCGTCGCCAGTGCCGGCAACTACGCGACGGACACCGACCGATCGCCTTTCTACCCCGCCGCCTACACGACGCAATTCAACAACGTCCTCGGCGTGGCCGCGACCGACGACGCCGGCAATCTCGCGTCCTGGTCCAACTTCGGAGCGACCTCCGTCACCGTTGCCGCCCCGGGAGTCAACATCACGAGCACGCTGAATAACGGCCGCTATGGAGCACTCGGCGGCACATCGATGGCCGCTCCGTTCGTCAGCGGGGCCTTGGCCCTGCTTTGGGATCAGAACCCGACTTGGACCTATTCCCAAATCCTGGACAAGCTGAAAACCAGCGTCGACCGTCTGCCGGGCCTGAGTGGCAAAGTCGCAACCGGCGGTCGATTGAACGTCGCCGAATTGGTCAATGCTGGACCCGTCAACCCACCTGCCCTACCGGTCGCTCCGCCGCCGCCGACCGCGGACCGCACGGGTCCGCGCGTCGTCGCCGCTCAGTTTTCAGGTGCCAAAGCCGGGCAATTCGACCGCGTCCGCCTCACCTTCAGCGAGGCTGTGAATGCGGCAACGCTGACCAACGCCAACGTCGCCGTCGCCGGGCCGACCAGTACGCTGAGCATCTCATCCGTAATCCCGACGGCAGGAACCAACGGAACGCAATTCACGCTCCTGTTTTCTCGCGTGCAGTCCACCACAGGAAGCTACACGATGCGGGTGCATTCGGGCGTCCGCGACATCTCAGGCAATCCTCTCGACCAGAACGGCAACGGCATCACCGGGGAAGCCGGCGACTTCTTTCAAATCACGTCCCACCTGGCGGGCACCGCGTCACCCCCGCCGCCGACAGTGCCCGTCGCACCGCCGCCGGTTTCGCCTCCAAGCGGATCGAGGGTGAACTACACGCCCGGTTTGCTGCCTCGAATCGTGTTGCCGCGGCGCACGACGCGCTTCGAAATCGTGGTGAACGAAACCTTCGCGGTTGAAGATCTCACCGTGACCCTGAACCTCGTGCATCCCCGACCCGGCGATCTTTCCCTTCGGTTGAGCGCACCCGACGGTCGCCGTGCGACGCTCGTCAACCGCATTGGATTCGCCGCAACGACGACGTTCGCGGACCGCAACGGAACCAAGCCGTTGCAACCGCTCAGTACCTTCCAGGGAGCACCCGCACGCGGGACTTGGGTGCTCGAACTCTTCGATCTGGGAGACGGTGGCGCAGGCTCGCTGAACACCATAAGCCTCGGGTTCGCGCGAACGAGTATTGCCGCCCAAAGCTTGTGGCCGGCGGGCGCACCACACAGCCTGAATGCCGAAGACTTGGATAGTTCCTCCGACGAACGAAATCGTGCCATACTGGGCGGTCGGTCCGATGCCATTGCGAAAGTCCGATGAAGGTTCGGGTTATGCTGGACAGGCGACGGACCAGCGCTTATGCTGATGATCGGGACGATTCGTTGAATACATCGGCCGCCACCGTAGGTGTGTAGTGCGCAAAACAAAACAGCTTGTCACGATTCTGATGTGCATTGCGATCGGCGTTGCCGCGCTCTTATCCACGCGGCAATTCGATCTGGGTGCCGCCGAGCGGATCGACCTCAAACCGCTTGCCCATTGGGATTTCACGAAGCAACCCGACGGCAAAGATGCTGCAGGCTTGCTGCACGCCAAGATCACCGGAAAACCGATCGCCACGCCGGACGGTCTGACGCTTGCCGAGACGGACCGCATCGTGGTTCGCGACCGCGTGATGCCGACAGCGGCCTTTCTTCCCAAGGCTGCAATGTCCGTTGTCGCCTGGGTCCGCATCGATCAGGACACCGAGTGGGGCGGCATCTTCGGCTGTCTCCAGGACAACGGGCCGCACGAAAAGGGCTTCCTGCTCGGATACGATAAGGTCGGGTTCTCCTTCGGTTTGGCCGGTGCCAAGACGCCGAGTGCGACCGGCAAGATCACCTTCCTGAAAAGCAAAACCCCCTACAAACTCGGCGGCTGGCATCACGTCGCAGCCGTCTACGACGGCACGAGGATGAAACTTTACGTCGACGGGAAACTCGACGCGGAAAGCAGCGAACAATCCGGCGACGTTCTCTACGCCGACTCCGCTCCCCTCGTCCTCGGCCGCTATCAGGACGACGACGAGGACTTCCCGATGATCGGCGGGATCCGCGAAGTGCTGTGGTGCGTCAACGCGCTGACGGCCGAACAATTGAAGGCGCACTACACAGCCGACGAAGCGCTTGCGTTACGCAGGCAGCCGGAGCCGCCGCGCTTCGCCGTAGAACCCTACGTGCAGTTCGCGACGCAGACTTCCATGGTCGTGATGGGCGAAACACTAGTGCCGACTGAAGCCGTCGTCGAATACGGCAACAGCTTTCCGCCCATGCTGACGGCGAAAAGCGCGGCAAAGGCCACCATGCACGAAATCCCGCTCATCGGATTGCAACCGAACACCAAATACTTTTACCGCATGGTTTGCACCGACGCGGACGGTACCGTCATCGCCGGGAAAGCCAACGTCTTTCAAACCGCCTGCGGCCCGAGCGACGCCTACAGCTTCACCATCTTCGGCGACACGCAGAAGAATCCGACCATTACCGGAAAGATCGCCAAGCTGATGTGGGAGCGTCGCCCCAACTTCGTGCTGCACATGGGCGACGTCGTCGACAACGGACCGGACAAGAAGGAATGGACCGAGGAACTGTTCAAGCCCTGCAACGATCTCTTCGGCCGCGTACCGGTCTTCCCCTGCATCGGCAATCACGAAAAGAATCACGCTCACTACTATCAATACTTCAGCCTGCCGAAACCGGAGTACTACTACAAATTCGTCTACGGTAACGCTGAATTCTTCGTCATCGATTCCAACAAGCCGTTGTTGCCCGGAAGTGAACAATATCTGTGGTTGGATACCGCCCTTGCGAACTCGAAGGCAAAGTGGAAGTTCTGCTATCATCATCATCCCTGCTGGACGATGGATTCGGACGACTACGGTAATACTTGGAAGGTGAATTCGAAGTTCGGCGATTCGCGGGCGCGATCGCTGATCCCGCTCTACGAGAAGCATAAAGTCGATTTCGCCATGAACGGCCATGTCCACTTCTACGAGCGCTCGTGGCCGATCCGAGCCGACAAGGTCGACCCGACCGACGGTGTGACGTATCTGACGTCGGGCGGTGGCGGCGGCAAGCTGGAAGACTTCGCACCCACGCCCGCATTCTTCAAGAATCAGAATCTCGCCAACTACCATTATTGCTGCTTCAATATTCATGCCGGAGTGCTCGAAGCGAAAGTCTACGATCATGAAGGTCGACTGTTCGATCAATTCAGTAGGAAAAAGGACTAAGCATCGCTCGCAGCGAAGCTGAATTCATGCCGAAATATCTCCTGATCGCTGCACTGATCGAAGCGCAGATTCAAACCGGAAAATGGGATCGCGGCCGCATGCCGAGCATCCGCGGCGTCGCCGTGGAACATTCCATTTCCGTCGTTACGGCCTCACGCGCCCTTCAAGTCCTGCGCGACAAGGGGTTGATTCAAACCATCGAACGCTCCGGCTGCTACCGGGTGCCGGCCGCCGATGCGGATCGCTGGGCGATTCTGCTGCACACCACGCCCGGCCCGTGGCAGCGCCTGACGACAACCGTCATCCGCGAAGGGTTCGAATCCCTGGCGCGGCGGACCCCGATGCATCTCGGGTTCGATACCTTCGCTGTGGTGGAAGGCATTACAAAAGAGCAGGCCAAGGATGCCGTCAAGGCCGCAGCGAAGGACGGTGTTCAAGGCATCGTCTTGTTGCCGAATCGCATCAGCTCAGGTCGCGCGGCTGCGGAAGCGGTATTCCTGAAAGCAGCAGAGGATGCGGGGCTGTCGGTGGTGCTGCTGGAGCGCAATCTGCGCGGTGCGGACGGACCGCTCGACCGCGATCTGGTAACGAGCGACGACTTCTCCGGCGGTCTCGCCGGTACCCGACACCTATTGGAGATGGGCTGCAAACGAATCGGCATCGTCATTGCTTCGCCGACGAGCAGTCACCAATGTCGCCTCGCGGGCTACATCTACGGATTACATTGCGCCGCCTCGGCCAACACCCGCAAGCTCCGCATTGAGGAAACCGTCCTCACACACGATATCAACCCGGATCGGCATGCATCCTATCGATCACTTTGCGATCGGATTCTGGATGCGAAACTCGATGGCGTTCATTGCTACGCGGACTATACCGCCGTTGGTGTCATTCTCGAACTGCAGCAACGTAAGATTCGCATTCCCGAGGAGATCGCCGTCATGGGGTACGACAATTTGCCGGTCGGCGATTTGTTGCCGCAGGGGTTGACCACTTATCGATCCGATACCGATTCCATGGTGGAGCAGGCGATTCGGCTGCTCGTCGAGCGACGCAAGAACCAGAAGAAAACCCCGGTCAACGTGGTCGTTCCGGGCGAGCTGATCATCCGCGGAAGTACGGTCCGTTCCTGACAACCTATGAAATCAATGTCATGTCATCTACATCGGACACCATCGTTGTCGGCGGCGGTATTGTCGGCTTGGCATGTGCCTGGGAAGCCGCACGACGCGGCCGTTCGGTCGTGCTGATCGAGCGGGACACATATGCCCAAAGTGCCTCAGTGCGGAATTTCGGTATGATCTGGCCGGTCGGGCAGCAGGCCGGCGAACACTACGAGCGGGCGTTACGCAGCCGCGATCGCTGGTTGACCTTACGGAAGGAAGCGGGTATCTGGCTGCAGCAGTGCGGTTCGCTCCATCTCGCCCATCATGAGATCGAAGCTCAAGTTCTGCAGGAATTGGCATCCAATGAACAGTATGACAGGTCATCGCTTACGATGTTGACCGCTAAGGAAATCGCAAGTCGATTTCCTTTAGTAAGGACAGATCGATTATTGACGGGTATGTATAGCGCATCGGAGTGCGTGGTCGACCCACCGAAGGCGATTCGGCAACTCACAAAACATCTCGTGGAGCACCACAGCGTTCGCATCATTCCCGCCACCGCGGTCGTCGCGATCGACATGCCGACCGTCACCACGGCCGGCGGCGAGCGATATCGTGCGGAGCAGGTGCTGGTCTGTACCGGCAGCGATTTTTCTTCTCTGTTCCCGCAGGAATTCAAGGTGTCCGGCCTGCGGCGGTGCAAGCTGCAGATGCTGGCGGCCGCAGCCCCTGCGGACGGAGTAAGGGTGGGCGTCCACCTCGCAGCGGGCTTGACCTTGGCCCACTACAAGGCCTTCGAAAGCTGCCCGAGTCTGGCGGAACTCAAGGCCTATCTGGCCCACGAGTATCCCGAGCATCTCAAGTACGGCATCCATGTGATGGCGTCGCAGCACGAATCCGGCGAATTGATCCTGGGCGATTCGCATCTTTACGAAGGCGATATTGAGTTCACCCAGTATGAATCCATCGACAAACTCATTTTGGAGTATCTCCAGCGCATGCTCGTCGTTCCCACGGAACGCATCACTCGGCGTTGGTACGGCATCTATGCGAAACATGCAACGAAGGTCTTGTTTACGGCGACACCCCAACCGGGCTGTACGATCATCAATGGTGTAGGAGGAGCCGGTATGACGATGTCATTCGGTCATATCGAGCATTGGTGGAATGATACCTATGGTACCCAAGTATGACGACGTCGATTCGATGTGTGATCTTCGATTGGGCCGGGACGACGATCGACTACGGCTGCCTCGCGCCCTCAGGTGCATTCGTCGCGGCCTTCCGGCAATACGGCATCGAGTGTTCGCTGCGTGAAGTCCGCGGGCCGATGGGCCTGCACAAGAAGGACCACATCCGGGAACTGCTGCGCGATGCCGAGTTTTCGGCGCGCTTCGAATCAGCGCGTGGACGTGGTTGGACTGAGGCCGACGTCGTGGAGTTGTACCGCATCGTCACGCCGATGCAGGTCGAGGCGGCGGCGAAGTACGCCCAACTCGTACCCGGATTGAACGCGGTCGTTGCGGAGTTGCGGGAGCTGGGGTTGAAGATCGCCGGGAGCACGGGCTACTTTCGGGAAGCCGCCGAGGTGTGCACCACGGGCGCGGCCGCCCAAGGCTACGTGCCGGACTTTTCAATCTGTGCGGACGAAGTGCCCGCCGGGCGACCGGCGCCGTGGATGATCTTCCGCGTCATGGAGGCATTGAATGTCTACCCGCCCAGTGCGGTCGTGAAAGTGGGCGACACGGTCGTCGACATCCACGACGGCCTGAATGCCGGGGTGCATTCGGTCGCGGTCATTGACTCCTCGAGCGAGATGGGTCTGAGCTTGGCCGAGTTCGAAGCTCTGCCGCAGGCCGAACGGGAACAGCGCCGTTCCACAGTCCGCGCGAAATTCGTCGCGGCCGGGGCGACCGCCGTGCTGAATTCCTTAAACGATTTGCCGGCATGGCTGCGAATGCTCAAACAGTGATGGTTCTGTTGCGGGCGACGATACTCCATTGGTCGACGATGCGATTCTCATCGTCAGCAATCAACGCATAATCATGGAGAGCGACTGTCGGGCAGATATGCCACGGCAACGCATAGTAAGCGGCACCGATTCCAATCGAATCGGCATGCGGCGATTCGATAACCAGGTGTTCCTCGTTGTGGGCAATAATGTTGTAATCCGCGATGTTCGGGAAGTGAACCCGCTTTGTCATCGGCGGGTCGGAGGCCACGGCCTTCGTGCCCAAATCGAACGTGACGAGATTACCGGTCGGCTTGGAGACCACCCGCGTCAGCAGTGCGGCGGCCGGCACGATCCCGGTCAGATCCGGGAAACGGCTGCCGTAGCCGTGGTCGTGCAGAACGTAGGTTCCCGGCGAACATTCCAAGTCGGGCACGCGTTGCATCGCGGCGTAAATCGGAAACGTCGGCGTGCCGCCGGCGATGATGGTGCGGCAGTCGATGCCGGCGGCATGGAGTCGATCGCGGAAGGCGATCACTGATGATATCCCTCGGTGTACTGCCGCTTCGCGCTCGGTTTGCGAGTCCTGATGGTTGTGGCCGTCGTAGGCATGCAGACCCTTGAACACGAGGTTGCGGGTCCGTGCCACGCCCTCGGCCAACTCCTCGGCCCGTGGGCCGATCAGCACTCCGGTGCGGTGCTGGCCGACGTCCAGGTCGAGGTAGGCACCGAAAGTTTGTCCCGCGTTCAAAGCCGCGGACCGTAATCCTTCGAGTGATTCGGCACTGTCCACCAGCGCCGATATTGCGATGTCCGCGTACTTCCGACTCAAGGCTGCCAAACGGGCTGCGGTCGGGCCGATGACGGGGTAGGCGAGCAGGATATCCTTGGCACCCGCAACAGCTAAGGCTTCGGCCTCTGCTATGGTCGCGCATTTGAATTTTACGATGCCGCATTCGAGCTGAATCTTTGTGATCTCTACGGTTTTATGCGTCTTCACGTGCGGCCGCAATCGTGACGGGCTTCCGGCCATCTCAATAATACGTGCCGTATTCGCGCGAATAAACCTCGGATAAAAGATCAATGCAGGTGAAGCGATGACGGTTTCATCCGCGAGGCGGTCAAGGTGCGGCATCGGGTTGTCACCTTGGGTTTTCGAGGGTCTTGATGGTCGCCCGCGCGTCCGCTTCCAGTTTGCCGAGAGCTTGGCTTAGGGTGCGCAGCTGTTCGAGCGATGCCCGGTCCCCTTCGGATGCGGGGTCGAGGCGGTCGAGTATGTCTTTCAACTTCGCCGCGGTCTGGTCCAAGGCCGTGACCAAATTGCGCAGGCCGAGGCGGTCGTTGATCTCGGTCATGAGTTTGGCGGCATCCTGGAGCTTGTCCAGGTTCGCGTTGAAATCGGCGAGTTCCGTGAGTTCGCGCCAGCGACCGAGCAGAAACTTGCGGGCCTTGGCGTGCTCGTCGTTTTTCGTCGCCCATTCGGCATCGATCTTGGCCTTCTGTTCCTTGACCGATTCCAGCTTGACCAGGTCGTAAAGCTGATCGAAGGTATCCAACGCCTCCGGCACTTCGCCCGCCTCGAGCAGCGTGCGGATGCGGTTGTTCAACTCCTTGGCGGCGAACGCTTTCTCGAACTGGGCCGGGTCGTCGATCTTGCCGATCGACTTGCGGAGATCCTCGACACGCTGCTGCAGGGTCGGTCGAGCATCGCGCAGCAACTTCATTCTCGATTCTCCCGTCGCGATTCGGGCGGCGAAGTCCGCATCGGCGACTTCGGGAAGTTTGCGCAACTCGGCCAGCTCCGCGGTCAACGCGGCATCCAGACTTTCCAGCGCGGTCATACCGCCGACACCGCGTTCCAGCGCCTGTGGATTCTTGCCCGCGATGATCAGCCGCGTGAGTTCCTTACTCAGGCTTTGTTGGGTCTCCTGAATGCCCAGAACGCGACCGAGCCATTGGTCGAGCTTCGCTTCGGTTTCCGCCTTGGCGATCAGCTTGGCATCGAACGGGAAGCGGAGTGTGACGACACCTCGGGCGGCATTATCATAGACCGGGATCGGAAAGCGGCGGCCGTCGGCGCTGCCGAGCGTGACGGTGATGCAAGCCGTGTTGCGCAGCGTCCGTTGTGTGCGATACAGGCCGTCCCGCAGTTCGAGCCGGTCCCGGCCTTCGGCCCGCGTCGGGAAGTCGATTTCGCCGGCCTGAATCTGCAGTGGAGCCCCCGCGTTCGGGGGTTTCCCGTTGGTATCGACGATTTTCACCGTCAGCACGGCTTGGGTTGTCGGCACCTTCATCGCACGGATGCCGACGAGATTCTTGGCCGTGCTGAAGGCGGAGTTATAGCCGGTGAGCAGCCGACAGCGTGCGGAGCCGTCCGCGTTCACCGCTTCGATACGGAGGATGGTGTACTCCCGAGGCCGGGCCGCCATCACGGTGACAGCTTGTGTAGCGCGCGCGGGCGAGTCCGCTTTTTTCTGCTCGAAGATTTCGGAAACGACCAGTACGTCGTCGACGTGAATGAAGCGGTCGAATCCCGGCAGCCGCCCGCCGCGGAAGCGGACCTTCACGGTGTCGGTTTCCCTGTCCGGCATCTCAACGGTGGCCGTGGGGCCGAAGTCGCGGGCCAGCATCAGCCCCGCGAGGCGGGAAGCGGTCTGTGGGTCGCGCGTCTCCTTGGTGCGGAGGAACGGCGTGCATAGGCCGGTGTCGCCGTCGTGCCGGCGCGATTCGAGGCGGATGGTCCCTTGAGTCGTGCTCACGCGCAGATAATCCGTGGTCGTGCCGGTCAGTTCGCGGAACTTCGGCAGCTCCAGCGCGGGGAAACCGCCGTCGATAAAGGCCTGCGTCAAGCCGGTGCGGGCGCCGACGGGTACATCGGCCAAATCCAGCACCACGGCCGTGCCGAGTTCGCCGAGGGTGGGAGCGAGTGTCGCCTGAAGCTCCAGCAGGAACTGGGACCGATACGGCTGCGCGAACAGCGGATGCGGCACGAACTGCACGAGGATCTGCCGGCGATACGGTGTGTTCAACTGCGGGTCGAGAACCGGCGGCGCCGCAGAGATTCGGGACGCCGTGAGGCCGATGAATGCAGTAAACAGCAGAAGTCGGACCATGACGAAACCCCAGCGTGGCACGCGATCCACCAGCATTCTGACGGATCGCGTCCTCGACCACAATAGTTCCGGCTCAAGGAAGTTTGAACGGGATGGTCCGCGACGCTTCGTTGCGGATGATGTCCAGTGAAACGACATCGCCTGCTTTTTTCTCACGCAGACTGTAGGCCGGCAAATCGGTCTCGCGGGTGAAATCAGTTCGGCCGGCGAACCCGATCAGGATGTCGTTCTTCCGGAGGCCCGCTTTGAAGGCCACATCATGCGGGGCGTACTCGCCGACGTGTTGGATCAGGAATGCCATCTTCCCCGGTGTCGGCTTCAACTTGGCTCTCTCTTCCGCCGGCAGGTCAACTGCATAAATCCCGCCCAGTGCCTTGCGGCGCAGCACCCACGAACTCGGCCGCCAGGAGATGCTGTTGTTCTGGCGCCAACCCGGTTCGAGCTTGAGCGTCAATTCCATGGGCCGGCCATCGCGCATGATTTTCGCTTGAACCTTCGCACCGGTTGCTGGTGTGTGATGCAAGACCCATTGCACATCCGCCATGGAGAGCAACGGCTGACCATTCAAGGAGACGATTCGATCCTTCGCGAGGAATCCCGACTTCTCGCCGACAGTTTCTTTTTCCACGGTTTGTATGGTGGCTCGCTCTTTCGGATCCAGGATCAACCCGAGCGATTTGGGGTGCGGATAGGGGAACAACAGTAAATCCGGCAGCAATTCCTTTCTCGAAAAGATTTCCTCACGAGCGGCGTCGCCGATCTGATGGCAGTGGATGCAACTCCGGACAACATTGCCTTCGTAGTTCAGCTTGGCTGTGTACTTGTTCTTCAGATCGGGAAACAGTTCCGGGCTGGTGTACTTCGGTGCGGGACCACCCTTGCCCGCCAGAGAAGCCTTCACTTGGGCAAAATCCTCATGCAACGCAAGCGTGCCTTCCATGGCCCGGGCCAGGCCGTCAACCGAAACATCGCCGACCCAATTTTTCTGGTGCGAACGAGTGCCGAAACGACCGTAGATCGTGCCGTCGGCTCGGAAGAAAAACACTGCGAAGGACTGATCGGTGTCGAACTGGAACAGCGACAGATCGAGCCCGTTCGTAGCCACGATCCGCAGCAGAACGAACTTCTGCAGCAGGGGTTTGATGCGATCGTCCGCATCGATCAGGTCATCATCGAGTTTGACGCACTCCTCGCACGGAAGACACCGAAGCACCGCGATGATCGGTTTCCCACTGTTTTTGGCTTCGAGGAACGCTTTCGGCACGTCGTTGTAGATCCATTTTCCTTCGGCTTCGATCCTCTTCTTGTCGTTGCGGACTTTTTCCTCCCGCGTCTGGGCAGGGGCATTCGGAACAAGGTACGCGAGCAGAACGAGAGCCAGCGTCGCAGTGCGGATCATGGGGAACAAGCTCAAAGGGAGAGTAATCTGAGGCATGAAGTGGTAGTTCATCAAGACGTGTGGCAAAGTCAAGTCGAGGCACACGGATGTCAGCGTCGAAGAGATGGGAGGGCATTGGATCGCACATCGGGCCAACGCGGCGAAGTCGCCGAAGTGCCGTAAGGTCTGTTTGAGGCCGCAGCAGGATTCTTTGCGAGGCTGATGCGATTCCGTTTGGCCCAAGGTTCCCAGGCCTCGGAAACCAACAAACCCATCCCCCATTCGGTCGCACGTCGCATCGGACTTGACTCCGATTTCCCACTCCGCTATTCGGCCGGACCTAAGCGCACGGACGCGCTCGATCGGCGGTTGCGGAGGCGACGGATGAAAGCCTGTTTCGGCTGGTCGGTACGAATCGTCGCTCTTTTCTGTGCGCTGTTCGCGTTCTCGGCTGCGGCCTCGGCCCAGTCGCCCGCCCTGGCGACGACGGCGGACAACCCGACGGGCAAGATTGTCGCCCAGGTTCTGCCGGTCGACTTGAAGGCGGTCGATCCCGAATACATCCGCAGCCTCATGCACACGCGGACCGGAAAGCCCTACGACGACGCAGTCGTGAACGAGGACGTGCGTCGGCTCTTGGCCTCCCGGCTGTTCGTTCCGGGCAGCGTGAGCATCTCGACGGCCCTGACGGCCGACGGCCGGGTGACGGTCTTCGTCAAAGTCCGCGAACTCAGCGGGACAATTCAGGAAGTCCGCTTCATCGGGGCGCAGCACATTTCCCCGGATGAGTTGGTCGACCTGACGCAGATCCGCCGCGGCGGGCCGATGAACCCGACCATGAACCAACTCGGCCGTACCGCGATCCTGAACAAACTGCGGGACGACGGCCGCTACTACGCCTCGGTCGAACTCGTCGAGGGTGGTACCATCGCGGACCGCAACGTCGTCTTCCAAATCGTGGAAGGGCCGGTCGTCCGCGTGAAGGGAATCGAGTTCCGCGGCAACACGGCAGCGATGAGCGGCCGGCTGAAGACGGTCGTCGTTTCAGGTTCCGCCCTCATTCCCGGATTCGTGACGCCGCTCACTCCCAAGTTGAACCCGACGGCGGTCGATGAGGACAAGAAGAAGCTGCTGACGTACTACCATCGCCTCGGCCACATCGACGCGATGATCTCCGAGGAAATCGTGCCGGATGTCAACGACATCGGTGCGGTTACGATCGTTTATCACATTGCCGAAGGCAGGGCCTACACGGTCCGCAACGTACGCATCGAAGGGAACAAGAGCCTCTCGGAGGAGCGCATCCGCAAGGTCACTGCGATGAAGGCCGGCGAACGCTACGACATCGACGTGGTGACTGCGGACGAGAAGCGGATTGAGATGCTGATCGGCAACGCGGGCTTCAAGACCTTTGTCGCCACGGAGAAGTTCGCCGACCCCAACCTGCCCGGCGTGGTCGACATTCAGTATCGCGTCGTCGAGCAGAACAAGGAGCCGGACCGCGTCGGGCGCATCATCATCGAAGGCAACACGGTCACCGATCAGCGGATCATCCTGAATCAACTCGGGTTCTTTCCCGGTCAGATTCTGCAGCGGCCGCAACTCGAACGAGCCAAGTTCAATCTGATGCGGCTGGGCCTCTTCGACATGGAGGACCCGCCGACAATCGAGGAAATCCCCAACGAGTTCGACAGCGGCTACAAGGACATCCGCGTGCGGGTGAAGGAAATGAACACGGGCATGATCGCCTTGCAGGCGAACGTGAACTCGGACGCCGGGGTGAACGGCAACCTGGTCATCAACCAGCGCAACTTCGACATCCTCCGCGTGCCGACGAGCCTGGACGATCTCTTCTCCGGCAAGGCCTTTCGCGGCGGCGGTCAGGAAATGCGGATCGAAGCCGCTCCCGGGCAGATCTTCCAACGCTACGCAATCACCTTCCGCGAACCGTACCTTTACGACAGCCGCTACGGGCTGACCGCCAGCGCTTCCTACTTCACCCGGCAACTTCCGGAGTACAACGAAGAACGCTACGGCGTCCGTGCGGGCATCGATTACCGCTTCGACGATTCGGGCACGTGGCGGGCCAACTTCAGCGCCCGTCTCGAAGGGGTGAACATTCACGACATTCCGTATTGGGCCACCAGGGCGATCACCGACGACGCCGGGCAATCGACGTTGCTCGGTCTTCGCGCCGGCCTGACTCGGGATACGCGGGACAGCATCCTGATGCCGACCACCGGCAGCCAGGTCGATATCGGCTTTGAGCAGGTGCTGGGGGATTATCAGTTTCCCCTCGGCATCTTGGAAGCGAGCAAGTACTTCACCGTGTGGGAACGCAAGGACGGCTCCGGCAAGCACGTGCTCGCCACCCGAACGCAGGTCACCGTCATGGGAAACAACGCCCCGGTATTCGAGCGCGTCTTCGCCGGGGGTATCCGCAGCTTCCGCGGCTTCCAGTTCCGCGGTATGGGACCCTTCGAGAACCAGCTTGCCGTCGGCGGCACCTTCGCTTGGATCAACAACATCGAATATCTGATCCCGGTGCTCGCCAACGACAAGCTCTACTTCGCCGCCTTCGTCGACCACGGCACGGTGGAGCAGAGCGTGACGATCAAGGACTACCGCGTGACGGTCGGCTTCGGCGTCCGAATCGCCGTCCCCGCACTCGGCCCGCTGCCGATCGCCCTGGACTTCGGCTTCCCGATCGTGAAGTCCACCATGGACCAACGCCAGGTCTTCCAGTTCTCCATGGGTTGGGGCTTCGGACAGTGACGTGGGACATGCGGGACGGGCAACCTTATTCTCAGCGGGAAGTTTGCGTAAGCAACGTCGGCCCGCCGAGTCATGTCGATGAAGACAAGACTCGACGGGCCGAGGCCACGACGCTCGCTGATATGTCACCAACTCAACAGACCACCCCAGATCGCAGCGATGATGATGATGATCGTAGGCGCACCGAGCAGCCAAGCCGCGGCGGCGTAACGGATCTTGCCATCGTGGTGTTGCGTACCAATATTCACGGTCGTTCTCCTTCAGAGGTTGATGGTGGCCGCTCGCTGCGACTTCACCAGGTTTGCTAGGCTAGCTCAATGCAACAAGCGTGCCGGCCGTTCCTATAACAGCTGCAGAGCGACATTCCGTTTCGGAGAAGGCGATGGCTAAGACGATCAAAGTGGCGGTGACCGGTGCCGGCGGCAACGTCTCCTATGCGATGCTGGCACGGCTTGCCTCCGGCGAGGTGTTCGGGCCGACCACCAAGGTCATCCTGCACCTCCTGGAGATTCCCAAGCGGGACGGCTGGACCGCCCCGACCCCGAGTGCCCGCCAGCCGCTCGAGATCGCCGAAGGCAACGGCATGGAACTGCTCGATTGCGGGTTCTCCACCCTCGCCGATGTCGTCGTGACCGACGACCCGAAGAAAGCCTTCGATGGGGTGAGTTGGGCCTTGCTCGTCGGCGCGGCACCCCGTGGACCCGGCATGGAGCGCAAGGATCTCCTCGGCCTCAACGGCAAAATCTTCGTCGGTCAAGGGAAGGCTCTTGCCGAACATGCGGCATCCGACGTCCGCATTCTCGTCGTCGGCAATCCGTGCAACACGAATTGCCTGGTTGCCTACAGGAACGGCCAGGCGATCCCCGCCGACCGCTGGCACGCCATGACGCGGCTCGACCATAACCGAGGCGTCTCCGCCCTCGCGGTGAAGGCGGGCGTGCTCAACGAAGACGTGACGAAGATGACGATCTGGGGCAACCACTCGAACACGCAATATCCGGACTTCACCAACGCCAAGATCAACGGCAAGCCCGCGACCGACGTCATCACCGACCGCGCTTGGCTCGAAGGAACCTTCGTGCCGCAGTGCCAGAACCGCGGTGCCGCCATCATCAAGGCCCGCGGCCTGTCCTCCGCCCTGTCCGCCGCCAACGGCGCGATCGACCACGTCAAGTCCATCGTCCACGGCACACCGGCGAACGACTGGACCAGTGCCGCCGTCGTCTCCAAGGGGGAATACGGCGTGCCCGAGGGCCTCGTCTTCGGCTACCCCGTCACGACCGAGGGGGACGGCGACTATCATGTCACCGAGGGGCTGAGCTTCGACGCCTACGGCCAAGCCATGTTCCGGAAGACCCTGACCGAACTGCTCGAGGAGCAGGACGCCGTCAAGGACCTGTTGCCTTCGTAACGCTTTCCCGGGAAATCGAAATGTCCGCCAAGAACGTGCTCGGTACGCCGATCCAGACCTGCTCGACCGCGCCGATGACCGGCTTCTACCGCAACGGCTGTTGCGACACGGGCGAGGACGACCACGGCCTGCACCTGGTCTGCACTCAGGTCACCGCCGCGTTCCTGGCGCACCAACGCTCGGTCGGCAACGACCTCAGCACCCCGATGCCGCACTACGGCTTTCCCGGCCTCAAACCGGGCGACCGCTGGTGCGTCTGCGTGACCCGGTGGAAGCAATCCCTCGAAGCTGGCGTCGCCGCTCCCGTCCACCTGGAAGCAACGCACATGAGCGCGCTCGAATACGTCGACCTGGCCGACCTGAAGAAGCACGCCGTCTCCACCGCGGTTTGATCTTGAGCCGCCGCGAGCGCCGGGCTAGCATATCATCATGCATCCGTAGCTCAACTGGATAGAGCATCGGTCTTCGGAACCGAGGGTTGGGGGTTCAAATCCCTCCGGGTGTACTGGGGTTTACGGCGTGCCGCCGGCCCTTGTCCGAGATATCTTGTCCGAGATCAAAGCGGCCCGCCCCGGTGTCTCACCACCGGGGCGGGCCGCTTTGATCTCGGACCTTTTCAGGCCCGGCCAACCGATGCAGGTGTTCAAGTGAAGTGCTTTGAGTTGATGGCCGAAGTGCTGGAAGAGGAATATCTCCAGATTCCTGGCACGGATTCCGAGCGGGACGCGAAGGTGTCTGTTGATGACCGAATCCGTTGTTGAGGTAGTTGTACAAGGCTGGCTGGACCTCGCCCTGGAAGGGGACCACGTTTGCGGCTCAGTTCGGGAAATGGTGCCAGCCGATCATGGCGATGTGAAGGCCCGCGACGAGGAATCCCAGATACTGGCCGCAACGCGGGACGCCCCGCTGCTGAAATAGCGGCCAGGTGAAGTACAACTCAACCATGAAGAACTACTGGAGATCGCCCTGTGATGACTCTGATGCAGTTGGTCAAGATGGTGCTCGATGATGCGTATTGTAAACTCCCGGCCCAGCAGGAGAACGATAAAGACAGCCTCGTGAAAGCCGAGTTTGATCGGCTCACCTCAGCGTATCGAAACCTGACGGACGCCAGCCGGCCTGCGATCAACTACAGCGAGCCAGTCACTCGGTTTGCGTATATCTACAAGTACACCG
>Ga0163144_10006828_pt1 | contig 25109 bp, 20 predicted proteins | sample OliLak19BULKMAT1_FD_123175 | JGI IMG/M metagenome (GOLD analysis project Ga0163144, IMG submission 123175) | Freshwater microbial mat bacterial communities from Lake Vanda, McMurdo Dry Valleys, Antarctica - Oligotrophic Lake LV.19.BULKMAT1 | ecosystem: Environmental > Aquatic > Freshwater >... | reverse complement strand
TGTTGACTGCGAGGAGGAGCGGTCGAGGCTGAGCGGCGATTGGCGCAGCGCCGTCGTCGCAAGGACTGGTGGTTGCCGAATCGGCGTACGGTACCAGGTACGCGGCGCCGATTCGGCAACCACAACCGCGCGAGTCCAGCTCAGGCTCTCGACAGCGCGATCCAACCGGCGAGGAACCCCAGGCCGCCAATCGGTGTGATCGCGCCGAACCAGCGCGGCGCGCCGAGCGCCAGCGCGTAGAGCGAGCCGCTGAAGATCAGGGTTCCCACGAGGAAGCAGATCCCCGCCACTCGCAGCGCGCGTGTCGGTTCGGCGCGCGCGAGGATGCCGACCGCGACGAGCGCGAGCGCGTGCACCAAATGGTAGAGCACACCTGTGCGCCACCAGTCCAGCGCCTCGGCCGTGACCACGATGTGCTTCAGGCCGTGGGCTCCGAAGGTTCCGGCCGCGACGCCGAATAGACCGAGCAAAGCGCCGTGGCGCAAAATGGAGCGTGCTGTGTCGTTCATGGCTGACCCTGGACTGCGGTGTACCACGACGGGGCAGGGCGCGCCTACGACCTCTGATGCCTCGCGGCGCGATGCGACGCAAACCCTCGTTTCGCCATGGGGCAGCCGATGCCGCGCCCCCATTACGAGGGCAAACGCCGCATCGTCATCGACGCGACGCTCGCGTGTGTGGGCGGTGTCGCACGACATCTGCGCGCGCCGGTGAGGGTCCACCGCGCTGCTGAGGATCCGTGCGCCCTACGCGAGGCCCACACACAACCCATACGTTTGCACTTCAGTCGCTCCCATTTGGGAGCGGCGAGTAACATGCATCAGCACCGTTGCTGCGGGTTCGACTCGGTCCCGCTTCGCTCTCTCGATTCCATCACTGCCGATAAAACTTCAACACACACTTCTCCGTTCGCTCCTTCCATTGGTCCTCGCTCCGGCCGCGGCGGCCCAAGTGGGATACGCCGTCGACTCAAACCTCGACCAGCTCATCAGCGTCGATCTGGCCACCGCCAACGTGACGCTGATCGGGAGCACTCTCAACAACGGCCTCGAAACACCTGCGGGGCTGGCTTGGCGACCGGACACATCCGAGCTTTGGGTGATCGACCTGGGCGGCGGTGAGGTGGGAACCCTCGACCTCAACAACGCCACGTTCACGCCAGTATTCATGACCAACCTGAGCGGTTGGCAGGGCATGGCGTGGGACGCGGCACGCAGCCTGTTCATCCTCGCGAATCAGGATGACAACACCTACGTGCTCGATCCGGCAACGGGCGTGACGACGCTCGTCGGCAACAGCACGTTCGGCCTCATCACCGCGATGGACTTCGACCCGGTGGGAGTTCTCTGGGGGATCGACTTCAGCGGCGCAATCGTGCAGCTCGACCCGATCTCGGGTGTCGGGACCAACGCAGGGACGACGATTCCAGCTATTCAAGGCCTTGCAATCGACAACGCGGGCACGTGGTACGCAATGTCGACGAACACGGACTCCCTGTACACGATCGACCCCACAACGGGTGTGGAGACCTTGATTGGCATGACGCCTGGATTGCAGTTCGTGAAGGGTTTCGAGATCCCGACCAGCGGCGGAGTCCCCTCGCTGGGTAGCGCCTATTGCTCGCCCGCGGTGGTCAATACCTCGGGCGCGTCAGCGACGATCATCGCGACTGGCTCGACGGTCGCCGCGAACAACAACGTGACCTTGACCGCGAGCAGTATGCCGCTCAATCAGTTCGGGTTCTTCCTGACCAGCATGACACAGGGCAACGTCGCGAACCCGGGCGGCAGCAACGGCGTCCTGTGCCTCGGTGGAACGATCGGACGCTACGTGGGCCCGGGCTTCATCAAGAACTCGGGTGCGACGGGCAGCTTCAACCTGATGCTCAACCTGACCCAGACCCCGGCCGGCCCGGTGTTCGTCTCGATCGCCCCGGGTCAGACCTGGAACTTCCAGGCCTGGTTCCGCGACATCGGCCCGATGGGCCAGCCGCAGTCGAACTTCACGGACGGTCGCTCGATCACGTTCCAGTGATCTCACACGGGCGCCGCGCGCAGTCTCCGCAATGCGAAGACACGCGCGCAGTGGCCGCGTTGACCCCGTGAGTCGAGTCCGCGCACAGGTGACCACCGGTCGCCTGTGCGCGGTCTGCATTGCAGCATTCACTTTGGCGCGGCTTGGCGGGTCGGACGACCCCAGGCTCAGTCGATCCCCGCCTTCGCGAGGCACGCGTCGATGCCGCGAGCGAGCACGAAGTCATTGAGAGTCAGTCCACCCGCGTCGTGTGTCGAGAGCCGAAACGTGAGCTTGTTCCAGCCCTCGAGGGCGAAGTCCGGGTGGTGATCTTCGGCCTCGGCGAGCTCGCCGACGGCCTGGATGAGGCCCAACGCAGCCCTGAAGTCAGAGGTCTTGACGCGGCGCTCGAGCCACGCGCCATCGCGGCGCCAGGCCGGCACTTGCGAGCAGAGGGCCTCCACGAGGGTGTCATCGAGACGCTTGGCGCCGCTTACGGCGTGTTCGGGAATCTGTTGCATGGGAGTTCGTGTCGGTCGGCTCACACACGAGGAGTCAGCGTGACCCCGCTGCGAGAAGCTCGACGGATGGGTCTGGGTTGTCTCTGGCCTTCGTCCGGAACAGCCCGAGGAAGTCCTCACGTACCAGCGACAACGCCGGCACGAGAACAAGCGTGATGAGCGTCGCGAACGCCACACCCGCGGAGAGGCTGATCGCCATCGGGATCAGGAATTTGGCTTGCACGCTCTTCTCCGTGACCATCGGCGCGAGGCCGACGACGGTCGTCAGCGAGGTGAAGAGCACAGCGCGGAAGCGACTCCGGCCCGCTTCGAGGGCGCTCTCCAGCGCGCTCGCGCCTGCCCGCCGCAGTTGGTTGATGCGATCGAGCAGGACGACGCTGTCGTTGATGACGACGCCGCTCAGCGCGACGATCCCGAACATCGAGAAGAAGCTTAGGCTGTAACCGAGCAACATGTGCCCGATGACCGCGCCGACGATGCCGAGCGGGATCACGGAGAGGATGATCAGCGGCTGGGCGTAACTGCGGAGCTGCGCCGCGAGCAGCCCGAACATCGCGAGCAGCGCGATACCCATGGCTCGCGCGAGGCTGCTGAGGCTCTCATTGCGCTCGCGCTCGGCGCCCTCGAATGTGAAGCCAAGGCCAGGGATGTCGCGTGTGAGCCTCGGCAGGAACACGGCGCGTAGCTCTTCGTTGACGCCGTCCGCGTCGCCGACGAGCTCGTCGATGTCGGCGGTCACGGTCACGATACGGCGTCGATTGGCGCGCTCGATCGTGGCTGCGCCGCGGCCCTCTCGCCAAGTCGCTACGGTCGCGAGCGGAGCCTCACCCCCACCGGGCAAAGGGATCCGCAAGGCGTCGAGGCTGCCGGTGGCGCGCCGCTCTTCCTCGGTGTAACGCACGAGCACGGCGACCTCGTCGCGGCCGCGCTGGACGCGCTGCACCTCGGCGCCGCGATACGCCTGCCGGACTGCCTGGGCCAGGAGCAGCGGCGTCAGGTTCGCGGCCAGGCCCGCCTCGTTCAGCTCGAAAGAGAGCTCGCGCTTGCCGGCTCGGAAGGAGTCGGACAGCTCGACCACGCCCTCGGCCACCGCCAAGTGCGCCTTGACCGCTTCGGCCGCAGCTCGCAGTTGGTTCACGTCCACGTGCGACAGCTCGACTTGGACGTCGTTGCCCGCGGTCAGGAGCGTGCTCGTGAATTCGAGTGACGTCGCGCCGACGAGCTCGCCGGACTTCGCGCGCCAGCGGGCAACGAAGTCCGCCGACGTCACGGTTCGATCTTCGCTCGGGAGGAGCGCGATCGCGACCTCGGCGACGTGTGAGCCGACCATTCCGGCTTTCGCGTCGGGTGTACCGCTGGCGCCGAAAGGCTGCGACCCGAGCGTCGCCGCGACTCGGCGCACCAGCCTGGATTCGGCGATCGGGACGTCCGGCTCGAGCTCGCGGCGGGCCGCTTCGGCCGCCTGGACGACACGCTCGAGCGCCGCGGCAGACTCCACGGTCGGTGTGCCGAGCAGCATCTCGAGCCGCGCGGACACGTCGTCCGCGTCGATCGTCGGCAGCAACACGAAGCGCACATGGCCCCCGCGCACGACGCCGACCGTCAAGAGGAAGAGCCCGATCGCCGCGGCGGCCGTGACATAACGCGCGCGTAACGCGACGCGCAACGACGGGACGTACACCCGCTCGACGAAGATCCGCAGCCCATTCCGCAACCGGTCCTGCACGAGCGTCAGGGTCCCGCGTCGGTGCACGACACGACCTCCGGAGAGGTGCGCAGGGAGGATCAAGAGGGACTCGATCAGCGACAGGAACAAGACGCTGATCACCACGATCGGCACGACCCACAGGATGTCGCCGAAAAAACCCGTCGTGAAGTACAGCGGCAGGAACGCGATCATCGTCGTGAGAACCCCGATGACGACCGGCACGATGACCGAGCGGAGGCCCTGCAGCGCCGCCTCGCGCGCGGGGACGCCTGCCTCGCGCAGCGCGAAGATGCTCTCACCGACCACGATCGCGTCATCGACGACGATGCCGAGCACCAGGATGAACGCGAACAGCGAGATCATGTTGATCGTCGCGCCGGACGCGCTGATGAACAGGAACGCGCCAAGGAACGAGATGGGGATGCCCATCGTGGTCCAGAACGCGAGTCGCAGGTCGAGGAACAACACGAGCACGGCGAAGACCAGGACGAGCCCGATGAGGCCGTTCCGCAGCAACAACTCGATGCGGCTCTTCAGAATGTCTGCCTGGTTGCGCCACACCTCGACCTCGATCCCCGCCGGGACCGCGAGCGTCGCGACGTAGTCCTGCACCACTCGCTCGAGGGTCAGCACTTGTTGATCGCCGACCGCTTTGACTGCGACGTACGCTGCCGGGCGGCCGTTGAACCGACTCGCGACGTCGAGGTCCTCGAAGCCATCGCGTACGTCTGCGACATCGGAGATGCGCACCACGCTCCCGTCGGGACCTGCGCGGACCGCGATGTCCTCGAAGTCGCGAGCCACGTAGGCCTGGGCGTCCATGCGCAGGAGCAACTCGCCCTCTGCTGCGCGGATCGCGCCGCCGGGGAGGTTGACCGAGGCCGCCGCGACCGCGGCCGCGACCTCTTGGAACGAGAGGCCACGACGCTGGAGCTCGACCTCGCTGACCTCGATGGCGACCTCGTAGTCGCGCACACCCTGGACGTCGACCTGGGTGATGCCGTCGAGCGCGGAGAGCTCATCGCGGATGCGCTGCGCGAGCTCGCGCAACGTGCGCTCGGACGCCTCGCCGTGAATCGCGATGGTCACGACGGGCTGCACGAGCTCGACATCGACGACCCGCGGATTCTCGGCGTCCTTGGGTGGAAAGTCGCGCAAAGCGTCGACCGCCGCCTTGACGTCGTCTAGGACGAGCGCATCGACGGCGCGGTCGTCGAGCTCCGCCGTGACCGCGCCCGAGCCCTCGGAGGCGACGGACCGCACCCGCTCTATGCCCTCGATCCCCGCGAGCGCCTCCTCGACGCGCCGGCAGATGCCCTCTTCGACCTCCGCGGGCGTCGCGCCCGGATAGACCACTGAGACGCTGATCGTGTGCGGGTCGATCTCGGGGAAGACCGTGACGCGCGTGCGCAGCGCGAAGACGCTCCCGAAGACGAGCAGCGCCGCCATCAGCAAGTTGGCGGCGACGTGGTTGGACGCGAACCAACCGAAGAAGCCGCCGCCGCTCTGCGAGGCGTCCGGCGCGGGCGCGACCGAGACGCTCATGGCTTCGGGTCCACCGCTTCGAGGCGCACGTGCATGCCGTCCGTGACCACCTCGAGGTCGCTCGTCACGATGCGCGCGCCGTCGACGAGGCCGCGGACCAGCAACTCTTCGCCGTACCGATGCAAGACCTCGGGCCGCACGAATCGCAGCCGGCCTTCTTCCACCGTCCACACGAGACCGTCCTGGTGAATGGCGGCCCGTGGGAGCGCGGTCACCGCGTTCAATTGCGTGCCCTGAAAACTCGCCGCGACGAACAGGCCGGGCACGACGCGCTGGCGCAGCGCCGCTGGCAGCGCGGTGAGGTCGAGCTCGACGATGACCCGCGCGAGCCGTGTGCCGCGTGTCAACTCGGCCTCGAGCCGCGCGACTCGACCCTGGACGACATGCAGCGAACCGTCGATCGGGATCTCCAAACTCACGGCGGTCGGACCATCGTGTAGATCGGACGACAACGCCCGTTCCGCGGCGTTTCGAGGCTCGGAGGAGGCGCTCCGCGCGTCGCCCGGAAAGCGAATCCAGCGGAGCTGAGCCGGCTCGAGCGCCACCGCGAGCTCGAGGACGTCGAGCGCGTACACCTCGGCGACCGCCTGGCCCGCCGCGACCACTTGGCCCACGTCGACGTCCGCCGTCACCACGCGCCCATCGAAACGCGCCACGATCTCGGTGCGGGTGAGGTTCAAGCGCGAACGTTCGCGCGCTGCGACTGCTGCCGCGAGGCGCGCGCGCGCCTCGTCCACTTGCGGCACGAGCGCGACCAGCGTCGGGGCCTCGCGTTCAGGGTGGAGGCGGCTCCATTCGGCGCGCGCCGTCGCTGCGCGCGCGTCGATCTCTTGCACCACGGTGGTGGCCGCAGCGACGTCGGCCTCGGCGCGAGCGAGGTCGAGCTCGTAGTCACGTGGGTCGACTTGGAACAGCGTCGCGCCGCTCGGGAATATCCCACCCGCGCGCAGCGCGGAGTGCACCGCGATCACCTCGCCGCCGACCTGCGGCACGAGCCGGATGCGCGAACGCGGCTCGAGCGTGCCGTGTCCGCCCACGATCGCGCGTTCGGTCGTTGTCGCGACGATTTGGCTGCGCACGAGCGGCGCATAGGAAGGCGCGGCCGTCCGCTGTGGCGCCTCACCGCGCCGCGATAGTGACCGAGCGCCGAGCACTCCGCCCGCGATGACGAGCACGACGAAGAGCGGCTGCAAGAGCCAACGCTGTGCGCGGTCGAACCACTCGAAGACGCGGGTCATCAGCGATCGTTCAAGGAATAGGGAGCCCGCGCACTGCGGCTGAAAGGAATCATCGAGAATCCAGCCCGAGAGAATTAGTCGACTGACGGCGATACCGCGAGCCCGCGGCGTCGAAATTCACCGATCGGCGGGAGGCGCTCGATCCAGGCTGAGGCATCCGCGCGCATGGGGTCCTCCGTGCTCGGTGAGCCGGCATATCCGGCCGGGATCTGGCTGTGCTGCGACGGCGGATCGGTCGAGTGATCCATGAAGTGATACTCGTACCCCGGCACAAAGAGCTCCTCGGGCGCGAGCACGTCGAGAGTGCGAGTGCAATACGAGGTCAACGCCGTCGAGAGCGCCTGCGGCGGATTGACCCAAGTGTGGGTCGGCGAGGTGATGAACTGGTATTGGATCTGACGGTTGCGCGAGACCACCCTCACCTTCGCGATCTCGCCGCCATAGAGGTTGCTGTTTGCGCTCACTCGCGCGATCACACCACCCGCGAGGTCCGGCTCGAATCCAGGCACGAACTCCAAGCTCTCTGGCACGCCTTGTTCGCGAAAACGCGCGATCGGTCGACCGCGATGGATCTTGCGTAGCGCCTGGTCCCGATCGCGCGCCCCGGTGAAGTCCGCGTAGGGCGCGAGCCTCCCCGCGGGCGCGTTGCGCAGGACCAAGAGCGCAGCCGAGTCATCGGCGCGCGGGCGTGTGACACGGCTGGCGTCATCGAGCGCACCCTGGATCTCGTAGGGCAAATCGGTGGTCTCCTCGGCGCTCGAGGCGACGAGCTCGTCGCCTTCTCGTCGCCACCGGACCGCGCCTTTGCCGACCCAGTCCTCCTCCGGCTGATGGATGACGTGGGTCGCCGCGCGCCAAACGAGGCTGATGTCCTTGTAGAAGATGCGCGGCACGAGACGCGCGATACGGCCGCGCGCGCTCACAGCGCCGATGTACGCGACCATGAAACCGAGGTGCGGGTCGAACAGCGGGCCCGACAGGAACACCCGGTGTCCGAAGACCTCGAGCTCCGTGCGGGGCAACGTCGGTTCATCGAGCAACACCTCGGGGTCCTCGCTCGCGAGCCCGACGGGCGCGAGCCGGGTGCCGGCCTCGAGGAGCGCGCGGAAGCGTCGCCGCACCGCGCGCGTGTCGGTGTCGACGAGCGCGAGGTCGCCCTGAACGAGAGGATCGAGGTCAGGGCGGCTCTTCTTCATCGTACGAGTGGTCGCGGCTTGGTTCAGTTCGCGAGCGCCTTCACACTCGCTTCGAGCAGCGCGGCAAACGGCCCGGCGATGGCGCGCCCTGCGGCCAACACCTCGGCATGGTCGAGGACCTCCGGAGTCAGCCCTGCGCCCGGGTTCGAGATGCACGAGATCGCGATCACCTGCATCCCCGACGCGTGACCGGCGAGCGCCTCAGCGACCGTGCTCATCCCGACCGCGTGGGCGCCGATCGACACGAGGTGGCGGATCTCGGCCGGGGTCTCGTAGCTCGGTCCCGACAACCCGGCGTAGACACCGCGCGCGAGGTGCATCCCGAGCTCGCCCGCCACGCGATCGACGACCGCGCCGGCCTCGACGTCGTAAGGGCTCCCGAGCCCGCGCTCGCGCGGCCCGAGCGGTGTGCGGCCTTGCAAATTGATGTGATCCTCGATGCGCATGAGCGTCGGGATCGGCCAATCGACGACGAGCCCACCGGCCGCATTCGTGAGGACCAGGGTGCGGATCCCGAGCCTCGCGTACGCGCGCACGCTGCGTGTGACCGTCGCAGCGGACCACCCTTCGTAGAGGTGCACACGGCCTTGCTGCGCGAGGACCGGCACACCGCCGAGCTCACCCAGCACGACTCGGCCAGCGTGCCCGTGAACGCGGGTTCGAGGCATCCCCTCGAGGTCTTCGAACGCTACGGCGCGCGCCCCGTGCAACTGGTCGGCAAGGGCCCCGAGGCCGGACCCGAGCACGAGCGCGACCTTGGCCCGCGCCGCGCCGTGCGCCGCGAGGCTCGCGCTCAACTCACCGACGTGGTCCTTCCGCGAGCGAGTTTTCACAGGAACATCCCGGCGATCGTCGCGGTCATCCAGGACGCGAACGCGCCTCCGAGCATGGCGCGCAGCGCGAGCTGTGAGAGGTCTTTGCGGCGTTCGGGCGCGAGGGGTGAGATGCCGCCGATCTGGATCCCGATCGATGAGAAGTTCGCGAATCCGCAGAGCGCGTAGGCCGCCATCGCCACGCTGCGCTCGCTCATCGCGGCCTCGGTGCCACGCAAAGCGTCGAGCGCGCCGTAGGCGATGAACTCGTTGACGACCACCTTCGTGCCGAGCAGCGTGCCGAACTGCCGGCAGTCGGCCCACTCGACCCCCATCATCCACGCGACGGGCGCGAAAACCCAGGAGAACAGTCGCTCGAGGGACAGGGGGGCGCCGGCGATCGGGATCGCGGAGAGCATCCAATTGACGAGGGCGACCAGCGCGACGAACGCCACCAACATCGCGATCACGTTTAGGTACAGCTTCAGGCCGTCGCTCGTGCCGCTCGCCGCAGCGTCGAGCACGTTCACGGGTTTTTCGCCCTCGCTGACCGTCGCGAGCTCGACGTCGACCGTCCCTGCGGTCAAGGAGCGTTCGGTCTCGGGCACCATGATCTTCGCGAGCACGAACGCCGCAGGCGCGCTCATAAAACTCGCCGCGAGCAAGTGCCCTGCGTATTGCTCGCCGAGGACCCCGATGTAGACCGCGAGCACGCTGCCTGCGATCGTCGCGAAGCCGCCGGTCATGAGCGCCATCAGCTCGGAGCGCGTGAATTTCCCGATGTACGGCCGCACGACGAGCGGCGCCTCCGTTTGCCCGACGAAGACGTTGGCCGCCATGGCCATCGACTCGGCGCCAGAGGTGCGCAGCGTGCGTTGCATCAGCCAAGCGAGCGCGCGGATGAAGCGCTGCATGATGCCTAAGTGATACAGAATCGCCATCACGGCGCTGAAGTACAAGATCGTCGGCAGCGCCTTGAACGCGAACGACACGATGCCGACGTCGCGGCGCAGGACGTCGGGCGCGAGATGGAACGGGTAACCCTCGTACAGCGTGATCGCCTCCGGCGGCGCGCCGTCCGGGACGGACGGCACTTGCTGGAAGCCCGTCAGGATGTCTCCGAAGACCATCTTCGCGCCCGCATTGCCGAAGCCGAGCACGGTGGTCGCAAACTTGGAAACCGCGTCGAGCGCCTCGCGCCCCGGCCCGGTTTTCAGGATCAACACCGCGAGCAGCATCTGCATCGCGATCCCGGTCACCACGACACGCAGGTCGATGCGCCGCCGGTCGCTCGAGAGGAGCCACGCGACGAAACAGAAGAAGGTGACCCCGAGGAGGGCGCGTGCAATCGTCATCGTGGGCGGATCCCGGTCATGTTCTCAGGGGACAGAAGCTCGGCGATCTGCGCTTCGGTAAGCAGCTTGCGCTCGCGGACGAGCGCGACGATGCCGAGCCCCGTGCGCAGCGCCTCGGCGGCGAGTTTGGTGCAGACCTCGTAACCGAGCTCCGGAACGAGCGCCGTCACGACGCCGATGCTGCGCTCAACGGAGGCGCGGCACTGGGCCTCGTTGGCGGTGATGCCGTCGATACAGTTGAAACGGAGCGTGGTCGCAGCGTTTGTGAGGGTCTCGATCGAATCGAGGATCGCTGCGGCGATCACGGGCTCCATCACGTTGAGCTCGAGCTGCCCCGCTTCGGCCGCCATCGTGACGGTCAGGTCGTTGCCGATGACGCGGTAGGCCACTTGATTGACGACCTCGGGAATGACCGGGTTGACCTTGCCCGGCATGATCGACGAGCCGGGTTGGCGCGCCGGCAGGTTGATCTCGCCGAGGCCCGCGCGCGGTCCGGACGTCAATAGGCGGAGGTCGTTCGAGATTTTCGAGAGCTTGATCGCGAGGCTCTTCAGGGACGAAGAGAAGACCACGAACGCCTGCGTGTCCTGGGTCGCCTCGATCAGGTCATCCGCCAGGCGAATGTCGAGCCCGGTCAGGTGCGCGAGGTGCTTGACGACGTAGTCGGCGTAACCCGCCGGCGCGTTGAGGCCGGTCCCGATAGCGGTCCCGCCCATGTTCACCTCGAGCAGCCCGAGCGAAGCAGTCTCGAGGCCTCGCACCTCTTGTTCGAGGCTCTTGGCGTACGCGGCGAACTCTTGGCCGAGGGTCATCGGGACCGCGTCCTGGAGCTGTGTGCGACCCATCTTGATGATGGACGCGAACTCCTTGGCCTTCGCGCGAAAGCTAGCTACGAGCGGCTGCATGACGTCGACCAGGCCCTTCTTGGCGGTGAACATCGCCACCTTTAGCGCGGTCGGGTAGGCGTCATTCGTCGATTGCGCGCGATTGACGTCATTGTTCGGATGGAGGTGCGCGTAATCCCCTTTCTCGAAGCCCATCAGCTCGAGCCCGCGGTTCGCGATCACCTCGTTCACGTTCATGTTCGTCGAGGTGCCCGCGCCGCCTTGCAGGACGTCGACGACGAAGTGATCGTGCAGGCGTCCGTTGAGGAGCTCCTGCCCCGCTTGGCAGATAATGTCGCCCTTCTCGGGCGAGAGGTTCCCACACTCGACGTTCGCTTTGGCGGCGGCCATCTTGACCAATGCGAGCGCGCGGATCAGGTGGCCGTAACGCGAGACGCGCGTGCCCGTGATATTGAAGTTGTCGCGCGCGCGCGCGGTTTGCACGCCGTAATACGCCTCGGCGGACACCTCGAGATCGCCGAGCAGGTCGTGTTCGGTGCGCGTGCGTCCGGAGGCGAAGTGCGCCGCCTCCGGTCCGACGGCGTGTCGGACTTGATCGACACGCGCGACGACGGAGCGCACGAAGCCACGCAGCACGCGCGCCTCGAGGCTCGGTCGCGCGGCGAACGCGCGTCGGAAGCCGTCGCGGTCGATCTCGACGACACGCACCATCCCCGCGGCAAGCGCGGTCATCGTGTGGGCAGTGCCGTCGAGCAAGACGCCCTCGCCGAGCATGTCACCGCGTTGGTAGCTGATCACGCGCTTCGAACGCCCGTGGGGATCGGTCGCCAGGAGATCGACGCGTCCCGCGAGGATGATCCGCAGAAAGCGACGGTCCTCGCCGGCTGCGAACAGCTTCTGCTCGCCGGCGAAGGAGCGCTCGGAGAGCTCGGCCGTGAGCACGACGAGATCCTCGGCGTCGAGGTCGGCGAACAGAGGCGAAGAGGCGATGAGTTGACGATCGGGTTCGAGCAGCATGTTCGGCGCAACGGAGCGTATACGGAGTCGCACCATTTCTACCCGTTTTCATTCGCTGCCGGGCCGCCGCGGCGGCCCGGCAGCGAATGAAAACGGGTAGAAATGGTGCGACTCCGTATACTCAGAATCGCGCCAGAATGAGCGGCGTCGGCGGGATGTGTTCCCCGATGGTGAGGGCCGCGGCCACGTGGGCGCGCGCCTCCGCGAGGCCGTGTTCGCGTCGGTGGTGTAGGAAGACGAGGGGTTCACCCCGCGCGACGAGCGCGCCCTCGAGCGCCGCGACCTCGAACCCCACAGCGGGATCGATGGGGTCCCCAGCGCGGCGACGCCCGCCGCCGAGGGCGCGCACCGCGAGGCCGAGCTCGCGCACGTCACGCCAGCGTAGGAACCCGCTCTCGGGTGCTTCGAAGGCCTCGACCGTCGCCACGCTCGGGAGGCGCGCGAGGGCCTCGGACTCGCCGCCTTGGGCGCGGACCATGCGCTCGAATCGCTCGCGCGCGCGCCCGTCGTCGAGCGCGCTAGCGATCAGCGTCGCGCCTGCTTCGCGGTCCCCTGCGAGGCCGGTGTGGCACAGGAGCTCCGCGCCGAGCTGCTGGACGAGCGCCCGCAAGTCCGCGGGCCCGCCGCCGTCGAGACACGCGAGCGCCTCGCGCACCTCGAGGGCGTGCCCGATCGCCGCGCCGAGCGGCCGGCCCATCGCGGTCAACAACGCCGAGCAGCGCACGCCGTTTACGCGCGCGAGGTCGACCATGGTGCGCGCGAGCGCGGCGCCTCGTTCGGGGTCCGGAAAAAATGCGCCGCTGCCGAACTTCACGTCGAGCACGAGCGCGTCGAGGCCCTCGGCCAGCTTCTTCGACACGATCGAGCTCGCGACGAGCGGCAGCGCCTCGACGAGCTCGGCTTCGTCGCGCAGCGCGTAGAGGCGCCGGTCCGCGGGTACGAGTGTGTCGCTCTGCGCGACGATGGCGCATCCCGCGGCGCGCAACGTGGCGATGAGCTGCGCGGGGCTCGCGGCGGTGGAGAAACCAGGGATCGCCTCGAGCTTGTCGAGCGTTCCGCCGGTGTGCCCGAGGCCGCGCCCCGAGACCATCGGCACGACGCATCCGAGCGCGGCGAGGGCCGGCGCGAGCGGCAGCGAGGCCTTGTCGCCGATGCCGCCGGTGGAGTGTTTGTCGACAACGGGCGCGCCGAGGGCAGAGAGGTCGAGCGTCTCGCCCGTCGCGACCATCCCGCGCGTGAACCCCGCGAGCTCGACCGCGGTCATCCCGCGCTGGAAGATGCTCGCGAGCATGGCCGCGCACTGCGCGTCCGTGGCCTCGCCCATCGCTGCCGCCGAGAGGAACGCGGCGGACTCGTCGAGCTCCAGAGCGCCGCCGTCGCGCTTCTTGCGCAGAATGGCCTTCAGGTCGAGCGGCTCGTGCATACGCGCTGGTTCACGTCCGCGGACGATTTTGGCTGCTCTTCAACGCGCCATCTCGGGCAGGAAGGACTTCCCTGGGCCTTCGGGCGCGAGCCCGAAGAACTCCTCGATCGTCGCGCCGATGTCCGCGAAGCTCGCGCGTGTCCCGAGCTCGACGCCGTGACGCAGCGTGTCGCCGTAACACAGGAGCGGCACGTACTCGCGCGTGTGGTCCGTGTGCCCGAGCTGGGTCGGGTCGTTGCCATGGTCCGCGGTCAGGATGAACACGTCGTCCTCGCGGCGCACCGACTCGAAACGGATCAGCTCGCGGTCGAAGTCCTCGAGCGCGCGGCGATAACCAACGGGGTCGCGGCGATGACCAAACAGCATGTCGAAGTCGACGAGGTTCAGGAAGACGAGGCCGCTGACGAGCTCCTGTGCGGCCTCGAGCGCGCGCGCCATCCCGTCCACATTGCCTTCGGTGTGCACCGAGCGCGAGACGCCACGCCCCGCGAAAATGTCGCTGATCTTGCCGACGCCGACGACCGGGATGCCCGCCTCGATGAGTCGATCGAGGGTCGTCTCGCGCGGGGGCGCGAGGGAGAAGTCGCGGCGGTTGTACGTGCGCTGGAACGCGCCCGGGTCGCCGATGAACGGCCGCGCGATCACGCGCCCGACACCGAGCGAGCGGGTGAGTTCGCGCGCGACCTCGCACGCGGCGTAGAGGCGTTGCAGCCCAAAACGCTGTTCGTGCGCGGCGACCTGGAAGACGCTGTCGGCGCTCGTGTAGACGATCGGCTTGCCGGTCGCGAGGTGCTCGGGGCCTAGGCGCTCGATGATCTCGGTGCCCGAGGCTGTTGTATTGCCGAGCCAACCCGGGAGGCCGGCGCGGGACACCCATTCACGCAGCAGCGACTCGTCGAAGCCGTGCGGAAAAGTCGGGAACGGCGCCTCGAGCGGGCAGTTCATCATCTCCCAGTGACCGGTCGAGGTGTCTTTGCCAGCCGAGACCTCGGCGAGCCGCCCGTGGCACGCCTCGGGGCGATTCGCGGGCGGGATCGCGTTCACGCCCTCGATGTTGCCGAGCCCGAGCGAGCGCAGCCGCGGCAGATTCGGTTCCCCGGCTGCGGCGACGATGTGATCGAGGGTGTGGGCCCCAACGTCGCCGAAAGTCCCCGCGTCCGGCAGTGCGCCGACCCCGAGCGAGTCGAGGACGATCAAGAAGATGCGGCGGGGTCCCATGGGATTCCTCGGGGTCGAGCGGCGGGGGCTGTGCGAGCGGTCGTGCTGGGTAGAGGACGCCGCCTACTCGCGTCCGAGCGCCTTGTCGATGTGGCGCTGGACGTCGGCCTCGAGCTCCTCGACCCACTCGTCACCGAAGTCGCGCTCGAGGAGGTCGCGCTCCGAAAATTCCCAGCGTCCGGTGCGCGGGTCGAAGTCGAACTGATAGTCGTGCTCACTGCCGTCGTCCTCGGTGACGACGACCTGGACGATGTGGTTGTCGCGGTCGAGCTCGGAGGTGAAGGAGGCCATGTCGTGGAAGTGTCGAGTGATCCGCCCGGGGCCGCGGCGACGTGCCGGGATACGCCGCGCAGGGCACCCTGGGCCCGGGCGTGCCCGGAACTGCTGGGTGGGCGCCCGTGGCGGCGAGCGAGGGGCGGGAGAGAGGATAGACTCGAATCAGTGGGGCGCAACGCCCTCGCTGGACTTGCAGGACCCTTCCCGGAATTCGACTCGGTGGCCGTCGCGACGGCCGCATGACAGACCCTGGGGCAGACCCGTGGGCAGACCCGTGGGCAGATCCGTGGGCAGACCCGGGCGCACGCTCTGGCGACCACTCGTCGGGGTCGCTGTGACCCTCGGCCTCGCGCTCGGTTGCGCGACGTGGCGACCCGCGCTCGAGCGCGAGGGCTGGACTTTGTATCGCGCCGGGAGCGCCGACGTGCAGGTCGACGCCTTTGAAGGAGCCCTCGCGCCGGCGTTCGCGTTCGTCGAGGACCAGTTCGGAGCCTTCGAGCGCCGCGTCCGTGTGCACGCGTTCCACGGCGCCGTGGATCTCGAGCGTGGTCGACGCCTCGTCACCGACGACGCGAGCGGGCAGCCGGGCCCGGGCGCCGTGTACGACGTACCAGGCATCGGCCCTGCGCGAGTGCAGGCGTTCCACGCGCGCGGCGGTGGCGTGCTGAATCGCGATGGGATCTTCCTCGGCGCGCCGGACGTGGGTACGAGCGTGCACGAGCTCGTGCACGCGTGGTACGCGGACCGCGACGTGCATCTGCCTCTCTGGTTCGAGGAGGGCGTCGCGACGTTTTTTGGTGACGGCATCCTCGCGGGCGGCCGCTGGGTCGTCGACGGGGTCGCGTGGTGGCCGATGCGCGTGTTGCGCGAGGACCGGCAGAAGGGCGGTCTCGACGACGCGGTGCTCGCCGACCTCCTCGGGGCGACGCCGAGGGAGCGCTCGGACGTGCGGCGCAACGTGCTCGTGCACTTCGTCGGATGGGCGATCGTGCTCGACCTCGCGCGCGAGACAGGTTCGCGCGATTGGCGTGTGTGGCAAGCCGCGTTCGATTGGAGCGCCCCGTTAGCCGATGCACGCCGTCGCCTCGATCGCACACTTGAACCGGAGACCGAAGACGCGTGGCTCGAGCGCCTCGGCGACCCGGACCCAGCCGTGCGGGTCGCCACGGCGCAAGGCATTTGGAAGCTGCGCAGCCGCAGCGTTCTGCTGCGTCTCGTCGATGCGTTGCAGGTCGAGCGCGACCCCGAAGCCCTCGTCTGTTTCGCGGTGAACCTGCTGGCGTCCGCGGGCGAGCTCGACCTCTCGTGGCGCGATTGGCGCCGTATCAGCACGCCGCTCGCGCGCGCCCTGCGCAACCCGAACCTCGCCGACCCGAACGAAAACGACGCGGCCCGCGCGCTCTATTTTGCGTACCGCAACGGCCGCGGCGACCCGCAGGCCGCGCTGGCGAAACTCGAGCGCTTTTGGATGGAGTAGAAGAAGGAAGCGGTCTCGCAGATCGGTTCGATTCGCCTGCATACGTTCCCCAACCCAAGGGGCCTCAAGCCGATGAACGGCGACTGCTACGCATCCACCTCGTTGGCCGGTGAGAACGAGGCACGTCTGCCCGGCGGCCAATCCTGCGGCGTCATCGAGCAGAGCTTCGTCGAGCGTTCCAACGTGGAGATGACCCGCGAACTGATCGACCTACAGCTCGTGGAGCGTAGGGCGACTGCCATTCGTAACGTCCTGGCGCGCCACGGTATCGTCACCTATTGAGGTGGACCGTCGAGAGCAACGAACGACCAGATCCCAGTCGCAGCCATGCCGCAAGCTAAACCTGCCTCCCTCGCTTCACGCCTCTTGCGAGGGCATACGCGCCTCCTGCGAGGGCATACGCGCCTCCTGCGAGGGCATACGCGCCTCCTGCGAGGGCATACGCGCATCCTGCGAGGGCGTACGCGTATCCTGCGAGGGCGTACGCGCCTCCTGCGAGGGCGTACGCGCCTCCTGCGAGGGCGTACGCGTATCCTGCGCGCGCGAAGCGCGCCGCGCAGCCGCGTCAGCGGCTGCGCCAGGAACCGTACCACCCCTATTGGTCATGCCCGCAGGGAAGGACATGAAGAGCCGAGGGGTGGTGGGCCAAGCTGGACTCGAACCAGCAACTTCCACGCTGTGAACATGGCACTCTACCGATTGAGTTATTGGCCCGGTGAGTGAGGCTGAGAGGATACTGACGGCGATCGGGGTGTCAAGGGGCGAGCCTTCGAACCGGACGACGCGGGGACATGGCGCATGGCCTCCGCCGAGACATAGCACGGCAAGGCCACCGCCCCCCGCCCCTCACTCCCGCCCGAGGTTCGGGCGCAGCTTGTCGCCGAGCTTGCCCTCGGCGCGGCGCAGCATCATGCGGACGGCGTCCTCGGTCCTGCCGCCCATGCGCTCGCCAGCGTCGCGCAGTGAGAGGCCTTGGAAGAACACGAGCGTGATCGCCTCGCGGTGCTCCGGGGAGAGCTCGGCCAAGGCCTCGCGCAAGAGGTCGTAGTCCTCGCCGCGCTGCACGACCTGCGTCACGCTGAGGTCCGAGCTCGAGAGGTTGAACACACGCCCGCCGATCTCGTCGTCGGCCGAGTGTTCGCGCGTGACGTCGCGCTTGCCCGCGGCGTAGAACTCGGCCTTGTCGCGGATCTTGTTCTGCAGGATCTGCATCAACCAGCGCAAGAGCGAGCCCTGGCCCTGGTACTCGTACCGCGGGAAGTCACGCGCTGCCTCGCGGAACGTCGTCTGCGCGAGGTCGTCTGGGTCCTCTTTGAGGCGCAGCCGCGGCCCGATCTTGCGTCGCGCGACCTCGACCATCGTCTGGTGGTAACGCGCGAAGAGGTCGTTCAGCGCCCCGACATCGCCGCCCTTGGCGCGCTCGACGAGGACACGGATCTCGTCGGTTACGGGCGGTTCGTCGTCGGCTTCGCTCCCCATCTCGCCACGATTGTAGCCCACGGGCCCGACGGGCCCAGGGGACATCGGTGGACCAGGGGACATCGGTGGACCAGGGGACATCGGGGGCCCAGGAGTCATAGGGGACACAGTCGCGAGCGAGGCGCGGAGCCCGCTGTCAGCGTGCGCCGACCACGACCCTGAGGACGACCTCGTTCGCCTGCAGCTCACCGGGAGTCACCGTGTGGACACGGGGCCCACGTGACTCCCCGCCAGCGAACGCCGCGCCGCGGAGCTCGACCTCGGCTCCCGCGCCCGAGGCGCCGCCGAGCTCCGCGCGTCCATCCGCGTCGGTCCGGGCCACGAGCCAGGGCGCCGCCCCTGACCGCGCCGCAACCAAAACAGCCCGCACGAGGCCGGCCTCGGGTCCGGCGCCCGTTCCGACCAACCGCACGTCGACACCCGCGAGAGGCGCGCCGCTCGCTTCGTCCACGACGCGCACTACGAGGCGCACGGCGGGCTCGAGCGTCAGCTCCCCGAGGTCGAGGCGCTGCCCGCGGCTCGGCCGAATCCCCGCGCGCACCAACGGGGCATAACCGGGGCCGAGGATCACGAGCGCCAGGGTTCGGCCCGCCTCCGCTGGCCAAACGGCAAACTCGAAACCCTGCGCCTGGGCCCTGGGCCCAGCCGGTCCCTCGCGTGGCTGGCCTCCCTCGCGCGGGTCGTTGGCGTCGATGGACGCGCGCGGCGATATCTCGAACACTCGCACAGGTCTCACGGAGTTCTCGCCGTCGAGCACAAACGCTTCGAAGCGCTCGATCGACGCCCCGCTCGCACGATCAGAGAGACGGAACAACACCGCCGTCTCGTGCAGCAAGGTCAAGGTCACGGCGCGCGCGCCACTCGTCACTTCGACCGCCTCCGAGCGCGCGCGCGTCGTCGCTCCATCCGAACGCTCGAACGCCGCCACGCGGTAGCGCACGCCGGCCATGAGGCCACGCACGACGAACGTCCCGTCCGGAGCGATTGGTACAGGCCGCGCGCCGGCGCCCCGCAGCGTCCCGGTCGTGACACCAGGCCCGTGGCCGACCGCTTCGAATTGAATGGGCACGACGCGGACCTCGAGCGCGCCGAACGCGGCGCGATCGCCGCGCACCGAGCCCTCGATGACCGCGCCAGGAGCGAGCACGAAGTCGCGCTGCAGCGGCTCCGCGCGAGTCCCCGCGGCCGCGCCGGTGAACACAGCGTCCGGGTGCTCGCGCGAGGTCACCAACACGCGCCAGGGTCCCGCAGCGAGCGAGTCGAAGACGAATGCGCCGTCGGCTTCGCTCCGCCCGAGCAGCTCGCCGCTGCTGGCGTTCGGCACGGAGGCCGCGCGGTTCTGCGCATCGAGCCGCCACAGCTCGGCGCTTTCGACCGGGATGCCATCCGAGGTCAGGACGCGGCCCGCGATCACCGCGCCGGCGAGCAGCGTGTGCTCCCCGAGGTCCGCGTCGACCAGCCCCGCGGGCAAGGTGTATTCATACGGCGCGAAGCCCGGCGCGAGCGCGACGAACACGAGGCGTCGCGGCGCGGCCCACGCGCCTCGCGACCGAGCGGCCGCGGGCGGCGCGAGGTCGAATCGACCGTCAGAACCAGAGCGCCCGACGAGCACGTCGTCGGGTTGGCGCGCCGCGATGACCTCGGCCGCGGCGATGCGCTCGGCGCTGCGTCCGGAGGGCAGCACGAACAACTCGGCGTCGGCGACGGGGAGGCCCGAAGAATCGATCACTCGACCGCGCGCGCGCGGCGCGTCCCGGGTGAGCGGGTCCACGACCACCAGCGCCGGGGTTTCGTCACGCCGGGCCGCTGCGCGCTCGGATGCGCTGGACGTCGACGCCGTGGGCGTCAGGAGCTCGGTCCGCGCCGCAGCGTTTGCGCTCGAAGGTGTCGACGCGAAGCCCTCCGGTGGCCCCGTAGGCGCGAGCCCACGGGTTCCGTCGAGCGTCGTCGCTTCGTCCTGCGCGCCTCCGCGTTGCGCGCCGCCCCCCATCAGGATCCCACCGACGAGGGCAGCCCCTACCACGAGGGCCGCGGCGACGATGGGACGTAGTTGCATCACACGGGGCGACGCGCGCCGGCCTCGCCGTTCGCGCGCGCACGGCACGCGCTCACGGCACTGGCAGGAACAGGCGGGCGTAGACCATGTCCGTGACCTGGTTGCCGATGTCGACGCCCGCGGCCTTGTCGAAACGCCAATGGATGCCGAGGTAAATGCGACCCTGGGCGTTCTCCTCTTCGGCCTGACTGAAACTCGTGTACGAACGCGGCGCGAGCGGCCGCACGTTGCCGAACGAGTCCGTCGTCACGCCGTTGAGCTCGTCCGACATGAAGCGGAAAGCGTATTCGTCGGCGCCGACCTCGAGGCGCAGCGCCTGGAAGAGCGCCCCGCCAAAGCCCGCGTGACCCGAGGGATACGCGGGGAACGGCGGCGTGAAGTCCAAACCCCCGAGGTTGCTCGCGGGCGCGCCGATCGGCGTGTAGGTCAGATCGGCGATCGTCGCCGGATTGCCGTCGCCGAGGCCCGTGGGACCCGTGCCCGAGTCGGCCTCGCGGATCGCGAGCACCGGGCGCCAGAAGGCGTGGAAGTACTTCGAGTCCCACACACAGATCGCAGTGTCGGCGAGCGCCACGTTGACGCGCGCGAGGAGGCGCGCGGTCTCCATCAGCGACATGTCCGTTTCGCGCGCGACCTGGGCCGCGATCTGGTTGTAGAGCCGCGGCGGCGCGCACAGGCTCGGCGTGCCGTCGTAGGCCCAGTACAAAGCGCTGAGCATTTGATCTTCGCTGCGCGCGTGGGGTGTCGTGACACCGTCGCCGCCCAGCACGAGGGCCTCGTTGTAGGCGAGGGTGTATTCGGCGGAGTCGAGCGCAGGAGGCGCAGGCGCGCGGAATTGGTCCGCGGCGTCGATGACGAACGGCAGCACCGAGCTCCAGTTCGCGCCGAGCGCGATCGGGACCTGGCTGATCGGGTCCTGACGCCAATGACCTGGATCCTGGCTCGGGATGTAATCGACGCCGTACACGGGCTCGGGCACCTCGGAGCCGTCTCCGGTGCGCAGCGCGAGGATCGCCGCAGCAGCCGCCGCGCCGGTCGCGATGCCGTCGGCTTTGGAGAGGCCGGCCGGGATCGAGTCGAGGTCGTCCGCGAGGTCGACTGCAAAGAGCGCGGCCTGCGATGGGAACAGCGCCGCGAGCGTGTCGTGCACGGACTGCGCGATGGCGGCCTTGACGGAGCTACCCGCCGGCGCCGGCGCGAGTCCTAGATAGCTCTGGTAACCACCCTCGATCGCATTCATCGCCTCGAACAGCGCGACGTGGATGATCGCCATCGCGCGCGCGGAGCGACACGGGCCGAGGTTCTCGCCTTGCACGTGCGGCGGACCGACGTTGCCCGGCGCGTGGTCGAGGCCGGTCGCGTCGACGGCGATCCGGCTCCAGTGGTGCAACGTCGTACGCAGGTCGATCGGTTGGACCACGACCGGCGGCTCGTCGGAATCGTTATTGCAGCTCGAGCTGACGAGCAGCAGCAGCGTGGCGAAGGCGACGGACGAGCCAGCCCGCACACGGGCGCAGTGGTCGAGGACTCGGGGGCGGCGCCAGGACTGTGAAAAAAGAGACGTGCTCATGGAGTGGTTCGGGCTCGAAGAGAGAACAACCCGTGCGGGCCATCCGGAGCCGACTCCATCGATCGACGCCGGGGCCCCGTCGAGACTACCCTGGCGAACGGGTCCGACGGGAGGTTCCCCCGATTCGTGCAGTCAATCCGGGACACTCGAGCGCATCAGCTCCACGAACTGGGCTTGCGTCAAAACGCCATGGCTGCCGTGCCAGCGCAGCGCGCCGCCCTCGAACCAGAGCGCCTGGGGCGACTCGTGCTGGACATCGAGGGCCGCCGTCAGGCCACGGGCGAGCGCGCGTTCCGCCAACACATCGATCCAGGCCACCGCCACGGGCGCGTCCTCGGCCAGGGTCTGCAGCCAGCCCTTGAATTCCCACTCGGCGCGGTGGCTGATCGGGCACGTCGGGCTCTTCTTGAACACGATGACCGGTCGTTCCTGGGAGCGCTCGAGGAGCTGGGCGAGGGCGAGCGCGGGGTCGTCCGGCAGGGTCAGGGTGCGATCGGGCATGGGCGCTGGTTCGTCTCGGAAGGGGCCATTCGACGGGTAGCTGGGGCCGAGATCATGGGCCCGAACCGTCGCCGTTGGAACCCTCTTCCGAGGCGTGAACGCCGCCGGCGCCCGTCAGGGGACGGCGCGGCGCCCCGGGCTCACGACGTCGAGGGCTCGAGCCCGAGCCGGGCCCGGAAAGCGGCCTCGTCGAGCACGTCGACACCGAGTCGCTCGGCCTCCTTCGCCTTCGAGCCGGGTTTGCCCCCCTGCACGAGGAATTGGGTCTTGTTGCTCACGGACGACGCCACGCGCCCGCCTTGGCGCTCGACGAGGCGCTTGGCCTCGGCGCGGGACAGGGACTCGAGGGTACCGGTGAAAACGACCGTCTGGTCCGTGAACGCGCCGCCCGTCGCGCCCTCTTCGGCAACGACGTGCACGCCGCCCGCGAGCAAACGCTCGAGCTGCGCTACGTTGCGCTCGTCCCGGAACCAAACGTGGATGCGCTCCGCCACCTTCTCGCCGATGCCGTCGAGGTGACAGAGGTCTTCGACGCTGGCTTCGCGCAAGGTCGCGAGGTCGAATTGTTTGGCGAGAAGACGCGCGGTCGACGGCCCGACCTCGGGAATCGAGAGGGCGGCGAGCAGCTTTGGCAAGGTCGTCGCGCGCCGCTCCTCGAGCTCGGCCAAGAGCTTGTCGACCGAACGCTCGCCGAAACGCTCGAGCGCGATCAGGCGCTCGCGATCCGCGGGACCGAGGTGGAAGAGGTCCGCGGGGGTGTTCAAGATCCCGGCGTCGAACAGCTGCGCGATCGATTGTGCGCCGAGGGAGTCGATCTCGAGCCCACCTCGCCCCGCCATCTGGATCGCGCGCCCGATGCGCTGCGGGAGGCAGCCGTGCACGTTAGGGCAGATCACGTTTTTGTTCCCCCGCTCCACCGGCGTACCGCACGCTGGGCACTCTGTGGGCATCTCGAAGGTCTCGTGAAACTTCCAGGCGACGGCGGGGCGCACGGCGCCGTCCTCGCCGCGGAGGCTCGGCGGCACACGCTCGTCCCAGTCAGCGGGGGCCGGACCCTCGGTCTTCGACGCGACGCCGGTGATCTGCGGGATCACGTCGCCGGCGCGTTTCACAAAGACCCGGTCGCCGATGCGCGCGCCGAGGGTCTGCACGTAGCCTTCGTTGTGCAGCGTCGCGTGCCGCACGGTCACGCCGAGCACCTCGACCGGATCCACGTGGGCGCGCGGCGTCAAGCGGCCGTTGACACCGACCTGGACTTCGATCGCGCGCAGGGTCGTGACCTGCTCGATCGGCGTGAACTTGTGTGCGTACTGCCAACGGGTCGAGCGGGTGCGCTCGCCGAGCCGCGCGCGCAGGTCGAGCCGCGCGAGCTTCGCGACGACCCCGTCGACCTCGAAGGGCAGCTCGGCGCGCGCGGCTTCGAGCTTCGCGTGGTAGGCGAGCGCGCCTTCGAGATTGTCGACCGCGCGCCCGTATCCCGAGTCCTCGAGCCCGAGGGCGCGGCACGCGGCGTACTGCTCCGACTGGGTCGCGAAAGGCCCGAGCCCTTCACAGCGCGCGACCGCATACAGGTGGAACTCGAGCGGGATGCGCCGCACCTCGGCGGGATCGTTGCGGCGCAGGGCGCCTGCCGTCGCGTTGCGCGCATTCGCGAGCCGCGGCTCGTCCGCTGCGACGCGTCGCTCGTTCAAAAGCTCGAAGGCGCGGCGCGCGATCAGGAGCTCGCCGCGCACCTCGAGCAGGGACGGGATCGCGACCCCGTCGCCCAGCAGCTCGAGGCGCACATTGCGCACGGTGCGCACGTTCTGCGTGACGTCCTCTCCCATCGCTCCGTCGCCGCGTGTCACCGCGCGGACGAGGCGGCCCTTCTCGTAGATCAACGAGATCGAGACACCGTCGAACTTTGGCTCGACGAACCAACCGAGCTCCGCCTCGGCGTCGAGGCCGAGGTAACGTCGCACCGACACCTCGAAGTCGCGCACTTCCTCGACGTCCATCAAGCTGTCGATCGACAGCATCGGGATCGCGTGCCGGACCTTCGCGAACTCCGCGCCCTTTGGGAGCGGCGCGCCGACACGCTGGGTCGGGCTGTCCACGGTGACGAGCTCGGGGTGGGCCGCTTCGAGCGCGACGAGCTCGCGCACGAGGGTGTCGTAGTCGGCGTCCGACACCTCGCTCTGCCCCTCGACGTAGTAGAGGTGGTCGAGGCGCAGGATCTTTAGCCGCAGTTCCGCTGCGTGTTCGGCCGTGCTGCGCGTGGACTTTTGAGCGCTCATCGCGTCGGTCCTTCCACGTCCGCCTCACGCGCCGGGTCGACAACTGCGCCGCTTGCACGCGCGAGGAAACCCCCATCGAACGCGCCGGGCAAGAGCTCGCGCAGGGTGGTCTGTTGCCGCGCACCAGCGAGGGATACGGACCACACGAGCAGATCCGGCGCGAGGTCGTACAGGAACTGGCGACAGGCCCCGCAGGGTGGCACGGGTGTCGGTCCGTCACCGACGACGGCGATCGCGACCGGCGCGCCTCGCCCTTCGACGATGGCGCGTGCTGCAGCGACACGTTCCGCGCAGAGGGTCAAGCCGTAGCTCGAGCTCTCGACGTTGCAGCCCTGCACCATCGCGCCGTCGGCGGTGAGCAGCGCGGCGCCGACACGGAAACCCGAGTAGGGCGCGTGGGCCCGCAAACGCGCTTCTAGGGCGCTCGCCACGAGCGCGTCGATGACAGCTTCGGGCAGGAGTTGCGCGGCCGTCGCGGCCGCAGGTTGGCGCTCTTCGCGCTCCATCGGTAGCGTCGGACGGGGTTAGGGACGCGGCGCGGAGATGCGCGCGGGGGTGAATCAGAGTGGTTGCCGAATCGGCG
>Ga0163144_10006827_pt1 | contig 25112 bp, 20 predicted proteins | sample OliLak19BULKMAT1_FD_123175 | JGI IMG/M metagenome (GOLD analysis project Ga0163144, IMG submission 123175) | Freshwater microbial mat bacterial communities from Lake Vanda, McMurdo Dry Valleys, Antarctica - Oligotrophic Lake LV.19.BULKMAT1 | ecosystem: Environmental > Aquatic > Freshwater >... | reverse complement strand
GCAGTCTGTCCTCCACAGGTAAAAAGAATATCTTGCGAATTCTGATAAAGCTTAATCATGTCTTCAACGCTATAAACAAAGTGCCCCCACGTACGAGAGCATTCTGGGAAAATCTTCAAAATTTACGAGTCAAAACAAGTCTTCTTTAATTTAACGCATCAAGAACTTCACCATAATGCACTGAAACACTGACTTTAGGGAATATTTTGGTAATTTTTCCAACTTCATCGATGATGAATGTGGTTCGTTCTACCCCCATATATTTCCGGCCATACATACTCTTTTCTTTCCATACACCGTAAGCCTCACAAATGGTTTTTGATTCATCCGAGACGAGGGAAAAATTAAGGTTGAATTTCTCTTTGAATTTCAAATGCGCTTTGACCGGGTCCGGACTGACCCCGAGGATCACAGCCCCCTTTTTGGCGATTTCCTTGAAACCGTCCCTGAAAGCACAAGCCTCGGTGGTACATCCGGGGGTATCGTCTTTTGGATAAAAATAAAGGACCACCTTCTTTCCTTTGAAATCTTTCAGGGCAATTTGCGCACCCGTTTCATCCACTGATTTGAACTCCGGAGCTTTTTGCCCCGCTTTCAGGAGAGTTTCCACTTCGACCTTTTTCATTTTTGGCGATGTTTTCTTGGGGGTCGTCATAAATTAAAAATTCCTCCTAGGGTTGCTACATAATCTTGTCATATTTTATTATCCGTCAAGTGTCATATTGATATTCCTGAGAAAAACTAATTCCAGCTTGGAAGAATATCAAAAAAGTCAATTCATCCCTCTCCCATCCTTAACTTACGGCGATGAGAGGCACTCACCTGACTACTCATAAGTCTGCTGCAATTTGCGCCAAAGCTCTTGCTGTTCGTCCGTAGCGGTCTTGGGAACCTCTATATTTATCACCACATAAAAATCGCCATAGACCTCTTTGCCTTTGGGTAGGCCTTTACCCCGGAGCCGGAGTTTTTGCCCGTGTTGAGCCCCTGCGGGGATTTTTACGGAGACGCGGCCTTCGATCAAGGGGACTTCAGCTTCTCCACCGAGTACCACGGCCCACGGCATCAGTTCACAATCATAATAGATATCCGAGTCCTGCACGCGCAAGTCTGGATGCTTTGTAAACCGGACACGAAGATAGAGATCTCCTGATTTTCCTCGCCCGACTCCTTTGCCCCCCTGCCCAGCCAAGCGTATCTTTTGGCCTTCCTTGACTCCTGCCGGGATTTTGACTTGGAAAGTTTCGGGGGTTACCTCCCCTGTTTGAGGATTTGTCTTCTGCACCTTTACCAGTCGGTCTGAACCTTTCAGGGCCTCCTCTAGAGTCACCATGATATCACCTTCGATATCATTACCCTCGGCAGAATACCCTCCCCTTCCTCCATATCCTCCTCCGCGGATAGCCTCGTCATCCTCACCGCCAAATCCACCACGGGATCCTCCAAACATCTGCTCGAAAAAGTCGCTGAATCCTGTTCCGTTAAAATGGTACTCAAAACCGCCTGGGCCTTGGGCGGTGCGTGGACGTCCTGGCCCTCTCATCCCACCGGAGCCGGGAGCCCCGCCAAATCCACCCATCCCCCCACTTTGCCAGTCAGGCCCTAACGTATCATATTTATTTCTTTTCCCGGCGTCACTCAAAACCTCGTAGGCTTCATTGATTTCCTTAAATTTCTCTTCCGCCATTTTCTTGTCCTTGGCGACATCAGGATGAAACTGGCGGGCAAGCTTACGGAAAGCTTTTTTTATTTCGTCTTGGGTGGCAGTTTTAGCCACCCCGAGAATTTTATAGTAATCTTTAAATTCAATCATAATATTTAGAACATCCTTATGATATTCAAAGTTTTGAACTCGTCATCAAAAATCATACTCTTTTCTTTAATCATGCAAATGAACTGTGTCCAGGGGAACACAATGGATGATGCCCTCGCAGCCAATAAACTTGGAGTCACTGACTTATCCTTCAAAAAAGATGTCGCAGAATCCGACTATGTCCTAGAAAAAGTCCGCAGAACTCTCCAGCAACCCCTCTGGCTGCAGACTTATGCCTATGATTTGAATAACCGCATCCAACAAGCATCGGCCTTGGCGGAAATTGCAGATCTTTCATTCCGGGAAAGGGAGATCAATAGCAGATTGAGTATCCCCATCCCTCCAGTCAAAACGGCATCGACCATTCCCGAGGATGTCAAAAAACAAATCCCTCCAGAGTTGATCCCCCCTTTGGAAAGACTCCTTTCCACCTGTGACCGAGCTGCTGGACTCATCAATCAATCCATGCCGAGAAATAAAAAAGCCGTTCTCTCTTCCCTTTTTTTTGATTATCTGAATCCGTCTAAAGATAAGGATGGACTCGGATTTATCCGGCAGTCAGGACTGCAGTTGGACAAACTCGATACACTCTTAAAAAAACAAAAAGAGCTCGGGATACGGGATGATGAAACGATCCGTGATTATTTTGATGCATCAGAGGGTTATGATGAAGCCTCTTTCCGCGAAGGCGCGATTATGATCCTGGCTGATCTCGATAAAATCAAACAACTCCTTTGGAATCTCCCTGTAGATTATCAAAATGATTTTCATGTTAGTTTTCAAACCCCGCTCGGCAAAGTTTATCTGTCGGGAACAGGCTCTGAAACATATACCGATGATGCCTTCTTGATCATTGACCTCGGGGGTGACGACATCTACCTCAATAATGCCGGGGGAGCAAATTGCCTTAAGGGTTTACCTATCTCCGTAGTGTTGGACCGGAGAGGCAATGACCTGTACCGGAGCAAATTGCCCGGGGTGCAGGGAGCGGGGATTTTTGGCCTCGGTGTCCTAGTGGATTTCGAAGGCAATGACACATTTGAATGTGGGAGTTGCGGGCAAGGTTTTGGATTTTTCGGTTTAGGAATCTTGGAATCTTGTATGGGGCAAAAACAAAGTTTCAAAGGAAAAACCCTGGTCCAAGGTGCCGGACTATTTGGTTCTGGCATCCTCCGCCAGGTCATGGAAGGAAATACGCGGTATGAGGCACTGTCTTACTCCCAAGGATTTGCCGGAGTAAAAGGATTTGGCCTCCTTGATGACCAACATGGAAATGATGAATATATCGCCCTTGGTGATAATGACGTCGGATGGATTCCCGGGCATAAATTCACCATGTCCCAAGGATTTTCCATTGGAATGCGACCCTGGTTCGGGGGAGGAATCGGGATTCTCAGGGATCTTTTCGGTAATGACACCTATAAAGCCGACGTTTATGGGCAAGGAGCCGGGTATTGGTACTCTACGGGCATCCTTTTTGATTCATCGGGCAATGATAAGTATGAATCGAAACAATACGCTCAAGGAGCTGGGATTCATCTCGCTTCAGGAGCATTGATTGATACACAAGGAAATGACCAATATACCTGCGGATCGATTTGCCAGGGTGGGGCCCATGATTATTCAGCGGGCATCCTGCGGGATGTCCGAGGAGATGACCTCTACAAGGCTGTTAGCACAGCCCAAGGGGCGGCAATCAATAACTCTGTAGCTTTCCTGATCGATCTTAAGGGTAATGATTCTTACTCGGGTGAATCCTTTTATGATACCCAAGGCTCGGGTCAAAACGGGGACAGGAGACAATACGGGGCCATTGCCGGCCTTTTTGATTTCTCGGGTAATGACACTTATTCACAGGGATGGATCGACAATATGACCTGGCTCAAACCCTTTTATGGGGTCGGCATCGATACCCAGAAACCCTTCGACCAATATGCCTTGATGAGTAGAAAATCACCGCGTCCCCCTCTATCACAAATGTTCACAAAGAAACAAAAAACCTATTTTACGCCCTACCGTGAAATAGACTTTAACCATCCCACAGAAATTATTTTTGCTCGGGCAAATAGGAGCCCCTCAAATGAACAAGAAAAAGCAGAATCTAATGCGGCGGCAAAAGAACTCAAAGAGAATCCCTTAAAACACCTCCCCTATCTCATCAGTCGCATGGATTCAAAAAACATCATCCCCCGTATACTCGTGGAGCAAATGGTCGACCAAATCAAAGATGAGGCCATTCCGGCACTCACTACAGGGTTAGAGTCTGAAAATATCGATATAGTAAGAACATGCCTCTTTTACCTTGCGCGCTTGAATGGACAAACAGCCATCCCTCGAATCGTTAAGCTGGCCGAAAACCCGAAACTTGCCGGTAACTGTCTTTATACATTAGCTAATCTCAAAGCCCCGGCGGCTTACCCCTTTGCCATGAAATACAGCCACGATCCCCGGGAAAATGTCCGTATCCGCGCCGCCCAAGCCCTCGCTTACTGTCCTGAAATGGCAGCGACAAACCGTTTGGTTAAAATGTTAAACGATCCCTACTTTAGCGTCCGTTATGCTGCCCAAGAATCCCTGATCAAAAAAGGCCCTTCCATTCTCCCGACTCTCCTGAGAGGTGGCTTTGGTGCATCCCTTAATACACGCAGGCACATGAAGGAAATCCGGATCGTACTCGGTGAGAAGGACCTCATTCCAGAGACCTTGGAACTTTATCCTCCCGATGCAAAACTTCAGGAGGCTATTGGTAAAAAATTACTACAATCTCCCCAATGAGCATCAGCCCTGAATCATGCCTTTAAGAAGCCCCATACTTTAGCCCCCTGTATAAACATCGTATGAAGTAAAAAGTGATGAACGAGAGTCTGTACCCAGTAATCATTTTATCACCAAGGGTGAATCTACTTATCACGACCCTAATTTTCTGTTGGCACAAATTGTTTATAACCAAACTTGGTTATGAGACCAAACGCCCTATCAAAGCTTGACAAAAGCTTACTTTGCCTTGTTATTTAGGGAGTTATGAGACATTTCATGTTTTTATCGGCAGTATTCCTTTTATCTGGGTTCTTTGTCATTGCACAAACGACGACCAATAAACCTACTCCTGCATCATCTTCCTCTGCCGCCAGTAGTACTTCAAAACCAAATGAAGTCCCTCCTTTGGATACCAATGGCGACGGCAAAATCAGCCAAGAAGAATTTAATAATCATCATGCTGCAAAAACTTTTAATCGTTATGACGTCAATCAGGACGGTAAAGTCACTAAGAACGAAGTTCAACAGGTCAATGCTCAAGACAGTAAAAACAATGTTTCAGGCAAGGTCGCCATTAAACATCCCAAAGCAGATACCAATAATGACGGAGCAGTGACCATGGATGAAATGAATAAAACTGTCCAGCAAAGCCCTGAAGTCAAAACCATTTTCCAAGGAATTAATCATCCTCCTCAAAATAGCTGGGTTAACCAGTCCGAATATGACAGTTGGGCCGGGGATGAATCTAATAACCCCGGTGGAAGCGGGATGAATGTCATGTCCATTTCATTCTAACCCAATCAGGAATACAACTTATGAAAAAAAACCTCTTCATCACACTCATTGCGGTAAGTGCACTGTCTAGCTCGATCCCATCCGCCCTCTCAGCTGATGAGACACAAAATTCTAAATCAACAAAAGCCTCAATTACTTTTGAACAGGCTGACACAAATAAAGACGGTAAGATCACTAAAAGTGAGGCCGATGCCGTCGAAGATCAGAATGCCCCGATTGTAAAGTTTTTCTGGGAAATAGATAAGAATGAAGATAGCTCATTAACCAAAGATGAATTTAATTACTGGACAAAAGTCGAAGGTAACCGTTATCCAGGAATACTTCTTTTCAAGGTTATGTTCTAGCCCTGTGTCTCCCATACTTCTTCAAAAAAAAGGGTTCCCCGACGGGACCCTTTTTTATTACCACCCCCTCATGACTCACTCTTTTAATGCCACTTTCTAGGGGACTGTGCACCAGTACAATCAGTGAATACCCTCGCAAACGACTGGTTCTTATTTACCCCACATTCCGTATCACGTTTTACCCATGATTAATGATACTGCCTTTAGCAGCAAAAATACTCTCCCATGACTCATACACTTGACGCACATTTTCTGGCTTTGAACCGGCATCAAATGAACAATGGGCAAAACATCCCCCCTTTTTCCAAAGATGTTTATGGACTTTCCTGACAGCCTCATCAATTTGTTCTTTTGTGCCATTGACTAAGAGATTTTGACGGTCGATCTCTCCCCAGAATGTGATTTTACCAGCAAATTGCTCTAATTTCTCAAAAGGCATACAGAAAATCTGTGAGTTAATGGCATCCACCCCGACCTCGATTAATTCTGGTAGGATATCTAAGATATATCCGTCTGAGTGCATGAATACTTTCTTTCCTGCACTATGGGCAATTTGCACAAAGTCGCGGTACATGGGCTTAAAGTAACGTCTCCATAAAGCCGGGGAAACCAAAAGGGAAATCTGGGAACCCCAGTCATCGAAGAAGAATACCCCATCCACATCCGTTTTGGCCCATAACGAAATATATTCACAATGGAAATCGTGCATCTTTTTCATGAAGTCGATTAATTCATCACACGGATCCATCAGATCCATGTACAAGTCTGCTGTACCCCTGATGAATTGGAGTTGTTCAAAAGGCCGTGGAGCATGTCCGTATATGACAAAACGATCAGTTCCAGCACACTGCCGGTTCACCGCATCACGGTCAATCGTCAACCATTCCGTTGGAATCCTTATTTTACCCAGATCAGTCGACCAATCTTTAACGGGTGGATTTTTGACCTCTCCAATGAGGCCCCTATTAATATTCTCAAAAACGCATCCCCACGTATCTGTAAATTGCCCAATTTCATAAGGATCCCCTTTGGTCTTTAATGGAGTTTTAAATTGGGGATCAACGGTGAACATATCCTTCGGAAAATCACGTTCCAACTCTTCAAAAACTTCCGGATATTTCCATTTATTTAATGGTAAGTCCCACATATCGCGTGGTGCACGAATGGGGTTTTCAAAATTCAGGGTTTGATGGACGATTTCACGGGGCGTAGGCATAAGGATGTTTTGGTTGGTTGGTTTTGAGTTATTTTTCTTGCACTCTATAGGCAGCTTACCCGTTTTTCTGATTATCACTTCCAAGAGCTTCCGTTTTTTGTATATAATCTTCGGATAATCATGGTATTCTTTCGCCCTAAAAATTTACTGAGTGGATTCCACTCTGAGGAACCAGACCCGAGTCTGCCTCTCCTCACCCATGTCGGTGAACAGTGGGCTCCCGTTGATTGGCTCGTAAATTGGCATAACCATAATTCATGGGAATTTTATCTCCAACTCGACGGAAAGACAGTTTGGGAAACCGAACAAGGAAAACAATATCCTCTCGATCCTGGAAGCTTCTTTGCGGCCGCACCCCGCGTAAAACACCGGATGCACCGCCCGGAAAAACGACATCATTACATATTTTGCGGCATAAAAATCCCTGATTTCCTCAAAATATCAGGTATTCCTGTCATGAATATATGGAAAAGTAATAGTTGTCTAACCTCGGATAATGCGCAGACACTTGCTGGTCCTTTCCGTCAAATGATCCGTGAAGTGTCCATGAATCTCCCCTTCAGAAGTGAGGGGATACGGTCATCGATCCTCTCCCTCATTCTGGAGGCTACCCGGCTCTTTTCTAACAATGGGATAAAACCCATGATTCCTCTCCACCATCGGGCGGTAGAATATGCCATGCATATCCTTGAAACCCAATATTCTGAAAAATGGCTTCTCAATGACCTTGCAAAACTTTGTGCCATTTCCCCAAATCATTTAGTCGAACTCTTCACTAAGGAACTCGGTGTTTCCCCGCACCAATACCTGATCCGGCAGCGGGTCAAAGCCGCCTCTGACCTCCTGAAGAAATCCGACCTCAGCATCACGCAAATCGCCTTGGAAACCGGTTTCTCCTCCAGCCAACATTTCGCCAAAGCCTTCCGTGATGCCACCGGTAAACAAGCCCGTGATTGTCGTGAAAAATAAAATGGCGGACGGGGTGAGATTTGAACTCACGGTAGGGTTACCCCTACGCCTGATTTCGAGTCAGGTGCCTTCAACCGCTCAGCCACCCGTCCGTATTGCAGCAAGTTGTTCCGAGAGATATATCCAGAGAACACGCAAATATTCAAAAAGAATTTAAAGATTCTTGATAATAAAGTGCATAGTAATCGGTATAAGACATACTTTCAACATGAAAAATGGACGTGCTGAGCTTTTTATCCTTTTGGGATATTCTTCTGGTCATCGACACACTTGATCCTGAGTGATTTGTTCTCCTTAACATGTTTTACGGCATCATCGTCCTTATGGTCATTCCAGACAAACGCATCAGCATTAAGATCAGGCACATACGATGACAGCACCCCCTTCCTGCGGTCTGAAAAATACTTATTTTGAAAATCAACCTACCGCGAGGAGACTTTTGGAGCGCCCATAAACTTCCTTAATCCGGTTCCTTAAAGGCCTGTTATCCTGAGTTTTTAAATCGGGGTCGAGAGCGATTAATTCCCCGGCCTTTTGACGGGCTAGATAAAGGATTTTTGCATCCTTAATCAAATCGGCAATTTCTAGCGGAGGCAGTCCACTTTGTTCTGTTCCAAAAATATTCCCAGGTCCACGGATCTGTAGGTCGGCTTCCGCGATTTTAAAACCGTCCACAGTCTCCTCCATGATTTTGAGGCGTTGATAACCTTCGAGGCTCTTGGCAGAACCGACCAGAATGCAGAATGAATGGTGTTCCCCTCGGCCAATGCGCCCGCGCAATTGATGAAGCTGGGCCAGTCCGAAGCGTTCGGCATTCTCGATTAACATCATATTTGCATTCGCCACATCCACTCCCACCTCAATGACCGTTGTACTCACGAGGATATGTGTCTGCCCGGCGCGGAATCCGCGCATGACCTCTTCTTTTTCCTCGGACTTGAGTTTCCCGTGCAGCAAGGAAAGGTTAAATCCGCTGAATACGACTTTGAGATTCTCAAATTCCTTGGTCACAGCCTTGAGTGGTAATTTGTCCGACTCTTCTACCAAGGGATAAACAATGTAAGCCTGTCGCCCTTTGGCCAAATGCTTTTTCATGAAATCAAATATTTCGGGAAGTTTATTATCTTTGCGAACGGCTGTTTTGATCACTCCACGATTCTTGGGCATCTCGTCGATCACAGACACGTCTAAGTCACCGTAGAGGGTTAATGACAAGGTCCGAGGAATCGGGGTCGCAGTCATGACAAGGACGTCGACTCCTTTGCCTTTGGATGTCAGCCGCGACCTTTGTAGAACCCCAAATTTATGTTGTTCATCAATCACCACCAGCCCGAGCTTTGGAAACTCCACGGAATCCTGAATCAAGGCGTGGGTGCCTATAACCAAGTCAGGATATTTTTTAGTTTCTCCCCCCACAAAAAGGTCATGTCCAGAATCCGTAAGTTTGAGGCTGGATTTCTTATTCGCCGTGCGTAATGCGACCTTTATGCCGAGGGGCTCGAACCATCTCCGGAAATTGATCGCGTGTTGTTCAGCCAAAATCTCCGTAGGCGCCATGAGTGCGGCCTGATAACCCGATTCAATCACCTGCAAGATGGTGTGGGCAGCCACCACAGTTTTCCCGGACCCCACATCACCTTGTAAGAGTCGGTGCATCGGATGGGGCTTTTTCAAGTCGGTGGTAATCTCCCTGATCACCTTTTCTTGTGCTTCCGTCAGGGAGAATGGCAGATTCCCGAGGAGTCTGGATGTCATGGCTCCGTTAAGTTCGTGGGCGATCCCGTTAGCGAGCATTGTTTTGGCGCGTTTCTGGGAAATGACGACTTGCATCAGGTAAAGTTCATCAAACGCGAGCCTTTCCCTTGCTTTGGATGCTTCGGCTAGGGATGAGGGAAAATGAACCTTCTGGACAGCCTCGCGGAGTTCAAACATATCAAGCTCCTTGATAAACCCAGAAGGATAAATCTCCTCGATGTCCCGTGCAAATTGCGCAAGTGTGCGGTGCATGAGTGTACGAATCAAACGCACGGGTAAGCCCTCTGATGCTGGGTAAACCGGGGTGATACGCCCGATATGGATGGATTCATCCTCATCCTTTTCGAGGACTTCAAAATCGGGGTGATCGACGGTTAACCGGTTTTTACTGTCGATTTTAATTTTTCCATAAAGGATAACATCATCACCCGTTTTAAAGAAGTTCTGGAAATACGGCACATTAAACCAGCGTGCGGCCACTGTTGTGCCAATGGCTTGGAGTGCTCGGCCCTCTTGGATAGTCACTTCAAAAATCGAACGGTAGGCTCCACGAAGTCGGATCAAACGCACCCCGAGGACTTTTCCGCGGAATGTAATGAATTCACCCGGTTTGATACTCTTCAAAGAGAGGAATTGGCTCCGGTCTTCATAACGCCTGGGAATATGATAGAGGAGCTGGCGGATGGTCGTGACATTGAGCTTTGCAAAAGACTTCGCCCGTTGCTCCCCCACCCCCTTCAAAAAATGTACAGGATCATCAAGGGGATGTGTATTATCGGGGTTGGTGCTCACGAATGGCTTTTATCTTCAGTTGAATCGTTTTCTCATCCCGAAAATGGTTCCATTCGGGAATAAATGCAATATCCAATCCCTGCAATTTGCCTAGGTCAAGGGTTTGGTCAAAACGAAAATAAATCGCATCAAAACTCTTTGATCCCTTTTTAAGCTGGAGCTTGAGGTGTTTTTTGTCCTTCCCGATAAATCTCGGTTCAGAGGCCAGCTGGATATTCCTCGCGATAAAAACAGGTTCAGGATGACTATTACCGAAAGGTTCCAGCTTCGCAAGGCAGTCCATGAATCCAGGGGTGATTTCATCAAAGGCGAGTTCCGCATCGATTTTTAACTTCGGGGCCAACATTTCCGCAGTAAGAACCCGGCTTGCGGCGAGGTCGAAGGCTTCCCGGAATTCCTCCAGACGCTCAAAAGTAATCGTGATCCCGGCGGCCATAGCATGGCCGCCGAATTTCGTCAGGATCGCCTGGCACTCCTCAAGGCACTCGACGAGATGAAATCCTTCAATACTACGGCCACTGCCCTTGCCCTGACCTCCCTCATCGAACCCAATGACGATGGTCGGCAAGTGGAACTCCCGTAATATCCGTGAAGCCACGATCCCGACCACACCGGCATGCCAATCAGGACGACCTAAAACTAAGGTATTTATCGAGGGATCATTAGAGTACATCTTGGCCGCATCCTCTTGAGCCTGGTGAAAGACCTCGAGTTCCACCGCTTGACGCTCGCGATTCATTTGATCCATCTCCACGGCCATCGTCCGTGCCTCCTCCAGACGGGTACAAAGCAGGAGGTTTAAACTTTCCATAGCACTTTCGAGCCGACCCATGGCATTTAGCCGGGGTCCGATCATAAATCCGATATGATAGGTCCCCACTGGCGCGTTGATTTTACAAACATCCTTTAATGCGACTAACCCTGGCCGTGGTGTCGTATCTAGTCTTTTTAAACCTGCTGAGACAAGTATCCTATTATCCCCACGTAAAGGAACAATGTCGGCCACTGTCCCGACGGCGACGAGATCGAGATATTCTTTCAAATCAATACTCCGTGCAATTTGCGCGGCTTCGGGTCCGCTTGCGGATAAATGTTTCAGAATGGCGTGGGCGACCTTAAATGCGATGCCTACACTACAGAGGTAATCATATTCACCCGTAAGCTTAGGATTAACCAATGCGCTAAATACATCCTCGTGCCCATCCCCCAAAATCTCATGGTGATCGAGGATGATCACGTCACTACCGGCCTCCTTGATCAGACGGGCTTCCTCAATCGAGTTTGTCCCGCAATCCACGGCAATAAAAAGGCCGGGGGTATGATTCTCTAGATAACGGCGGACTGCCGGGGCACTGAGGCCATAACCTTCTTCCATCCGGTGGGGTAAAAACGGTACGACATTTTTGAATCCAAGCTGCCTGAAAAAAAGTGTAAGTAATGCCGTCGAGGTCACTCCATCGACATCATAATCACCAAATACAACAATTTGCTCCTGTTTATCGAGGGCCTCCAGTATCCGAGCAACCGCATCCTCCATCCCGGGTAATTCAAACGGGTCATTCAAAAGTTTGAGTTTGGGATTAAGGCACTCCTCAATTTCGTTTGCGCTGCAGAATCCCCGTGATGATAAAATCCCCAAAAGAGGTTTCGGGAAACTTCCCTCGAGCCCTGTTTCCACGGGCTCGTCCGGTTCTATCCATCTGAGGGAAAAGTCCCGCACTTTTTATTTTCTTCTCCGCACCCAGACAATCGCCCCGATCAAGGCCACCAGTGCGGGAACCCCGAGAGACACAATCATCACCAGGCTATTCAATTGGTTTGCTGAAAGATTGAGTGAGAATTGCTCAATGGCTTTAGGGGCGATACCGATCATCTGGTCACGCGATAGCAACCAATTGATTGAATTCAGAAAAAAGTCGTAATTTGTATGCAAAGTGGAATTCGAAAGGAATTGAGCGGAACCGACAATAATCATTTTTGTGGTATTCACTTCTACTTCCTTGCTGTCAAGCTGACCCACCTCGATGGCTAAGGCTACAGGTAATGGCCCTTGGAGATCGCTTTTATCATCAAATTTTGCCCCATCGATCAACGGGCCTTTTTCACCCCAAAACCCCTTGAAGGTTGTGGCTAGGGTGGTCATTTTCGGTGCGGGAATAATATCCGGTGAAGTAGCCTGTTGGATAAGCGTCCTCGTGGATGGGAAAACGAGGTTGATATTCTGCTTTGAAATCACATCGGTGACAGGATGCCCTTTCATGGCCTGGACAATGGCACTTTCCGTCAAAGCCGGCACACCCATGACTTTCACATACCCGATGATCGCATCATCATCGAGTTTGACCCCGTATTTTTGGAGTAATGGCTCCAACCCGGTTTTCACCCTTGGGGCAATCGCGAGGAATAACTTCCCTTGTCCTGCCAAATAACCTTCAATGGCACTGACTTCTTGGGGTAAAAATGAGGATTTTGGATCTAAAATCATTAATAGATCACAATCATCCGGGATCACGGCATTTGTCGTCAATTCGGAGAGGACTTTTATTTCGACATTCTCACGGTCCAAAGCCTGAGCGACTGACCCAAATTCCGTTTCACCTGTCCCGGTGAGTGTGGGTTCACCATGGCCCACCATATAATAAATGACATGCTTTTTTGCATCGATGACCACTTTTAATGCCGTTGTAAATCTTTGCTCGGCTTTAAATGTCGTCAGTCTCATGTCCGCATTTTGCCCATACCCTACCCCTGTGGGCTCGTATTCAGCTAAATCATATCCATCAACGATTTTGGAACGATTACCACATTTGAAAATCACTAGATTCTCCTCATCGCTAAAGCGGTAAGTCGTGGCTAATTCCCGGACTTGTGAAAAATCCCTATCTTTATCGATGACCTTGACCTTTAGTTTTGGAGATAAACGCTCATATTCCCTGAGGATGGATACCACCCTCTGGTAAATGTCCGACGAAGGGGAAAAAACAACATACACATCCACCGGTTCAGTCAGGGAACCAAGGATTTTTTTTGTTTGATCAGAAAGTGTATATTGAAAACCTTGCTTCAGGTCAAAACGGACTTTCTTTTCCTGGGAAAACCAGTTTGTGGGGACAAACCAATCAGGATGGCGGAAAGCCAAATAGTTAATAGCGGCTAATATACCAAAAAGAATAACGACTTGGAGAAGGCCATTGGCCCGGGCTCCCCACGTGCCGGATTCTTTATAGGATGATTTTTTTGGGGATTGTTCAGACATAACGTATTACTTCCACTTTCTGGATTCCAGGATTGTAACCGTCCCAAAGAGGAAAAAGAAAGTTCCCGTCAGGTAAAAGACCACGGGCTGGACTTCAATAATCCCGTTCGCAAATTGCCCGATATGGGTGAAAGCGGAAAAGGACTGGATCACTTCGCCAAAATGGTTCCCCTTTAATGCTCCCACCAGCAATTCAGGAATCAATAAAATCACAAAGGAAAAAACAAAGGAGATAATCGCGGCAATGATCTGATTTCGGGTCAGGGATGATGCCCACGTCCCTGCTGCAATGAGCAGGGCGGAATTCAACAGGATAAAAAGGTAGGCCGTAAAAAATGTCCGAACCTCCAAAACTTCCGGATTGGTCACGTTATAACGAAGGATAATGACATACAAAATCGTCACGATCCACATGGTTGAATAAATGCACAACGCCCCGAGGAACTTTGCCATAGTCACTTGCCATTCGGTCACAGGCGCGGTCATGAGCATTTCCACGGTTCCACTCTTTTTCTCTTCAGAAAATAGTCTCATGGTAATAATCGAGGGGATGATCAATCCCGGGATCCAAAATGTGGAAAAGAAGAAGTAAGTCACTGAATCAGTCTGTGGTTGTGAGGCTATCGCATTCACCATATACGAAAAGAGTAACCCCATGACAAAAAGGAAGAGGCAGCCCAGCACATAGGCGATGGGGGACAAGAGGTAGGAGTAAATCTCCCTCAGTAATAATGTTAAAAATATTCTCATGACAAAAGTTCTATTCCTCGTGGTGGGTCACTTGTACGAAGACTTCTTCGAGGGACCGTTTTGGCATATTCAACTCGAGTAATTTCCATTTCTTCTCGACGACCATATCGAAAATTTTCTCACGGATATCGACATTCTTGCCCGTCCAAAGGGATACCTCGACGAGTTCATTATTTATTTTTACCTCTACTTCGCGGACATTTTCCAGGCTGATGAGCGTTTTTTTAATCTCATCGACCGGCCCTTTCAGGATTATATTAATCAAACTCCCACCTAAAAGGTTTTTCTGGAGATTGGCCGGAGTGTCACTGGCTTCGATCTTACCCTTGTTCAGAATAATCACCCGCGTGCAAAGCATCTCGACCTCACTCAAGATATGGGTGGAAAGCAGGATCGTGTGTTTTTTGGAAAGATTAGCAATCAGGCTCCGGACATGTCGGATTTGATTTGGGTCCAGCCCGATGGTCGGTTCATCAAGGATCAATAACTCGGGCTCATGCAAAATGGCATCGGCCAGCCCTACCCTCTGCCTGAAACCTTTCGACAACTGTCCGACAATCCTTTTCTGGACATCGCTGATATCCGTGAGTTTCATGGCTTCTTCCACAGCCCCGCGGATTTTCCGGGAAGGAACCCCTTTGAGTGCGGCACGGTAACGCAGATATTCATTGACGCGCATGTCAGTATATAGGGGGACACTTTCAGGCAGATACCCGATTTTCTGGCGGACTTTGAGTGATTCTGATACGACATCAAAACCTGCGACCGAGATTTGTCCGCTGGTCGGGGGCAAATAACAGGATAAAACCCTCATCGTCGTACTTTTTCCAGCACCGTTTGGCCCTAAAAAACCAACGATTTCACCTTTATCCACATCAAAGCTGATGCCTTTAACGGCATTAACCCCTGCATACTTCTTAACAAGATTTTCAACTTTGATCATAAAGAGTTACCTAATTAACCAAATAACGGAGGGCTTTCAAGACCTCATATCATAATAAAGGAACCTGCAAGCGGGCATCCTGACGGAGATAACCTCCATCTTGGCCCTTTCTGATCAGGATAAACCCAAGATTAACGACCTCTCCGGGCTTTTTATCCTTGAGGATATCTTCAAGCGCCTGCATCGATCCCAGGTTCACTCCATTAATTGATGCGAGAATCATTCCCGGACGGAGTCCGGCGAGATAAGCGGGGGACTTCTCCGAGATAGAGGTGACTAATAAACCATCCGAATCATACAGTCCCACTGATTTGATAATCTCTCCGGAAACCGGATAAGCTTTTATTCCTAATTTTGTGTAGGCCATATTTTGGGTAAATTCCTTCAAGCGGACAGTTTTTGATAATTTTTGGCCATTCCTCTCAAAGACAAACTCCACCGGATCACCCGCTATCTTATTTGTAACGAGGTATTGTTGCATGGCGAATAACGAGAAAAACGCTTTCCCATCGACTGAGATAATCTTATCCCCGGGCTCCAGCTCGCCAGCCGTGGAACTCTGAGGGAGCACCTGACGTATCTTGATGACCCCATCCATCGGGACATAACGTAATCCAAAGTTGATATTCTTTGATTTTTCGAGGCTGAAAATTTCACACAATACGTCGATTATCCTATTCGACGGGATAGCGAAACTGATCCCCTGGCTTTTGGCGAGGACCAAGACATTCACCCCGATTAACCGCCCCGCCAGGTCAATGAGCGCGCCCCCGCTATTGCCGGGATTAATCGCCACATCCGTCTGGATTAATTCCTCATACTGGAAATTCCCCGACTTCACATTCCGGCTTTTTGCGCTGATAATGCCTTGAGTGACCGTGTTATCTAGTCCAAAGGGATTACCGAGGGCGAGGACTGTCTGGCCGAGCATGATCTCGTCGGAGTTTGCGATTGTAACGGCCGGCAGAGGGAGCTTCGATTCGATCTTGAGCAGGGCCAAATCATTTTTATCGTCGATCGCCACAATTCGCGCGGGGTATTGTTCCCCGCTGGATAATGCGACGAGGATTTTTAAATCCTTTTTTTCTTTAATCGTATGGAAATTTGAGACGATATATCCACTGGAATCAATAATGACTCCGGATCCGAAACCGTCGACTTTCCTTCTCTCCTTTTGCTGGAGGAGCGGATGCGGGCGGTACATTCCTTGGAACTCTTTGAGCATGTCCGCAAAAGGGTCACGGACAACGGTGACAGTGGATTCCGTGGTCAGACTGACGACCGAAGGCAAAGCCCGGCTTACGGCCCGCACGGAAGGTTCTTGTGAAGGGTCATAAATCGAGTCTGCCAGTAGCACCGACCCGGTCAAAATCAGTGTCCCCATCACTAATACAAACCTCTTTTTAAACAAAATCAGTCCTGTCAGGAATTTTAACATATACAAATTCTTAATTAGTTCCGTGGCATCAAACAAGAAACCTTCTTAAAAGTTTTTTGCAATATTACGTAACCTCTTCTTATCCATGTGCGTCTTAGTGAAAAATGATCATTCCAGAAGACATAGATAAATATGAAAAACTGCGCACCTATCTTTTGAATGCCGCACATATACAATTTGCTCCACCTGAAGGAGGGATTAAACTGAGCGAACATTTTCTCCAATTCCTCTGGTTTGAACGCAAATTAATCAAGAAACTCACGACCACAGACGGCAAAACGGTGGAAATTATCCAGCCCGGATTTTGGAACCATGAGGCCGGACCGGATTTTAAGAATGCCGTGATCAAACTCGAAGACCACACCCTTTCCGGAGATATCGAGATCCATCTCCACGACAAGGGCTGGGTCGAGCACAATCATGAAAGTGATCCTGCCTATAATTCCGTCATCCTCCATGTCGCTTATTTTGCCGATACCAAGGAAAGGTTTGTCAGGAATTCCCGGCATGAATTCATCCCCCAAATCATCATTCAAAAACAAATTGCTGAACCGGTGGAATTCCTCTTTGAAGATTATGACCCTTTGGAATCCGCTCAAGATTCCCTACCCCATTATGAGGCTGGACGTTGTGCCGAGGTGATTCAATCCGACCACAAAGCACTTTTAGAGATTCTCGATAATGCCGGACGCCAAAGGTTTTTGAATAAAGCAGCCCGCTGGCATAGGATCTCCGAAAATACCTCAATACGGCAAGCCCTCTGGGAAGGAATCTGTGAAGCCTTAGGATATAAGAATAACAAATTGCCCCTCCGTCTTTTGGCGAGGAAGGTCTTTCCCTATTTTTCCGCAAAGGCATTCACTCCCGCCGAAAGAATCGCTATCATGACGGGTCTCAGTGGATTCCTTCCCTATGATCTCGATAACAAAGAAGAATCTATCGAGAAATCATATATCTTGGGTCTCTGGAATATCTGGTGGAAACATCGAGGACAATTTGCTGCGGAAGCAGGTTTTTTATTCAAATGGCGTCTAGACTCGACACGCCCGGGTAACCATCCCCACCGTCGGATAGCGGCGGCGGCATTGGTTTGGGATCTACTCCCGAAACTCGAAAAGGCGATTCGTTCTTTTCCCGCATCGTTAGAGGACTTTGAAACCTTCCCCGTGCAGGATGAATATTGGAATAACCATTACACCCTGAAAGGGAAACCAGCAAAAAAATCACTTCAAATCATCGGGGCTGACCGTTGGCGGCAAATCCAAAGTAATATCCTCGCCCCCATGGCTTATGCCTGCGCAAAAACCCCCAGTATCCAAACCATGATATTCGCGCAATTTGCGCGGATTCCCTCCCCTGGAAGCGACCACATCATCCGGGCTGCCTGCCAAAGGCTCGAAATCACTCCCCAGGAAGTAAAAGGCATTGTCCGTAAACAAGGACTCCACCAGATTTATCAGGATTTCTGCCTAGCCGACCGTTCCGACTGCGCAAATTGCCCATTCCCCAAATTCGTCTCGGAATGGAAATTAGCAAATATCATTCATCAGACATGATTGAACACTCATTTAATATCTGAGAAACGAATAAGGCCATTTATCCAAATCACCTATGGCGAGTGCTAGCCCCTCTGACTATCTAATGTAATGATGGTTTTGGGATTCTTCTGTGAATCATTCCTCCCGCGCAAATTGCACCGAGGATAATCAATGCCCATGTAGAGGGCTCAGGAATGGCATGATAGTTTAGAAAAACACTACTACCGTCCGAACTAATCGACCATGTACCGCTAAAGGTATTTGAGAATGCCGATAGATTAAGAGTGAAATCACCAGCATTAAAACCGGATATAGAACTAGCCGAGGTTATCAGCCATTGATAATCAAGAAACGGGTCAAAGTTTAATGTGTCTCCGTAGGTGGAAAATGAATCCATGGAGATAATATTGATTGCAAATGGGTTTCCCGTTGCCAGAGAGCCACTGAGATCGATCAAATCCCAACCACTTCCAGCCCCTCCTGCGGTGTCTAAAATTTCCCACTGATAAATACCTCCGCTCCCCCAAGTCATATTTGATCCATTCAAAATCCCGGGACTATTTCCCGGACTGAGGGATCCGCCATTTGCGACCAGCACATCCCCATTGAGATTACCGAAGCCAGTAAGGAGAGAGAGCCCGTTTGTTGCGACAATGAGATCAGCAAGGACTTCACCACCCCTGAGATGCAGTGTCCCTTGGTGAATATCCAAGACTCCCCCTCCTGTGCTATTAGTTACAACAAGTCGACTACCAATACCGTCAATTCGCAGAAGGTTATTTGTGGAAGTCACATATTGCCCCACAATTGCATTTGTAGAATAAACAGTCCCCCCATTACTAATAATCAAAGTGTTATTCGCCCCGTCGACGCCTAGACTCAGGATGCTCTGATTTGACCATACAGACCCACTGCCGGCCACCAAAATAGTATTATTTGAGGAATCAACATCCAGCCCGACAATCGCCTGATCATTATAAAGAACCGCCCCGTCCAAGATGGAAAGAGAGTTACCCATACTGCCTCCCCCCCATACAAAGTCAGTTTCATTACTCCATAAAGAACCAGCACCTGTGATTATCGCCAGATTATTAGAGGATGTCTGTGTGTTACCTACAAATGTATCACTTGCGAATACTTGCCCCCCATTTGAGATTGTAATCGAGTTTGCCCCTCCAAAGAACCCCATCATAATCGTACCTTCATTGGTCCAAAGGGAATTTGCCCCGGTTACCTGAACCGTATTATTTGTGGAGTAGGGAGAGATCATTCCCATATAGGTACAACAATTTGCAAGTGTGCCAGCATTGGAAATGATAATGGAATTATTCGCCCCTTCATAACCAATCAATATATCATCCTGATTGGTCAAAACAGAATTTGCTCCTGTGATAAGAAGAGTGTTATTCGAAGAGCTTGCTTCAATTCCGAGGATTGTGGTAAAATTTTCAACCCTACCCCCATTAGAAATCGTTAATGTATTTACCGCCCCCGTGTTTCCGATGGTTATATTCCCCTCATTTGTCCATAGGGACCCGATCCCTTCCACCAGCACCGTATTATTCGAGGAAGAGATATCATTCCCGATGATGGCAGCATCCCCATTCACATTATTAGTAATAAAAAGCTGCCCGTTATTGGTAATGACGAGGGTATTGCCAGCAGTCGTGTCCCCGATAAAATAAACGGCATTTGTTTCCACCGTCACTCCGTCAATAACGGTCTGAGAGTAAAGTGAGTCCACCCCCATAAAAGAGATCAAAACAAAGAGTGAAACATATAAACCGACAGACAGTCTTTTCTTCTTCATAAAATATGGATTATAAATCATATTATTTTTAACAGGATAAATTTTATCCTGAAAAATAGATGACCATATTTAAAAATACAATCTTTAAAAAAAAATCAGCAATCCTACAAATCTTACTAAGATTAAACTCTCTGCCCCGTCCAAAGAAACGCCAACTCAATGACTACATTAACGTCATATCATAAATACTATATCTGACTGCGGATCATCTTTTACTCTGGGGAATCATCGGCTGCGGGGGACTTGCCTTGGATGACTTCTAGCTCTTGGCCGAGCCTTTCCCACTGTTGGGTGAGATTCTCGAGTCCGTCGGTGACGGTGGATAATTCACGGTTGAGATGAATGGCTTTCCCGGCTTCCTTGTAGATGTCGGGATTTTCGAGGTCCTCGGTGATTTTTTCCTGTTGTTTTTCGAGTGCAGCAATTTGCTCTTCGACAGCTTTGATCTCCTGATCCTTAGCCCGTCTTTCCTTGGCGAGGGTTTGGCGTTTCTGGGCATCGATCCGCTTTTGTTCCTTACGCGAGAGTCCAGAGGCCTCAGGAGCCTCTACTACTGCTTTTTTGTCACTGGCCCCATTTCCGCCCGCCGTGATCGCGTGGCGTTCGGAGACCGCTGCGGTTTTATCGAGATAATACTGGTAGCCCCCCGGGTACTGCGTGAGCTTGCCTTCATTCACATGGACGACATGGTTCGATATCGCCCGGATAAAATAAACATCGTGGCTGATGAATACCAGTGTGCCGGTATATTGCTCCAGTGCCCCGACCAAGGCATCAATACTGGGGATGTCCAAGTGTGTGGTGGGCTCATCCATCAAGAGGAGGTTAGGCGGATCCAAAAGCATTTTGACGAGTGCAAGCCGGGTTTTTTCTCCCCCGCTCAAGACCCCGACAGGTTTAAAGACATCATCATTGCGGAAAAGGAAACTCCCCAGAACGGTCCGGGCAGTCTGTTCCGGCACGGGTTTGGTAATACTCTGGGCTTCTTCGAGAACCGTATTTTTCGAATTCATCGTCTCCGCACGGTGTTGGGAAAAATATCCGCACTGGGTATTGTGCCCGAGGTTACGGATACCTGACTGGAAAGGAAGCACCCCCGCGAGGATTTTGAGCAAAGTGGATTTTCCGGCCCCATTTGGCCCGACAAGGACAATTCTTTGATCCCGCTCCGTCTCGAAATCCATTCCGGAATAAACCACTTTTTCCCCATAAGCCTGGTGGATATCTTTCAGGGTAATGACTTTCTGTCCGCTGCGTGTGGGTTGAGGAAAACGGAACTTGATCGTTTTTTCAGAGCCGACCGGGGCCTCGATTTTCTCCATGCGGTCGATTTGTTTGAGTTTGCTTTGTGCCTGTGAAGCTTTACTCGCTTTTGCCCGGAAACGGTCGGCAAAACGCTGTAACCTTTCAATTTCTTTTTGTTGACTCTCAAAGGCCGTCAGTTGGTTAGCCTCGAATGCCGCTTTTTGTTCAAGATATTCTTCGTAATTTCCGGTGTAACGTTTCAGCCCACCATTACGCACATCAGCAATCGTATCGACTAAACCATTCATAAAATCTCGGTCATGGGAGATCAATACAATGGAATTTGGGTAATACTCCAAATAGTTTTTGAACCAGATTAATGTTTCCAAGTCCAGATGGTTGGTCGGTTCATCGAGCATAAGGAGATCGGGTTCCTGCACGAGTAACCGCGCCAAATGGGCCCGCATCACCCAGCCACCGCTGAATTCCCTCGCAGGCCGGTCGAATTCCTCTTGTTTAAAACCTAACCCGCTCAAGATACGTTTTGCCTGCGGTTCATAATAATAACTCATCGACTGGTCGGCCTCCGGGCTGCCGTCGAGGGATGCCGTCGCTATTTGCATGACGGTCTCTTCTCCCACCGGGGCACTTTCCTGGGGAAGAAATCCGATGGTCGCCCCCCGTTCAATAATGATACTGCCTTCGTCGGGCTCGATACTCCCGAGGATCATGCCAAATAAAGTACTTTTGCCGGCACCATTTGGTCCGATCAATGCAATCCGGTCCCCCCGGTTAATCTGGAGGGAAACCTCCTCATAAAGTGGTTTACCGTGAAATGCTTTAGAGATGCCGGATATTGTAATCATGTGTGTATTTTAGATTTAAAATGGTAAAAATAAATTTAAGAGCGCCTTTAACTACCAGATATCTTGATTCCATCAACTCTTAAAATTTTTCCTAGACACGGTGAGTGACTTGGCTTTTCATGTATTCAGAAGAGAAATCAAACATATTTGTAACACAATTCTTTTATAGATATGTTCATAATATTAGCCCATAAAAAATCATGTCCCCATTTCTCCAAACCCTCATTAATCTACCCGTTAAAAAATTTGAACCAGGAGAAGTCCTCATTGAAGAAGATACGGTGAATGTCCCCGTATTTGTCTTGAAACAAGGGCGGGTTCTGATCACCCGTGAAGGAGTGGATATTTGCGAGGTCTATGATCCCGGTTCCCTTTTCGGAGAAGTCGCCTCGCTTTTAGATAGGCCTTCATCGGCCACAGTGAAAGCCTTAGATCAGACAGAGGTATATTATATCACCGATCCGAAGCGATTTGCCTTTGATCATCCCGAGGCCCTGCTGGAAGTCGCCAAACAACTTGCCCGCCGTATGGTCGCCATTGATCAACACTTTATCGAGAGTAAAAATGCTTTTGAAGAGCTCCAAAGCCAAATGGCAGAGGCCGACGATCCGATCCCCCACCCCCATAAAGAAGACAAAGTCCTCGGCCTATGGATGAAAACCCAGAATGGACTGGTCCGGCATTGGCATGGATCACATAAAGATGCCCCAGACACACACCTCTGAAAAGTCCGATTTAGTGATTATGCATCCTCTCAAAGCACTGGAATTTAAATCAAACGAACGAGAAATTATATTTATATGAAACCACTCATCGAGATCATTGCGGAATTGCCCCAGCAGGAATTTGCCGCCGGGGACTTCCTCATCACGCAGAATTCTCCTCCGGGGAATGTCTATATCATCGCTTCCGGCGAAGTCCGGATCGTCAAAGATGACATCGAAATCTGTATCGTCTCGGAAGTGGGCTCGATCTTTGGTGAGGTCTCCAGCCTGACCAATCAAAAAACCACGGCCTCCGTCCAAGCATTAACCCCCGTTAAAGCCCATACCATCGAGCATCCCATGCAATTTGCCCTCGACCACCCCGTCGCCGTTTACTTGATGGCTGTCCAGCTAGCCAAACGTCTTTCCCTTATCGATGCCCACTTTGCCCAAGTGAAAAAAGATTACCAAGGCCTCTACCGCCGCCTCTCTCAGATTTCCATGATCTGAGGCAGATTCATAAACCAAAAATGAGACAGGAGTAAGAAGGAGAATTACTCCTCCAAATTTTTCATTTTTGATTCATTTTTTTCTTTCCCTGTAGTCCTAGTTGCACAAACTTGATCCCAAATCTCAATAGGAGCCGTCATCTATATCTATCAAAGTCGGTTGTTTCGCACTCATGAATCCCTTTAGCGTCCGGGAAAAACTGGCTGAACCCCTCCGCGTCGCCGCAGATCACGGGGTCATAGTCCTCTTTGCACCACACGGCCCGGTCTCCCTGCTACATTCCCCTGACCGAAGCTCTCCTGTATGAATGTGACTCTCCCGCTCTCGGCCTGAACCTCGACACCGGCAATCTCTGGCTCGGTGGCGGTGACCCCATCGAATACGTGGAGAAATTTGGGCAGAAGATCGAACACGTCCTCCGGAAAGACATGCCCCAAGACATGGAGGCCAAACGCGGTGAAATCTTTGGTTACGGCATGGCTCTGATTCCCCTCGGCACAGGTGTTATCGGCATTAAATCCGTTTTTGAAGCACTCTCCAAGGCCGGATTTGATCGTTTCACCGCCCTCGAAGTCGCCGGTGCACAAGCTCTCAAACCCAGCTACAAATTCCTCAAAGGCTTAGGCGCTGAGTAATATTTGACTGACCCGCTTTGTTCGACCTCAATATACCCCGATAGGGAAGAGCAACGGGCCGACGTTAAGAATATTACAATTGTCCAAAAAAAGCTTTTAACCCCTCTAGGGCCAAAGCTCGGTGGCTGATCTTGTTTTTCTCTTCGTCACCGAGCTGGGCAAAGGTTTGACAATAGCCGTCAGGGATAAAAAGCGGGTCATAACCAAAACCGTGTTCACCTTTGGTCTGGTGAATGATCACTCCCCGGCAAATCCCGGTGAAGGTGTCCACTCGTTTACCGTCCTTGGTTAGGGCCATCACGCATTTGAATTGGGCCGCACGTTCCTTACCCTTTACCCCGTCGAGTTCACGGAGCAATTTGCGGTTATTCGCCGCGTAGATGTGTTCATCCGGAGTCTTTTCATCCTCTGCATAACGGGCGGAATACACGCCCGGACGTCCACCCAAAGCATCGACTTCGAGTCCTGAATCATCGGCCAGCACATAATCAATTACCAGCCCACCGGATAACCGAGCAATTTGCATTGATACCTCGACGGCTTTTTTCTCCGCATTACCCCCGATCGTAGGACGATCCTCAATGACCTCATCAATTTGATCGAACGCCGTCACGGGAAGCAGCTCCACCGACGAACCCAAAATCTGCCCGATTTCCTTGAGTTTATGTTCATTCCGTGTCGCGACGAGTATCTTCATGGGGAAAATATTAACCACAGATTAACCCAGATGGACACAGATTTTTTGACTGGAGGCGCATGCGCTCCCTTGCCCCCACGATTGCCAGACACGACGACCAATGTGTGCAGGTTACTCGCAGCAATTTGCCCAGACAAATCCTCAAATTAATTGATTCTCGTATGGTGAAAATGCCCCGAGTTGTTCAACCCCTGAATGCAAAGAACGGAGGATACTCCCACATCCCCCGTTCTCTCCATTCCTTTAAAAGTTAGGTGGCGATTGCGTGTGGATAAACTC
>Ga0163144_10006826_pt1 | contig 25112 bp, 26 predicted proteins | sample OliLak19BULKMAT1_FD_123175 | JGI IMG/M metagenome (GOLD analysis project Ga0163144, IMG submission 123175) | Freshwater microbial mat bacterial communities from Lake Vanda, McMurdo Dry Valleys, Antarctica - Oligotrophic Lake LV.19.BULKMAT1 | ecosystem: Environmental > Aquatic > Freshwater >... | reverse complement strand
TCTGGGACATCATGCGCTTTTCCCCGGGCATGGACATCAGCGAAGGCCGCGCGCCGCAGGGCAACCGGGCCATCGTTTCCGTTCGCGGCTTTCCGAAGTTTTTCGTCGACAGCCTTCAGGTCCTCGTTGACGGCCGCAGCGTGTATACGCCGGTCGATTCCGGCGTGCTCTGGCAGGAGCTTCCCGTCCAGCTGGAGGACATCGACCACATTGAGATCGCTCGCGGCCCCAATGCCGCCCTCTACGGTTCGAACGCCGCGCAAGGAACCATCAACATCATTACCAGAAGACCGGACCAGAACGTCCTTGCCGCCCGGAGCCGGGCGGGAAACCTCAACCTGCGGCGTGAAAGCGCCTCAGCCGAACGCGCATCGGACAAGGCTGGATTCCGCGTTTCGCAGACCTACCTCCGTCATGATGGATTCGACGCCCCGTCGGGCGCCGACGGACACGAATTCGTGAACTCAAACGTCGCTTCGCTCCGCGGCTTCTGGAAACCGGCGGCCGGAACGGATGCGGAAATCATGGCCGGCGGCGCATGGAACCAGATGGGCCGAGCGGGATACCCCGATACCCGCCTCGATACCCGGGACCGCTTCGCGATGGCCAAGATTTCCCAGGACATCGGATCAACGACCGCCGACCTGATGGTGGCGAGCAAACGGGAACTGCGCGACGTCGCGACCCAACATTCTCTTCTGGACCAGAACGACGTCGAGGTCCAGCACCGCCTCGGATGGTGGAACAACCGGGTCCACACCACGTGGGGCGGCAGTTTCCGGAACGCCAAAGTTCGCGATGCCGAGCTCTTCGTGGGCTCTCCAAATCAGCGCAACATAACCTGGCGCGGATTCACGGACCAGACAATCAAGCTTCTCAACCGCCTGACACTTCGCGGCGCTGTCTCTTTCGAGGATTCCGACACCGGCGGTCAACTGTCGGCCTACCAGGTGGCGACGCTCTACCGCCTGGCGCCGCACCAGATGGTCCGCATGTCTTATTCCATGGCGCCGACACTGCCGGGCATCTTCTTTCAACATGCCAACTTTCAACCGTCTCCCCTGGTTCGTGTGACCGGCAACCCCACTCTCGATGCCACCAAAGTCCGCTCGGTGGAGTTGGGTTACCGGGGATTCTTCGACCAGCGGCGCCTGGAGATGGACACGAACGTCTTTTACTCCGTCACGTCAAATATAAAAGTGGAAGAAACGCGCGCCATTTTCTTCCCGACGTTCCGGTTGGACACGACGTTTCGCAACAACAACCGCATCCTTTCCCGGGGAAGCGAAATGGCAGTCAAATATCACTTCGGCGCCTACCGGTCGGTCTACGCCAACTACACCTATCAAACGCTCTCTGACGACAAAGGCCTTCTCACCGTCACCCGCGCCGTGCCGGAACACAAATTCAACGTCGGGGGTGCCGCCCGCCTGTGGCGCGGTCTCAACGCCTCCGTCAACGCCGGCTATAAAGATGGGTATCTCTCGACTGGCTTCAATTCCAACACGATTCCCATCTCGTCTTACTGGCGCGTTGACGCGCGCGTCGGCTACAAAATCGGCACGGGCGAGATATTTCTCGCCGGGCAGAACCTTACGAGGCCTCAACACATTGAGGCAGTCGACGGGCTGGCGGTATCGCGAACGTACCAGGCCGGCGTGTCTCTGCAACTTGGAGGTTCCAAGTGAAACGCATTCTCATCATCCTCGCTTTGATTCTCCCGCTTCATGGCGCCTCCGCGCGGGCCGGCGATAAAGTCGTCGTGGTCATGAGTTCAGAACTGGCCCCCTATCAGGAAGCGCTGAACGGCGTTCGGGCGGAACTTGGCGCCAATGTCCCCGTACTCGCCATGTCGAAAGAGGGCGTTGAGCTCCCGGTGCAGAGCCGCATTGTCATCGCGATCGGTGGAAAGGCCGCGTTGTTTCCCTATCCCGAGGAAACGAAGCTGATCTACTGCCTGGCGCCCGGCCTCTCGATGACGAAAAAAGGCAAGGCGGCGGGCGTGCGGGTGGAAGTTTCTCCCACGCTCCTGGCGATGGCCCGGCGGTTCAAAGCGATTCATCCGGGCCTGAAACGTCTGGGCGTTCTGTGGACGTCGGACTCGATGAAGGACTACCTCGACGAGGCGGCGGCGATCAGCGCGCAACTCGGCATTGAGATCGTCCCAGCCCGCCTCTCCGGGACCGATGAACTTCCCAACACCCTTCGCCGCCTTCAGGGGAAAGTCGACGCGCTCTGGCTCCCGCCGGATCCGCCGCTCATCTCCGCATCGAGCCTGTCGACGATCAAAGGTTTCTCCTGGGCGAATGACGTGCCGTTCTTTGTTCCGTCCGATGGTCTGACCGCCAGCGGCGCGCTTGCCTCCGTGTCGAGCTCGTTCCGCGACATGGGAATGACGGCGGCCCGCGCCGCGCGCGCCTTAACAGAGGGACGCACATCCGCCGCCACCATCTTCCCGGACATCACCAAGACGACATTTAACCTCGGCGCCGCCAGAGAACTCAATGTTCAGGTGGATCAAAGCCTTGTTGGGACGGGCGACCAGGTCCTCCCGTGAAGCTCCAGACGCGCATCCTCTGCCTCGGGCTCGCCCTCGCCGTCATCTCGGGCGGACTGACACTGGGCATCGCGACGCGCGTCTTTGACTCCATCCTCGTCGGCCAGGTGATTCAGCTCGGCACGCTGGAAGCATCGAAACTCGCCGAGCGCGCTTCTGACGGCATTGTTGGCGGAAAAGAAGCGGCGCTTCTCTTCGAACTCCAGGCGGCGCAGCACGCCACCGACGCAAGCGCCGCCATCGCGCTCGACGCGTCGGGCAACGTCCTCGCGGACACCGACATCACCATGAAAGGTCAGCGGTACGCGCACGCCTTTGCCGCGGAGATTTCGGCGTCGTCCGAGACGGTCGCCACCCGCAGCGGCACGATGTTGAGGGTGGGGACACCCGTCTGGGAGTCCGCCGCGGCGGACCTGGGCGAACAGCTTCTCATGGCCGGCGCTCCCAGTGAGAACACGAAGTCTCGCATCGGATCCGTCGTCCTCGAAATCCCGCTGACGAAAACGCTCGCGGTGAGCCGCCGCATCGTCCGGCAGCTGGCATTGATCATTTGCGTCATCGGTCTGGCCGCCATCATCAGCTCGGTCCTGGTCGTCCGAGGGATTCTCCGGCCCGTGTCCCAGTTGATTTCCGGAACGGAGAGAATCGCGCGCGGCGATTACGGCTCACAGATTCAGGTTTCCCGGGCCGACGAAGTCGGCCAGCTGGCCGGCGCTTTCAACAGGATGAGCCAGGTGCTTGCCGAAACGACCGTTTCGAAAAAGTTCATGCACGGCGTTTTCAGCAACATGACCGAACCTCTTTTCGTGATCGGCGTCGATGGAAAGATCCAGGTGTGCAATGAGGCGGCTCTCGCCCTCATTGGTTACGACCGCTCTGAATTGATCGGACAGCCGCTTTTGACCTTCGTCGTTCCCGAGGAAGGGACGCCCGCCCGCGATCCGATGGACATCGTTAAAAATGCCGAGGCGACGCTGGGCACCAAGCAGGGCAGTCGTGTGGACGTGCTCTACTCCACGTCGCAGTTGAAGGACGCCGAGGGGAAGTCGCAGGGCGTGATTCTCGTCGCGCGCGACATGACCGAACGAAAGACGATGGAAACCATCATTCGCCGGTCCGAGAAGATGTCGGCGGTTGGTCAGCTTGCCGCCGGAGTCGCGCACGAAATCAACAATCCGCTGGGCGTGATCCTCGGGTACGCGCAGGCATTGACGCGCCGCCTTGCCTCGCCGGAGGACCCGAGCGCCGTCCCCCTCAAATCGATCGAGAAAGAAGCGCTGCGGTGCAAAGGGCTTGTTCAGGACCTGCTGACGTTCTCCCGTGTTTCAAAAGTTGAGAAGGAGCCTTCGGACCTGAACAAGATCGTAACGGCGGCGCTGTCGCTCGTCAGCGCCCAAGCGCGAATGGGGCAGGTCACGGTCGAATCCCATCTGACCGACGGGCTTCCGCTCTTCCTCGGCAATCCCAACCAGATTCAGCAGATCATCATCAATCTCGCCACCAATGCCATCGACGCCATGCAGAACAACGGGACGCTGACCATCGCGACCAACCTGCAGACCGATGGACCGCTCACGTGGGTCTGCCTTCGTGTAAGAGATACAGGCAGCGGCATTCCACCCGATCTGCTGTCCAAAATCTTCGAGCCGTTTTTCACGACCAAGCCGGTCGGGAAAGGGACCGGTCTCGGCCTGAGCCTGGTCCATGAGATCATCGGAAAGCACTCGGGCACCATCAACGTTGAAAGCCGCCCGGGATCAACCGAGTTCACCGTGAAGTTCCCCGTCCGGTTCGCGGACGTTCCACGTCAGGTGGCCAAAGTATGACCCAACAGAGCGGAGCTCTCCGTGTGCTCGTCGTTGACGATGAGGAAGGGTTTCGCGACCTTCTCCGCTGGGAACTGGCTTCCGCCGGCATGGCGGTCCAGACCGCCACGAGCGGCGATGAGGGCGTCGACCGGCTCAACGAGTCGACGTTCGACGTGGTTGTGACCGACATCACGATGCCGAAAATGGACGGCCTGAAGCTCCTGCAGCATGTGAAGGAAACGTCTCCCCAGACCGAGGTGATCGTCGTCACCGGCTTCAGCGCCGTCGAGACCGCCGTGTACGCGATGCGCCACGGCGCCTACGATTTCATTTTGAAGCCTTACGACATGAACGACCTCATGTCCCGCGTCAAGAAAGCCGCGGAAGCCTATTCCCGTTGCCGCTCGTGCGGCAGGAGCAACCCATGACCACCGCCAACGCCGTCCAGAAACCCAGCGTCCTCGTCGTCGACGACGAGCCCGGACTTCGCGAAATGCTCGTTTTCGGCCTGACCGACCGCGGCTACGACGTGGTGGCGGCCGGCGACGGCGATGAGGCCATCGCCGCCGTGGGAAAGCGCAAGTTCGACCTGGTGGTCAGCGACATCATGATGCCGGGCAAAAGCGGCGTGGAAGTCCTCAAGTGCATCAAAGAGGTCCACCCCACCACGGAAGTGATCATGGCGACCGGGTACGCGACCCTCGAGACCGCGATTGAATCAATGAAGCGCGGCGCCTACGACTACATCCCCAAGCCCTATGAACTCGATCGGCTCTGCGCGGTCTTTGAAAAGGCGCTCGAACGCCAGCGCCTGAAGGCGCGCGTGGGCCATCTCGAAGAGTTGAATCGCCTGAAGTCCGAGTTCCTCGCCAACATGAGCCACGAGTTGCGCACGCCGATGAACGCCATCATCGGATACTCCTCGCTTATCCTCGACCGGGTCTATGGCGACGTTCCTCCCAAGCAGGAGGAAGGCATCAAGCGCATCGCGATCAACGCGAAAAACCTTCTCGAGCTCATCAACAATATCCTCGACCTGTCGAAACTCTCCGCGGGCCGCGTGCCGCTGTTCGTGGAGAAGTTCGCCGTGGCCGACATCGTCAAGGAAGTCACCGACACCATGGAGTGCCTCGTTCGCGAACGCAAACTCACGCTCACCGCGATTGTTCCCGACGGGCTCCTGATCAAGTCCGACAAGACCAAGCTCAAGCAGGTGCTCATCAACCTCATCGGCAACGCGGTCAAATTCACCCATGAGGGCGGCATCACGCTCCGTGTGGAAAGCGACTCCGTGAACGCGCTCGTTCGCCTGTCGGTCTCCGACACCGGCATCGGCATTGAGGAAGAGAATATCCAGAAACTTTTCCAGGAGTTCAACCAGCTCGACGCGTCGTCGACGCGAAAGTACGGAGGCACCGGCCTGGGCCTTTGCATCTCGAAAAAGATCGTCGAGCTCAACGGCGGGACGATCAACGTGACGAGCAAGGTGGGCTCGGGCTCAACCTTTACGGTGACGCTCCCGTTGGAAGCCGACGCGCCGCCGCCGGCCGAACTTCCCTCTCTCGCGATCCCCGCCGCCCTGACGAACCAGAAGGTGATGCTGGCCATCGACGATGACCCCGAAGTGCTCAAGCTTCTCGCCGACAGCATCGAGGGCACCGCCTACACCTTCGTGGGAGCGCAAAGCGGAGAGGAAGGCCTTGCCCTGGCACGCCAGCTTCAGCCCCACGTCATTACCCTGGACATCATGATGCCGCACCTGGACGGCTGGTCGGTTCTGCAAATTCTGAAGAACGATCCTCTCCTCCAGGCCATTCCAGTGGTGATTATTTCGATCATGGAGAACAGGGCGCTGGGTTATTCGCTCGGCGTGACCGACTACATCGTCAAGCCGTTCGACCGGAAGGACCTTCTGGCGAAACTGGCGCGCTGCGACCGCGCCGAGGCGCGAAAGGTTCTCGTCATTGACGATGACGAGGCCATCGCCCTTTTGCTGAAGGATGCCCTCACCTTTCAGGGTTACGAAGTTCAAACCGCGAGCGGAAAGTCGGACGTGCTGGCCAAGCTTCAAACCCGGCCCGACGTTGTGTTCCTTGACCTCATGATGCCGCAGCTTAACGGGTTCGACGTGCTCGATATCATCAGCAAGGACGAGTCCCTCAGGAACATGCGGATCTTCGTGATGACCGCCAAGAACCTGTCTCCCGAAGAGACGCAATACCTCGAAAGCCGGGTAGAGATGATCGTTCAGAAGGGATCCCGGAGTTCCGAATCGATCCTGGGGCTGCTGCGCCAGAAGCTCGGCACGATCAAAGAGGCGGCGACCAAATGAAGATCAAGGTTCTCGTCGCAGATGACGATCTCGACAATCGCACCATCGCGAAGGAAATCCTGACCGCGTTCGACTTCGACGTGCTCATCGCGACCGACGGCGAGGAAGCGCTTTCCATGATCAAGTCCGAGCGGCCGCGCGTGGTGGTCCTCGATCTGTCCATGCCGAAACTTAACGGGTGGGAAGTGGCCAAACGGATCCGCGAAGACGCTTCTCTGGCCGGCATTCCCCTGATCGCGTTCTCAGCACACGCCCTGGTGGGCGACCAGCTCAAGGCGCTGTCCGCCGGCTGTGACGATTACATTTCAAAACCGTGCCCGCCCCGCGATCTCGTCAAGAAGGTTCAGCAGTGGGTGGAGAAAACGACCGCCGTTGAGGAGAAACCTTTATGAGCCGAATTCTCGTGATCGACGATGATGAAATGAACCGCGACCTTCTGCGAGCGCGCCTGGAATCGGCCGGCCATGAGGTCCACGAAGCCAAGGACGGGGAGCAGGGCCTCACGCTTCTGAAGGCGGATCGTCCGGACCTCATCCTGCTCGACGTCATGATGCCGAAGTTCGATGGGTGGCACGTGTGCCGCACGGTGAAGGCGGACCCGAAGCTCTGCTCGATCCCCGTCATCATTCTCACCGCCTGCACCCAGAACATTGATGAGCTGCGCGGTTACGAATGCGGCGCCGACGATTACATCGCCAAGCCCTGGGACCCGGCCCGCCTCCGCGCCGTGGTCGAAAAGTTTTTAAATCCGACCGGTGCCGACAAATGAAATCCAACAAGCTTCTGATCTCTTCCGGCGAAGCGATCGACGTTCACATCTCATTCCCCAGCCCCGACCGGCCCCCGGCGGAACTCGTTGATCGTTTGCTTGCCGTGGCCTCGGAATACGGCGCCAGCGACATTCACCTCGAGCCGCATCCGTCCGGTTTTGCCGTGCGGCTCCGGATCGACGGTGTTCTCCAGACGGTCCACGAATTTCCCCTCGTTGTCCAGCCGGCCATCACCTCCCGAATGAAGGTCATGACGGGCATGGACATCACGGAGCGCCGACTTCCCCAGGACGGACAAAGCAAGATCACCATCGGCGACCGGACCGTGAGCCTCCGGATGTCCACCCTGCCTGGAAAGTACGGCGAGAAGATCGTCGTGCGGCTTTTGAGCAGCAACGTGTCCTCCATGGATCTCGGCCAGATGGGAATGGACCCCAGGACGGAAGGCCTTTTCGAGATGCTCATCATGAAGCCCCAGGGCATAGTGCTCGTGACGGGACCCACGGGCAGCGGCAAGTCGACAACCCTGTACGCCGCCATCAAACGCCTCCGCGACCCGCTCAAGAACATCATCACGCTGGAAGACCCCATCGAGTACGACCTCCTGTCGGGGCTCGACGAGGCCGGCGTGACCCAGGTTCAGATGAACCCCAAGGTCGGCCTCACGTTCGCCACGGCCATGCGCGCGTCCCTGCGGCAGGACCCGGACATCATCATGGTGGGAGAGATCCGCGACCGGGAGACCGCCGAGGTGGCCATGCGCGCCGCCATGACGGGACACCTGGTGTTCTCGACGCTTCACACGAATGGCGCTCCCGAGACCATCGGCCGCCTGCGCGATATCGGGGTGGACGCTTACCTCATCGCATCGACGGTTCGAGCGGTGCTGGCGCAGCGTCTCGTGCGCGTTCTTTGCGACAAGTGCAAAGAGGCGTACACCCTTCCCGCGCGCGCCCTCAAGACGCTTTTTCCCGAAGCCACCGGCGCGCTCCAGCTGCATCGCCCGAAAGGTTGCCCGGAATGCCGGGGAACCGGCTACCAGGGCCGGAAGGGAATCTACGAGCTGCTGGAGGTCAATGAGGAATTCCGCGAGCTCATCCAGACGGATGTTCCCGTGGCCGAGTTGCGCAAGGCGGCAACGCGCCAGGGCATCCAGACGCTCCGCCAGAGCGCGCTCGACCTCGTGAAGAAGGGCGTCACCAGCGTGGAAGAAGTTTATCGAACGACAATGGAGTAACTCCGTGAGAAATTCAGCGAAGAAAAAGGAAAGGGTTCTCGTTATTGATGACGAGCCGGGCATCCGCGAAATGCTCTCCCGGGAACTGACCCTCGAAGGATACGAGGTCCAGACGGCGACCGACGGCGTCGACGCGCTCGAACAGGTGCGTAAGGGAAAATTTCAGCTCGCGGTATGCGACCTGAACATGCCGAAACTGACGGGACTCGAGGTGCTCGACGCCTTCCGCGACAGCGATCCGGACATGGAAGTCATCATGATGACGGGTTACGCCACCGTCGAAACGGCCGTCCAGGCCATGAAGAAAGGCGCCTACGACTTCGTTCAGAAGCCGTTCTCGCTCGACGAGCTGCTGATGCTCGTCGAAAAAGCGCTCGAGAAGCAGAACCTCAAGCTCACCATGGCGGTTTACGAGGCCAGCCGGCTGATCTTCCGCTCGATCACACTCGAGACGCTTCTCCCGCTCGTGGCCCAGCTTTCCCTCAAGATTCTCGGCGCCGAGGACGCGTCAATCATGATCGCAGACGATTCGGGGCGCCTTCAGGTCAAGGCGTCGGCCAGCCAGAGCCAGCCGGTCGCGTCCGTTCCCTCGACGGTCGCCGACATAGAAATCGCGCAGAAGGTGGCGGAGTGGCGCGAGCCGCTCGTCATCACCAACCCGACCAGCGTGGACGAGCGCCTGAAGGGAATGGCGGGCCTCGCCGCGATCAAATCGACCATCATTCATCCGCTCATCGTCGACGAAAAACTGGTCGGCGTCATCACCTTCAACCGAACGATCAGCGAAAAGCCGTTCGGGAGCATGGACCTCCGCGTCGCGACGATCTTCGCCTCGCAGATCGCGCAGGCCATTCATAACGCCAATCTCTACCGGCGCCTCGAGGAGAAACAGACCCAGCTCGTGCAGTCGGAGAAGCTCGCGAGCATCGGCATGCTCACCGCCGGCATCGCGCACGAGCTCAACAACCCGCTGAACGGAATCATGGGCTTCGCGCAGCTCCTCCTTGAGGACGTGAGCCTGTCGAACCGCCAGCGCGAGGACATCAAGACGATCAACGACGAAAGCGTCCGGTGCCGCAACATCATCAAGAACCTTCTTCAGTTTAGCCGCAACAAGCAGCAGCCGGTCGAGGCCGTGCAGGTCGTGACCGTGCTCAACGCCACCATTGATCTCTTCCGTTACGAATATTCCAGCGCCGGCATCACCGTGGAGAAGGACTTTGCCGCCACGCTGCCGCCGGTCCTCGGCGACGCCAGCCAGCTTCAGCAGGTTTTCATCAATCTGATGACCAACGCCCAGCACGCCCTGGGCGCCACGGCGAAGCCGACGCTCCGGATCAAGGCCTTCGAGCAGAACGGCAAGCTGATCCTCCGGTTCACCGACAACGGGGTGGGCATCGAGAAAAAGGCGCTCGGCCGGATTTTTGACCCGTTTTTCACCACCAAGCCCGTCGGCAAGGGCACGGGCCTCGGACTGTCGATCTGCTACGGGATCGTCAGCCAGCATCGCGGCACCATGCGCGTGGAGAGCGATGCGGGAAGGGGCGCGACCTTCATCGTGGAGTTGCCCAAACATGAATGAACCACAGGACATCGCCAGGAAAGTCCTGGTCGTCGAAGACGAGAAGGTGATGCTGATCCTGGTCACGCGCCTGTTCAAACGCGGGGAGTTCGGCGTCGACCTGAGAACGGCCACCTGTGTCCGCGAGGCCCTCGACGTCATCGAGAACAACGACTTGGCCCTCCTCGTGACCGACATGAGCCTTCCCGACGGCCGCGGCGTCGAGATCATCCACCGGTTCCGCGCGAAGTTTCCCACGGCGCCGATCATCGTGATGAGCGGTTCGCTTACCCTCCAGGCCGAGGTCGACGCGATCTCCGGGGCGAATGTGTCCACCTGCCTGCAGAAACCATTTTCCGTCGACGACTTTCACTCCGCCGTCTCAAAGGCGCTGAAAAGCTAAACTTTCGGGCGTCATGACGCCCACCGACCGCCGCATCTCCTCCGACCAGGAAGCCCAGGTCCAGAAAAGCCTGACGCTCTGTCTTCGCGAAGGCGTCGCCGCGCAGGTGATGATCGGCATCGCCGATTATTTCCTCATTCCTTTCGCCCTTCTCCTCGGCGCCGGCCATCACGAAATCGGGTTCCTCGTCGCCGTGCCCAACCTGATCGCGTCCGCTTTTCAGTTCTTCGCGGTCAAGGCCGTCGACTGGGCGGGCGGCCGCCTCCGGCTTCTCCTGATGGGATTTTTCGTCCAGGCCGTTTTCCTGCTCCCCATCGGTCTCCTCTCCTACCTCGACATTTCCCGAAAGATCCTGGTCCTTACCGTTCTCGTCACCGTTTTTAAATCCTCGGGAAGCCTGATGGGCCCCGCCTGGGGCAGCCTGGTGAGCGAATACCTTCCCGCTCAGCGGCGAGGTGCTTATTTCGGCGTGCGTTCGCGGCTTTTGGGCATCACGGGGCTCATCAATCTGAGCTTTTGGGGAGTCTTTCTCACCGTGTGGAAGGAGTGGTACTCATCGGCGGCGGGTTTCCTCATCATGTTCATGGCGGCGGGGATCGCCCGGCTGATCGGGACGTGGTACATGGCGCGAATGATTGACCTGCCACAACACCGAAAGCGCGAGGACGAATTCACTTTCTGGATGTTCCTGCGACGCTTCAAGGAAAGCAACTTCGTGAAGTACGTGTTCTACGTCTCGGGCATCACCTTCGCCACGAATCTGTCCGCGCCCTACTTCAGCGTCCACATGCTGCGCGATCTCCACTTCAGCTATCTCAGCTACATGGTCGTGAGCCTGGCGCCGGTGGTCACCGGCCTGATCGCGTTTCCCATCTGGGGCCGCCACGCCGATTCGGTGGGCAACGCGCGCATCCTCAAGATCACGGGGCTGTTCATTCCTATTATTCCCTTGCTCTGGTTGATACCGCGTACACCGGTGCCGCTCGTACTCGTCGAACTTTTCTCCGGGTTTGTCTGGGGCGGGTTCAACCTGTGCGCCATTAACTTTATCTACGACGCGGTGGCTCCCGCCAAGCGGGTTCGTTGCCTGGGCTACTTCAACTTTATTAACGGCATCGCGATCTTCGCGGGAGCGGCGGCCGGAGCCTGGCTGGTGGACCGCCTTCCGCTCACCGGAGGGCTCCCGTTTCTCAGTCTCTTCATCGTATCGGCGGGGGCCCGCTTCCTGGCCAACATCTCCCTCGCTCGGCACTTCAAGGAGGTCCGCGCCGAGGCCCGAGCGGTGTCGAGCACCGACCTCTTCTTCAGCGTGGTGGGAATCCGGCCGATCCTGGGCCGGGATCAGGAAATCGTCGCCCTTCCCTCGAAATCAGCGCCGGGATTTGTTGAAAGGCCGCCTCGAGTAGGGTAGGTTCAGTCGTGTCGATCCGCGAAAACATCCTGCCGTTTTCGGTGTTCCTGATCACGGCCGCCGTTCTGGTCGGCGTCCGGACATCCACGAGCCCCTCGCTCAATCGCAACTGGGACGCCAACCAGAAGAACCTGGCCTCCATCGAGATCAGCGTAGACGACGTCTTCGTCCGGAACATCCGGGCGACGCGGTACCGCACAGCCACCGACTTCGATCCGACGTATTTCGACCGCACCTACCGCCTGTCGGACCTTCAGAAAGCCTGCCTGATCGTAGAAGACCTGGGAGGCGGCGGGCGCGCCCACCTGATGCTGTCGTTTGAGTTTCGGGGGCAGGGCTGGCTGGTATTTTCACCCGAACCCCGTCTTGAACAGGGCGAGCGGTTCTCGGCGTTGGCGGGGCTGTTTCGTCGTTACGAGCTGATCACGGTCGTCGCGATGGAAAGTGATGCGGTGTATCTCCGGACAAACCTGCTGAACCACCCGGTCTACCTGTTCAACCTTCGCATCGACGAGGCCAGGCTCCGGATGCTGTTCCTGCAAATGGTGGCGCGTGAAACGGCGCTCTCACGCGACCCGGAGTTCTATCACACGATTTTCAACAGCGTGGCGGGCGAGATCATGCGGGCGATGCGGTCGGTGGCCAATCAGTCGTCGCCCGGGCCGTTGTGGATACCGTCTCGCGCCGACCGGCGCGCGTACGAGATGAGGATCCTCCGCTCTGACGTTTCCCTCGCACTGCTGAGGGGGCGGGGCATGATCACCGAGGAAGCGCGCGCCGGCCAACCGGACGCTGATTTCTCAGAAAGGATTCACAAGGCCGTCGATCTGATCCAGGAAGGCTTGTGAACCCGCGGTCTTACTTCGCTTCCGCGAGCACCTGGTAAGGCTTCACCCGGCTCTTTTGCTCGGCGGCTTCCAGTTCGGCCTCATCGGCCATTAATTCTTCCTTTCGCGCCATCATCTTCTCGGAGAGCGCCTCGAGGTCGAGACCCTTGGCCTTTTTCGCTTCCTTAAACATCTCGGACTCTTCTTCCTTGATGTGATGGCGGATGTTCTCGGCAAGCACGGTAAACTTGGCCTCGAAGTGGTCCTCGTCGGCTGATTCGGTGGAAAGCTCCTCGATGATCGTCTTGGCCACGCGGTGCTCCTCGTCGGCCTCGTTCATCATGTCTTCTTCCTCTTTTCCCAGGGCCTTGCGGAGGGCGGGATAGAAGATCTCTTCCTCGATGCACGCGTGCACCCGAAGTTCTTTCATGGCTTCTTCCGCGATGTTCTGCTTCTCGGAGGTCTCTTCCGCTTCCTCGAAGTCGTCGAACAGTTCCTTCACTTTCTTGTGGTCGGCCTTGAGAAGGTCAACTGCGTCCTGCTGCCGTGTCTTGGTCGTCATTTTGGATTTCCTCCGGTTTTTTCTTTGGATGTCTTCCTCTTACGGGCGAGCGGGGATCACAGTTCAACGGGAGGCACATCAAACCCTGGCGGACCTTGGATGCATCCCCGTCGCCGGCGTGGTATGCGTATATGAGCCGCAAACGGCTTCAACATGATGGGGATCGACGGTCGTATCCAGCAGGCCCGCGGATAGGCGAAGGAATGAGTGGAGTGGCATTCTCTCAGCAGACCGTTCCACAGGTCTCAAGCTCAACGGCGGCATCCCGATCCGCTTGCCGAACTTGGCGATCTTCCGCCGGACCAGCCGGCTCACATGCGCATCGAAAAAGGCAACGCGTCCTTCCGGAAGCAGAACGGCGTCATGATGGGAAACCGCGGAAAAATATTTTTTTGTTCGAACATTCCGGACTCAACTTTCACCGATATCCCCTATAATCTTCGCCATGGGGTTAACCCTACTGAGCCCGTCGGAGATTCCCATTTGACCTCACCCGCTCCCGTCCGCATTTTATTGGTTGAGACAGACACCACCCTCACCACGCCCGTCCACAACATTCTCCTCGCGCGCCAGTTGATCCCGTCGTTCGACTTCACGGCCGTGAAAAGCCTCGCCGCCGCCTTTCAGGAAATCGACCGCTGCCGTTTCGAGTTGATTGTGATGGACCTCGACCCGAAGGAAGATCCATCGATGAGTTCGCTCGCGCGGATGCGAGAGGTGGACGCGCAGACACCGGTGATTGCCCTGCTTGCCGACCGCAATGGTTCGCGCGCGCTCGACGTGCTTCACAAGGGCGCTCAGGGATATTTGCTCAAGAGCCAGCTCAACCCGGAGACGCTTCCCACTTTTCTCTGGCGCGCCGTCGAGCGTCACGCGCACGATCAGGCCATCCGTCAGAGCGAGGAGCGGTTCCGCACGATGATCGAACACGCGTCCGACGTTATCCTCATGCTTGACGCGGGCGGCGTGGTCACCTTCGCGAGCCCGTCGACGGCCTCGATCCTCAAGGTCGCCCCCCACGATCTCACCGGCCGCAACGCGCTCGACTACTTCCATCGCGATGACCGCCGCGAGTTCCTCTCGCATCTCGACAAGGCCTTCGACAGCGGCGAGCCCATTCCTTTCGTCCAGCTTCGCTTCCGTCTCAAGGAAGGCGGCTGGCTTCCGCTCGAAGGCAAAGGCCGCATCGTTGACGGAGAGAAAGGAAAGCGCTGCGTGCTGAACTGCCACGACGTGTCGCACCGCGTGAAACTGGAAGATGAGCTGCGCACGCTCTCGCTCCGCGATGAACTCACGGGCCTTCACAACCGCCGCTCGTTCGTCACCTTCATCGACCAGCAGATCAAGCTCGCTCATCGCACCGGCCGTCGCGGGCTCTGCCTGCTCATGCTCGACCTGGACGGCTTCAAGCAGATCAACGACACGCTCGGCCACAAGGAGGGCGACCGCGCCCTCATTGACGCCGCGCGCATTCTCCAGACCACTTTCCGCGACGCCGACATCATCGCCCGTCTCGGCGGCGACGAGTTCGTCGTGTTCCTCACCGACTCCATCGGCAATGCCCAGCTTGAAATCGTGAAGCGCCGGCTCTTCGATGGAGTGGAATCCTGGAACCAGAAAGAGCACCGCCGCTACCGGCTCGCGATGAGCGTGGGCGCGGTTCATCACGATCCCGCGGTGCACCGCACCCCGGAAGATCTCCTTCTCCACGCCGACGAGTTGATGTACCAGCAAAAACGCGAGCGCAAGCGCCTGGCGCTCGGCGCCGCCGGCGCGCCCACCGCCGGACACGCCCATATCGAGGTGGAAGCGGTCAGCGGCAGCGCCAATTAGAGCGGATGGGGCGGTGGAGCGAAGGAAGGAAGGCGGGCGGGTTTAGCGAACGACGACGAACGTTTTCTTCGCGACGGCGCTGGAACCATCGCGCTCGGCCTTGACCACCAGGAAGTAGGCGCCCGAGGCGAGATTGCCGAAATTCCACTTATACTCGTAGGCCGACGATCCCCGGATGATGCTCGGGTCGCCCGAAAGCTGGCCTTCGTGAATCAGTTCGCCCGCCACGTTGTAGACCCGCACCTGAAGGCCTGAGGCGTTCTCGATCGCGGCGTGGAACGTCACCGCCGACGTGGCCGTGGCCGGGTTCGGAAACGCGTAAACCTCCTGAAATGCGCTCTTGGCCGACGCGTACTGCACGGGCTGATCGGCCGCCTGCACGCGGGAGATCGTCCCGAGCGCCACCGCCATCACCGCCGCGATTACCGTCGATCTCTTCATGGGATAAGTATGGCCCCGGATTCTCGAAGCGGGCCTTAAGAATGCGAAACGGTCCTGTAACAAGTGTCCCGGCGAAATCTCCTCACGATCTCGCGGTGTTTTGGTGTGACAAATGCTGTCATAAGGCCGAACGCAATCCACCCCCTTGCGTAAATAGGACACATGAGAGAAACCGCCTCTTTCGCCGAACCCCTCGATGATCAGGTCATCGCCTGCGCTCTCTGCGGCCTCGTGCAGACGCTCCCCTCCGCTACCGTGTTTCAGATGGCGTCGTGTTACCGGTGCCACACCCCCATGGCGCGGCACAAGAAGAACAGCCTGTCCCGTACGCTCGCGTTTTCCAGCGCCGCTCTCATCCTTTATATACCGGCCAACCTTCTCCCCATCATGACGTTCGAATATTACGGCGCCGCCGAGCAGAACACCGTCTGGTCCGGCGTCGTCAGCCTGGCGGAAAGCGGCATGTGGTTCATTGCCGCCGTGGTGTTCATCGCCAGCATGCTCGCGCCCCTCGTGAAACTGACGGCGCTTTTTTTTCTCGCCTGGTCGGTCCGCTTCGGAACGGGGCAGCGATGGAAAACGAAGCTCTATCGGCTGATCAAGATCATCGGAACCTGGGCGATGCTCGACGTTTTTCTTCTCGCCGTGCTGGTGGCCGTGGTGAAGCTCGGACAGCTTGCCACCGTTTCTCCCGGTCCGGCCGCCCTTCCCTTCACGCTGGTGGTCATCTTCACGATCCTGGCCGCGGAAAGCTTCGATCCCAGTCTCCTCTGGCGCCATGAGCGAAACACCGACCGCGCGGCTTGAGCGTCGATCCCGGACGTCGTACGTCTGGATCATACCGGTGCTCTGCCTGTTCATGGTCTCCGCCTTCCTTTACGGCCATTACCAGCGGCGCGGGCCCGAGATCACCATCCATTTCCCGAACGCCGACGGCATCGTCCCCGCCAAGACGCAGATCAAATACCTGGGCGTGACCGTCGGCAAAGTCACGGACCTTGAAGTGGAGGCCGCGAGCCAGACCGTGAGAGTCACGGCAAGGCTCGATCGCCAGGCGGAGTCGCTCGCGAAGGGAGGAACGATCTTCGTGATGATCAAGCCCCAGGTCAGCTTCCAGGGTGTCGAAGGGCTCACCACCATTTTCAGCGGCGCCACCCTCGACCTTCGCCCGGGAGAGGGCGCGCCGGCCACCGAGTTTCCCGGGTACTCCAGCAGCCAGGAGCTCGCACGCAGCGAACCGGGCCTTGAGATCGTGCTGACCACGCCGCACAACGGAGCGGTGTCTCCCGGCGTGGGCGTCTTCTACCGTGGAATGAGGGTGGGAGAGGTCACCGCGGTGAACATGTCATCGACGGGGCAGAACGTCGTCGTGAAGGCGAAGATCGATTACAAATACGATCAGTTCGTCCGCGACAACACCAAGTTCTGGGATTCCGGCGGGGTGGACGCCAAGGTGGGGCTTTTCGGGGCGAAGATCCGGGTGGACTCGATGCAGTCCCTGTGGAACGGCGGCATCGCCTTCGCCACGCCCGACCAACCGGGCAAGCCCGTCAACTCGGGCGCCACGTTCGTGCTCGAACCGAGGGCCGATCCGGCCTGGGACCACTGGTCGCCGAAGCTTTAGTTGATGGCGGCGCGCCGAAGCGGCTTGACCAGATATTCGGACGTGCCCGCGTCGAAGGTCTCAATCCCGAGCGGTTCTCGGAACGAATTGGATAGGATGCCGGGCATGAAGACGCCGTACTATGTCGTGAACGCGTTCACCAGCCGGCCGTTTGGAGGCAACCCCGCGGGCGTCTGCCCACTCGGAGCGTGGCTTCCCGATGAACTCTTGCAGAAGATCGCCGCGGAGAATGACCTCTCCGAAACCGCCTTCCTGGTGGCCGAGGGCGAACGTCACCGCCTGCGCTGGTTCGCCCCCAACGGCGAAGTTGACCTCTGCGGACACGCGACGCTCGCGGCCGCGCACATCCTGTTTAATGAACTGGGCTGGAAGGAACCGGCGGTCCGCTTCGAGACGCGCGGCGGGCGGCTGGAAGTCCGGCGCGACGGCGACCGCTTCGTGATGAACTTCCCCGTCATTCCCACCGAACCGCAGCCGACGCCCGAAGACCTGGCGGACGGTCTGACGGTGCCGGTGGTCGAATCGCTCAGCGGTATGGACCACGTGGCGGTCCTCGCCTCGGAAGACGACGTGCGGCGGGTGGAGCCCCAGCTCGCCATGCTCTCGCGGCTCGACCTTCGGGGCGTGGTGGTGACGGCGAAGGGCAGGAACGTGGACTACGTGTGCCGCTGTTTTGCGCCGAAGTTCGGCATCAACGAAGACCCGGTCACCGGATCAGTGCAGTGCATGCTCGCGCCCTACTGGGCCGCGAAGCTCGGGAAAACCCGGTTCACCGTCCGGCAGCTTTCGGCGCGCGGTGGAGACATGATCGTGGAGCTCAAGGGCGACCGCGTGCTGATCGCGGGCGAAACGCGGCTCTACCTCAAGGGCGAGCTCGAGGTGTGAGCATGAGACCTGTCGCCGCCCTTCTGTTTTTTCTTCCCCTCGCCGCCTGCGCGCCGCGCATGATCTGCGAAACGCGGCCGTACACGCCCGTCGACAGCGCCGAGTTGGCCGCGGCGAACACCGATGACGGCATCGACAAGGCCGAGGCCACCGTGCTCGCGTGGCATTTCGTCAATCTCCAGATCGCCAACGAGGGCACGCTGTGCGGCCCCGTCCTCCGCGAAGACGTCTGGACCGCGGAGTTTCGCCGGGAAGGCCTCGTCATGCCCATGCGCATCCGCATCGACGCCGAGTCCGGCGGCGCCACCGCCCCGGGCTACCGCGCCGTCTCTCTCTCGGAAGCCACCGGCCACTGACCGTTTTCGTTAGACTGGCGCCTCCACGACCTGATCAAGAACATCCGGTAAAGGAATTCATGCGCCTTCGTTTTATCGCGGCCGTCCTCCTCGCCGCGCTCACGCTTCCTCCCGCCTCGCCCGCGCGCGCCGACGAACGCCCCGACGCCTACGTCGCCGGCTACGTCGCGGGCGTTCTCGAAAGCGAGTTCCAGTGGACGCAGGATGAGTTCTCGGTTTCCGTGCGCGACGCCATGGTCACGGTGCGAACGGAGAAAAACGAGGCCGACCGCGCGGTTGCGCTGGCGCGCCTGCGGACCATCGCCGGCCTGCGCCGCGTCGAGATGGTGGTGGGCCCCGCTGACCGGCCGCCGCCCCCGGGTCTGCTCGAGCACTTCGTGGTCCGCACGCTGCACGTGCGAAAAGACCTCGTGTACTTCCCGTCGGGAAACGTGTTTCGCCCGGTGATCGCCGACCCGAAGGAGCCCATGTTTTTCGTGAGCCTGCGCGACTACAACTCGTCGTCGATCAACGGCACGGTCGGCGCGGTGGGCTACGGCGAAACGTTTGGCCTCCTGCGCCACCCCGGCAAGCGCCCGGGCGATGGATTTCAGGTGGGGATCGGCGGCGGGCTCTTCGCGCAGTTTGACCTGGATACGCGGTCGCACGACCTCATCAACGCCGATTACACCGTCGGCATCCCGATCAGCTACCGCGTGGGACGTTATTCATCGCGGCTGCGCGTTTACCACCAGAGCTCGCATCTCGGGGACGAATTCATTCTTCGCGGGACCGCGCCTCGCGTGAACCTGAGCTTCGAATCGGTGGAGCTTTTACTGGCCTGCGACTTTGCCGACCTGCGCGTTTACGGCGGCGGCGAATATCTCTTCGATCAGGACCCGTCGAGTTTCCGCAACGGCGTGTTGAGCGCGGGCTTCGATTACATCGGCGCCCGCTCGTGGCTGGGCATCGGGCGGCCGGTGCTGGCCGTCGGGCTCAAGAGCATCGAGGAGAACGATTGGGACCCGGGCGTGAACGCGCTCGCGGGCGTGGAGTTCGGCGTCGCCCACCGGCCCGGGCGCAACCTGCGCCTGTTCATCGAGATGTTTCGCGGCCACAACCCGCACGGACAGTTTTACCAGGAGCGAACGCGCTACGCGGGCCTGGGCCTTTACCTTGGCTTTTAGACGGGAGACAATGACACCATGAGCAAAGAACCGCTTCACAACGCCCGCTTCCTGATGGCCGAGACCGCGCACGAGCGCCTGCCCCATTCGGATTCCGAGGTGGCCTTTATCGGCCGCTCGAACGTGGGCAAGAGCTCGCTTCTCAACGCGCTCTGCAACAACGGCACCCTGGCGCGCGTGTCGAAAACGCCCGGCGCCACGCGCGGCATCAACGTCTACGAGGTCCGCCCCCGCCGGTGGATGGTCGACCTGCCGGGTTACGGCTACGCCGTGGGCCCGGCGCGCGAGCGGGAATATTGGCCCGAGATGATCGGCAAGTACCTGGCCGAGCGCCCGATGATGAAGCAGGCCTACGTGCTCATCGACGCCGAAGTGGGCGCGGGCGACATCGACATCTCTCTCGTGAAGTGGCTGGCCGACCACGACGTTCCTTATCGCCTGGTCGGCACCAAGACCGACCGCCTCGGCCGCCACAAGCACGCCACGCAGCGGGCCAAGATCGCCGCGACGCTCGGCGGGGAACCGAAAGACATTTTCTGGCTCACCTCGAGAGACGGCTTCGGCATCGCCTCCCTTCAACAGGACGTCATCAAGCACCTGGGCGTATGACCGACGTCCGGGGCACCATCGACGAGCGCTTCGCCCGCCTCGGGCTCCGGGAAGACGATCTCGAGGAGACGTTCGTGCGCTCCGGCGGGAAGGGCGGGCAGAACGTCAACAAGGTGGCCACGTGCGTGGTGCTGACGCACCGGCCGAGCGGCATTTCGGTGCGGTGCGAAACGGAGCGGTCGCAGGCGCTCAACCGCGAGCTCGCCCGCCGCCGCCTCATCGACCGCCTGGAAGAGCGTGAACGCGAGCGACGCGACGCCGCCCGCCACGCCTCCGAACTTATCCGCCGCCAGAAGCGCCGGCCGAGCAAGTCCGCCCGCCGCCGCAACGTCGTCGATAAGCGGCACCACGGCGAGATCAAGGCCGGCCGCTCGCGAAAACATTCCGCGAATGACTGATCGGCCCGCCGCCCGGCCGTCCCGGCCCGACGTCCCCGCTACGTCAGGACAAAAAAACGCCACCCTTCGGGGGAGGCTTCCCGGAGGGTGGCGCCGATTAAACCGCTGGAAATCGGTGCTCTTAGTAGGGGGCCGGCAGGCTGTGGGCCATCAGGACCACCTGAAGAATCAGAACCAGTGAGACAGCCACGATGACGGAGCAGATAATCGTGAATGTTTTCATAACAACATGATGCCGCCGGACCCCTTAAAGCGGCCTTAAGAAATCGCAACCGTTCTGTAACAATTGCGACGGTGAACGCGGCCCGCCTCGCCGCGTATGAATAGGTACACCCATCCTTCAGGAGGCCCCTTCATGTCTGACCATCGCATTCCGTCTTTAATTCTCACCGCCGTTTTCGTGCTGGCCGCCGGCGCCGCTTACGCGGACCCCGCCACCGATCAGCCGTCGTCCGTCACCATCGACAACCCGACGTCGGTGACCATTGAGTCCAACGAATCCACCTCGGTCTCGGTCACCACGCCCGCCGTTTCGGCCGCCGCCCCCGCCGAGGCCGCCCCGGTGGCGTCCGCGGCCCCACTCACGCTTCAGGAGCGCGATGAATTCGTCATGGAATCGAGCATGACCCTGCAGAACGCCCGTCTGGTGGCCGAGCGCATCGACACCGGCCTTCGCGCCGGCACGATCCAGGGCTTCGAGCGAAATAACCTCGAGAGACTTCAGAACAACGTCTCGGAAGCGGAAGCGATGTCGCTGAAATTTCAACGCGCCTCCGTCGACACGCTCGCGAAAGACTACAAGGCCGCGCAGGCCTCGATGAGCGACCTGGCCGACGCCTATTATCCCGCCGCCGCCATGTTCGGCGACGTTCGCCAGATAGAAGAGGGTCAGGTGCAGTTGCAGATCGCGCAGCTCGAACAGCACAAGCAGACGCTGCAGGCCACGGTCGGCGCCTCCCAGCTCTCGGGCAATCTCAAGAGCGCCGCGAAGGCCACGGCGAACAAACTCGACGAGTCAATCAAGGCGTCGCAGAAGCGGCTGACGAAACTCCAGTCGGCGAAGGACCAGAAATGGGCCAGCCTCCGCAAGGACGCCCAGCAGCATTTCGATCGCACCGACGATCATTATCACGAGACGCTCGAACGCATCACGCGCCCCAGCTGAACGGCTAGCGCTGGAAGGTGACGGCGGCTCCAGAGAGCGACCACGGTCCGGAACCGCACGTGAGCGATGACGCATCACGCTCGAACTGGACTGTGGTTGAGGTGGGAAGGCTGATCAGAATGCGGAAGTTGCCGGCACCCGGCTGTCCAATGGGATCGTAAAAGCTGTCATAGCAGTACACGTTCCCATCGGGCGTCACCTGGGCGAAGTCGCGGTTCACGCGGCCCGCGCTCGTCGGGATAAACGCATAGGCCCCGCTCATTCCCGCCACCGAGGTTCCGCACGAGATGTTCTGCATCGTCGGATCCACGTTGTTGGGCACGAGGGCCAGGTGTGGATCTTCCGGGTTGTCCGGCGCGCCCGGCTTCCACCAGAGCCCGCGGGCGGATCCCGCCACGTCGAAGACGATTTCCCCGCACACCGGCCCCACCGTCCGCTGAAATCCCCCATCGAAACGTCCCATCAGGCTCTCCATCTGCTGTCGGGGCTGCGTGGAGAAATAGTCGACCGGGCACACCGTGTGGAGGGTATCGCCGCCTCGGCGCGTGGGCACCAGAAGCGGGCGGCTCACCCGATAATCATACGTCCCGAAATCGAACGCCCCGGCATAGGGCGCGCCGCTCGAGCCGATCCGTTCGCCGGTGGAGATCGGCACCGCCATGCTCTCCTGGCAGCGCCGCAAGGTGGAACCGCCGGTGGTGTACGTGGTGCAGTTCTGGTCGATCGCCCCCACCTTGGCTGAGAACGACGGATCGAGCTGGATGTGCGAGTAGTACGACTTGACCTCCCGGCACCCGTAGAAATAAACGCCGTAGTCGATGAACGGCGGGCTGGCGGAAAGGTACTCCGTCGTCGCGATCATCGTGACGAGAATGTCGCCGGGCGCGAAGAGCGGCGTGGTCGCGCGCGGTCCACCGGGGTTCAGCGGATCGAGGGGATTGAGATAGAAGTAGATGTGGTCGGTCGGGAACGTGTGCGCGGGCGGGTTCATGGCGCCCAGCGGAACGATGGCGGTGACGGAGCTTAAGTCCGTCGGAAGAAGCGAATAGGGAGCCGAGGCGCCGCACGAGGGAAGATTCTGAGCGGCCAGGTCTCCCACCGCGGCCCGCCGGTCTTCCTCCACCGCCTGATCGATGAGCGAGTCCGACTCTTTCGCCACCGCGTTGGCGAGACCCACGTGCATGCCGGCCCGGGCGGTCGCGGCCGCGAACATCAGGGCGATAAAGAGGGCGCGGCGCATCAGAACCCCACCACCAGGGCCGCGTCACCCACGAAATCCAGCGAGGTGCGGCTGAGGCTCGAGCGGTTTTCATGAAGCGAGATGACGTAAGGCCCGGCATCCAGCAGAAAGTAAACGTGCGGAATCAGGCGGAATTCAAAACCGAGAAAGGCGCCCGCGGCCACGCCATCCGCGCGGTACGAGGTCGCCTCTCGCTTCGCCGTGGTCTTGGCCACGCCCATGCCGGCGAAGAACGACGGGCGGCCCACGTGAAGAAAACGGTAGGCGCGCAGGCCATACAGGGCGGAGGTGGTTTTCTGTGTTCCGTTCTCGGCGCCGGCCTGGGCACGCGCCTCGAACATCCAGTTCGCGCTGGGGCGCCAGTCGATCTGACCGCCCCCGATGTTCACGCCCGCCGCCACGCCATACGGCCGGTCCGCGGCGAAAGAGGCGGCTCCCAATACCAATAACAGGGACACGAGGGCGGCGGTGCGGAGCATGACCTGAGGATAACCGGCGTCCGCCGCCATCGCCGGGGGTTGTGGAGAGAAAACGCCCTCTCAAACGTAGTGGATTGTGAAAGCCTTTTTTAAGGAGATCCCCCATGATTCCCACACGCGGTTACGCGGCCGGCAGCGGCACGAGCGGCCTCAAGCCTTTTGAATTCGACCGCCGCGACGTGCGCGCCGATGACGTGCTCATCGACATCCTCTACTGCGGCATTTGCCACTCCGACATTCATTCCGTCCGCGGAGAATGGGGCGAGACCCGCTACCCGCTCGTTCCCGGCCATGAGATCGTGGGCCGCATCGCCGAAGTCGGCAGGAAGGTGAAAGGCTTTAAGGTCGGCCAGCTCGCCGGCGTGGGCTGTTTCGTGTCGTCGTGCGGCAAATGCCCCGCCTGCAAAACGGGCGACCAGCAGTTCTGTCCGCGCTGCGTCTTCACCTATGGCGCGATCGACCCGATCCGCAACGAGCCCACGCGCGGCGGGTACTCCGAGCGCATCGTCGTCGACCACCGCTATGTCCTGAAGGTGAAGGAAGGGCAGGCGCTCGAGCGCGTCGCGCCGCTGCTGTGCGCGGGCATCACCACCTATTCGCCGCTCAAGCGCGCGGGCGTGAAACGCGGCACGAAAGTGGGCGTCGTCGGGCTGGGCGGTCTGGGCCACATGGCCGTGAAGATCGCCGCCGCCATGGGCGCCGACGTCACGGTGTTCAGCACGTCCGCCTCGAAAGAGAAAGACGCGAAGCGCCTGGGCGCGAAGAAATTCGTGGTCACGCGCGACGCCAAGGCCCTCGAGCCGTTGGCGGGGACGTACGATTACATCCTCGACACGGTTTCCGCCCAGCTCGACATCAATGCCCTGCTCGCCTGCCTCAAGACCGACGGCGAGATGGTGAAGGTGGGCGCGCCGGAGAAGCCGATGGAAGTGTCGGCGTTCTCGCTCATCATGGGGCGGCGAACGTTGAGCGGCTCGCTCATCGGCGGCGTCACCGAAACGCAGGAGATGCTCGACTTCTGCGCGCGAAAGAAGATCCTGGCCGACGTTGAAGTGATCGGTCCGTCGAAGATCGATGAGGCCTATGAACGCACCATCGCGGGCGACGTGAAGTACCGCTTCGTCATCGACATGAAACGGTAGGGCGTCGAAACAACTAAACTGGCCGTCGCACCCGCGCATGGCCACCCCGTCCCCCACATCTGGAACCGAATCGCTCCCCATCGTCATCATCGGCGGCGGGGCCGCGGGCTATTTCGCCGCCATCACCTGCGCGGAAGCCAACCCGAAGCGGCTCGTCATCATCCTCGAGCAGGGCCGCGCCACGCTGGCGAAGGTGAAGGTGTCGGGCGGCGGCCGCTGCAACGTCACACACGCGTGCTTCGATCCCAAAGCGCTGACCGGTTTTTATCCGCGCGGCGGGCGGGAATTGCTGGGCCCCTTTCACGC
>Ga0163144_10006825_pt1 | contig 25112 bp, 18 predicted proteins | sample OliLak19BULKMAT1_FD_123175 | JGI IMG/M metagenome (GOLD analysis project Ga0163144, IMG submission 123175) | Freshwater microbial mat bacterial communities from Lake Vanda, McMurdo Dry Valleys, Antarctica - Oligotrophic Lake LV.19.BULKMAT1 | ecosystem: Environmental > Aquatic > Freshwater >... | reverse complement strand
TTGGGCAAGGCCACGCCCATCGCCTTGAGCATGATCGGCCAGTAAACGGCGTGGAACTTGAGGATGTCCTTCCCGATGACGTGCGCGTCGGCGGGCCACAACTCGAATGCCGGACTCGGGATTCCGGAGGCCGCATAGTAGAAGCCCTTGAGCGGTTCGACGATGGCCGGGTCGCCGAGTGCGGCGGGGACGGTGATGTAGTTCGTCAGGGCGTCGAACCACACGTAGGTCACGAACTCGGGATCAAAGGGCAGGGGGATGCCCCAGCTCAGGCGGGCCTTGGGCCGCGTGATGCAGAGGTCCTCGAGCTTTTCGGAGCGGAGGAAGCCAAGCACTTCGTTGCGCCGGTTCTCGGGTTGGATGAACGACGGGTTCGCCTCGATCAGATCGATGAGCCACTGCTGGTGCTGGCCCATCTTGAAATACCAGTTGTGCTCCACGAGCTCCACGACCTGGCCCCAATTGGCTGCCCACGTGCCGTCGGGATTGCGGTCCTTCTCCGTGAGGAAGGTTTCTTCCTTCACCGAGTAGAAGCCCGTGTAGGGTTCTTTGTAGAGATCCCCCTGCTGGTGGAGCTTGGTCAGGACGGCTTGGACGACTTCCTTGTGGCGCAAGTCGGTCGTGCGGATGAAATCCTGGTTCGAGAGCCCGAGCTTGGCCGCGAAGTCTTTCCAAATTGTAGCGAAGCCATCCGTGTAGGCTTGGGCAGTCTTGGCCTCGGCGTCGGCCGCCTGCTGGACCTTCTGGCCGTGTTCGTCGATGCCTGTGAGGAAGAAGACTTCCTCGCCGAGGAACCGGCGGCTGCGGGCGATGACGTCCGTGATGATCTTCTCGTAGGCGTGGCCGAGATGCGGCGCGCCGTTCACGTAGTCGATGGCCGTGGTGATGTAGAACCGTTTGCTCATGAGCGACCGCGAAGATGGCGGAGGCGCGGCGGGATTGGCAATGGCTGGAACGATCGAGCGAAGCGGGTCCTCCCACATCTTGCCAGTCCGGCGCAGAGCCTGCTTTCAAATTGGCCATGGCCAATTCGCTTCAGTCTTCGTCCCGGTTGATCTCGATCGGCACACGGCTCTCGATCACGTTGCTTATGCTTGCGACGTGGTGCCTGGCGGGTCCGCCGAAATTCATGGGCGGAGGTGTGCCGGCGTGGTTCGTCGATTCCTTCGGCAAGTCGATGCTCGGCACGTTTCCTGGGATGATAGTTTCCTACTACTCGATCGCGGTGCTGGAGACGCTGGCCGGTCTGGGAGCGTTGGCGGCTCTGCTGAGAGGCGAGGTCTTTCGTCGGCAGAGGGCGGTGTGGCTGGAGGGAACGCTCGTGCTCAGCCTGCTCATTTTCGCACAGCTCGGATTTGGCCAACGGCTCGTCGGCGATTTCGACAAGGCGGCCATGCTGTTCAACTACTTCAGCGGCACCGCGGTTTGCCTCGTCCTATTGCGGACGCTCGGGGTCAGCCCGGATTCAGAGCAGGTAGCAGAGCGATCCGGCGACAACGCCGGCGAGCCATAGCAATGCCACGGCTGTGGGCTTAGCGAAGCCAGTCCGAACAAGGCGATGGGAAAGGTGGTTGGTGTCGCCGACCCAGAACGGGATGCGGCGGCTGGTGCGGAGGACCACAACGCTGGCTAGGTCTATGAGCGGCACCGCCAGGATGAGCAAAGGGCTGATGACGGCGACGTGGCTTGTCCCGGCTTTTGCCGAATAGAAATGGGGCAAGATGGCCAGCACCGCGAGCAGGTATCCCACAAGATGGCTGCCGGAGTCGCCGAGGAACGACGAGGCTTTCGGGTAGTTGTGGGGCAGGAATCCGGCGAGCGATCCGGCGGCGAGGAAGGCAAGCAGTGCGACGAGGTATTGGCCGCGGGCGGCTGCGAGGATCCCGAAGTGCAGGGCTCCGATCGTGCCGATTCCAGAGCAAAGGCCGTTCATGTTGTCCATGAAGTTGACCGCGTTGGTCACAGTAAGGATCCACAGCATGGTCACGGCGTAGCTGAACACCACGCTGTCGACGAACAAAGTCACACGGACGCCCGACGCCGCCACGATGAGGGCGATGGCGCACTGGCCGGCGAACTTGAGCAGCGGCTTCAGTTCGAAACGATCGTCGGCCAATCCGAGAGCAAGCATGCCGATGGCGCCGCCGACGATGGCCAAGAGTTGAACGGCGCGTTTCCCAAGGCCGTAGCTGAGACGATCAAAGGCGTCTCCGGCGATGGCCCCGGACGAAATCAGGACGACCGCGGCAATCAGTGGCAGCGCCAATCCGGTCAGCACGGCCAGGCCTCCGGCCAGGGGCATGGGAGTCGAATGGATCTTGCGATGGCCGGGATCATCCACGAGGCCTACGCGTTTGCTGAAGCGCCGCCACAGCGGCAGCGCGCACCAAGTGGTGAAGCCAGCCGCGAGAAACGCGGCCGCGTAGTAGCCGATGGGGAATGGGAGTTTCATCGCGAGGGCAGAAGCTTTTGATAGAGGCTGTGGAGCCTTTCGACCATGATTTGGATCGTGAATTCCTTCCTCACTAATTCACGGCCTGCTTCGCCCAATCGACAGCGGAGACGAGGATCGTCGGCAAGGCGGACCAAGCTTTCGGTCAGGCCGTGTAGATCTCCGGGGGCGAGGAGAATCCCGGTTGTTTCGTCGATGCAGACTTCGCGTGCCCCGTCGCAATCGAAGGCCACAACGGGCTTCCCGGCTGCCAGCGCCTGTGGGATGGCCCGTGGCAAACCTTCACGACGCGAGAGGTGGGCGAGTGCATCCATGATGCCGACGTAGCGCGCGACTTCGGCGGGTGGCACAAGGCCGGTAAAAACAAAGTGGTCGCGCAGCCCGAGATCACGCGCCATCTGTTCGAAGCGCTCTCGCCAAACGCCGTCGCCGACGAAAAGGAATTTGGCGTTGGGGATTCGGCGGATCAGGTCCGGTGCGATTGCGAAGAGATCTTCGTGGCCCTTGAGTTGGAAGAGGCGGGCGATTTTCCCGACGACAAAATCGTCCGGCTTCAACCCGAGTTTCGCCCGGAGCGCCGGTTCGTTCGTGGCCGTGAGGAAGGGCTGCAGATCGAAGCCGCTGCGGATGCACGAGTAGGCTTCTCTTCGGCCAATGCCGGCGGCGAGATATTGATCGCGCATCGCATTCGCCACGACCACGAAATGGTCGGTGGACCGTCCGGCGAGCCTTTCAGCGGCGGTGAACACGGTGTTCGGCAAGCGGCCTTGGAACGGTCCGAACGATGGGCCGTGAATGGTGTGAACCACGACCGGCACGCCGGCGTGGCGAGCGGCAAGCCGGCCGACGATTCCGGCTTTGCCCGAATGCGTGTGGACGATGTCGGGCTGTTCGCGACGAAAGATTGTCTTGAGCTCGCGGTAGGCCCTGAAGTCGAGCCACGGCGAGATCGGCCGCACCAAGGGCTCGCAAATGCGGAGAAGCGAAGGCGTGCTGGCAAATGCGCCTTCCAGACTTCCTTCGGGTCCGGTCGTGGGACCGGAGATGAGGTCGCACTGGACTCCCGAGATGGCGCCAAGACCGAGGACCGACGTGACGGTGTTCTCCTGTGCGCCACCGACCACCAGCCGGGTGATGACGTGGGTCACGCGCATCACCGGCTCATTTCGCCTTTTCCGCGTCGGCCTGAAGTTTCCCGGACTTGAGGTCGTCGAGCCGGCGTTCCATGGCTTGGAACTCGGCGGTATTTCGCGGGGCGTCTTTCAGATATTTCTCCGCCTGTAGTCGGGCCTCGGACCAGTTCTTTTGCCTGACCGCGATCTCGTTCAAGCCGAGTGCCGCCTGGTAGAGGGGTTTCTTCGCGGCCCGCTGCATTTCGACGTATGCGGTTCTGGCGTCGTCGAGTTTGTTCAAAAGCAGGAGAGCGGTCCCGCGGTTGAGTTGCGCCGGCTGAGAGTCTGGAGTGACGGCGAGGAAGCGGTTCATTTCCTCCAGGGCCAGAGCCGGCTGCCCCGTTTGGATTAGGAGAGCCGCCTTGTCGATGTGGACGGGAGACTTCGGGTCGTTGCCAATCTTTCGTTCCAAAGTTTCGAGCGCCTGGGGCACTTGCCGGGTGAGAATGTAGAACCGCGCGAGCAGGCCAAGGCGGTTCGGATCATCCGGGGCCGCCGCATAGGCGTTTTTCAGGATCGATTCGGCGGCCTGCGCATTGCCCTTGTTCAGGTAGGCGATGGATTCGGAGAAGAGGACGTCCACATCTTGTCCCTGGGTGAGAGGGGCCTTGGAGGCGCGGATCTGCTGAATCTGCCTCAGGGCCAGGTCGGGCATCCCGACGTCGACGTAGGTCTTCGCGAGGCCGACCTGTCCGACAAGGTTGGTGGGGTCTAGTTCCATGGCCCGGAGAAACGAGAGGAGGGCCTGGCGGAGGTTGTTTCCGCCCGCGAAATTCTCGGCGGTCCGGAGAACCCCGTTGATCTCGTCGAGAAGGCCGAAGCGGTTCATGGAATCCCCGAGGCTGGCCATGCTTTTCAGGGAAGACACGAGCTCGTCGGATTGCGGGACGGCCACGATGGCGCCCTTCTGGAGGCCGGCGTTGAACGCGAGATTGGCCTTCGCAATGAAGTTTTCAGGATTCAGTTCGATCGCTGATTTGAAGGCCTCGGCGGCCTGGGGAAGGCGCTTGTTGCGTTGGAGAAAGACGCCCCAATCGTTGACCGCCCGGGAGTAGAGCATCTCCAGGTAGACGTTTGCGGGCTGGGTCTTGGATCCTCCCCGGATCAGGCCGGCAACTTCGGGCCCGTGCTTCCTCCAGAAGGCGTCGGTGGAGTCCAGCAACGCGGCAGGGGCAGCAGGCGGTGTCAGCTCGCCCGGGCTGTAGAGCTTGAGCTCGTAGACCAGTCCTTTGGGCTCCGGATAAAACCGTTCGAAGTAGTATCCGAAACTCGGGTGAAGGTAATAGATCGGAAAGTTGGTCGACAGGGAAACGACGAGGCCTTGGATGTCGGGCTGGGCGACCAGCTTGTCCGCGAGTTTGTTGGTGGCGAGCCAGTGGTTCGCGGCCTCGGGATACCGGACCTTCAGCTGCCGATGGTGTTCCGGATAGTTGAGGGAACCGGTATCCAGAAAGATGTGCCGGACCGAATTGCCGGATTGCTGAAGCGCCGCTTTGAGCAGGAACAAACGCAGGCCATCATCGCTCAGCAGCACCGCGGGTTTTCCGGGAAGCTGCGAGGCTTGGGTTGCGAAGTGGAGCGAGAGCGCCGGGCCATTCGCCACTCGGATCAGCGGCAATGATCGAACCGCCGCCAGGACCACGCCTGCGACGGCCGCGACCGCGACGGCGTAGCCGGCAAATCTGAGCATGCTGCGGACGCTCTCTTGTCCGCGCTGCGGGCCTTTCCGGGGCTCCTTGGTGAGGACCACTATGAGGAATCCGAGGAAGTAGCCGACGCTCAGGGCGGACAGGTATCGGGTCGTGAGAAACGGCAACGCCTTGATGCCACCGGGGACGTCGTCCTGGTTGAGGATCCGTTCCGGGGTGAGCTTGAACTGTTCGAGTCCCGCGGCCGCCGCGATCCCGGCTACGGTGAACGCGAACGCGACAACGATGAGGAGCCATGACAACAGGTTTTGTCCAAATCGGCTGGTTTCGGTGGTCATCGACTTCAACCGGAAACTCATGATCATCACCGGCACGAACGAGGTGAGCGCGATCAGGAACAGGTAGAGCCGCATCTTGGGCGCATAGTAGGGGCTCGTCAGGTAGGCTTTCTGTTCCGAAAGGTTCGCCTTGAGGGCTTCGAAAAACGTGACCTCGGTGCCGGTGACGCCGGGCTTGATGACGGGTAGCAGCAGATAGAACAGCAGTCCGGCCAGGAAAAGCGGAATTCCTTTTCCGAGGAAGTCGAAGCTGATGAAGCGGGCCGGCTTGTTCCAGATCAAGGCAACGAGGACCAATGGCGACACGGCGATCATGGCCCAGCTGTTGGCCGCGCCGGCTCCGACGAGAAACGTAAGCCCGAGCGCCCAGCGGTTATGGTCCACCAGGCGGTCCTCCATCAGGAAACGGATCACCAGCGAGAGGATCAGCAGGTCCAGCATTTCTCCGGTATGGGCGGTGGCTTGTTCCCAGAACGCTGGTTGGAAACCCAGGACGGCGGCGCCCACGAGGGGAGGGAGCCAAGCCAGCGGGCCTGAAAGTATCCGCGACGGATGGGATTCGCGCTGGCGCTGATCGCGGGTGCGGTCCTGGGGCAGGATGGAAATGGTTCGGACCAATTGCGCCAAGCCCAACGCGGCGAGGAGGGCCGCGAGGCCGTTCAGTGCCAGGATCTGGGCGTTTCCACTAAGGACGGTGAACGGCCGGGTGATAAGCCAAAGGATTGGCCGGTTGAGCGTTGGAACGTTCTCCCAACCCGTGACCTGGTTTACCGGACCGACCGACCCCAGGGTGACCCAGGGATTCAGCGTGACCAGATAGAGGACCAACGCCAGCGCGGCGACGATCCAGGGAAGGGCGGAGTGGAGCTTGAACGGCTTCTGCATACGTTGCGGTGATGGACTTGAGCCGATGCGTCTCCGCCTTGGCAAGCGCCTTCAGGCCGTGATCGCCGTCAGGCAACCCTGCGGACGTCGGCCACACACTCGACGTGCTGGGTCTGCGGAAACATGTCGAGCGGGTTAACGCTCTCCAAACGGAACAGCCCGCCTTCGCAGAGCGTCTTCAAATCGCGGGCCAGGGTTGCCGGATGGCAGGAGACGTAGATGACCTGTCGGGGCAATGTCCGACGGAGCAGTTCAATGGCCGAAGGAGCGCAACCGACGCGAGGCGGGTCGAGGATGATCGTCGTTTCCTCGGCCTTGAACGAACCGACGACCTGCGGGAGGAGCGTCTCTGCTGGTCCGAGAAGGTATTCGCCGTTGGTGATGCTTCGATCGGCCGCATTTTTCTTTGCTGAACGGACGGCCATCGCGTCGATCTCGATGCCGGCAAAGCGCTGGCAGAGGTCGGCGAGTTCGATCGAGAAGAAGCCGACGCCGCAGTAGGCATCGATCAGGCACCGACTGCCGCCGGACTTGAAAGCGTCCCGCACCGCTGCGACCAGTCCGGGAAGGAGCTGGAAATTGTTTTGGAAAAACGAGTCGTTCGGCAGATCCCAATCCTCGGGCGGAACCCGCAGCACAGCCTTAACGCCGCTCTTCGGCGGCGGATTTTCGCGGAGCCGTTTGAGTTCATCGTTCAAGGCCGGCTCGGTGATACGGCAGTGGTCCATATCGACCACGAACCGGCTTTCGTCCTCGAGGAAGCCGACCTTCATCCTGTTCAGCTCCTTGCTCCACTGGGTGCGCACCATGATGCGGTTGCGGTAGCTGTAGGGCGAAGGGCAGGGGACAACCGGGCGGACAACGGTGCCGTCGAACCCGCCGATGCGCTGCATGAGGTCGGCGATCTGCTTGTGCTTGGCCCGGAGCTGCACGGGATAGGCGATGTGCTGATACTGGCAGCCTCCGCAGGCCCCGTAGTATTCACACATGGGCTCGACACGATCCGGAGATTTTTCCAGCACGCGAACGAGCCTGGCCTTGGCGAAACTCTTCTTCAGTTCGACCAGCTCCACTTCGACTCGTTCGCCGATGCAGACAAATGGAACGAACACGACGAACTCGCCAAACCGGCCGACACCAGCCCCACCGAAGGCAAGGTCATGGATGGACAGCTCGACGCGGCTGCCGACGGAGAGGATTTCGGACATGGATTTCGGGGCGCCGCCTACTTGGCGTGGGGAGTCTGGGCGTAGTGCTTCGAGAGGATATCTTCGCCGAAGTCACCGTCGAAGTCGCGCCAGGCCGAATGGACGTGGTTGGCGTTGTTCTGCGTGTTGTCGTATTCGAGCACGAAGGTCGGCCCCTGGATGCGGTAGTAGTGCGGCTGGCCCATGTCGAGTCCGCCGGCCCATCCGAACGTGATCTTCTCCATGCCGGCCGCGGCGATCTTGGCGAGGTCCTTGTTGGCGATTTCCGGGCGGGTCCGGTTGACGTATTCACGGATGAGGTCGAGCAGCAGGCGCTGCTGGTCGGCGTTCAACTGCGAGTAGGTGACGCCGACTTCCTTGAGCGCCGAAACCTTCTTCTCGGCCAGGGTTATGATGTCAGCCGGAGCCTTGGTGTCGAAGACGGCCTTTTTCCGCAGGTCGTCGTTGAGCGACTTTACGAGCGTGCGCGCGGTGTCTTCCTCGACCGCCAGAACGCGCAATCCCTTGCGGGGTCCTTCGCGGACTTCCGCCGGGTTTGTGCCCATGAACGTCGGTGAACCTGAGACTTCATGGCCGTTGACGATCGTGAAATTGGCGGCGAAGTGATGGCCTTCCCAACGCCAGCCCCAGGTGTTGGTCTCGCCGGGCGTGCCGAAGACCGTGACGAAGTAGAGCTCCGGCTCTCGCGGGAAACGCCGGCTCGGGCCCTCCATTTCCTGGAGGATCAGTTCGAGGCTCATGATGGTGGAGGCCTTCACGTAGCCCCGCGTGCTGAGGCTGGAGGCGAGCAGTGCGTGGGCGAGCGACTTCTGCGCGCCGTTCATGTTCGTCAAAGGAAGGCCGTTCCGTTCCTTCGGGACGAAGTGCCAGTTCTTCCGTTCCTCGCTCGTGAGTTCATACGTCGCCTTCTTCTTCTGCTCCGGGTTGAGCGAGTTCAGGAGGTTGTTGGCGGCGTCCGCCATCTCGCCGCCGGGTCCATGGGCGGAAGCCGTGCGGGCCAGCAGGGAAATGGCGAATGCGAACGTGAGAAGCAGTTTGGAGCGCATTCGGAAGGTTTCGGGGATTTGCGCACCTCGTGCAACGAAATCCTTGGCGTGGAGCGTTGGCTGAATAGCTTCCCGCGATGCGTTTGTTGTTCATCGGCGATGTCGTGGGCGAACCCGGCCGTCGTGCCGTCCGCCTGCTGCTGCCCAAGCTCAAAGCAGAACTGGGCATCCACGCCGTGGTGGCGAACGGTGAAAACTCGGCCGGCGGTTCGGGCATCACCACCGCGACCGCCGCCGAGCTTTTCTCCTCGGGAGTCGACGCCATCACCTGCGGTGATCACCTGTGGGACCAGAAGGATGTTGTCTCGCTGATGGAAAAGGAGCGCCGCTTTGTCCGACCCGCGAACTACCCGCCCGGGGTCCCCGGCCAAGGCAGCACGGTGGTCGACATTCCGGGCTTTGGTCCGCTCGGCGTGATGAACCTCCAAGGCCGCACGTTCATGGCGGCGCTGGAGAATCCGTTCCTGGCGGCGAAGGTGGAACTCGAAAAACTTCGCAGCATCACACCCCGGATCCTGGTCGACATGCACGCCGAGGCGACGTCGGAGAAGATCGGCATGGGCCGGATGCTCGACGGCCTGGTAAGCATCGTCGTCGGCACCCATACCCACGTCCAGACTGCGGATGAGCAGATCTTTCCCGGCGGCACGGCGTTCCTTTGCGACGCCGGATTCACGGGTCCGCATGAAAGCTGCCTCGGCCGCGAGTTCCCGCCGGTGATCGAGCGGTTTCTCACGAGCTCTCCGCGGCGGCTTGAGGTGGCTTCCGGCCGAATTCTTCTGCAAGGCGTCATCGTCGACATCGACGACGTTTCCGGAAAGGCCCTCGCGATCAAACGAGTCTCGGAGCCGCTGCCGGAAGTTCCCAAGGCCTGACGCATGCCGGCAAAATCACAGTGGGACTTCGGCGACCTTTTCGATCCTCCGTCGAAGAAGGAAAAGGCGGCTGAACCGACGCCGACTCCATCAATGGCTGAGAAGCCGAAGGCTGCGGTTCTCGTCGCGCCTCCGCGTCAGATCCTCACCGTCGGTGAACTGAACGGTCAGGTGAAACGCCTGCTCGAACGACAGGTGGGCCGGGTCTGGGTTCGCGGCGAGATCACCAACTTCCGCGCGCAGTCGTCGGGCCATTTCTACTTCACGTTGAAGGACGCCACGTCGCAGATCGGTTGCGTCCTGTTCCGCGGGGAGCGGGTGGCCAATCGCGACGCCCTGGCGGACGGAAAGAGTGTTTTGCTCGAAGGTGATCTCACCGTCTACGAACCACGCGGGCAGTATCAACTCCGGGTCTGCGGCGTGGAGCTTGAAGGCCTCGGCGCATTGCAGGCCGCGTTCGAGAGACTCAAACAGCAGTTACTCGCGGAGGGTATGTTCGCGCCCGAACGCAAGCGGACGATTCCGCCGCTGCCGCAGCGGATCGGGTTGGTGACCTCGCCAACGGGGGCGGCCATTCGCGACGTGCTCCACGTGCTGGAACGACGCGGGGCCGGATTCGAGATCGTCCTAGCCCCGGTCCGGGTGCAGGGAGATGGCGCAGCGGCCGAGATCGCCCAAGCGATCCGCGACCTTAATCAGCTTTCGTCCCGCGGCGTGGCGATGGACGTGATCCTGGTGACACGCGGCGGAGGAAGCCTGGAGGACCTATGGGCCTTCAATGAAGAGGCGGTCGCGCGCGCGATCTTCGAATCCGCCGTGCCCGTCATCTCCGCCGTGGGCCATGAGATTGATTTCAGCATCTCGGACTTCGTCGCCGACCTCCGGGCAGCCACTCCAAGCGCGGCCGCGGAGATCCTGAGCGAGGGCTGGTTCAGCAGTCGTGAACGTGTCGCTGGATTGGGCGATCAACTGTCAGTTGGGATGTCCCGGGAGCTCGAAAAACTGTTGGTCGCCTACGAGTCACTGTCCGGTCGACTGGCCCGGGTTCATCCGCGACGCCGCATCGAGGAACGGGGCCAACGATTGGACGATCTCGGAGACGCGCTGAACCGGGCTGCACGGGGTCGCATTCGCGAAATGACGACGGCGGCCCGCGGGATGACGGATCGGATGAGCCGGGTGAAGCCGATGACTCAGATTCAAAGGCGGCGCGAAGGACTGGTTCAGATCATTCGGGAGTTGCCGTTCCTCGCCCGCGAGCATCTCCGGCGCAACCGCGAACGCCTCCGCTCAGCCGAGGATCGTCTGCGCCTGCTTTCGCCGAATGAGACATTGAAGCGTGGCTATTCGATCACATTCGACGAGGGAACAGGCAAGGTCGTGCGTTCGGTCGACTCCGTCGCCAAGGGAACAATCCTTCGCACGAAGTTGGTCGACGGCGATGTCGCGAGCCGGGTGAGTTGAGGTGTCCGAGCATTCCCGACGCGGCGGGCGCCGACGTTTCTTCCACGGCGCAAATGAAAACCCCGCTTCTTCATCTCTGAAAAAACGGGGTTGAAATGGAGCGAGCGAAGAGATTCGAACTCTCGACATTCACCTTGGCAAGGTGACGCTCTACCAGGCTGAGCTACGCTCGCGAAACGCGTCGCAAATTGCTAAGCCAATCCGTTTTCTTTGCAAGACCTGTTTTCAGTTTCCTGCATCCGCCATCGGCAAAAGCCAGACTCCGATCGGTTCGGTGAAGCCCCTCGGAACCAGTTGGACCGGCGTCGCCGAGAATAGGCGGGAACCCAGATGGCTCCGCAGCGACGCCCTGCTGAAGACGTCGTCCGAGATCGCGACTTCGCCTCCGCGGGAGCAGTCAACGAGCCGCGCCGCGAGGTTGATGGCGGTGCCGAAGTAGTCGAGGCGTTCGTTGGCGTTCACCGCGAGACACCGCCCGGCGTGAAGGCCGGCTTTAAGGACCAGTTTCTCGTTCTCCGGCATCGGGGAGTTCGCCGTTTGAATTCCGGCGAACATGGCTTCGAGCGCGTTGAATGCGTCAGGGACGTTGCTGAACACGGCCATGACGGCGTCGCCGATGGTTTTCACAATGCCTCCATGGTGCAGTTCGATCGCGTTGCGCAGAACCGAGAAGTGGTCACGCACCCGCGCGTAGGCCCGCGCGTCGCCGAGCGCATGATACATCGCGGTCGAACCCCTCAGGTCCGTGAAGAGCACGACCTGCTCCCCGACGACGACCTGTTCGTCCGGCGAAATGACCTCGGCGGCGAAGTGTTCGCGGAAGAACTGCCAGTTGGTCGCGACGGCGGCGGTCAGGATGTCGTCGTCCCAGGCGATCTGTTCGAGCGAGACCTGCACGGGGAACGGGTTTGGATTGCGGAGGGCGGCCTTGCCGTCCGGGGCTTGATTCTCGGGTGTGAATCCTTCACTGCCCGCGATGCTCGTGGCCCGCGAGTTCGCGACTTCATCGGTCAGCGGAAATGGCTGCCGGACCTGTGGCGATTTGAGGCGAAGCCCGTCCAAACCGTCCGGCCAATGAACGGAGCGTTCTTCACCCGGCGCGAGCAACCATTGGGCGACGATGTGGGGTTTGCCGCCAGGTCCGGCCAAACAGAAGGTCTGGTCCGGGATCTTCTTCACTCCGGGATGGACGGAGAACTTGAGTTCCACCGACTTGTCCAGTTCGCCGTCATAGTTGATGCCGCAGACGTCGCAGTGGGCCTCCCGTCGAAGCGTGCTGAGACTGATCGTCCGTGGTTGTCGGCTGGAGCGGCAGTTCGGGCAGAGAACCTCCCAGCGGAACTGCAGCAGGCCGTGATGGGTCGCCAAGAGAAGCGTGCGAAGCGTGTCCCAGGAGTCTTCGCTCCAGAGCCGCGCCACGGCCTTGGGGCGGATGTGGGTGAGTTCGACGTCGGGAGTCTGCGTGATCCAGGCGCGGAACCGTTCCAAGACCGGCGGCGCTGAAAGTTCGCGGGCCAGGGCGATCATCCGGTCGCCGAAGACCCCCTCATTCACAGGCGTCACCGGAAGATTTGGCAGGATGGGAATCGGTGCTCCGCCGAGGTGTCCACGGACATGGGCGACGGCTTTGGCCATGGCCTGCGCAGCCCGCGGCGCAATGAGGGTCCGTGTGGCAATCGATCCAACGATGTGGCGCGGGGTCAGGATCGAGCGAGCCGTCAGGCGTGTGCCACCGTCGGGCGCGACGGCGAACTCGAGCCCGAGAACGCCCTCTACCAGCGGACCGGTGAGGAACTCGCGGCGGACCCGGTAGAACTCGTCTTGGACCCATTCGAACGGCCATTCGCGCCAAGTAAACGTTTGCCCCGCCATCCGGGCTAAGCCGTAGACCGCCGATCCGCCCTCGGCGAGAGGATCGGTCGTGTAGGTGACCTCCGGCAGGTCGAGCGAGCGATTCAGCCAGTCTGTCTTGGCGAAGATCCTCCAGACCTTTTCCCGGGGGAACGGCAGGTCGAAGACGGCTTCGGTGGCGATCGGCGTCGGCATTGTCTCGGCTCAAGGCTTCCGAATTATCGGCCTGCTCTTCGGCAAACGTGCCGCGCGTCGATCGTTCCCCAATCCTCAGCGCCCCATCAGGTGCTCCAGCACGAGTTGGTCGAGGTCCTGGTGGTTCCGGGCGGCGATGAGGGCGTTGGCCTGTTTCTCCGGATAGGTTTCAGCCTTCTCGACTAGGCGCAGGAAGGTCTTCCGCGAATTGTCGAGGTGCGCGATCAGCTGTTCGGGCCGCGTGGTCCGGAATGGATGGACGTCGAAGCAGATGAACTCGCCGTTCTTGCCGTAGCCGGTGCGTTCGAGCGTGCGGACCTGATTGAAGGCGACGCGGAGATTTGCCGAACCGAAAGGTTTGTCCTGGTCGAACTTCAGGCCGTTCTGGTCGTTGAGATGGAGCGACCAGAGTTTGCCAAAGCGCATGGCGAACTCGATTTCATCGGACGGATCCAGGCCTGCGAGGATCGCGTGGGCGGATTCGATCAAGCACCCGACGCGTTTTGGATCGCGGCTGAGCTGCGCGATGGCGAGGGCGTGTCCGATGGTGGGAATGTAGGCGTGGTCCATCGGCTCGTTCGGCTTGGGCTCGATGCAGAGCCGCGCCTTCTTGTCGTGGGCCAGCATGGCGTCGAGCGCTTCCACGAGGTAGTCGACACAGCGGCCGGCGTCCTTGGATTCGCGGATGTAGGTGCCTTCACGGGCAAGCCAAAGAACGATCAGGTCGGTGCCGAGAATCTTGGCGATGTCGATCGTGCGCCTGGAACGGTCGATGGCGTATTGGCGGTCCTTCTTGGAGTTCGACGTGTAGGCGCCGTCGATCGTTTGGGGCGCAAACCACAGCCGTGGTGCGACCATCTCGGCCGCGACGCCTTCGCCGTCGAGACGTTTCTTGAGGGCCTTGGCCTCCTTTATAATCTGCGCTTCGGACTTCGAGTCGATGTCCGGCACGGCGTCGTCGTCGTGGAACATCATCGCGTCGAAGCCGAGCTTCTTGAGGGCGGCCAGGCGTCCGTCGAAGGATTCGGAGGGGCGTGTTTCAGGGCCGTAGGGATCGCGGCCTTCGCTGAAGTTCCAGGGGCCGGCGCAGAAGCGGTATTGGGATTTCTTGGGCATCGGAGTGGCCGCAGCCTAGAGACGGCCGTGAGGTTGGGGGAAGAGGAAATCGTCCTGCCGACAGAAGTCGTGGACCAGGGGAAAAGTCCTTCACCCTACGACAGACCGACGCTAGCGTGCCCGACAACGCTAAACGTCGTCACAAACACTATGTCCACCACCTACTGGCAGAAGCGCATGGAGATCCCGGGCCGCGTTTCGTTTTCCGAAGGCAACGGCGACATGCCCCGCATCGAGATCAAAACGCCGCACAGCACCGGCGAGATTTATCTCAACGGCGCGACAGTCACCCACTTCCAGCGCAACGGCGAGCCGCCGATCCTTTTCTTGAGCCAGTTCAGCCGATGGGCCGCCGGCCAGCCGATCCGTGGCGGGGTGCCGATCTGTTTCCCTTGGTTCGGCGCCCGCGAAGGCGCGCCGCAGCATGGGTTCGCCCGCACGACGACGTGGGACCTGAAGGAGATCACTCAGACGGCCGACGGCGGCGTCAGCGTGCGGTTGGGTCTGCCGGAATCCGCCGATGCATCGCTCTATCCGCCCTTCACGGCGGACTACGTGGTGACTTTCGGCAAGCAGCTCACGTTGGAACTGCTGATCAAGAACACGTCGACCGACCAGGACCTCAGCTTCGAGAATTGCCTGCACACCTACTTCACCGTCGGCGACATCAACGCCGTCTCGCTGACCGGTCTCAAGGGCACGAGCTTCCTCGACAAGGTGGAGAATCTGTCCCGCAAGGTGGAGACATCGCAGAACCTGAAGATCAACCAGGAGACGGACCGGATCTATGTCGACACCGACGCCACCGTCGAGATCCACGACTCAAAGCTTCAACGCCGGATCGTGGTCGCGAAGGAAGGCTCCCAGTCGACGGTTGTCTGGAATCCGTGGGTGGCGAAGGCGCAGCAGATGCCGGACTTCGGCAACGAAGAGTATCCGAACATGGTCTGCGTCGAGTCGGGCAACGTCTCCGACAACCGTCTGGTGCTTCCCGCCGGCAAGACGGCATTGCTCAAGGTAGTGATCGATTGCCTGCCCCTCTAGTCTCTCACAGTCAGCCGTTGGTCCCTAGATTCGATCGAATGAAGGGAGTTCTGAACTTTTCAAAGCACCAGAATAGGCCCTCGCCAAGCGCTTCGTAGCTCGCTCCGCTGCCACCCGCGCCGGGAGCGCCTTTCGGATCGAAAAGGACCAGCAATCCCTCCTGTTCTTTCCCCGACCGCTTCAAAACGATCACAATCCCGTTCATGTGGTGCTCCAAGCCGATGGGATTGAATCTGCGGATGGATTCCGGCCAAGCCGTGGAGGAAATGCTATGCTGCTCTGCAGCCGCTTCGACGGCGACTTTCAGGTCGGCCCGCAGTTTCGGAATGCCGATTTCTCGTGCGACGCTATTGGCGTTGTTCTGCAGGGGATGACCGCATCCGATGAAGAGCAGGCCAAGGAACAGAGGAAAAAGAATCGGTTTGGAACCCATCGTCTCGCACCTAAAACGAATGAGAGTTACGAGCTCTGGGGCTATTCGGAGGCCTTCTTCCGCGAATGGCTCAGCAGCCACTTGTAGAACGTCGGATTGGCATATGTCTCGGTCCAGGAGTCGTGCTGCGCTTCGGGATAGACGGTGAGTTTCACGTCGGTGGCTCCGATCTTCTGGAGCGCTTCCACCATTTCCTCGGACTGCTTGAGCGGCACCGTCTTGTCCTTCGCGCCGTGAAACACCCAGACCGGAAGCGCCTTCAGCGCCGCCAGTTTCTCGGGTGACCGCAGGCGCATCCGCAACGGATTGCCGCCGCCGCAAATCGGAGCAGCAGCGGCGAAACGTTCCGGCGCCGCCGCCATGAGGGACCAGGTGCCATAGCCGCCCATGCTCAGGCCGGTCAGGTAGACGCGGTCCGGATCGACGGAAAACTTTGAGGACACTTCCTCAAGAAGGCCCAGCAAAGATTCGTCGTTCCAGTTTTCGCCGGAGGCGCACTGTGGCGAGATCACGATGAACGGGAAGTCCTTCATCGTCGGAGCGACCTTGGGCGGGCCGTGGACGGCGACTTTCTGCACGTTGGTTCCGCGTTCACCCGAGCCGTGGAGGAAAAGGATCAGCGGCCACTTCTTGCTCGAAGTCTCCTTGTAGCCCTCGGGCAGGTGGATGAGGTAGTCGAGCTTGACGGTCTTGGTGACGGATACCGCGTAGGAGCCGGTCGACTGGGTGCCCTCCGCGAGGAGCGAAGGGGAGGCGGCGAGGCCGGCCAGCAGGATTGAAGCGCCGAGAAGCTGTTTGGTCAGGTTCATGGATTGGACTTGGGTTGATCGGAGGTGTGCTTGGAGCATTTCGGAAAGGGGCTGGGCCAGCGAGGATTTTGATGGTGTGCAGACGGTCGATTCATTCAGTCGAGGAGAGTCGGGGGATCGATTGTCTGGTGGAAAGACGCTGTGGGATGGAACCGGAAGAAAGCTGGTGGGCCCTGCAGGATTTGAACCTGCGACCAAGGGATTATGAGTCCCCTGCTCTAACCGCTGAGCTAAGGGCCCGTGAGCGGATCAATGGAACGAGCGGGGAAGGGGCGCGGCAAGCTTGGAGTTCACACTCGTTGTAGTAGGTGGCGCGTGAATGGATGAGCAGACGCTTGCTTTCCCATTCCGAGCTGCCAATTTTCGCGCCCTTATTTTTGGCAAAGCCGGTTCGCCGGCCCTTTTAGTCGTCATGAGCATTGAGAACGAGTTCAACCTAGAGTCGCTGTTTCAACCCGCATGGGTGAAGGAAGCGCCCAACCCCAACCGCTTCGCCCGTTACACCGGCGACGAAGGCGCCGAGCGCCCGCGTCGAGGAGGCGATCGTCCCTTCAGCCGTGGTCCCGGAGGTCCGGGTGGCTTTGGAGGAGGTTCGGGTGGTGGCGGTGGCAACCGCGGTCCGCGGAGCGATGGTCCCCGTCCGCCCCGGCGTGACGGACCTCCCGGCCCGGGTGGCGCTCCCGGTTCGGGCCCTCGTGGCGACCGTCCCGGCTTCCAGCGTCGTGACGGCGGACGCCCCGGCCAACCGCCGGAACGTCGTGAAGCCCCGCCGGAGGTCGAGCTCAACGTCCAGATCATTCCGGAAGAGAACGGCATCGAGTCGCTCTCCCGTCAGATCAAGCTCACCGGCCGCGCCTATCCGCTTTTCGACATCGCCCAGCTCATCGTCCAGAAGCCCGAGCGCTACAGCTTCAAGATCGATTCCCGCAAGAAGCCCGACGGCTCGCTCGCGCAGCCGATGTTCCGCTGCGCTCTCGACGACTCCCTGTGGCTGAGCGAATCCGAGGCCGTGAACCACGTCCTCACCAAGCATCTGGCTACCTTCTACCAGATGGAGAAGACGCCGACCGAACCGCCCAAGGGCGTCTACAAGCTGGTCGCCCAGTGCGGCGTCAGCGGCGTGGTGCTCGGACCGCCGAACTACCACGACTACCAGAACCAGCTCCGCAAGCTCCATACCGAACGCTTCAGCCGGATGCCGTTCGAGATGTTCAAGTCGCGCGTCAAGATGGTCACCGACGAGGTCGTCGTGAAGAAGTGGATCGAAGACCAGAGCTTCAAGACCGAGTTCGTCGCGCTCAACCTTCCGGAACCCGTCCGCCTGGGGTCCATGGACGAGGTCCAGCAGCATTTCCGCGAAACGCACCAGGCCAACCTGATCACTCAGATCGATTCCGTGACCATCACGGGCGTAGCCGGCCGCGATATTCGTCAGCCCCTGCTGCAGCGCGTGCTCCGGTTCACCTGGGAAGACCAGCGCCGCTTCCCGCTCCAGCTCGTCAACGTGCTCAGTGGCCAGCTCGCTTCGCGTGGACTGCAGTTCTTCAAGGTCAACAAGACCGTCACCCACGTGGCCGTCGCCCGTCCCCACTTCCTGGATCTCGAGGCCAACCCGGTTTCGACAACGATCAAGAAGATCATCGAGTTCATCAACGCGACGCCCAAGTGCAACCGCAAGCAACTCGTGGAGTCGCTCGCCCCGGCTCCGGCCGCGCCTGCCGCCGCTCCCGTGCCCTCGGTCGAGGGTCAGCCCGCACCTGCCGCGCCGGTGTCCGTTGAAATGACGGCCGGACAGTCGTCGATCAACGCCGACCTGCATTGGCTCGTCCACCAGGGTCACGTGATCGAGTTCCACAACGGCATCCTCGAGACCGCCAAGAAGCCCCTTCCTAAGCCGCAACCCGCGCCCAGGAAGAAGGTCGAGCCCAAGCCCGTCGCCGCTGCGCCGGCCGAAGGTGCCGCTCCGGCAACGGAATCTGCTCCCGCGGCCATCGCTGAAGCCGCACCGGTAACCGAAGCGAAAGCTCAGGAACCCGCCGCTGGCGACGCACCGGCTTCTCCGGCCTGATCGTCCGAATCCTTACAGCCCCGGTGAACTTCGGTTCACCGGGGTTTTTCGTTCCGACGCCCAACGGGCTGCCGAGACATTCTGTTTGGGTTCAAGCCGCGTTCCGTCCTAACCTCCCGGACCTTTTTTCTAAGATGAAAGTTACGCTGAACTGGCTGAAGCAATACGTGGATTTCAACTGGTCTCCCGAAGAGGTGACCGAGCGTCTGACAATGCTCGGCCTCGAAGTGGAGGGCGTGCAGAAGTTGTCCGGTGCGTTCGACGGCATCGTCGTCTCGCAGGTGGTCACGCGCGAAAAACATCCGAATGCCGACAAGCTTTCGGTATGCCGCGTAAACGACGGCACCGGTGAACGGCAGATCGTCTGCGGCGCGCAGAATTTCAAGGCCGGCGACAAGGTTCCGCTCATCCTTCCTGGCGCTTCGCTTCCGCCCAAGCCCGGCGACAAGGAACCGTTCACCATCAAGGTCGGCAAGATCCGGAGCATTGAATCGCACGGGATGATGTGTTCGTCCGATGAACTCGGCATCGATCCCGAGGCCATCGGCCACAGGAAGGAGGACGGACTCCTCATTCTCCGCGAAGACGCGGAGGTCGGCCAGCCGTTCGCCCAATACCTCGGCCGCAGCGGAAGCGACGTGGTCTATGACTTGGAAGTGACGCCGAACCGCCCCGATCTGAACAGCGTCATCGGCATCGCCCGCGAGATATCCGCGATCACCGGCAATCCGGTCCGCATGCCCGCGGCGACGATTCTACCAGCGCAGATTGGCAGCCCGGTGGACGATCTGGTTTCGGTGAAGATCGAAGACGCCGGGCTCTGTCCCCGCTACACGGCCCGCGTCATCAAGGGCGTTAAGGTCGGTCCGAGTCCAGATTGGCTGCGGTCCGCGTTGGAGAAAGTCGGACTGCGGAGCATCAACAACGTGGTCGATGTGACCAACTTCGTGATGTTGGAAACCGGCCAGCCGCTCCATGCGTTCGATTACCACCTCGTCGCTAAGGGTGCGTCCGACAAGTCCGCGATCGTGATTCGGCATGCGGCTGCGGATGAGAAGTTCATCACGCTGGACGGCAAGGAACATACCCTGTCCGCCGAAACTCTCCTGATCGCAGACGAGACCAAGGGCATCGCGCTGGCCGGAGTCATGGGCGGGCTCAATTCCGAGATCAAGGAGTCTACCGTCGATGTGCTCTTGGAGAGCGCCTACTTCAATTCCACGAACATCCGTAGAACCAGCAAGACGCTCGGCCTGCGGACCGACGCGAGTTATCGCTTTGAGCGCGGTGCGGATGTCGGAGCGACCGAGTTCGCCAGCCGCCGTGCCGCGCAACTCATCGTCGAGACTGCGGGCGGCACGGTCGCCGGCGGGGTTGTCGACGCCTATCCGGAAGTCGCCAAGCCGAAGCAGATTTCACTGAGACATCAGAAGGTGAACGACCTCCTCGGGTTGAAGCTGACGAATGCCGAGATTGACACGCTGCTGGGCAAGTTGGGCTTCATCCAAGCGTCTCCGGGAGTGTTTGAGATTCCCTCCTATCGTGTCGACATGAAGCGCGAGGCCGACCTGATCGAGGAAGTCGCCCGCCTCTTCGGTGTCGACAAGCTCCCGGCGACTCCGCCGCGCGGCGCCACTGGCGCAAACGCCTTCGACGCGGTCCACGACCAGTTGGCCGAAGCGCGCCGCATCTTGACCGGCCTCGGCCTGAGCGAGGCCCAGGGGCAGACCCTGATCTCCGATGCGTCGGCCAAGCTCGCTGCGGCTGAGACCTCGATCGTGGCCTTGTCCAATCCGTTGAGCAGCGACATGAACGTGCTTCGGCCGAGCCTGCTGCCGGGGTTGATGGATTCCTTGCGCAACAACGCGAACCATCGGGTGCAGGATGTCAGCCTCTTCGAGATCGGCCGCGTGTTCGTGAACAACGACGGCACGGCCAAGGAAGAACGCCGCGTGGCCATCGCCATCACCGGACGTCGTTCGACCGAGTTCTGGAAAGGCGAGGAGCGTGACGCGGCCGCCGACGTGTTCGATTTGAAGGGGTTGGTCGAAGAGTTCCTCGAACAGTTCGGTCTCCGCGGCATCGCCTACACGCGACGCCCCGAGCCGACCGCGCTCTTCATCGAATCGGCGGTCATTGCCCTCGGCGGGAAACAGATCCTTGGTGAACTCGGACAAGTTTCGCCGATCGTCGCGAAGCGCTTGGACATCCGCGGCGCCGTGTTCCTCGCGGAACTCAACCTCGATCTGCTGCTCGCCCGGAGAAACCCGACGAAGACCTTCAAGCCTCTCCCGATGTTCCCTTCGAGCAGGCGCGACGTCGCGATGATCATCCTTGAGGCGACCACTCAGGATGCTGTTCTGCAGGCAGTGAAACAGGCCAAAGCGGCCAATCTTGAAAGCGTGGAACTCTTCGACGTCTTCCGGGGCAGGAACGTCCCCGAAGGCCAGAAGAGCATGGCCTATGCGTTCACCTACCGTGCGGCCGACCGGACGCTGACCGACGCCGAAGTGACCGGAGCGCACGACAGGCTGGTGGCCCATCTCAAGCAGGCGCTTGGCGCGACCGTCAGGGATTCGTAGCCGACGAGGAGCATCCAGTCGCTGGACGGGACCAAAGAAAAAGCCGGGCTCCCTTTCGGGAAACCCGGCTTGTCGTTTTTCGTGGTGTTTGAGATCAGGCGACGTTCGCGGCGCGGCGGCGGCGCAGAACCAGGCCGCCAAGGGCGATGGCTCCGACGCCGATGGTGCCGGGGAGCGTCACTTCGGGAACCGGAGCTACGGATAGAGTGCGGATGTTGATATCGTCGTAGGTAGCACCTGCTGGGAGAAGTATCGCGGACACACCGCTGAAACCCGCGCCTGAAGCGATGAAGCCCGGAGTTGTCTGGTCAACGGCGATCCTGCCGAGAAGGTTGCCCGATGATCCGAAGAACTGGACTGAGATGTCCTCCAATCCGGGCAGAGTTCCGTTGAAGCCGAAAGAATCGTTGTCCAACCGGGTCGAAAAACCGGTGACGTCGAACAACGTGTCGAAGCTGATCAGAACAGGTTGGAGGAAGGCGTCTAGAGCGTGGTCTTTGACGGAAACCGGAGATGTCAAAGGATCAGGATCGATGCGCCATTTGTCTGTTCCGAGGATTGGATCGCCAAAGAGGTCCAAGTCGGGTGAAAGGACCGCGTTGTCGAAATGCAGGCCAGGAGGGGCGGCGATGTTAACGTTGGCTCCGTCGGCCAACGAATCGAAGGTCAAGTTGAATGCGGCTGCCGAAGCGGAGAGGCAGGTTCCGCAAGCGCCCAGAACGAGCAGGGAACGAAGCGTTAGTTTCATGTCTTGGGAGGAAGATTACTTGTTGGAGCCCCCGAGCACGGCCTGCATGGCTTTGAAGAACACTTCCGTGTTGTCGATTACGCCGCTGAAAAGACCGGCTCCACGGCCTTGGGCAGATACGGGGATGTCGGAAGCGGTGTGGACGGCGGATGAACCGGCCACTTGGCCGGTGATGAGGAAACCCCCGGCGACATCACGATTCAACGGGCCTGTGGGATAGGTGTTGAGGGGTGCTACGCCGTTGAACGGCTGCTGGGTGTCGCGAATAGGCCGGGGATTAGTGAGCCAGTCCTCATAGCGGTCTGCATTTCCTGCGTAACCAATGAGCATCTTAAAATCCGGATCGGTAGTGGTGGGATATCCGTCGGCAGCGATCGGATACACTGGAAAACCAGCGGCTTCGTAGTTGCCGACAACCTGGTCGCGCAGAGTCGCCGATGGAACCGCGTTGGGTCCGGCGGCTCTGGTCTGAAGGTTGGCGTTTGAAACGGTTGAGGCGCCGATGATGTTGATGCCACCGCACTCGTGGTCGGCTGTGACAATAAGCAACGTATCGGGATTCGTCTCGGCGAACTTACGGGCAACGCCGATGGCCCGGTCGAACTCGATCGTCTCTTGGATCCATCGGTCGGCATCCATGTTATGCGCCTGCTTGTCGATGGAAGCGCCCTCCACCATCAGCACGAATCCATTGGCATTCTTGTTCAATACCTGAAGCGCTTTTGCAGTCATCTCGTCCAGCATCGGCTGGTCGGGAAAGCCGTAATCGTCGACGATGGTCGAAACGCCGCGTCGCTTGTCGATCTTGTCTTTGGCGACGTTCATGTTTGAGAACGAGAAAAGGCCGAGCAGCTTCGTGGTAGCCGGAGCGATGTTTGAGAGGGCGTTCGCGTCAGGCGCGTAAGTGAAGCCCGCAGTGACAAAATTTCCGAGGAGGTCGCGCGTGGCGTCCACCACGCCCGGCGTTACGCCCCACGCCGTGGCCAATTCAGACGGCAGAACGTAGTCCGTGGCCGCGGTGCGGGCGGAGCCGGATGTCGTGGAGGGAAGGAACCACTTGCGCCCACCGCCGAGCAGCACGCGCAGGTCAGCCTTCGGCACCATTTCGTCGAGGTATTGATCGCAGATGCCCGAACCGGCACCACGATCCTGTGTGTGGGATCCGAACGCTCCGGGAGTGGCGTCGAACACGTCGGCTGTGGTGACGATCCCGAGGCACTTGCCCTGGGTCCTTGCAAGGTATTCGCCAATCAACTCGACACGGGGGTTGTCGAACTTGTCGGTCGTGTCGTCGGGGAAAACGCCCTGCTGGTTGTTGTTGGACTTGTTACCGGTGGAATAGCACGCGGCTCCGGGAGCCGAATCCGTCACGATGGAATTCAAGGAGTGCGTCATGGCGATGGCCGTGTTGGGCATCTTGTCCATTTCCAGGAGGTCGTTGGCCTTACCCTGCTGCACGCCTTGAAGCATGATCCGGGCTGCGGTGCGATGAGCGATGCCCAGGCCATCGCCGATGAAGAAGACGACGTTCTTGGCGCGCCGACCGAGCTGCGGAACGGCCACGACCTCGAAGTTGCCGTTCGTGACGACCGTCTTTCCGTCGCTCTGCTGGGCGGTAAGGGTGAGCGTGTGGACGCCGGGCGTCGTCAGCGAATAGGCCCTGCGATTCCAGATGGAGGTGTTCACCGGAAGGCCGGCGACGGTGGCGGGGGTGGAAGACATAGTGCCAGAAACTGGAGTGCCATCGACCGCGAAAGCCACGCTGGTTATCGTCTGTCCGGAGTCCGGTTGGACCGTGGCTTGAAGATCGAACCGTTGGCCAGGGAGGAACCGCGCGATATATGGAGCACCCGGGTCTTTGAAAGTGAAAAGCGCGCTCGGCGGAGTCAGACGCGATACCACTGGGGCAGCATTGGCGCCCGCAAGGGAAGACAGCGCGGCAGCAGACAGGAAAAGCCTGGCGAGGCTTCGACGATTTCGACGGGATACGGAGGTCTTTGTTTTCATGTTTGGCAGTTGTTTGTTGGCAGGGGAGTGGACGGCTGGTCTGAGGAATAATGGGCGACTTGGCTGGCAGCCGGAGTCAAGGAGCAGTCGCTTCGGTCACGGCTCTTGGGATGGATGCGGCCGGTGCTGTAGGAGGCTGAAGAAGATCAAGACGGACGGTTGAAAGCCGACCGTCGGCTTCCTCGCGATTGCCTAGATGAAGCGTGCCCGTAAGCAGCATCAATCCGGGCGTGAATTGGGGGATCGGAGAAGCTCCTTTTGGCAGTGTCACGTGGACGATGGACGCGGGAAGGTCATCGCAGAATCCATACTCCTTTTCACAAACGGTGACCGGCATGGCGGAAAGCAGGATCTTCCACGGTGTATAGGTCGACTGACGCACCATGTAGCCGAGCAGGCGGACTTTCTTTCCGTCCAAAGTTTTTGTCTTGTCGCTGAACTCCAACCCGCGCTCTCCCACCGGAGATTTGAAGATTTCCACGAACTTCAGATCCGAGACTCCCTCGGGGAGATTAGGGAGCGGCCTTGGAGCGGCCTTCGGAACTACTTCAGCTGCTGGCGGTGCCTGCTGCCTGAGAATTCCGCGTCTCGAGCCATTTTGTGCTTCTGGCTTGGGCGAATCCGCCGCGTCAACAGACATGGCAAACAAGGCTACCGAGAGGACAAAGAAGGCTTTCATGTTATTCAGATTTCTAAATTAGGGACCTCGCTTGTTCCGCCTGCATGAAGGACAGGTTACAAATGGAAAACGATCCTCATCGTTCGTCCCGTCAACGGGAGGGCATTGAGATAATGTGGACAGCCGTTGTCCGTGTGTTGACGGTAGGGATGGCCCAATGAATCCCCACCAATCCATTCCTGGCCGCGGCGCCGCTTCGAACCCGGCGAACCGCTTCGAACGCCTTCATCTCGAACCGGATCCCGATGCGGAGCCATTTCCGGATGAAGTGGAGCAAGGTCCGCCCAGGCCGAAGACGGTCTTCTACCGCGATGCCACGCAGACGATCCTCAACAAGAACGACAGCCCGGACATTTCCTTCACCTACAGCCTGAACCCATATCGTGGTTGCGAGCATGGCTGCATTTACTGCTACGCCCGGCCGTTCCACGAGTATCTCGGGTTCTCGTCCGGGCTCGATTTCGAGACAAAGATCATGGTGAAGGAAGACG
>Ga0163144_10006824_pt1 | contig 25113 bp, 20 predicted proteins | sample OliLak19BULKMAT1_FD_123175 | JGI IMG/M metagenome (GOLD analysis project Ga0163144, IMG submission 123175) | Freshwater microbial mat bacterial communities from Lake Vanda, McMurdo Dry Valleys, Antarctica - Oligotrophic Lake LV.19.BULKMAT1 | ecosystem: Environmental > Aquatic > Freshwater >... | reverse complement strand
TCCCGAATGGCCGACGCTGGTTGGCTCGCAAATCGCCGCCGTCACCGAACCATTATTGCTGCAGCAGGATGGCACGCTGGTGGTGATGGTGCGCACGAATGCCTGGATGAACGAACTGTCCCTGCTGGAGCCCGAGCTGCTGAAATCGCTCAACCGGGACACGAGCCGGCCTCCGGTGGTCAAACTACGCTTGATGCTGCGGCGGTAGCGTTGTCGTAAGCTGTTGATTGACAACGGCTTACGAAACGGTATCGGAGTTGCATTAGCAGCTCCGCCGGAGTACGTTTCGGGGTTGTGTTTGCGACGCACCCCACCGGTACATACTTGCCCATGACCAACAGCAGCGACAAGCCCGAGCGCGACAAGCCGGACCAGGAGTACGGCGCCGATAGCATTACCGCCCTCAAGGGGCTCGAAGCCGTTCGCATGCGTCCCGGTATGTATATCGGCTCGACGTCTGCGCGCGGTCTGCATCATCTCGTGTACGAAGTCGTGGACAACTCGATCGACGAAGCGCTGGCCGGCTTCGCGTCGAAGATCGACGTCACCATTCATCTCGACGACTCCATTTCCGTCGAAGACAACGGGCGCGGTATTCCGGTGGACATGAACAAGTCCGAAGGAATGCCGGGCGTTGAAATGGCGATGACGATGCTGCACGCCGGCGGCAAGTTCGACAAGAACACGTACAAGGTGTCCGGCGGTCTGCACGGCGTGGGCGTGTCCGTGGTGAATGCGCTGTCGACCGAGCTCAAGGTGTGGATCAAGCGTGACGGCAAGCAGCACTACATGGATTTCCGTCGCGGCATCACGGCCACCAAGCTCAAGACCCTCGGTACTGTCGCGCCCAAGGAGACCGGGACGAAGGTGTGGTTCAAGCCCGACTCCGAGATCTTTCAGGAAACACGGCGCTACGAGTGGACGACGCTCGCCAGCCGACTGCGAGAACTGGCGTATCTGAACAAGGGCATCACGATCACGCTCAAGGACGAGCGCGAAGGCGAGCAGAAGGAGGAGACTTTCTTCGCGCGCGGTGGCCTGAAGGAGTTCGTGACGTACCTGCTGGGCACCAAGAAGCCGGTGCACACCGACGTCATCTACATCGACACGACGCGTGACGATATCGGCATCGAAGTCGCACTGCAGTACAACGAGGGGTACGCCGACAACGTCTTTTCGTTCGTCAACAACATCAACACGCACGAAGGGGGCACGCACCTCACCGGCTTCAAGAGCGCGCTGACGTCGGTGATCAACAAGTACATCGAGAAGTCGAGCAACCTGTCGAAGAAGGACAAGGAGACGCGACTGACCGGTGACGACGTGCGTGAAGGGCTGACGGCCGTCATTTCCGTGAAGGTGCTCGAGCCGCAGTTCGAAGGACAGACGAAGACGAAGCTGGGCAACTCCGAAGTCGAAGGCGCGGTGCGCAGCGTGCTCAACGAGTTGCTGTCGCAGTTCCTCGAAGAGAATCCCAAGACGGCCAACTTCATCATCGAGAAGGCGATGTCGGCGGCGCGGGCACGTGAGGCGGCGCGCAAGGCACGCGATCTGACGCGCAAGAAGTCGGCGCTCGACGTGGCCAATCTGCCGGGCAAGCTGGCTGATTGTTCACGCTCCGAGCCCGAGCTGTGCGAGCTGTATCTCGTCGAGGGCGACTCGGCCGGTGGTTCGGCCAAACAGGGACGTCAGCGTGACTTCCAGGCCATCCTTCCGTTGCGCGGCAAGATCATCAACGTGGAGAAGGCGCGCATCGACAAGGTGTTGTCGAACGAAGAAATCCGCACCATCATCACCGCCATCGGCACCGGTATTCGCGACGAGTTCGACATCGGGAAGGCACGCTACCACAAGATCATCATCATGACCGACGCCGACGTGGACGGCGCGCACATCCGCACGCTGCTGCTCACGTTCTTCTTCCGTCAGATGTCCGAGCTCATCGACGCCGGCTACATGTACATCGCGCAGCCGCCACTTTATCGCGTGGCGAAGGGCAAGGAAGAGTTCTATGCCTACACCGAGAAGGAGCGCGACGGGTACATCGAACGCTTCGGCGAGGGGCGCAGCAACATCATGGTGCAGCGCTACAAGGGTCTCGGCGAAATGAACCCCGAGCAGCTGTGGAAGACGACGATGGATCCGCTGACGCGCACGATGCTGCGCGTGACGATGGAGGACGCCGTGCTGGCCGACCAGACGTTCCAGACGCTGATGGGCGACGATGTCGAGCCGCGGCGATTGTTCATCGAGACGAACGCGCGATTCGTGAGCAATCTGGATATCTAGTTCCGGCTTGGCGGGGCTGCGCGCGGGAACGTCGTCGAGAGGGTGGGCGGCGTTCCGGTGGGGCGAGGAGGACCGCAGAGTTCTGAGCGGGCGGCATTGTGCTGACGGTACGTGCGCGGCCGGTCGTCGAGCGGAACGGCGTTCGGCGCGCGATAGTGGAGGGTGGTCAGGGCAGTGGCGCGTCGAGGAATGTCGACGCTGGCGGTCGGGCGCGATGCCCCGTGGAAGACGCTGTGGCGGGCGCGCGGTGGCGGTGTTCGTGCGCCGCCCGCGTCGGTGCGCGCAACGTGTTTGTGTCGCCGTGTTCGCCACACAACCGGGTCTGACCGAACGTCGTCGAGCGTGTCGCAAGTGATTGGCTGAGCGCGTGTTGGGCAGTGAGTGACGGGTTCGGAGTCGTCGGCATATGCCGCGCGATACGGTGATAGAGTATCGCGCTTGCAGCAGTTCGCGGATTTTCGCTGGAGTATAGCGAGCGTTGGACATCAAGACGGACTTCGCTCCGTGCCGCGATTTCGCGGCGCCCGTGCATGACGACAGGCCGGCGCAATCAGTCGCCAAGACCCTCGCGAATTCTGGAGACGAGAGCGTCGAGCTTCTCGCTGGCCATCTGACATTCCCATACCAGCTCCACGCGCCAGCCAAGTTGGTGAAGCAGTCGCCGATTGCGTCGATCACGCGCAACGTTCGCGAGGAGCTTGGCTCTCCAGAATTCGTGTCGCGTTCGCGGCCACACGAAGCGTGCGCAGTCGTGTTTGTGCCAGAAGCAGCCCTGCACAAACACGACGACCCGAAATCGTGGCAGCACGATGTCGGGTCGACCTGGTAGATCCTTTCGGTGCAGTCGAAATCTCAGGCCAGCGCGATGCAGAGCGCTTCTTACCACCAACTCCGGCTTCGTGTTGCGTCCCTTGATCGCCGCCATGTTGCGGCTTCGGGACGCAGAGACGCGACCCTTAGGCAGCCGCTCCTCGCAGGGGAAGCTCTGTTTGTGGCGCAGGCACGTCGATGCGCATAAAGTCTGCCGGACGAAGCAGCCGCTCGATCATCATCTTCGCGACCGCCGCGACAACCGGCACGGCGACGGAGTTGCCGAACTGTCGATATGCCTGCGTGTCCGAGACGGGAATCTTCATGCGTGCGCCTCCAGCGACATCAAATCTCATCAAGCGGGCGCACTCACGCGGCGTGAGGCGGCGCGGATTCTGACGTCCTTGTCCGATCAGAATCTCGCTTCCGTCTTTGTGATAGCGTGCTGACAGTGTTCGCGCCACGTCGTCCGGCCCGAACACGGAGCACCCGAAGCCGTTGCCCTTTGCGCGGTGCTTCGCAGCGTACGCCTGGAGGTACCCCCAGAGGTGGTCGCTCAGGGTGTATTTGGGATTCACCACGGTTCGACCGCGCACCGTGAGCGTGTATGGCGCTTCCGCCTCCTCGTCCACGGAATGCAGGATGTCTCCGAGCGTTGGCGGTTTCTCAGGACGTTCGATCTGATCGAGATCGAGCGCGACGTCGTCACGGAATCCCACAAGGAACACGCGCTCTCGACGCTGAGGCACCCACGCGCTCGCGTCGATCACTTTCGGCTTCACCTTGTATCCAAGTTCTTGAAGCGCACCCATGATCACTTCGAAAGTCTTTCCGCCGTCATGACTCTTGAGGTTCTTCACATTCTCAAGCAGGAACGCTTTCGGCTGCTTGGCTTCCAGAATCTTGACGATGTTGAAGAAGAGTGTGCCCTGAGTCTTGTCCAGGAAGCCGTGTGCACGTCCTAGACTGTTCTTCTTGGAGACGCCGGCCAAACTGAACGGCTGACACGGAAATCCAGCGAGCAACACATCGTGGCTCTTGACCAATTCCGGAGGCTCTTTGGTGATGTCACCGACGATGTCGTCTGAGTCAGGGAAGTTTGCCTAATTCCGACCCGGAGCACTCGGACGACGAGGAGCGTTTCATCCTGATGGGATTGAGCGCGGCGCTGCGCGTCTTGGTCGTCGTGCACTGTGAAGTGTCCGAAGACGTCATCAGCCTGATCTCGGCTCGGAAAGCAGAGCCGAGCGAATGTCGCACCTATGCCCGGAGCCGCGCCCGATGAAGACCCAGTATGATTTTTCGGCGGCGACCAAGAACCCCTATGCGAAGCGGCTCAAGCAGTCGGTGACGATTCGTCTGGACGCGTCGACCGTCGCGTACTTCGAGGCGCTCGCAGAAGAAACGGCGCTGCCCTATCAGAGTTTGATCAATCTGTATCTGCGCGATTGCGCGGCGTCCGGACGGCGTCTCGCGATGACGTGGCGTCCGCCGCGTGCTCGTGCCGGCTAATCGCGGTTGGTGGGGCCGGGTCGTTGTGGCGCGCGTGAAGGCAAGTCTGATCAACAACGTGAGCACCGCTGGGGCTGTCTGACCTCGTGTTGCTGCAGGTGTTGAGGCTGTAGAATTAGGCGATTTTTTGCGCACGGCAGCGTCGTCGAGCCGACGTGGTGCGTGTGTGTTGATGGATTCCGCGAATTATGGCGCTCGATGACGATTTTGGCGCGTACTGGCGCCGGAACGCGCTCGGTGCGGCCCCGTGATTACGCCGCGTAGCCCGCGTGGGCGGCTTTCTCGATGTTGTGCACCAAGCAATAGAGTGTCCATTGGCCGTTCACTTTGGTGCGGCGGCGGAGCGTAAAGCGATCGAGCCGCTTGTTCGCGCGCCCAGTGCCGAACACCGGCTCCACGGTGGCAAACCGTTGCCCATACGCCTCGCGTCCTGCTGGCGAATCGATGCGCGCTTGCCTGCGCACGGTGTGCGTGGGGCCGTCGGTGTCAGTGCGTCCGTGCACGAACGCCACGTTGCGCACGGGCGTGGTGTCCGGCGTCCACAGGCACTGCGCACGCAGCGGACATGGCCCGCAGTCACGCTTCGTTCGACGAAAGTGTGCGCCGACGTATTGGCAGTGGGCGTTTGCGATCCAGCTGGGCGTGTCCTTCCCGCGGTTGAATGAGGTGATCAATGCCAAACGGAGTGTCACCCCCGATACGGCGCTCCGACTGACGCAGGTGACCGGCATGAGCGCGGACTTCTGGCTCGGCCTGCAGCAGGACTGGGATCTGTGGCACGCGCTCCGCTCGAAGGAGGCAGGGCGTATCGCGCACCTGAAGCCGTTGTCCCGGTCCGGATGACAGCTCGTTAACTTTGCGTTGCCGCATTCAACGGTGGCGAAGGAATGCGGCCCATTGCTCGCTGCGCTCGCTGACCGCAATGTATGGGAAGCCGCTTCAGCAGAACGCGCGCGTCAGGCAGCGGAACAGCATTCAGGCTATGCCTGCGAAAGAGAAGTGCGTTCGCGTGGCACCGGGGAACTTCCGGGCCGGTGCGTCACTGTCGTCGCGACGGGTGGTGTTCGCCCGCCTCGACCGGAACGCTCACCCAGGCCCGTCTGCGTGCTGGCTTTCCGACTGCGCATTTGTCCCCTTCGGAGGCTCCCATGTGTCTGACGCTCGGCGGCAACAGGACGCGCGCGTTAAGTGTCACTACGCTCAACAGGACTCGGACTTGCATCTCTGTCTCCGCGCCGTCGCTGCGTCCGGTCGGCTGTCCGCTGATGGGATCGATCTGCGTACGTGTTCCCCCCACGCCGGAGAGCCGGGTTGCGCCTCATTCGTTGGCTCAGTCCGCTCCTCCTCCTTGTCGGCCCAGTTGGTGACGCGCGCGCGCAATCGCCTCCGCGTACGCTGACCCGGTCGCTCGACGTCGGCCTTGGGCTCGGCTACGGCTTTGGCGGCCCGCCGCTTCCGCATCGCGGCCTGCTGGCCGCGGGTGTCCTTCTGTCCGAGCCGGTGCGCCCTCTTCGCCGTGGCGCCTTGGTCCTCGGTGTGAACGCCTCCTTGAACCTGACGTCCGACCTGTCCGACTGCGTCACCGACCTCGCAGTCTCGCCGCGCGGGTGCCGCGACTACCCCAGTCACGTGGCGCTCAGTGTGCTCGGTGGGTGGGCCCGACGAGACGATCAGGGCAGCGGCGTCCGCCTGTTCCTCGGTCCGGGGTACGTCCGCACCAGTGACGACCGAAATGGGCTCGGCCTGTCGGCACGCGTGGACGGCGCAGAGCGCATGTCGTCGCATCTCTCGTTCGTGTTCTGGGCAGCAGGGGATCTACCACCGTCGCGTCGCAGCGAGCACCTGACAAACCTGACGGCGGGGATCGGTCTTCGCGTACACTGATGGTCGCCGGGGTCCGTGAGGTCCAACCTGGCATTGCTGCCGTCAGCGGCGGGACGGAAGGCGACCGACTGCTCGCGGCGGCAGGCCAACTACACGCCCGTGTGATCAACGCGGACGGCACGATCGCGGGTTGGCAAGACAAGGGACAGCTCGACCCGTCCGAGGAATCCATCTCTCCCGCAGACGGGCTGCCGCTGGCGGATCTCGACCTCACCGCCGCCACCGGCCTGCTCGCCGCGCGGTGCCGGACAACGCCGCTGTAGCCAGACGCGACGATCCTGTGGGCGGGGTTTACGGCATCAGCCGCGCCCACTGCGCAGAATCCGTGTACTGCTGGAACGACATGATCCGATCGCCGCTGAAGCGGTAGACGTGGCAGAACGGCGCGTCGAGCGTGGCGCCGTTGTTCTTCATCGTGCCGCCGTAGCGACCCAGCACGATGACGTCGTCGCCGCCGTCGATGAAGCGATCGGGCACCGCGGCGAAGCTCTCAATCGCGGCCAGCAACCGGCCGAAGACGCCTTCGCCAACCGCTTGCGCGCCGACGTACGGGTTGCCGTCAGCGAGTGGATGCCCTCAGCTTCGTGCCAATGGATGTCGGGCGCCATGGCGCCGAACAACACAGAGGGATCGTTGTTGGCGAAGGCGGCGTAGGCCGCCTCGATGGTCTGTACATTCGACATGGCAGCTCCTGCGCAGGATATGACGGCGATCGGGCGCGGGATACGTAATGTCCATACGCGCGCCCGGGAAGGGCATCTGGCGCGCGCGAATATGATGCGCGACCGACAACACGCGGTCGGTTTCGCTGTGAGTGCCGTTCGCGCTACCAAGGCGTTGCAACGGACCGATCGCGCGTGGGAGGCGAATCCCGGTCGTTACGGCGCTCCGCGCAACACGCTCAGCGCCGCGTCGAGATAGGGATCGCGACCACCTGCACTGTCTGCGGCGGACCATCGAACCGGGAGGCGTGGTGGAAGTCCGACGTACTGGTAAATGAAGCCATCGGGAGTCGACTGCCGTGATTGCGGAATCTGCAGCGCGTAGCCGCTCCCGTATTCGATGCGCAGCGGATTGCTTCCGTTGCCGATGGTCGTATCACCGACGGTGGTGACCTGTGGCAACACACGCAGCATGCAGATGAAGTCTTCGGCGGCGCTTCCGTTGAACCGATTGGTAATCAACGCCACGGGCCCGGTGAATCGGCGGGCGCCACCTGGATCGAGCGACGCCGGAATCGCACTACCGAAAGCAGTACGGGCCGCGCCAGTGCGGAATTGCGAGATGCGATAGGTTCGCGATCGATCGTAGAAGCGTGCGGCCACGTCGCGCGCGATTGCTTCGTCGCCTCCACCGTTGTCGCGTACATCGACAATGATGGCACGAACGGCGCCGAGGGCAGCGAGCGCGTCTTCGATTTCACCGCCCCATCCGGCGCCACCAAAATCACGAATGGCGATGTAGCCAACGTCGGTGGCCAAGCTCCCCGCGATGCGACCGTAGCGAATGCGCCGTGACGACGTGGCGACAGACGAGACCAGATAGCGTCCCTGCACCACATTCACGTCGAAGTGATGCGGAAACGGGATCGGCAACGCCGAGTAGCCGCCACTCGGCGTGAACAGTGTCGCGTGATAGTCCCCGAGTCGCTGCACCATGCGACCGATCGCACGATCCGCGTCGTTGCGCGTGCCCGCCGTGCGGACGCTGTCCCGATACACCACGCGAATGGCGGACCAGTCGACGTTGGCGCGATCGAAGAAGCTGAACTTCGCCTCGACGTCGGCATGCACGCGTTCGAAGAGGGCCAGCGGGTCGGAGGTGTTGACCGGTTCGACCTCGGTCGAGGAGCCACAGGCGGTCATGACGGCGACTGCGATGGTGTAAAGCACCGCTCGCGCTCGCCGGCTCCTCGCAACCCTGATCCGCTCGAAGTTCACATCGCGCAGGTGACGCATTCGTGACAAGGTCGATTGATGAGGGAGGATGCGTGGGGACACCCGGCTCCGCGCGTCTGGAGCTGCTCAGGATGGTTCGACGCGCAAACGAACCGAATGGTTTCAATCCTGGCGCGTGTCGCGCATCGTCGGTGGAGGATCGTTCTCCACTGCTTCCTGGGCCGCGGAGACGACCATCTTCGATCGCGGCCCAGGCGGCGGCGATTGGAGCAGCCGCACACCGTCTGGCCACCCTGCTTTCCGCTCGCGCGTGCCTGCCTCGATCACCTGGAGCGCAACCACGGATTGTCTGCCAACCGTATCAGCGATATTCGCCGTGCACTCACGGCAGCGGAGCGCGGGGCTGCGGGGGTCGGAAGACGGCGCTGGCGGCGCGGGCGGCGCGGTGCAGGCCGATCTGAGCTCGGCGGCGGCTAGGGGGCGAGTAGCACTGGTGGCGAGGGCCATTCTGCAGTTGTCGAAGACAGCATGTGTGCCGGCGCCGATTTCGTAGCGACGAGTGGACGGGCCTGCACGATGTGCATTGAACTGAATGCGGTGCGCGCCACGGGGATGGTGCGCACCGCATTTGGATGTGCTCGGATCAGCGGCTGAATGGGCTCGACAAGCGCTGCGCCGTGAGGAAGGTGTTGTCGGTGAGTGTCTTCAGGAATGCCACCAGTCCGTCCTTCTCGGCTGGCGAGAGATTGAGTCGAAGCGGCGCGTTGCCTTGTCCTCGCAGGCGGTTGTCGAGGTTGCCGTTGTTCTGCACGCCCGCGTTGTAGAACTCCACCACCTGTTCGAGCGAGGTGAAGCGACCGTCGTGCATGTAGCGGCCGCGCACCTCCACGTTGCGCAGCGACGGCGCCTTGAATCGACCGGCGCCCGCACCGACCTCCGTTACCGTGGCGTCGAGACCCGTGTTGTGAATGTCGTCGCTGATGTGTGCATTGGTGCCGTGACAGCGTGCGCAACCGGCGCGCCCGTTGAAGACGTTCTGGCCGATGAGTTCCTGTGCAGTGAACGTTCCCGGGAAATCGGGAATGCCACTTGGTGCAAACGCCCGATCGAACTTGGAATTGACTGACGTCAACGAGCGCACGAACTGCGCAAGCGCGAGACCGACGCGATCCGTCGTGATCTCCGGCGTTCCGAACGCCGCGGTGAACAGCGCCGGATAGAACGCGGTGATGGAGAGCTTGGTGCGCAGCTGATCGAGCGTGAGTCCCATCTCGACAGCATCCTGGATCGGTTGCAGCACCTGTGCTTCCAGTGTCGCGGCGCGTTCATCCCAGAAGAAACGTCCGCGTGTGTAGAAGCGGGCGTTGGTGAGCCCCATGCTCTGGCGTCCGGTGAGACCGCCCGCGAAGCCCTTGCTCAGACGCGCCGTGTCGGTGAACGCGAACTGCTGCTGGTGACAGGATGAGCAGGACACACGGTCGTTGATCGACAACCGCCGATCGTAGAAGAGCACGCGACCGAGTGTTGCGCCGGCGTCCGTGATCGCATTCAACGCGGGCGTGTTGTCCGCCTGCTGCGGACTTCCGACGTTCGGTGGGGCCTGCGTGAAGTGTCGAGGCAGCGGGAGGCGTACGTCGGAGTATGCAAATGAGGCTGAGGGCAGTATGGGCGCCGTGAGATCCGCCGCAAACGCGACGATCGGGAACGCATTGGTGACGCTCGTCCCCGATGCATCGGTGGCAACGATCGTGGCCGTCGTGATTCCCGCCGCGAGCGGTGTACCGCTAATGCGCCCGTTCACGGCACTGAGTCCATTGGCACTCGGCGTAAACGCGACGCCGTAGGTGAGACCAGTGCCGCCGAATACCGTGCCGCCTTTGGTGGCATCGTAGTTGAAGGTGCCGCCAACCATTGCTTCCTGTGCGCTGTTCGGAGTGCGCAGCGATGCCGGTTCTACAGTCGGTGCGGCGATGGTTGGCGTGCCCGGATCATCAACGCTGTCAGCGGTGCCGCACGCCGAGAGCGTGAGCGCAAGAAGCCCGCTGAATGCGGCAACGTTGGTGCGCGTGAGCCTCGACACTGATCGACGCCGGGGATTGCAGTGCGCGTGGCACTTTGTGAGATGCTGCATGACTGCCTCGATGCGTGCGGGGCCAGACTTCGATGATGCGATCGTGTGCCGGATCGACCGGAGGGAACGGCGTATCGGGTCGATCAGGGAACACATCACGTGGGACGAACCCTATCTGCGGCTGTTAAGCCATGTGTTCAGCAAGCACTGACATTCACGATTGGCCATCCGCTCCGCGGACACCGCCTCTGCCGCGTCGGACGCGCCGAGCACATATAGCGTTGCCACGTGCTTCAGAAGTTGTCGTATCACGCTTCCTCAATCGGGATGTGCATCATCGCACGACGTTCGGCGTTGGCCGATGATGCACACCGTGTTTCGTGGCGTGCGGCGACGACATGCCCGTGGCGGCTCCGACCAGCGGTGGTGTGAGCCCCTGCTCCGACGGCCGCGCTGCAACTCAATGCAGGCCGTGCGACGACGCAGCGGCTCACGATTTCACGCCCAAAGCAGGAAGGCCACGCGATGGTGCCGTTCTTGCTCAATGCAACGCCATGGCCAATCCGACCGACATTGCAAGCGACGTCTACGACGTGGGCATCGTGGGGGGCGGGCCGGCGGGGCTGTCGTCCGCGATCTGGAGCGCCAGATATGGGCATCGCGTGATGCTCATCGACGGCGGTGACCCGCGCAACTGGGAATCGCGCGGCGTGAACGGCTACCTCGGGTTGCCGGCGGTGCGTCCGGGCGAGCTGCGTGGACTGGGGCGCGACGAGCTGCGCACGTATGGTGTGACGTTGGTCGATGCCGCCGTGCTGAGTATCGAGCCCGATGCTGGCGATGCATTCGTGTTCCACATCGAAGGCGGAGCGAGCGCGCGCGCCCGCCGTGTGCTGTTGGCGATCGGGATGCGCGACGTGTGGCCGGATATTCCCGGGTTGGAACAGGTGTACGGGGCGAACGCGCACGTGTGCCCCGATTGCGACGGCTATGACGCGGCCGACAAGACCGTCGTGGTGATCGGTCACGGACGACGGGCGGTGGCGATGGCGCTCGCACTCACGACATGGACGTCCGACATCCGCATCGTGACCCACGGCTGCACGCCGGACATCGACGATGACGAACTGCGTGCAAAGCTCGAGGCCTCCAAGATTCGCGTGCTCAGCGACGCCATCCTGCGCGTGCGTCAACAGGGGAAGACGATTACCGGGCTCGAGCTCGCCAGCGGCGTGACGCTCGACGTGGACAAGGTCTTCTTCACCCTCGCGCAGTATCCAGCGGATGACCTCGGGGTTCAATTGGGCTGCGAGCGGGATCACGGCGGCCACATTCTGATCAGCGAACATTTTGCGACGTCGGTGGACGGTGTGTTCGCGGCGGGTGACATCACGCCGGGGCCACAGGTCGCACTTCGGGCCGCCGCAGGCGGTGCCGTCGCGGCGATGGCCATGCATAAGTCGCTCGTGCCGGACCATCGGAAGTTGAGCGAACCACGCGCGTAGCGGTTCGATGGAACTTGAACTTTCGCCAACGCATTTTTTATGCGCCGACCCTCAGTTCGTTGCGCGCACCAGCTTCCACACGTTGGTCCGCGCAATGACGTACAGCTCGCCGGCACCGTCGCGTCCGAAGGAGTTCGCCTGCGGGATCGAGACACGCGTCCATGCCGTGAGGTCGGTCGCACGCCCGCTGACCAATCGGAAGCTACGCAGCCATCCGCGACAGAAGTCGGCGTACAGGTAGTGGCCGACGAGCTCTGGAAGCGCCGATCCACGATAGACATACCCGCCGGTGACGGAGCATCCGTCCGAGTGCGGATAGTCGAGCACGGGGCTGGTCAGCACGCGACCGCTGGTGCAATTGATGGTCGGGTTGTAGCAGGCGTTGCCCTCGGTGAACGGCCATCCATAGTTGATGCCCGAGGTGCCATGCACGACGGCGTTGACTTCCTCGCGGGCGTCTTGGCCGACATCGCCGATGAACAGCGTGTTCGTCGGCGTGTCGAAGGAGAAGCGCCACGGGTTGCGCAGCCCATACGCCCAGATCTCCGGCAGCGCCGTTGCCGGCAGGAACCGATTGTCGGCGGGCGCCGTGTACGGCAGGGTGCGCACGTCAAGCCTCAGAACCTTGCCGAGCAGCGTGCCGAGGTTCTGCCCGTTGCCGCGCGGGTCGCCGCAGCACGCGCCGTCGCCCGGTGCGAGGTAGAGCATGCCGTCCGGTCCGAACTCGATCATGCCGCCATGATGTTCGCTGCCGCCGTGCGGAATGCTGATGATGATCGTGGCCGCGCCGCTGGCCACGTTCGCGCCTGGCGTCGACGTGATACGTTCGAGAACGACGTTGCCGTCCCGCGCGACGTAATAGACATAGAACAAGCCGTTGCTCGCGTACGCCGGATCGAAGGTCATGCCCAGCAGGCCGCGTTCGCCGTTGTTGTTCACTCGGCTCGTCATGTCGAGAAACGGTGCCGCCTGCAGCACCTCGCCAACGACGAGCCGGACGCGCCCGCCGCGCTCGACGATGAACTGCCGTGGATCGCCCGGAGGCGCCGTCAGGAAGACTGGTTGCACGAGATTGCCCACGAACAGCGTTGCCGCGAGCTCCAGCGGAGTGCCGGCATAGCGCACGCTCGCCGTGCTGATGACGTTGTCCGCCACCGTGATCGTCTGCTGCGCGGGCGTGGGCACATTCGTGGTGAGGACGCTGCGCACGATCGCCGCTGTGATCGTGTAACTGCCTCCTTCGAGTCGCTGCAACAGCGTGCTGGCGGCAAGGCGACGCGTGAATCCACCGGGGCCTGCGACATCGACGATCGCATCGACGCCCGGTGGCAGACCGCTCACCGCCACATCGAGCGAACCAGAGCCGACGCCGTAGTCCACCGTCGCTGACGTCGGGGAAAGCGTGTTGCTCAGCCCGACAGTCTGTGTGGGAAGTGCGGCGCGGTAGGTGCGCCCGCTCACGGTGACGTCGCGCGCCACGATCGTCCACGTGCCGGCCTCGAGCAGTTCCAGCGAGATGGTTCCGGTCAGCGTCCGCGTGTCGCCGCGCGGTCCGCTGAGCGTGATGCCTGCAGCGGCGCCTGTGGGGAGACCAGTCACCATGATCGTCAGTCGGGCACTGGCGACGCCATAGAGGATCTGCGTTGCGGACACGACGGTCGCGCCGGTTACCTGGATCGTCTGGGTTGCCGGAACGCCGCTGTAGCGCACGCCGCCGGTTACGACCTCCTGCGCGACGACGGAGTAGGTGCCCTGCGGCAGCGAGGTGAGCGTCTGGTTGCCTTCCACCGTACGCCGAAAATCGGCGGGACCCGACACGACGATCGACGGCGTCACGCCAGTCGGCAGACCGTCCGTCGAGATGGCCAACTGACCGATCGCCGGAGCGGTGGAAGAGTCGCCACCGCAAGCGACCAGCGCGCTGACGATGAGCAGGAACGGGACCCAAGCGCGACGTGTGTGCATACTCGAACGTAGCGGATGTCGTCGGGTCGCGAGCTAGCGCGAGCTAGCGCGAGCTAGCGCGAGCAAGAAGCCGGACGAAGGCGTTGTCGGCTGGTCGACCGATCCACATGCGCCGCCGTCGGCGTGATACCGTAGCTGAACGTTGATGTGCCGGTGCGCGCGACGTCCATGAGCAACAGGGCGGCGAGTGCGTGCGCGTCATGCGTTCTCGTCGCATCACACGTCGCGACAAACTGGATGGGGAACGCGAATGAACATGCTGCGAAAGTCGGCGTCTACCCCACTCCGCTCCACCCGGCAAGCAACTCCTCCACCGCGTCGGATGCCTCGAACGCGTCAGGCGTTGCACCGTGCTCCAGAAGCAATCGCGCCACGTTCACGAAGTCACCGCCGCGCGGCCCCTGCAGCGACCCGTGACAGCACCAGCCAAGCGGCGTGCTCTGGTGATGCGTATCCGGCTTGGCGAGCAGTGCACGACCCGATTCGTAGCCGAGAATCGCCGCAACGCATTCCGCGGAGCCCTGCCACGCGGCGCAGTGCAACGCCGTTCCCGAATCGTGCCCCTTCGTGGCCGGATCCAAGCCGAGCGTCAGCATGAGCGCGACAGCGGGAGCATCGGCATCCCACGCGGCGTCCGTGATCGCACGCTGATCCTCCGCTGCGAGCGTTTCAACGAGTTTCGGATACTCGCGCAGCAGTGCGTGCGCGCCGTCGGAATCGGCACGCCGACAGGCCAACCGCAGGCGTTGCAGGCGCGTCGCGAACGGCAGCATCGCGGCGAGCGTATCGTCGTGTCCGAACTGCGCCGCAACATCCAGCGGACCGCGATGACGGCCGATCGTCCAGAAGTAGATATGAGAACTGCTTGGCGGCACTTCGGCGTAACGCCCGCGTCCTGTCTGCATCTCAAGCAGCGCCGGGTCCTGCGCCACCATCGCGAGTACATCGTCCGTGCGGCCGAGTGCTGCCGCGAGAAAGATGTCCGCCGACGCGCCACGCTCCACGAGATGGCGCGCCAGCTCGTAGCGCCCTGCACCGCCCGTTCGATCGAGCATCCACTCGGCCGGCGTCGCGCGGTGGTCTACGTCACGCGCATTGATGTCCGCACCTGCATCGAGCAGGATGTCGACGACACGCTCGGACCGCGCGAAGTGCAGCGGCGTCTGTCCATCACCGCCACGCTCTGACACGCGTTTCGGATCGGACTTGAGCAGCGATTGCAGCAGTTCGGGCTTGTCGAGATGCGCGGCCGCACACGCGTCGGGCACCGCACCGGCGGCAAGCAAGCGTTCTGCTGCGGCGCCGGTTGCGACATGCAACGTGTGAAAGCCACCTGCCCACCAGTCGCTGCGCTTGTTGGGATCGGCGCCGTACTCGAGCAGCACGTCAACCATCGCGGCGTCAGCGGCGCACGCCACCAGCGCGGGCGAATTGTACGGGAACAACGGCGCATTGATCAGCGGCCGGAACTCGGGGTGCTGTGCAAACAGCCGTCGCACCGTCGCCGCATCGCATCTCTGCATGGCATCGTGCATCTGCTCGTGTGGAGCGCGTGCGGCCGCAATCCGATCGTCGATGTGGCGTTTGAGCGCGCTCCAGCTCTCAAAGCCATACTCGCGCGCCAACACGAACTGTGCGTCGGCGAGCACGACGCGCGCTTTGTCGGGGAGCACCGCGCGCACGCGTGCCGTTGCTTCGGGGTCGGCAGCGGCGAAGGCCTGCAACAGCTCTTTCGCCTGAGACTTCTGCTGCGCGAGATCGACGCGCGCGGGGAGCGCACGCTTGAACGGTGACACCATGGGACGCCTCCTTCGTTGTGGCCGGCGTCCGCACCATCGGCCCGAAGAGGGCGTGATGAATCGAGCCACTGCAGGGGTGGGCGCTGCCCTTTCCGCGGACCGGAGGCGTCCCGCGACGCCGTGGGGCAAGATCACGACCGTTCGTGCTTGCCGCAAGCGCGACTCCACGCAAGCGCTCCCACACCTGATCGTACGCGTTGAGTACGGAGGTCTTGCGATCGCGTCCCAGGCGCGCGGTGCCCATTTCGTGATTGGCGTTGCCCAAGACACTTGGACCACGACGATTGGGTTGCACGTTTTGCGCGCCGACCGCTTCGCGCATTTCGGCGTCCGCGGGTCGAAATCGGCGAGCTGCTCCTTCAACGCCGCATCGAAACCGCTACGGCCATCACACGAAGAGGCGTCGGCGCGCTGCATCGGTGATTGCGATGACCGCGGGATGAACCAGCTTGCGGTCCACGCTGATTGCATAGAAGGACTCACGAACGTCGGGCAGTCGACCGACGACCCTGACGCCGTAGTGTCGACGAATCTGCGCTTCGACGACTGTCGGGGCTACGAAGAGGCCCAGACCGTGCTGGCCAAACACCTGCAGGATGGCGACATCTTCCACCTCGGCCACGATGTTTGGTGCGAGCTCCTGGCTGATGAACCACGCGTCCAGATTTCGTCGCAACACTGTGTTCTGGGTCGGCAGCAAGAACGGCGAGCCGTCGAGCGACTTGGGGAACCTGCGCCGATACTTGGCGGCCAGGGCCGCCGTAGCGAACACGGTGACGCCGCATTCCCCGAGCAGGTGGTTGAACGCGCGGACTGGAAGCATCGGGGACGCGGGAGCGTCCGACAGCACGACGTCGAGCGCATGCACCGCGAGGTCCGCGACCAGGCGATCTGTCTTGTCGATCCGGCAAGTCAGTCGCAATCGGGGCGCGAAGTCGAGGGCTGGCTTCAATATCCGCCACGTCGTCAGCTTGGGAAGCGAATCCGAGATCCCCACCGCCAGGCGCGCGGGCGCCGGGCTCTCACCCCTCGAGAGTGCCTCGGTCAACTCGCGGCCCGTGCGGAACATGTCGTCCGCATAGCGGAACACCAACTGGCCCGTCTCGCTCAAGGTCCGCGATCGTCCACGTCGCACGAATAATTCCGCGCCCAAGGACCGCTCGAGCACCTTGAGCTGGGAACTGATCGTTGGCTGCGTGAGGTGCAGGACACTGGTGGCGCTCGCGATACTTCCCTCGCGGGCCACCACCCAGAAGTACAGCAGGTGCTGGAAGTTGAGCGTGGTAAGGGTTGGCAGGGCCATGCGCGAACGTATGCCCGGTGTCAGCGAACCGGAACCACCGTCGTCTGAGTCGCCCGCACGGCGAGCCGTGGCGTGGTTGTCGCCGCGCACGACCGACCCGTCGCTGACTCGAAACGTCCCCGTCGCAATCACGCCCTGGCCTTCGCGGCGAAGATCGCGCTGGGCGCCGTTCGAATCAGACACCGCCCATCTTCAACATCGATCAGGGCGCGCAATTCCCGAGTGCGACGTTCAGGGGCTGCTCCGCGGCGGCGCGGCATTGGGCGCTACTGCACCCTCGACAACAGCCGCCAGCCCCACTCAAGCCTCGCCGATGGGCCCCCCACGACACCGGCTGCTTCCCGCACCCGATTCATGCGGCGGTGTACCCCCGCCCGCCATCCAGTTGACCCCTGCGATAGGCTTTTCAGAATCGCAGAGGCACTTCACCCACTTGAGCGCAGGTGACAGCATGACGGTGGCAACTGACGCAACCGGCACCCTCAACGTCGTCTCCGAGGCGGTAGAGCCGTGGCACCGCCAGTCGATCGACGTCGTCATCGCCGGTCTCGAGGGGTCGCTCGACGGCCTCGATCCCACCGAGGCCGTTGCACGGCTCGAACGATATGGACCGAACACACTGGCCGACCCTGCTGGCACGAGCAAGCTGCGGCTGATCTGGCAACAGATCTCGTCGATCATGGTGCTCATCCTGATCGGCGCTGCGCTGCTGTCTCTCGGGCTCAGCAAGTACCTCGAAGCGGGCGCAATCGGCGCGATTGTCGTGCTGTTCGCCGCCTTGGGATTCACGCAGGAGTACCGCGCCGAGCAGGCCATCGCTGCGCTCCGACGGATGGCGGTTCCGTCCGCGCGGGTCACCCGTGGTGGGCACCCGACGTCGGTTCCGGTCGGCGAACTGGTGCCCGGCGACATCGTTCACCTCGACGCCGGCACCGTGGTGCCGGCCGACTTGCGCCTCATCGAAACGGCGAGCCTGCGGATCGAAGAGGCAGCGCTGACCGGTGAGTCCGAACCGGTCGACAAGCAGGAGAAAGAAGTCGACCGCGACGGTCTGGCGCTCGGCGACCGGATCTGCATGGCGTACTCCGGCACGCAGGTGAGTGCCGGACGTGGGAAGGGCATCGTGGTGGCGACCGGGATGCGGACCGAGCTCGGTCACATCGCCGACCTGATACAGGGCGTCGGGTCCGAGCAGACCCCGCTGCAACGCCGTCTCGACGCGGTCGGCAAGCAGTTGGCGTTCCTCGGGATCGCGGTGGCCTTCGCGGTCGTCGTGATGGGGGCCATTGCCGGGGAGTCAGCGGCGGATCTCGTGCTGACCGCCATCAGCGTCGCCGTGGCGGTCATCCCCGAAGGTCTGCCCGCCGTGGTCACATTTACGCTCGCTATCGGCGCTCAGCGCATGCTCCGGCGCCAAGCGTTGATCCGCCATCTCCCTGCGGTCGAGACCCTGGGCTCGGTCAACGTCATCTGCTCTGACAAGACGGGAACGCTTACCGAGAACCGGATGACAGTCACGGTGCTCGACGTAGCTGGCCAACGGCTCGCGTTCGACTCCAACGCTGCGGCTGGTGTCGCCGCCGGGACGCCGGCGTTGCGCTTGGCACTCGTCGCGGGGCTGCTGTGCAACGACGGTGACTTCCGGCGCACGACCGACGGAACCGTCGAGCTGGTCGGTGACCCGACCGAGACGGCGCTCCTGCAAGCGGCCCACCTCGCCGGACTCGACGTGAAGGGCTTGAGAGACTCGATTCTCCGTGTGGACGAGCGACCGTTCGACTCGACCCGTAAGCGGATGAGCACGATCCACGCACCTTTGGGCGGTGCCATTCCAGAGTTGGCGGTGTTGCCTCAGGATCGCACGATTTCGTTCGTCAAAGGCGCTCCGGACGGCCTGATCCAGCAGACGACGTCGGTCTACGATGGAGACCGGGTCGTCGAGTTCGACGACTCCTGGCGGCAGCGTGCGCTCGACGCCAACAACGCCTTGGCGGCGAGCGGCGTGCGGGTGCTCGGGTTGGCGTACCGAACGATCGACGGACCCGACGATAACCCCGAGGCGTCACTGACCCTGCTCGGTCTCGTGGGGATCATCGACCCGCCGCGCCCCGAAGCTCGTGCTGCGGTGGCAATCTGTCGCCGTGCGGGCATCCGTCCGGTGATGATCACGGGCGACCATCCGCTGACCGCGCTCGCCATCGCCACCGATCTCGGGATCACCGACAACGAGCGCGTACTCATCGGTTCCGAGCTCGACCGGATGAGCGAGGACGAGTTCCGCGCCGCCGCCGCAGAGGTGTCGGTCTTCGCCCGCGTGTCACCCGAGCACAAGCTGCGCATCGTCGGGGCGCTTCAGTCGCAGGGCCTGATCGTGGCGATGACCGGCGACGGAGTTAATGACGCTCCTGCGTTGAAGCGCGCCGACATCGGCGTCGCCATGGGCGTCACCGGCACGGACGTGTCGAAGGAGGCGGCCGACATGGTGCTGCGCGATGACAACTTCGCGACGATCGTGGCCGCCGTCGAAGAGGGCCGGGTAATCTACGACAACCTGCGCCGTTTCGTGAGCTTCGCCGTCGCCGGCAACCTCGGCAAGATCATCGTCATGCTCATCTGGCCGATCCCGTTCCTCGTCTCGGGCATCGTAGATATAAGCAGCGTGATCGCGTTCCTGCCCCTGCAACTGCTGTGGCTGAACCTGATGACGGACGGTCTGCTGGGCCTGTCGATGGGCGTCGAACCCGCCGAGCCGGGTGTGATGCAGCGCGGCCCGCACCGCCCGTCCGACGGCCTCTGGGCGGGTCAGCTGGGGCATCGGACGGCCTGGGTCGGCACGCTCATCGGTGTCGCGACGCTGGCCGTTGGGTTCGTCTACTACGCGCGGGAGCTCGAGCAGTGGCAGACGATGATGTTCACCACGATGGCATTCATGCAGGTCGGCCAGGCATTCGGCACGAGATCGTCGACCGAGTCCCTGCGTACGATCGGGCTGGGGACCAACCGGGTGATGCTCGGTGTTGCTGCCGGCGTGATCGTCATGCAGCTCGCCGCTGTGTACACCCCGCTCAAGAGGCTCCTCGACCTCGACACCTTGCGCGCCGTTGACATCTCGATCTGTGCGCTGTGCGGCGTCGGACTGTTGGCCGTGATCGAGACGGTCAAACTGATCAAGCGTCGTCGGGCGGCGTGAGTTTGCCGGAGAACCAGTCGAGGAGGATCTCACCGCTCCAGAACCGGGTCCGCTTTCTGTACAGCAATACAGGGCGGGTTATCTGGATAGACGGCCGGGGTTACGCGTCCGCGGCGCGCGGCAGCGAAGTGCAGTGAAGTATGCCTCATCCGGTGTGCGGTCGGCGAGGCTGGAATGGGGCCGGCGGGTATTGTAGAGATCGAGGTTCAGGAATCCGGGACCACTTCTGTCGATCGTCCACGCGCCGTGCGGCGCGACGAGGTCCGGGCGGTCAGCGGTCCTCAGAATGCCTGCTGCCAGCGCACGACGGCCGCGTGTTCGGTGTGCCGCGAAAGGTTGGGGTGTGTCAGGTCGACCCCCGCGCTGAGGCGCGTCATGGAGGTCGGGATCCAACTCGCGACGACGCCCCCGGTGCGCACGTGGCGAGGGGCTCCACCGACGAGGAGCGGCACCCGTTCATCGAAGCGCACCTGTAGCAGGCCGACGCGCACCCCGAACTCCAAGGCGCCCATCCGAGTGCGCGGGGTGACCTCTTGCGTGGCAGCGCGTTCGCCGCCCACCACATGCGCCGCCCGCAGCGATGCGGCGCTCGTCCGGAAATTCACGCGACGGTCAGCGAGCCGGACCTGCTGCCACTGGTGCGCCACTTCGGCGCCGGCCATCCATCGCGATGTGCCAGCCACGCCGCCCACTGACCCACGGCCGCGCTTCCCGTCGGCGATACTGGTTCCCGACGCCGAACCATCGCCGCGAAAGACCACCAGCGGGAGTTGGCCCACCGACAGGAGACGCGCGAGCGCTGGCGTCTCCGGCGAACCCTGTTCGCGCCCGGCGAGCACGCTGCCCTGCAGGTCGAGGTAGCGGCCGCTGCGTTGCACGCGCCAGCCGCCATGCAGGAGCAGGTCATGCCCCGCGCCATTGGCCGCGCGCACATCGCCGTCGGTGTCCACGGTCGGTACGTCGGTCCCGATCGGTGTGCGGAAGCCACCGATCGCCACCCGGAACCCGCGGCGGCTGTGCAGGAGCTGCCCACCGAAGCTCCGGCTTGGCATCAGCGCGTTCACCTGGCTCCGCTCGGGAAAGAGCAACGTGCTCGACGATTGCATGCGCTCGGTTCCGAACGCCGGTCGGAATCGTCCGAGTCGAACCGTGGTCCCACGCCCAATCCACCCGACAAAGGCATCCTGCACCAGAACGCGCCCCTGCCCGAAATCGGGTTGGAGGCGGACGTGCCAGCCATCGTCGTGGACCGCGTCGAACACGAGGCGGGCGCGGCGCAGCAGCAGCCCATCGGGCGCACGCGCAGCCGGACCACCGACCCAGCGCCCATCCACCTGGAGGTAGCCGCCGAGAGTGAGTCGCATCCCCTCGCTCGTTGTCACGGTCGCGCGGCCGCGTTCGTCTTCGGGCGCGCGCGGCGGGGCCTGCGCCCCCTGCGCGCCGACCACCGCCACCGCCGCCAGGGAGGTAGCGGCCGCGGCTGCAAGTCGGATGTGGCGCCGGTATATCCGCACCGCATACCAGGCACCAACGGCATCACCGTGCTTCACCGCGCGCCCTCGGCGGTTCGCGTGCGCAGGGCATGCCGCCGCCGCTCCACGAAAGAGATCGCGCAAGCCCGCGGCGAATCCCTCGCCAATTCCGACGTCGGCGCGGGTCGCTGGAGAACGACACGGTTGTCGTCGCGGCTGCTCACCCCGGAGCGACCCAGAGCGATCATTCACCGAGCACCCTCGGTGAACGTCTGAGGTACCGCACGCCGATCGTTCGCGTCGCAGCTCGTGGCATGGTCGCTCACGACTCGCCCTTGCACGTGAATGCGCCGAGTATCGTCAAACTCGACGTGCGTGCCAGCAAACACGTGCGCAGCGCGGCCGTCGACTCTGCCCTGCGCGTCGTGGCAATCGCTCGTGATGGAATCCCGATCGGACGTCACCCCTGAGGCGCGAGCACGTATCGTCAAGTCGGCCCGCTCGTCATCGATCGGGTGTGCATTCAGAGTCGATCAGGTGCAAATACGCGTCGGCGAGTCTCGGTTCCGCCATCGTGAATCGGCTACCGGGAGGCTGGTCCGACACAACCCGCACGGTCACTTGGTCACCCGCGGCGAGCGTGTCAGTGATCACGTGGCGCGCGCGCATCCTCTGGAACTCACCTCGGGGCACGGTGCCACGCCAGACGCGCCCACGGAGATCGTCAAGCACTCGGTCCGTGGCGCCCACAAAGAGCACTCGCCCCTGGTGAAGGACCGCCGCCTCCGCGCACTGCAGATTCAGATCATCCGGCTCCGAAGTGGTGAACAGTACCAGCATATCCCTCGCGACGGCGCTGAGCAGTGCGCGCAGTTCGGTCCGTTCAGCTGGAGCCAGGCCAATCAGCGGATCATCGAGCAGCAGCAGTACGGGGCGCTTGATGAGGGCGATCGCAATGCCCAGCCGACGCATCATGCCTGACGACAGCTCACCGACGTGCTGCGCGTGGCACGCCGCGAGCCCGACGCGGTCCAACAACTCCTGCAGAAACGCGGGGCCAGGCGCTGGCACTCCGGTCCCGTAACCATCGCCGAGATACCTTCGTGCAAAGTGCTCGAGGGCCACACGCACCGGTACGACGGGTGCCAGGCGAGGATCGCCCGTCACGCAGCCGATGACCCGTCGGAGCCGATGCGGGGACGCCACGACATCCACATTGCGGAAGTGCACGCGGCCCTGGTCAGGCGGCTGGACGCCGGCGATGATGTTCAGCAGCGTCGACTTGCCCGACCCGTCCGCGCCGAGGAGCGCGCAGAGCCCCCCTTCAAATGAGAGCGAGACATCGTCGAGCGCACAGATACCAGACGGAAACGTCTTGCTGACGTGTTCCACGCGGAGCGACCGCCGTCGCCGCTCCGCAAACTCTTCGAGAGACCAATGCCAAGGCATCAGAAACGCGCGCCCACTAACAACGGCATGAATGTCATCCAGCCCTCACCGGTCTGCCTCGTGGCGCGTACCGCATGCAATCGAAGTTCTACGAAGAAGTCGGTCGATCCAAGCGCTACCACCTCTCCGACCCCCACGTTGAATCCTGGTGCCTGGCGATCGAGATACCGTGGCGCCATCCGATCCATCCAGTACCAACCCGCCCCCGCAATTCCGTATAGATCCAGTCGCCGATCATGACGCCGTGTGGTCACGTTCGCCGTGAGTGCAGCGACTCGCGCTCCATTGAGCCCGTCTCGCGTTGCGCCGCCTCCGAACTGCACGAGCAGCGCTTCCGACGTCACGCCAACGGGCACGCTCGGCGCACGCATCCAGAGGCCCAGCTTGATGGCCGCACCCTCGCTCGCAGCATCGCGAAACTTTCCGGCTGGAATCGCCGGTCCGACCGCGAGCACGGGGGAGGCAGACCATTGCGCCCCCCCATGCACCGGCGTACACAGGATCAGGGCGGCGGACACCACCCATGGCAAGAGCCGACTCACGGTTGCCACGTCACGCGGCGGCCGCCACGTGCCAGCCACGCGCGCCGTCATGGCGTGCGTGGCGTGGACGTTGACGGCAACGCTGGGCGCGCCAAACGACGCGGCGCTGAAATGCTGCTCGTCGGCGGCTCACTGCTCGTCGGAGTGCGCGCTCCGGGCGTCTCGGCGGCCGTGTCTGCGGTCAGCAGCATGGGGGCCTTCCCGTCCGTGACGATGACCTTGGCGTTCGGACTGCGCGCGAGCTCACGGAAGGCCTCGATCGACTGATACGAGATGATGGATGGCGTCAGTCCCTGCGCGATGATCGCCCAGGAATCACGTATGCCAACCGCTTCGATGGTGCGGCGTTCCGCTTCCTGCTTCTCGCGATCAAGCACGAACCGCATCTGCTCCGAGCGTTGCTCCGCCTCGAGCTTCTCCTCGATCGAACGCGCCAGATCTGCCGGGAGGCGGATGCTCTTGAGCAAGACGTTCTCCACCTGGAAGCCGCGCGGCTCCAGGAGTTCCATCATCTGCGTCTTGATGGCCGTCTCGATGCCCGCACGCGTCCCTGAGTGCAGGTCCTTCGCCATGTACCTCGAGCTCACATCAGCTGCGGCCGAGCGAAACACCGGGATGATCACGTCCTCCTCATAGCGCAAGCCACTGGTCTCGAGGATGCGCCGCACTTGATCCGGTTTGGCTCGATACAGAATCGAAACTTCGGCCGATACGTTGAGCCCTTCGCGCGTTGGCATCTCCAAGCGCACTTCACGGTTGACCACGCGCGCGGGCACACGCAGCACCGAGTTCACACCAGGGATGATGAGCTGCGCGCCGGGGTTGAGCGGACCACTGGTTACGCGGCCGAAGCGCGTCTTGACGCCGATCTCGTCCTGTTGGATGGTCGCACACGCTCCCAGCGAAATCAGCATCAGCGCTGCGGACAGCGCCTGCGCGCTGCGGATGAGACGGATTGAACGACCTGAAGGAACTGACATGACATGCTCACTGTGGAGAGTCTTGCGAAGCGCGAGTCACTTCGCAGATCCCGGACACGAGTGTGTCAGGGTCGCGAAGGTCTCGCACACTCTCTCATCCTTCACACGGATGCAGAGCCCAACCGATCCGTGCGCTCTCGCGGACGCAGTGTTGACGAATCGGCCACGCGGACTGTGTCCGCGGCGCTACTCCCCTTCTCCGACACAGTCTATCCGGATGAGCGAAGGAGGAGTAGGCACACATGCCTTGATTGACTCTATGTTTGCCATAGCTCAGAACCATGTCACGCGGCGTGAGTGACAGCCGCTCTCGCCTTGTGGAACGACGGATCGCGTTGCGTGGTCTGCTTTCCAGTGGGTGGCCTCGCCGCCAGTGTCTCTGTCAGAGGAGGTACGGTGCTTCCATGAACGCGCTGACGCGCACCGTGCGTCGCAGCGCTGCCG
>Ga0163144_10006822_pt1 | contig 25118 bp, 12 predicted proteins | sample OliLak19BULKMAT1_FD_123175 | JGI IMG/M metagenome (GOLD analysis project Ga0163144, IMG submission 123175) | Freshwater microbial mat bacterial communities from Lake Vanda, McMurdo Dry Valleys, Antarctica - Oligotrophic Lake LV.19.BULKMAT1 | ecosystem: Environmental > Aquatic > Freshwater >... | reverse complement strand
TTCGTGACCGCCTGCACGGTCCCCGACAAGTTCTTCCAGGACGGTGGGGGCGGCGGGGACGACATCCCCGACGCGGACGTGTCGGGACCGGACGCCGAGCTCGACACGACGGCGCCGGAGACGACGATCACGTCGATGCCGAGCGACTTCGACAACGACGCGACGCCGAGCTTCGAGTTCTCCTCCGACGAGGCCGGCACGTTCGTGTGCAGCTTCGATGGCGAGGCGCCCGCGGCGTGCACGTCGCCGGCGACGCGCTCGCTCGGCGAGGGCCCGCACACGTTCTCGGTCACCGCGATCGATCTCGCCGGTAACCAGGACGAGTCGCCCGCGAGCAACGCGTGGACGACGGACACCGTGGTGCCCGAGACCACGATCGACAGCGGGCCGCCGGCCACCGACAACAGCACCACGGTCACGTTCACGTTCTCCGCCGACGAGGCCAACGTGACCTTCGAGTGCCAGCTGGACAGCGGCACTTTCAACGCCTGCACGAGCCCGGCCATGCCGAGCGGGCTCGCCAACGGCGCGCACACGTTCCGCGTCCGCGCGACCGACCGCGCGGGCAACGTCGACGCGACGCCCGACACGCATCCCTGGACGATCGACACCGCGACGCCCGACACCACGATCGACACCGGCCCGACCGGCCCGACGCAGGGCACCACCGCGACGTTCACGTTCTCCTCGAACGCGGGCGGCGGCGCGACCTACGAGTGCAAGCGCACGCCGCCGGGCGGCGCGTTCGCGTCGTGCACCTCGCCGGTCGTGTTCAGCGCGCTCACCGAGGGCACCGCGTACACGTTCGAGGTCCGCGTCCGCAACGCGGCGCTGACCTACGACCCGACGCCGGCGACCCGCACGTGGACGGTGGACAACACCGCGCCGAACACCACGTTCGTCTCGGGCGTCCCGGCGACGTTCCTCGCCGCGACCACCGTCAACATCGGCTTCACCTGCTCCGAGGCGACCGGCGCGAGCTACCAGTGCAGCGTCGACGGCGGCGCGTTCGGAGCGTGCAGCTCGCCGTACCAGGCCTCCGGCCTCGCCCAGGGCAGCCACAGCCTCGCCGTCCGGTGCACGGACGTCGCGGGCAACCAGGACGCCACCCCGGTCTCGACCTCGTGGACCGTCGACACCGTCGCGCCGACGACGACGATCATGACCGGCCCGCCGAACAGCTCGACCTCGACGACGGCCAACTTCGACTTCACGTCGAACGAGACGGTGACCTATCAGTGCCGCGTCGACGCCGCCGCGTTCGCGTCGTGCGCCGATCCGTACGCGACCACGGTCGGCCAGGGCGGCCACACCCTCGACGTGTTCGCCACCGACCAGGCCGGCAACCCCGACCTGTCACCCGCGCAGGACTCCTGGACCGTCGACTCCGTCGATCCGATCGTGACGTTCATCGCACCGACGCCATCGGGGACGGTGGGCCCGTACAACACCTACGCGTGGACCGTGAACCGCACCGCCACCACCACGTGCAGCATCAACGGCGGCACCGCGTTCGCCTGCACGAGCCCGTACACCACGCACACCAAGGCCGGCGCCACCAGCTTCGCCGTCACCGCGACCGACACGTTCGGCAACGACGCGACCTTCACCCGCAGCTTCACGATCGCGTGCAGCGCGCCGGTGGCGGATGGCGTAGCACCCGCCGGCACCGTGTTCGGCTTGCTCCACATGAACGAGACCTCCGGCCAGAGCCTCGCAAATGTCGGCAACGGTACCGGCAACGCCCTCCTCGGACTGGACAACGTCGTCGAGACTGTGGATCCGACCCTGCTCGTGGGCGCTCGGTTCGCCGGCGGCCTGACGTTCAACAAGGCTCAGAACGACGTCGTCGCCTGGAACATGGGCTCAGCCTCGCCGTACACGACGCACGATCACACGATCGAGCTGTGGTTCCGGCCCAGCCTCGACGGTAGTGCACAGGACCTGTTCGCGACCTCGACGGCGACGGGCAGCGTTCGCCTCTTCATCGACCCGGCGGGCGCCTCCTACTTCACGCACTACCTGATCACCGATAGCGTCGGGAACATGTATGACGTCACGTCTCCGACGGCGCTCACCGCGAACGTTTGGCACCACATCGTCGCCACTTACAGTGGAACGACGATGACCCTCTACCAGGACGCCGAAGAAAAGACCCTCACGACGGGAACGATCGCGCAGAACTTCACGTTCAGTGGGATCCGGATCGGCAACTTCGCAAAACCGTACTCCGGCGACATCGACGAAGTCTGGCTCAATCGGACCCCGCTCACCAACGCGCAGGTGATGCCGCGCTACTGCCCGCCGAGCTGATCGACACCTACTCCGGCTGTGCTGAGCGGAGCGCGAGCGCCAGCGAGCGCGTGGTCGAAGCACTCTTTGACGGGGAGTCCTTCGACTCCGGGCTCGCTTCGCTCGCCCTGCGCTCAGGACAATCGGAGCGACGGTGCGGCATCCGTCCCTGCGAACCGAGTGTAGCGCTACCCCGCGCCGTCGGACTTGGCGGAGTCGTCGCGGTGGAGGAGCGAGGCCTTGGCGTAGTCGCGGTTCATCGCGGCCATGACGTCGCGCGAGATGTCCTTGGGACAGGCGGCCTCGCACTCGTAGTGGTTCGTGCAGTTGCCGAAGCCGGCGGCGTCCATGGCGTCGACCATGGCCCGGGTGCGGAGGAGGCGCTCGGGCTGACCTTGCGGCAGGTTCGCGAGGTGGGCGAGCTTGGCGGCGACGAACAGCATCGCGGAGCTGTTCGGGCAGGCGGCGACGCACGCGCCGCAGCCGATGCAGGCGGCGGCGTTCATCGCGCGATCGGCGGCCTCCTTGGGCGCGGGCAGCGCGTTGCCGTCGGGCGCGGAGCCGGTGTTGGCGGTGATGAAGCCGCCGGCCTGGATCACGCGATCGAACGCGGTGCGATCGACGACGAGATCCTTGATCACCGGGAACGCCTCGGCGCGCCACGGCTCGATGTAGATCTCGTCGCCGGTCCGGAAGTGGCGCATGTGGACCTGACACGTGGTCGTGCCGGGGAACCCTCCGTGCGGACGACCGTTGATGTGCAGCGAGCACGAACCGCAGATGCCCTCGCGGCAGTCGCTGTCGAACGCGATCGGCTCCTCGCCGCGCGCGATCAGCTGCTCGTTGAGCACGTCCAGCATCTCGAGGAACGAGGCGTGCTCGTCCACGCCCTTGACCTGGTACGTCTTCATCCCGCCGGGGTCGCGCGCGTGCTGCTGGCGCCAGACGTGGATCTTCAGGTCGAGGAGCTTCACTTGTAACTCCGGGTCGCGAGCTTCACGTACTCGAACGTCAGCGGCTCGACGTTGCGCTTCGGCGCCACGTCCTCGCCCTGGTGCTCCCAGACCGCCGCGTGGCAGAACTTGTCGTCGTCGCGCTTGGCCTCGCCGTCGACCTGGTGCTCGGTGCGGAAGTGACCGCCGCAGCTCTCCTCGCGCTCGAGGGCGTCGCGGCACATCAGCTCCGCGAACTCGAGGTGATCGGCGACGCGGCCGGCCTTCTCGAGGCTCTGGTTGAACGAGTCGCGACCGCCGAGCACCGAGACGTCCTGCCAGAACCGCTCGCGCAGCGCCGGGATCTCGGTGAGCGCCTGCTCGAGGCCGGCGCGGTCGCGCGCCATCCCGCACTTCTCCCACATGATCAGGCCGAGCTCGCGGTGGAACGAGTCCACCGAGCGCGTGCCCTTCACGTGCATCAGCCGCTCCAGCTTGGCCTTGACCTCGCCCTCGACCTGCTTGAACTCGGGCGCGCTGGTCGAGGTCGCCATCGAGCCGAGGCCGGCGAGGTAGTGGCCGATCGTCGCCGGCAGGATGAAGTAGCCGTCGGCGAGGCCCTGCATCAGCGCGGACGCGCCGAGGCGGTTGGCGCCGTGGTCGCTGAAGTTCGCCTCGCCGAGGACGAACAGCCCGGGGATCGTCGACTGCAGGTGGTAGTCGACCCACAGCCCGCCCATCGTGTAGTGGACGGCGGGGTAGATCCGCATCGGGACCTTGTACGGGTTCTCGCCCGTGATCCGCTCGTACATGTCGAACAGGTTGCCGTATCGCTCGCGGACCTTGTCCTCGCCGTCGCGGCCGATCGCGTCGCGGAAGTCGAGGTAGACACCGCGGCCGCCGGGGCCGACGCCGCGGCCCTCGTCACACGCCTCCTTGGCGGCGCGGCTGGCGATGTCACGCGGGCACAGGTTGCCGAAGCTCGGGTACTTGCGCTCGAGGTAGTAGTCGCGCGACTCGTCGGCGATCGCGCCCGGATCCTTGGTCGCCTTGGCGATGTCCTCGCGCGAGCGCGGCACCCACACGCGCCCGTCGTTGCGCAGCGACTCGCTCATCAGCGTCAGCTTCGACTGGTAGTCGCCGCTGACCGGGATGCACGTCGGGTGGATCTGCGTGTAGCAGGGGTTGCCGAACCCGGCGCCGCGCTTGTACGCGCGGTACGTCGCCGTGACGTTCGAGCCGACCGCGTTGGTCGACAGGTAGAACGTGTTGCCGTAGCCGCCGGTGGCGAGGCACACCGCGTGCGCGGCGTGCGACTCGATCTCGCCGGTGACGAGGTCGCGCACGACGATGCCCTGCGCCCGGCCGTTCACGACGACGACGTCGAGCAGCTCGGTCCGCGAGAACATCTTGACCTTGCCGACGGCGATCTGCCGCGACAGCGCGGCGTAGACGCCGAGCAGCAGCTGCTGGCCGGTCTGGCCGCGCGCGTAGAACGTGCGCGACACCTGCGCGCCGCCGAAGCTGCGGTTGGCCAGCGTGCCGCCGTACTCGCGCGCGAACGGCACGCCCATCGCGACGCACTGATCGATGATGTCGACCGACACCTCGGCGAGGCGGTGGACGTTGGCCTCGCGGGCGCGGAAGTCGCCGCCCTTGACCGTGTCGTAGAACAGGCGGTGCACCGAGTCGCCGTCGTTCTGGTAGTTCTTCGCGGCGTTGATCCCACCCTGGGCAGCGATCGAGTGCGCGCGGCGCGGCGAGTCCTGGAAGCAGAAGCACGCGACGTCGTAGCCGAGCTCGGCGAGCGTCGCGGCCGCGGCGCCGCCGGCGAGGCCGGAGCCGACGACGATCACCTTGTACTTGCGCTTGTTGGCGGGGTTGACCAGCTTCATCTCGAAGCGAGCCCTCGACCACTTCTCCGCGATCGGACCGGAAGGCACGCGAGCGTCGAGGTTCACGTCAGGCTCCCGGCAGCTTGATGATGTCGAGCGCCACCGCGATCGGCGGCGCGAGATAGCCCACGTAGAGCAGGAGCGCGAGCGCGGGTCCGGCCTTGTCGATCACGCCGTCGTAGCGCGGGTGCTTCCAGCCCAGGCTCTGGAACAGCGACGAGATGCCGTGCGCGAGGTGCGGCAGCAGCAGCGTCATCGCGACGATGTACCCGACCAGGTAGATCGGATCCTGGAACGCGCGCACGAACATCGTGTACGCGTCGTACCGGCCCTGCGGATCGAGCGTGTGGAAGTGCTCCGACTGGAGCATCCCCACCGTGAAGTGCAGCAGGTGGATGATGATGAAGATCAGGATCGCGAGGCCGGTCCACGGCATCCACTTCGCCCACGCGGCCGTGCGGACGGTGCGGAACACGCGGTACTTCACGGGCCGCGCGGCGGCGTTCAGCGCGGCGAGCCGGATGCCGGCGGCGATGTGCACCACCACCAGCATCAGCAGGCCCGCGCGCGCCGCCCACTTGAGCGCGCCGAGATCCTGGAGGAAGTCAGCGTAGGCGTTGTAGCTGTCGCGCCCCGAGAACATCCCGAGGTGGCCGACCATGTGGAACACCACGAAGCCGACCAGCATCAGGCCGGTGACGGCCATGATGTGCTTGGCGCCGATCGACGACCGTACGTAGCTGACGAACCACATCGCGAGGAATCCTCGTTGCTTGGGGGCGGGCTGTCAATGCGATGCGCCCCGTCGCGATGTGGTCGCCAGGAGTCAGCTCGGAGGAGTCGAAGCGCACTCGCCGTCGTACTGGACCGACGTCCCGGCGTTCGCGGCCATGCAGGAGTTGCCGTGGGTCAGGCCGTCGCAGCCGCAGACCGGCTGGTACAGCTGGATGCACGCCTCGGGCTTCACCGCGCAGGTGCCGGTGGCGTCGGCGAACCCGCAGATCGCGGCCGCCTCGAACGCACAGAACAGCCCGTCGTCGCAGCTGCCGGGGGTGCGGCCACCGCACGTGTCGCCGGCCTGGAGGCTGCCGCTGTCGTCGACGGCGACGACCCGGCGCCAGAACTGCGAGACGTCGCGGCCCTTCGCCCAGCTGCCGTTGTCCCGGTAGAAGTAGCGGTAGCCGACGACCAGCAGGCCGTCATCGGAAGCGACCGCCTCGTACGCCTTGCTGATCTCGTCCTCGGTCGCGTCGCTCCAGGAGAAGTCGAGCTCGGCGATGTCGGCGCCGAGGCCGGCGTTGAGCTTGCCCTCGTGGAGGCTGTTGCACGGCGTGGTGATGCAGCGGATGCCGGAGTCGGTGACGCGCACGAACACGCCGTCGGAGGGCGCCTCGTTGTTCGCGGCCCAGATCTCGGTCGGCTGGAGCACGCCGAACTTACCGACCTCACCGAAGTCGCGGGTCTGGAGGCTGCCGCGGAACAGCGGGTTGAGCGCGTCGCGCGCGCCGTCGAGCTGCGACTCGGGGAGGCCCAGCGACGACCAGTCGATCTCGGCGACGTAGCACTCCTTCGCGGTCGTGCCGTCGGCGCACTTGAGGTTCGCGCGGTTGACGCGCGAGACCCACTTGCCACCGCACATCGGGGAGGCGCAGCGGCGGAAGTCCTGGCGAGCGGTGTAAAAGGTGTAGTTGTCGGCGCCGGGCCCATCGGCCTTGCCACCGGAGTCCGCGCTGTCGACGTCCAGCTCGTCACCCGTGGGCATGTCGTCTTCGACCGCGCACGCCTGCGAGAGCACCGCCACCAACCCGAGGAACAGGAACGACTTCTTCTTCATAGGTAGGCGCCGCCAAGGCAAGGTCCAGGCCGGGTGACCGCGCCAACGATTCTCCATACCTCCGGGTGTTGTCGCACCGTCGCATCCGGCGGCAGGAGTTGCCACCTGAGCCAGGTCGTCACAGCGGTAGGATGCGTCGATGCGCCACGCCCTCCTCGTCCTGTGCATGCTCGCCGGCTGCCGAGGTGACGAGCGTTACACCGACGCGGGTTCGAACGACGCGGTGGCGGTCGACGCCAAGTTCGAGCTCGACGCGGAGCCGTTCGACTGCGAGGCGCAGGCGTGCGGCGCCGCCGACGCGTGCTGCCCGACGGCGTGCCACGCCAACAATGATCCCGACTGCGCCGCGGTCTGCGACAACAGCGTGCTCGAGGACGGCGAGCTCTGCGATCCGCTGAGCAGCTGCCCGTCGACGTGCGCGGCCGTGGGCTGCCAGCTCCGCGCGATCGATGGCGCGGCGTGCGCGGCGGCGTGCGCGAACGCGGGGCTGGAGACGACCTGCCAGGACGGCGACGAGTGCTGCCCGACGACGTGCAACGCGACCAACGACGCCGAGTGCGCGGCGGTCTGCGACAACGGCGTGATCGAGAGCGGCGAGCAGTGCGATCCGCTCGCGACCTGCCCGACCGCGTGCCCGGCGCAAGGCTGCGCGCTGCGCACGCTGTTCGCCGACGCGACCTGCCAGGCGCAGTGCGTGGTCACCGGCCAGATCGGCGCCTGCACCAGCGGCGACGACTGCTGCCCGAGCGGGTGCAACAACAACAACGACACCGACTGCGCGCCGGCGTGCGGCAACAGCGTCGTCGAGGTCGGCGAGCTGTGCGACGGCAACTGCCCGACGTGCGGCACCGAGACGTTCACGTGCTTCGGGCAGACCGGCAGCGCGGCGACCTGCGACACCCAGTGCCACCAGCCGTACACCGAGTGCGGTCCGTCGGACACGTGCTGCCCGTACGCGCCCGGCGGCGGCGGCACCGAGTGCAACCGCGGCAGCGACGGCGAGTGCGCCGGCGATCGCTGGCAGTACGTCTCGTTCGGGCTGATCTCGTTCGCGCCGTGCACCACGGTCCGCGTGTACGGCCTGCAGCGCAACGACAGCGTCCTGTTCACGACCTGCTCGCCGACCGGCGGCGCGCAGTCGATCGGCGACACCACGATCACATCGATCATCCAGCGGCAGGAGAACATCAACTACTTCCCGTCGCTGTCGATCATCAACGACGACACCAACGATCCGTTCGCGCTGCCGGTGCTCGCCGGCTGGGACTGCCGCAACGACGCCGGCTCGGTGTTCATGAGCACCGCGCCGCACAACGACGGCGGCCTGATCTTGACCGGCACGCCGCAGCGGGTCGACGTGACCGTGTGCGGCTACAACAGCTCGTCAGGCCGCGCGCCGTTCTACGTCTGGTGGAACGGCCCGGGCAACCCGAACCCGGGCTAGGAGCCGGAGCCGGAGCCGGAGCCGGAACCGGAGCCGGAGCCGGAGCCGGAGCCGGAACCGGAACCGCGGCAGCAGGCTTCGAGGTCGATGCCCGCCGGAGCGACCTCGCGCGGTGACCTCGGCGCGCCGAGCGGACGCGAACCGGTGACGCGAACCAGCGCCGGCGCGCCTCGCTGCGCGGAGCGCTCGACCTGGCGCGCCTGTTCGCGAGGTCCGCACGGGCGATCGCGCAGGCGCTTCGTGCGGATCGAGACCGCGAGGTGAGCATCGCCGGCATCGACGGTCTCTTGCGGTGGTTCCTCCCAGCGCGGAAGGAATCGCGCCGACCGCACCTCGGCGGACCGCAGCAACGCGCGGTCGGCACGCTTCCTTCCGCATCGGGGGGAAACCACCGCAAGGAGACCGTCGATGCCGTTCGAGCTGCTCACCCTCTCGCTGTCCCTGATCCCCCTCCTGAAGACGCCGTGCGCGAAGATCGCCGCGCGCGATCCGGACCTCGCGAAACAGGTACGGCGCGCCGGCTCGAGCGTCCCGCTCAACGTCAGCGAGGCACGCCGACGCGTCGGTCGCGATCGAAGTCACCTGTTCGGCGTCGCGCTCGGCAGCGCCGCCGAGGTCAGCACCGCGCTCGAGGTCGCGGTCGGCTGGGGCATCCTCGCGCCTGCGGAGATCGCCGAGCCTCTGGCGGTCCTCGACCGGATCCGGGCCATGGCCTGGCGCGCGGCCCGCCGGTAGCCGGCCGCGGCTCCGATTCCGGGGTCTACTCCCGGTCCTCACCCCGCGCGGGTGACGAGTGCGGCGCCCCGCTGCCACCCCGCTGCTGGGCTAGGATGGCGGCCGATGACGTTCAAGCGGCGCGTCCTGTCGGCCTTGGGGAAGGCCGAGCTGCTGGTGATCGCGCGCAGGCTCGAGCTCGAGGTCACGACGCGCATGTCGGTCGACGAGCTCTGCGACGCGCTCGCGGGGAGCAAGCGCGCCAGCCTCGCCGCGATCGTCGACCTGTCGCTGTCGCGGGACAGGCTCAAGGCGATCTGCGCCGCGTGCGGGCTCGAGGACAGCGGCCGGGAGAAGCGCGCGCTGGTCGACCGGATCCTCGCCGCGGGTGACGGCGGCGCGGGCACGTACAAGGTCGATCCGAAGGCGACGCGCGGACTCCCTGCGCACGACACCACCGCGGCGTTCGGATCCCCACCGGCAAAGAAGCCGCCGCGTCGGCGCGCCGGGATCACCGATTCCGAGGCCATCGTTTCGGGTTCGCTCAAGGCGGCGTTGCGACAGTTCGCGCTCGCGGCCGCGGGCGGCTACACCGGTCGCGCCGCGCACGTGAGCTTCACGACGCATCTGCTCGAGTGCTTCGGCTGGAAGGACGGCAAGCCGGACGGCGCCGAGATCCCGCGCGTGGTCGCGATCGCCGATGCCGGCCAGCGCGTCGAGCGCGAGGTGGCGCTGTGGTGGCCGGAGCGCCGCACGCTGATGGAGGTCGCGGCGCACGACGCCGTGCTCGAGTTCGCGTGGAAAGATCTCGTGCGCGTCTGCCTCCAGCTCGACCCGATCCCGCAGTACGTGGTCCTCACCAACCAGCGCGACCTCCACCTCTACGATCTGGCGCGTGACCGCGAGGCGCCGCGCCTCGCGATCCGGATCGACGACCTGCCGAAGTACAGCGAGGCGTTCCCGTTCTTCACCACCGAGTGGGTGCCCGGCGCGACGCCGCGCATCGTCAACGTGGACAAGGTCTCCCAGGAGGTGGCCGACCTCGTCGCGCGGTTCTATCGCTCCGTGCTCGCGCGCCACCCGAAGCGCGAGGCGGACGTCATCCGGTTCACGCTCCAGTGCATCACGGCGATGTTCGCGGAGGACATCGGCCTGCTTCCCAAGAACTACTTCACGTCGCTGCTGTACGACGGCGCCCGCAGCGGCAGCGTCGAGGCCGGCCTCCGCACGCTGTTCGAGCAGATGAACGTGCGCGACCTGCCCTCGCCGCGCGTCGTGCCGTACTTCAACGGCGGCCTGTTCACCGAGGTCGTCGACCTGCCGCTCGGCTCCGACCAGGTCGTGGCGCTGACCAAGGCGTCGGAGGCCAACTGGACGTTCGTCGACCCGCACATCTTCGGCAGCGTGTTCCAGGGGATCATGGGCGACGCCGAGCGCCACGCCAGCGGCGCGCACTACACCGCGCACGACGACATCATGCGCGTCGTCGGCCCCACGATCGTCGAGCCGTGGCGCAAGCGCATCCAGGCCGCGACCTCGCTCAAGGACCTGACCGCGCTGCGCAAGGAGCTGTTCGCGTATCGCGTGCTCGATCCCGCATGCGGCAGCGGCAACTTCCTCTACGTCTCGTTCCGCGAGCTCTACCGGCTCGACACCGAGCTGCTGTCGCGCATGCGCGAGTTCCCGTCGACGCACGCGAAGCTGTCGTGGAACGGCGGCATTTCGGCGACGAACTTCTACGGCATCGACATCAACCCGTTCGCCGTCGAGCTCGCCAAGGTCACGCTCAACATCGCGAAGAAGATCGCCTTCGAGGAGCGCAAGGCCCAGGCGTTCGCGCTCGCGGGCCAGGTGGAGATGGACATCGACCCCTCGCTGCCGCTCGACAACCTCGACGAGAACGTCGTGTGCGCCGACGCGTTGTTCACGGACTGGCCGGAGGTCGATGCGGTCATCGGCAACCCGCCGTTTCTTGGTGGGCTCAAGATCCGGAGCGAGCTTGGCGCTGGCTATCTCGCAGCGCTCCAAGAACGCTATCCCGGAGTAAACGGCCGAGCCGACTTCTGCTCGTTCTGGTTTCGACGAGCCCAAGACCATCTCGCCCCCGGCGGCCGCGCGGGGCTCGTGGCGACGAATACGATTCGCGAGGGCAACACGCGTGAAGCGACCCTCGACTACATCGTGGGAAACGGCGGCACGATCGTCAACGCGGTCTCGTCGCAGCCATGGCCAGGCATCGCCGTGGTCAACGTGTCGATGGTGAATTGGGTGAAGGGTCCGGCCGACGACGAAGCGCGCCGGCTCGTGATCGAGGGCGCGGTCTACCAGCCCAAAACGATCCAAGCCTCGCTTCAACTGGAGATGGATCTTGGCGGAGCGGCGACGCTCGCAGCGAACGCGGGCGGCACGTCGCAGGGGCTCGTGCTCGGCACGAAGGAGTTTCAGTTCGATGCGGCGGTCGCTCGAACCTTGTGGGCCGACAGGCGCGCGCGTCAGTTCGTAAAGCCGGTCGCGGTCGCGAGCCACCTACTTCGGGGAAGGCTGTCAGCCAACCCCGAGTACGTGATCGACATGAGCCGGTGCGAGTCGGAAGGCGACGCAAAGGAGGGAGGCGCCGCATTCGAGTACCTGAAGAAGAACGTCTACGCGTTCGTGCGCGAGAAGGCGAGCACCGCGAACGAGGAGCACTACAAGGAATGGCTGCGTACCTGGTGGCGACCATGGAGATCGCGGATCGACTTCCTTGACCAGATCGTCGACCTGCGTCGGATCGTTGTGTGCTCGCGGCACGCGGCGCGCCCCGTGTTCGCATTCATGAGCCGAGACTTCTTCCCCACCGAGTCCCTTCAACTGTTCGGGTTCGCCGACGACTATAGCTTCGGCATCCTTCAGTCGAACCTTCACTGGACCTGGGCGGTAGGGCGCGGCAGCAAGATCAAGGACGACACGCGTTACACCAGCGAGGTCTGGGAGACATATCCTTGGCCGCAGGAGCCAACAGAGCAGCAAGTGGTCGCGATTGCGAATGCGGCCCGAGAAGTGCGAGCGGTCCGCGAGCGGCTGATGCGTGAGAACAACTGGTCGCTTCGTGATCTGTACCAATCGGCCGATGTTGCGGGCTCTCATGCGCTGAACGACGCGCAGAACACGCTCGACGGTGCAGTTGCCGACGCGTACGGAAAGCCTCCGCAGCAAGACTCGGCTGAGTTTCTGCTGGAGCTGAACCAACTCCTGGCGGAGGACGAGAAACTGGGGCGGACGATCACGGGACCTGGCTTGCCGAAGCAACTTCCCGCGAAGGACCGTAGATGGGTGAGCGTGGATTGCATCGAACCCCCGCCGATGGGGCACTGAGGAGCGCGCATGTCTGGAACCGTCGCCGACGACCCAACGCTCGCGGCCCTCTGGGACCTGGGCCAGAACCCGGAGCCCGCCTCCAAGGTTCTGGCGACGACCTATCGGGCGGCGGTCTGGCGCTGCCCCATCGGGCACACGTATCAGCGCTCGCCGCGCGCCATGCAGAAGGACCCGAGCTGTCCGCAGTGCAGCAAGGGCGCGAACACGCACACGAGCCTCGCGAAGCTACGGCCCGGGCTCGCGTCGCTCTGGGACACCGAGAAGAACACGGGCATCACGCTCGCGACGCTGGATGCAACGCACGCGGGCGCCGTCTGGTGGCGGTGCCCGAGCGGCCACGGCTTCCAGCGGCCGCCGGTGCGCATGCTGGCGGATGACGCGTGCCCGACGTGCGCGCTGGAGAAGTCGTCGCTCGTCGCGGTCGCGCCGAACGTGGCTGCGGAGTGGCACCCGACGAAGAACGCGGTCGCGCCGCACGAGATCGCGGCCGATCACGCGATGAGCGCGTGGTGGGTGTGCCCGAACGGCCACGAGTACCAGGCGACGGTTCGCGCGCGGACACAGAGCAATCGCCGGTGCCCGACCTGCTACGGGGGATGGTCGCTGGAGAGCATCCGCGCGTTCGTGAAGTCGCTGGTCGGCCACATCGACAAGCTCAACCCGAGCGAGCTGTTCGCGCTGGCGATGCAGGCCGGCGTGCTCAAGGACAAGGGCAAGCCGTTCGTGATGGCGCTGACGAACGGCAAGTTCCCCGTCGAGGAGCTGGAGAAGTTCGCCAACGGCCAGCCATCTGCGGTCGACAAGTTCGCGGCCGGCGTGGTCGAGCCGCTCACGCTGACGCTGGTCGACGCGGCCGAGCCCGGCAAGCTGCAAGGTCCCAGGCCGACGGATCCGTTCGCGCTCCCCGCCGCGCCGGACGGGATCCACGACGACACCGGCGCGACGGTGGACGTGAGCAAGGAGGTCGACGTCAACACGATCGAGGCCGCGGCCAAGGACGGCGACGACCTCCCGATCATCCAGACCCGCGACGCGCTCGACGCGCTCGATATCGTGCTGATCGCCAACGCCGACGCCGAGACCGTCGCGTTCTTGCTGGACAGCGCGAAGGCCAAGCTGTGGCGCCACGCGTACGTGGCGCCGGAGGTCGCCAAGGGCCAGGCCGAGGCGTTCCAGGGCGACACCTACTCCAGCATCGTGCGCGACCGGTTCCTCGCCGAGTACAACGACGCGGAGGCGCTGAAGATCCCTGCGGGCTACGCGTTCCAGCCGAACCCGGGCGCGCCGATCGTGCTGCCGAACCTGATGCAGCGACGGGTCGCCGTCTGCGTGCGCGAGAAGCGCCGGTTCGGGAACTGGTCGGGCATGGGCGCCGGCAAGACGCTGAGCGCGATCCTCGCCACGCGCGTCGTCGACGCGGGGCTCACGATCATCTGCTGCCCGAACGCGGTGGTGGAGAACTGGGCGACCGAGATCACGAACGCGTTCTCGGGCTGCGAGATCCAGAGCAAGACGTGGGACCCGAGGTGGCGCGACCCGATGGGCAAGGCGCCTCGCTACCTGGTGATGAACTTCGAGCAGTTCCAGCAGCCCGACTCGGAGGCGAAGCTCGTCGCATTCCTAGAGCAGCACTCGATCGACTTCATCGTCATCGACGAGATCCACTACGCGAAGCAGCGCGACGCCGGGACGCTGATGAGCAAGCGCAAGCGGCTCGTCCAGGGCCTGGTCCTGGAGGCGGGGAAGAAGAACAGCGACCTGTGCGTCCTCGGCATGTCGGGCACGCCGGTCATCAACAACCTCCAGGAGGGCAAGAGCCTCGTCGAGATGATCACCGGCCACCGGCACGACGATCTCGACGTCGTCCCGACGGTGCAGAACTGCATGCGGCTGTTCCAGCGCCTGGTCACGCTCGGGACGCGGTGGCGACCCGACTACAAGATCCAGCTCGACGTTCGCAAGCTCGAGGTCGACTGCGCGCCCGCGCTCGACCAGATCCGCGCGATCGGCCGGGGCACCGTGCTCCAGCTCGAACGCGTGCTCACCGAGCTGCGCTTGCCGGTGATCCTGGAGCAGATCGCGCCGGGCGAGAAGGTGCTGATCTACACGCACTACGTCGACGGGATCGTCGAGACGCTGCGCGATGGCCTGCTCGACGCCGGCCTGCGGGTCGGCATCCTGACCGGCGACACCGACGACGCGCACCTCAAGGCGTTCCTCGGCGACGCCAAGACGATCGAGACGACGGGCGCGATCGACGTGCTGATCGCGTCGAGCCGCGTCGGGACCGGGGTCAACGGCCTCCAGTACGTGTGCCGCAAGCTGATCATCAACGCGCTGCCGTGGACCAACGCGGAGTACGAGCAGCTCGTCGGCCGGCTGTTTCGCCAGGGCAGCCGCTTCGACCGGGTCGACGTGATCATCCCGGTCACGTTCGCGATGGTGAACGGGCAGCGCTGGTCGTACTGCGAGTCCAAGCTGCAGCGGCTCCTGTACAAGAAGTCGATCGCCGACGCCGCCGTCGATGGTGTCGTGCCCGAGGGCAACCTGCGGACGCCGGCCCAGGCGCAGCAGGACATCATGGACTGGCTCGGGCGCCTCGAGACCGGCCAGATGAGCGAGGTCGCGCGCGCCGTCATCAAGATCCCGCTGTCCGGCGCGCCCGCCGACGTCGAGCGGCGCGTCCAGCGCTACGGCGACTTCTCGAAGATGAACAACCGCTGGTACGCGGCGCAGAGCGACCAGACGCACGAGCGCCTCGCGGCCAACCCGGAAGAGTGGGCCCACTACCACACGATGTATCGACAGCTCCGGGAGAGCTGGCCGGTCGTGCCGTTCCAGGAAGAGATCCGCTGGCTGTCCGAGCGTGACGGGCTGGTCGTCGGCGACTTCGGCTGCGGCGAGGCGTTCATCGCGGCCGAGTCCGGCGCGCTCCACCAGGTCCACAGCTTCGACCACGTGGCGATCGACGCGCGCGTGATCGCCTGCGACATCGCCCACGTGCCGCTCGAGGACGAGTCGCTCGACCTGGCGATCTTCTGCCTGTCGTTGATGGGCGCGAACTTCACGGACTACATCCGCGAAGCGCATCGCTGCCTCCGCCTCGACGGCATGGTCCACATCTGGGAGCCGACGAGCTACTTCGACGACATCAAGGAGTTCTGCGCCCGGCTCGCCCGGCTCGGCTTCGACGTGATGGCGCCGAGCGTCGAGGGTGCGTTCTCGCGCGTCTACGCGGTGAAGAACGCGAAGAAGGTCGACCCGGCGGCGGTGCTTCCGTTCCGTGGCGCAGGGGCCGCCACCGCCGGCTCTCATAGTGCCGCCGGCGGTCGCCATCCCGGCGCAGCCGACCCTCGCCCAGGTTGAGCGCGATGCTCTCCGAGGCATCGCTGAGCTGGCTGCCGAGCGAACGGCTCTTCTGACGGATCCGCGCCTCGACGGGGGCAAGGCGTTCCAGGACGACCAGGGACATCTCGAGTGCTTCGAACATGCGTTCCTCCTTCCGGCCCCCGCACCGCGCGGTCGGGCTCTCGCCCGTCGCGCCGCACCCGCGCACGGCCCATGACGAGTGCGGTCACCACCGTCCGCGCTCTCCCGAACGCCTCAGCCCTGGGGGGACAGCCGCGCGCCACCACGGTCGGTCACCGCGCTCGGCGTGGGCCGCTGCGCGGGGCGGCGCAGGGCGAGCCCGGCCGCGCGGCGCGGGGGCCGAGGAGGAACGCATGACGAGCACCGAGGCCCGGTCGTCCTCGAGCTCCTTGCGCCAGTCGAGGACGTAGGCAGGAAGCCGGTCGGCGGCCGCGGTCAGCGGCCGCGGTCGGCGGTCGGCGGTCGCGGTCGGCGGTCAGCGGCCGCGGTCGGCGGTCGGCGGTCGCGGTCGGCGGTCAGCGGCCGCGGTCGGCGGCCGGCGGCCGCGGTCAGCCGGCAGCGGTCAGCGGTCGCGGTCGGCGGTCGGCGGTCGGCGGTCGCGGTCGGCGGTCAGCGGTCAGCGGTCGCGGGCTTCGATCGGAGTCCTTCGACTCCGGGCTCGCTGGCGCTCGCCCTGCGCTCAGGACCATCGGAGCAGGCGAACCGATTCGCTCGCCCTGCGCTCAGGACCATCGGAGCAGGCGAACCGCTGGCGCTCGGCCTTCGCTCAGGACAATCGGTGGCCCGGGCTAGCGGCCCGAGCCGCGCGCGGCGCGCGCGGCGTGCTCGTCGAGCATGCGCGACAGCGCGGCGTAGAGCTGCGCGAGCTGGTCCTCCTGGCGATCCTGATCGGCGGCGATCGCGATCGCGCGCTCGGTGATCACGGCGAGCTCGCGCTCGCGCTCGGCGATCACCTCGGCGTGGCGGCGCTCGAGCTGGGCGAGCTGGAAGGCGATGTCGACGTCGACCTGGCCGTGCGCGGCGCGGACGCGCTCGCAGTCGAACCGCATCTCGCCGATCGCGAACGACAGGCGCGCCTCGAGCTCGCGGCCGCGCTGCTCGGCGTCGTTGCCGGCGCGCTGGAGCTCGATCATCCGCGCGATCATGTGCTCGATCGAGCCGCGCACCACGGCGATCTGCGCGACCGTCATCGACAGGTGCGCGTCGTCGTGGCCTTGATCGACGAGCGACTCGGCGAGCTGGACCAGCGCGTGCTCGGCCGCGACGCGGGCCTCCGCGGGATCGACGAGCGCCGCCGCGGCGTCGCCGTGCATCGTCTCCGCCATCGCGAGCGCCGCGGGCATGCTGTGCGTGGTGTCGCGCGCGACCGGGGCCATGCTCGGCCGGCGCCGCGGCGTGCTCGCGCGCTCGTCGGGGAAGCCGGGCACCGCGCGGAGCGCGACCGCGACGTCGCGGCCGGTCTGGATCCGGCGATCGGGCTCCTTCTCGAGCAGGCGCAGGATGATCTCGTCGAGCTCGGGCGGGATGCCGGCCTCGCGCCGGAGCTCGCTGGGGCGCGGCGCGGTCCGCACCAGGTGCGCGTTCATCACCTCGATCGTCCGTCCCGAGAACGGCGGCATCCCGACGACGAGCTCGTGCGCGATGCAGCCGAACGCGTAGAGATCGATGCGCGGATCGTCGCCCTGCCCGCCCACCTGCTCGGGCGACATGTACGCCGGCGTGCCGAACACCTGGCCCTGCTTGGTCGCGACCATCGTCTCCGCGTAGTCGGCCGAGTAGTCGGGCGCGATGATCTTCGCGATCCCGAAGTCGAGGACCTTGAGGACGTCGGCCTGGCCGCGCCGCTCGATCAACACCATGTTCGCCGGCTTGAGATCGCGATGGATCACGCCGCGCGAGTGCGCGTGATCGATCGCGTCGGCGAGCTGCGCGAGCAGGTGCAGCGCGCGCGGCACCGGGAACGCGCCGGTCCGACGGAGCAGCGCGTCGAGGCTGTCGCCCTCGGCGTACTCGGTGGTGATGAAGAACCGCTGGTCGGGCAGCTGGCCGAAGTCGTAGACGCAGACGATGTTGGGGTGCTGGAGCCGGTTGGTCGCGCGCGCCTCGCGACGGAACCGGCCGATCACGTCCGGCGAGTCGTCGTGCGACGCGTGGAGGATCTTGAGCGCCTCCTTGCGGCCGAGCCCCATGTGCTCGACCAGGTAGACCTCGCCCATCGCGCCCTCGCCGAGCTTGGACAGGACGTGGTAGCGGTCGGCGATCCGGCGACCGATCATCGCCTTGCCTCGCGCGGGACCACGAGGCGATACTCTCATGATGCGGATGGCGATCGGGGTCGGCTTCTTGGCCGTCGTGGTGCTCGCCACGTCGCCGGTGTCCGCCGGCAAGAAGAAGAGACGGCCGAAGCCGCCGCCGAAGGAGACGCCGTCGGAGCCTGCGCCTCCCGAGGAGCCGGCGCCGCCGCCGGAGCCCGAGGCGTCACCCGGGCCGTGGGCCGACGGCGTGACCGACGAGCAGAAGGCCACCGCGCAGCGGCTGCTCGAGGTTGGCAACGCGGCCTTCCTCGACAAGAAGTACGGCGAGGCGCTCGAGCAGTACAAGCAGGCGGTCGACGCGTGGGATCACCCGGCGATCCGCTTCAACATGGTGCGCTGCCTGATCCAGCTCGAGCGTCCGGTCGAGGCGTACGACAGCCTCGTGCTCGCGCTGAAGTACGGCGACGCGCCGCTCGAGGAGGCGGTGTACAGCGAGGCGCTCGCGTACGAGAAGCTGCTGCTCGGCCAGATCGCGGAGGTCGAGGTGAGCTGCAAGCAGCCCGACACCAAGGTCAGCCTCGACGGCCAGCCGCTCCTCACCTGCCCCGGCACCGAGCGCCGCCGGCTGGTCCCCGGCCAGCACCAGCTGGTCGGCCAGCAGGCCGGCTTTCTCACGCTGACCCAGGACGTGGTGCTGTTGCCCGGCAAGGAGGAGGCGGTCGTCGTCGAGCTCCTGCCGGTCGGCGCCAACGCGGTGATCACCCGGCGCTGGGCGACGTGGAAGCCGTGGGCCGTCGTCGGAGGCGGCGTCTTGCTCGGCGGCCTCGGCGGCCTGCTCCAGCTGCAGGCGATCTCGAACATGGATCAGTACAACGCGCGCATCGCCACCGGCTGCGGCGGCGACGGCTGCGAGCCCGACGAGGTGCCGGCCGGTGCCGCGGACCTCGAGACCACCGCGCTGCTCGAGAACAAGATCGCGATCGGCATGATGGTCGCCGGCGCGGCGACCGTCGTCACCGGCGCGGTGCTCGTGTTCATGAACCGCGGGCGCACGACGTACCCCGACGAGACCGCGACGCAGCTCGCGGTGACGCCACTCCCCGAGGGCGGCGCGACGGTCAGGATCGGACTGTTCTTCTAGCGCTCACCGAGCGCGTCCGCACATCACGAGGATCACGCGATCCGATGCTGCCTCGCTCCGCCGAGATCGCTACCATCCAGCGATGGCTCAGCTCGCGATCGCAGCGACCGGCGTCACCGGCCTCGACGACATCCTGGGCGGCGGCTTCCCGCGCGATCGGATCTATCTGATCCAGGGCGACCCCGGCGTCGGCAAGACGACGCTCGGGCTGAACTTCCTGATGAACGGGCGCGACACCGGTGATCGCTGCCTGTACATCGCGCTGTCGGAGAGCCGTCCCGAGATCGACGCGGTCGTGGAGTCGCACGGCTGGTCGCTCGACGGCATCGAGATCATCGAGCTGTCGGCGATGGAGCAGAGCAGCGGGCTCGAGAGCGAGAACACGCTGTTCCAGTCGAGCGAGGTCGAGCTCCACGAGACGACGCGCCGGGTGCTGTCCGAGATCGAGCGGCTCAAGCCGGATCGCGTCGTGTTCGACTCGCTGTCCGAGCTGCGGCTGCTCGCGCAGGGGGCGCTGCGCTATCGCCGGCAGATCCTCGCGCTCAAGCAGTACTTCGTCGACAAGGCGATCACGGTGCTGCTGCTCGACGACCGCACCAGCGATCCCACCGACCTCCAGCTCCAGAGCCTGGCCCACGGGGTCGTGACGATGGAGCAGGTGCCGCCGAACTACGGCGCCGATCGCCGGCGTCTGCGCGTGGTCAAGCTGCGCGGCCGCAAGTTCCGCAGCGGCTACCACGACTTCGCGATCGACACTGGCCGGCTCGACGTGTTCCCGCGGCTGATCGCGGCCGAGCACCGCACCAAGTTCACCCACGAGCAGCTTTCCAGCGGCGTTCCCGAGCTGGATCGCTTGCTGGGCGGCGGCCTCGACTACGGCACGGCGACGCTGCTGCTCGGGCCGGCAGGGGCCGGCAAGTCGTCGATCGCGGTGCAGTACGCGCTCGCGGCGGCCAAGCGCGGCGAGCGCGCGGCGCTGTTCGCGTTCGACGAGCGGGTCGCGACGCTGTACGCGCGCACCCGCGCGATCGGCGACGACCTCGAGCCGTACGTCGCGTCCGGGCAGATCCATCTCCAGCAGATCGATCCGGCCGAGATGGGCGCCGGCGAGTTCGCGCACCGCGTCCGGCTGGCGGTCGAGGAGCAGCACTGCCGGCTGGTCGTGATCGACAGCCTCAACGGCTACCTCCAGGCGATGGCCGACGAGAAGCAGCTCACCGTCCAGCTCCACGAGCTGCTGTCCTACCTGGCCAACCTCGGCGTCGCGACCGTGCTGGTCATGGCCCAGCACGGCCTCACCGGCACGATGCAGTCGCCGGTCGACGTCAGCTACGTCGCCGACACCGTCGTGATGCTGCGCTACTTCGAGACGGCCGGGCGGATCCGCAAGGCCATCTCGGTGCTCAAGAAGCGGAGCGGCGCGCACGAGGACACGATCCGCGAGCTGACCCTCGGCCAGGGCGGCGTCCGCGTCGGCGCGCCCCTGTCACAGTTCCTGGGCGTGCTCACCGGCGTTCCCAGGTACCTCGGCGGCGACGAGGACCTCTCCGAGCACGCGCGTGAGTGATCCGTCCGGCCAGGTCGTGATCTGGGCACCGCGGGGCCGCGACGCCGTGCTCGCGGTGGAGCTGATCCACCGCCACGGCCTGCGGGCCATCGTGGTCGAGTCCGTCGACGCGCTGGTCGAGAAGATCGCCGTGGCGGGGTGCGCGGTCGTCACCTCCGAGGTCCTGACCGCACCGGTCCGCGAGGCGCTCGCGGCCGCGCTCGCCACGCAACCGCCGTGGTCCGACTTCCCGATCGTGCTGTTCGGGCCGCGCGGCGTCGATCGCGCCGACCAGGCGCTGGACGCCGTCCGGCAGCTCGGCAACGTGACCGTCCTCGAGCGCCCGGTGCATGGCGCCACGCTGATCAGCGCGCTGACCGCGGCGCTGCGCGGGCGGCGACGGCAGTACGAGGCGCGCGAGGCGATCCACCGCCGCGATCAGTTCCTCGCGATGCTCGGACACGAGCTGCGCAACCCGCTCGCCGCGATCACGCTCGCGGTGGAGACCCTGCCGACCACCGACGGCAAGCAGCCGGGTGATCGCCAGCGCGCGATCATCGAGCGCCAGGCCCGGCACCTCAGCCGGCTGGTCGACGAGCTGCTCGACGTCGCGCGCGTGACCTCGGGCAAGGTCCACCTGCAGCTCGAGCCGCTGGATCTGGCGGGCGTGCTCCGGCGATGCGTGCAGGGCGCCGAGCTCGCCGCCGACGCGCGCGGGATCGAGCTGACCGCCCGCCTCTCCGCCGACCCGCTGGCGGTCGAGGGCGATCTGGTCCGCCTCGAGGAGATCTTCAACAACCTGATCGCCAACGCGCTCAAGTACTCGCCCGAGGGTTCGCGCGTGACCGTGTCCACGCGGCGCGACGGCGATCGGTGCGTCGCCGAGGTCACGGACACCGGCATCGGCATCGCGCCCGAGATGATCGGCCGGGTGTTCGACCTGTTCGCGCAGGTCGACAGCTCGCTCGCTCGCAGCCGCGGCGGCCTCGGCGTCGGCCTCACGCTCGTGCGCTCGCTCGTCGAGCTCCACCACGGAACGGTGCGCGTCCGCTCGGCCGGGCTCGGGCACGGCACCTCGTTCGTCGTCGACCTCCCGGCCTCGTCGCGGGCGCCGGTCACCACGGCGCCGCACCTGACGATCGTGCCCGAGCCGACGACGCTGCGCGTGCTGCTGGTGGAGGACAACGAGGATCTGCTCGCGATGACCCGCGAGCTGCTCGAGACGATGGCGTGCGAGGTCGACACCGCGGTGGACGGCGCCGAGGGCCTCGCGAAGCTGGTCGCGACCAGGCCCGACGTCGCGTTCCTCGACATCGGCCTGCCCTCGATCGACGGCTACATGATCGCGGCCGAGGCACGCGCCCGGGGCGTCACCACGTACCTGGTCGCGACGACCGGCTACGGCCAGCCCGACGACCGGGAGCGCGGCAGGACCGCGGGGTTCGATCGATACCTGACCAAGCCGGTCACCGTGCAGCTGCTCCGCGACGCGCTCGACAGCGCGGCCGGCGTCACCGCTCGCCCGAACCCCTCGACCCAGGGCAAGTCCCGCACGCGCTGACGCGGCTACTTCAGCCTCGTCGACAGCTTCTTCTTCTCCTCTTCGAGCTTCTTGATCTCGGCGTTCTTCTCGGCGTTCGACCGCTCGAGCTTCGCGTTGGTCTTCTCGAGATCCTCGGCCGCCTGCTTGGCCTTCTCCATCGCGGCCTCGGCCTTCCGGGTCGCTGCCTCCGCCTTGTCCTGCTCCTCCTCGGCGTCGTCGAGCGCGATCAGCAACCGGGCGTTGGACTGCTGGAGCTCCTCGGCGGACTGCGCGACCTCCTCGGTCGCGGTCGCGGCGCGATCCTCGGCCTTCTTGCGATCGGCCTCGGCGACGTCCTTGTTGCGCTCCGCGGCGACGCGCTGCTGCTCCTTCTCCTCCTTGGCGGCGAGGGCGTCCTGCGCGGTCTGCATCAGGCCGGTCGCGCGCTCCATCTCGGCGGTCGCGCGCTGCGCGTGCTCGCGCGCCTCCTGCTCGGCGCCACGGATCCACACGAACGCGACGATCGCGCCGGCGGCGATCGCGCCGAGGAGCACGAACGCCAGGGTCAGCGCGATCCGCCGGGTGCGCGTGCCGCGCCGGGCGAGCGCGAACACCGCGTCGAGGTAGGCCTGCTCGCGGGCGGGCAGCTCGCGCGGCCGGCGCTGGTACCAGCGCCGCGCCTCGTCCATCGCCTCGCCGCGCCACAGCAGGCCGCCGGGCTGCCCCTTGACCTCCCACTGCTTGGCCGCGGTGCGGAGCTGGCCGACGAACGCGGCGTCCTCTTGATCCTCGTCGAGCCACCGCTGCAGCGTCGGCCACCTGACGATCAGCGACTCGTGCACGATCTCGACGGTGCCGCCGCCGGCGTCGCCGCGGGTCTGCACGACCAGGAGCCGCGCCGCGACCAGCTGATCGAGCACGCGCGCGACCTCGGCGCGATCCGGCGACAGCGCGTGCAGGTCCGCGAGCTCGACGATCGCGCGCGTCCGCTCCGGTGTGACCAGGCGCTGGAAGATCTTCTGCGTCAGCTTCTGCGCGGCGGTGTTCATCTGCGCGAGCACGTCGTCAGCGTGGGTGGCGAGCGCGCCGCTGATCCCGCCGATCGCCTGGTAGCTCGCCTCGCTCAGCACCTGACGCTCGCGATCGCGCGCGTCCCACAGCTTCGCCGCCGCGAACTGCAGGAGCGGCAGCGCGCCTGGCGTGCCCTCGAGCGCGGACAGCATGTCCTCGACCATCGCGTCGCGCTCGTAGCGGTAGCCCACCATCTCCACGGGCTGGACCAGCGCCTCGCGGAGGCCGGCGCGATCCGGCGCGGCGAGGAACACGAGCCCGCGCTGCAGCTCCTCCATGAACCGCGGATCCTCGGCGACGCGGTCGACGAAGTCCGCGCGCATCGACACGACCACGCGCAGCGGCGTCGCGGTGTCGTCGGCGACGCCGGCCAGCGCGGCGGTGAACGCGCGCCGCTCGTCGGCGTCGGGGACCAGCGTGTAGAGCTCCTCGAACTGGTCGACGAACAGCAGGATGTGGCCGTTGAGCTGGCGCGCGCGGCTGCGCAGCAGCGTGCCGAGGTAGCCGGGCTCGGTGCGGAGCCGGCGCAGCAGCTCGTCGTGCTCGCTCATCGACGACGCCAGATCGGAGCCGGACCGCGTCGTGAGCTGCTGGACCACGCTGGCCAGCGCGGCGAGCGGGTGGCGTCCCGGGCGCAGCGTGACCACGTCCCACGCCTCGCCGGACGCCTTGAGCGCGGGGCCGACGCCGGCGCGCACGAACGACGACTTGCCGACGCCCGACGGGCCGACGACGCCGGTGAGCGGGTGCTCGCGGACGCGCGCGACCATGCGCGCGACGTCGCGACCGCGGCCGAAGAACCGGTTGGCGTCGCTCTCCTGGAACGCCGTCAGGCCCGGGTACGGGCTCTCGCCGTCGGCGAGCTGGCGGCCGTGGCGGCCGGGCAGCAAGCCCTCGAGCTGGCGCACCAGGTCGCTCGCGCTCGCGATCCGCTCGACCTTGCGCTTGCGGAGGCAGCCGTCGACGACGCGCGCCAGCGACTCGGGCACGTCCGGCGCCATCGACCGGAGCGACGCCATCGGCGCGTCGAGGTTGGCCGCGGTGGTGATCAGCTGCTGCGGCGACAGCGGATCGATCGGATGCCGCCCCGCGAGCATCTCGAACATCATGATCCCGAGCGCCCACAGATCGGCGCGGTGATCGACGTCGTCCATGCCGAACTGCTCGGGGCACATGTACGGCATCGTGCCGACCAGCGCGCCCTCGCGCGTCAACCCGAGGTCCGCCATCGAGAACTTCTCGACCTGGGCCTCGGACACCTGGTCGCGCTTGCCGAGCGCCTTGGCGATGCCGAAGTCGAGCACCTTGACCTGTCCGGCGTTGGTCACGAACACGTTGTCGGGCTTGAGATCGCGGTGGACGATCCCGAGCTCGTGGGCGCGGGCGAGCGCGCGCGCCACCGGCAGCGCCAGCTCGATCACGCGCGTCGCGGGGACCTTGCCGCCCGTGGTCCCGCGCATCGGCGCGCCCTCGAGGTACTCGAGGACCATGTACGGCATGCCCTCGTGCTCGTCGACCTCGTGGATGATCACGATGTTGTCGTGGCTGCACTGCGCGGTCGCGCGCGCCTCGACGAGGAACCGCTCCGCGACGCCGCGCGAGGCGTGGAGCAGGAACTTCATCGCGACGCGGCGGCCGAGCTTGGTGTCGCGGGCCGCGTAGACGCAGCCCATGCCGCCGCGGCCGAGCTCGCGGATCAGCTCGTACTGCTGGATCCGCGTCCCGGGCGCGAGGTTCGCGCCGGCG
>Ga0163144_10006820_pt1 | contig 25124 bp, 19 predicted proteins | sample OliLak19BULKMAT1_FD_123175 | JGI IMG/M metagenome (GOLD analysis project Ga0163144, IMG submission 123175) | Freshwater microbial mat bacterial communities from Lake Vanda, McMurdo Dry Valleys, Antarctica - Oligotrophic Lake LV.19.BULKMAT1 | ecosystem: Environmental > Aquatic > Freshwater >... | reverse complement strand
TCCGGCGACATGATGAACTTCCAGATGGCCGCCGAGATGCTGGACCGCGACAACGCCACGGTCATCATCAATGACGACGTGGCGGTGGAAAACAGCACTTACACCACCGGCCGGCGCGGTGTGGCCGGCACCTTGATCGTGGAGCGCATCCTCGGCGCCGCCGCCGAGCGTGGTGAGCGCCTGGCCGACCTGAAGGTGCTGGGCGACGCCATCAACAAGGGCACCGCCAGCATGGGCGTGGCGCTGACTTCATGCACCGTGCCGGCCGCCGGTCAGCCCACCTTCAACATCGGCGCTGATGAGATGGAGGTTGGCGTGGGCATCCACGGCGAGCCAGGCCGCCGCCGCGTCAAGTTGGCCAGCGCAGCCGACATCGCCGCCGAGCTGACCGGCACGGTGCTGAAAGACCTGGCGCTGCAGCGTGGGCAGGAGGTCATCCTGTTGGTCAACGGCTTCGGCGGCACACCGCTGATGGAGCTGTATCTGATGGTCAACGAAGCGCAGAAAGTGCTGGCCGGGGCGGGGGTGAAGGCGGTACGCCATCTAACGGGTTCCTACGTCACTTCGCTGGAAATGGCGGGTTGCTCGATCACTGTCAGCGTGGCGGATGCGCCTACGCTGGCGCTGTGGGATGCGCCGCTGCATACGGCGGCGTTGCGGTGGGGAATGTAGGAGCGGGTTGTGTGGGTTACCTCAGCACACCGATCCCAGATCATCATCGGCCCGGCACTCTCACCACCGGCTTGATCTTCTTCAGCACGGCCCTCCCCTAACGCTCTGCAGCCCACAGGTCGCTGCCGGGCCGCTGTCGATCAGCTACTCACACAATCGGCCAATTGCTGCGGTTGGCGGTCGGCCGCTATGGGGCGGCCCATTTTGCATGGCCGACCACGGACGCTGCCTCCGATGCCAACCGTGGCGAGAGAAGCAGGAACGTGTTGCTTGACCCCTGCGCGTGGCAGTTCGGCTGCGCCGGCCTGCGCGACCTCGACCGCTCGGCACCGTCGAGGTCGAGTGGCCGCTGCGCGCACTGCAGGGAGCGTGGTGCTCAAGAGATGCCTTTGCCCACTGCGGCGGCGTCGACGGCTTCTGAAAAACAACGCGCACGAAACTCTGCGAATTGAGTCCTGCAAGGACTCAGTGCCGATGAGCGTGAGCCGCGTCAAGTACGTGGGCGTGCGCGTGTCGTAAAGGTTCATGCCCGTGCCAGTGGCTGTGCTCGCCCGCCGGCATGGGATCGCGCACATGCTCGTGATGACCATGGTCATGGCGGTGGGCGTGCTCGTGCTCCAGTGCGTCATGCGCGTGCTCGTGGTCATGAGACTCCGCCAAGTGCAGCACCACACCGGCCAGCATCAGTACGCTGGCCAGCGCCATCAGGCCGCTGACCGAGCGGTCGCCCAGCACCACTGCCAATGCGGCGCCGATGAAGGGAGCGAATGCAAAGACCGATCCCGTCCTGGCCGCGCCGAAGGCGCGTTGCGCAAGCAGGTAGAAGCGCAGGCTCAGGCCGTAGCCCGTCGCACCAATGGCGAACAAAGCCAAGGCGGTGCCCGCCGGTGGCAAAGGCTCGCCCAAGGCAACTGCCAGCAGCACGGTGGCCGAGGCGCCCAGCAGGGCCTTGACCATCACCACCTGCCCTGGGTCGCGCTCGGCCAGCGCCCGCGACAGCGTGTTGTCCACCCCCCAGGCCGCAGTGGCCAGCAGCACGGCCAGCAGGCCCCACAGTTGGGCACCCCCCGCACGCCCTTGATCCAGCACCAGCACCATGCCCCCGGCCAGCAACAAGGCCATGGCCGCCCAGACACGGCCGTCCATGGTCTCGCGATACAGGCGCCAGGCCAGCACCGCGGTGAACAAGGCTTCCAGCGTCAGCATCAACGACGCGCTGGTGCCGCTGGTGTTCTGCAACCCCCAGGCGAGTGCGACCGGGCCGATCACGGCGCCGAACTGTTGCACCAGCGGCGTGCTGATGCCGAACAGCGCCGCTGCCAGCAGGGCAAGCATTCCGCCGCGGAAGGCGGGCAGGGACTGGGCCGACAGGGCCACTTACTTGACGGTGAATCGCACCGTGATCGCCTTGGCCGCCGGCGTCGTCAGCGCGGCGACGACCTTGGCCCCCTTGGCCAACTTGACGCCCTGGGCCTCGAGCTTGTCGCCCGCCACCACCAAGGCCGCTTCCGACCTCTCGGTGCCGTTCAGCACGGTCAGTTTGCCTTTCATGCCGGTGGGCGCCATGGGCTTGCCATGGTCATCGATGTAGATCACGGCGTTGCCACCTTGAGCCACGAGCTCAAAGTTCAGGTCGCTGGCGGTCGCAAGCACGCCGCCGTGCCTGGCTTTGCCGGATTCGTGCGCGAACGCCACGTTGAAAGATAGCGCCGACAGGCTCAGAACCACCACGGTCAACAGTTTCTTCATCATCTCTGGTCTTCTTTCTGCAAGGGTGCGGCGCACTGGAACAGGCGGCGCCACCGGGCCTGATTTCAACTCAATAGGCCTCCTGGGTGCCAGCGGCACCCTGCGGCGCATCGGGCCCGGGCTGAACCAGCCGCTGCGTCGCCTTCTCGCCGAACAGCCAGTACAGCACCGGTGTCAGCAGCGTGTCGAGCAAGGTCGAGCTGACGAGGCCGCCGAAGATCACCACCGCCACCGGGTGCAATATCTCCTTGCCCGGTGCGTCTGCGGCCAGCAGCAGCGGCGTCAACGCGAAGGCCGCCACCAGCGCCGTCATCAGCACGGGCGTCAGCCGCTCCAGCGAGCCGCGCACGATCATCGCCTGGCCAAAACTCTCGCCCTCGAACTTGCACAGGTTGATGTAGTGGCTGATCTTCAGGATGCCGTTGCGCGTGGAAATGCCCGCCAGCGTGATGAAGCCCACCATCGAGGCGACCGACAGGCTCACCCCCGCGATCCACATCGCCAACACCGAGCCGATCAGCGCCAGCGGGATGTTGGCCATGATGATGCCGGCCAGCACCGCAGACTGATAGCGCGAGTAAAGCACCAGGAACATCATCGTCAGCGACACCAGCGACAGCCCGGCGATCAGGCGGGTGGCCTGCTCCTGGGCCTGGAACTGGCCCTCCAGGCTGATGAAGTTGCCGCTCGGCAGCGGCGTGCTGTCGATGATGCTGCGGATGTCCTTGATGACCCGCCCCATGTCGCTGCCATCGGTGTTGGCGTAGACGACGATGCGGCGGCGGCCGTTCTCGCGGCCAATCTGGTTGGGGCCGTCGGTCTCTTCCACGCTGGCGATGCTCGACACCGGGATGCGTCCGGCCGGCGTGTCGATCAGCGTGCGAGCCAGATCCTGCGGGCTGCGCTGGTGGTCGGGCAGGCGCAGCACCAGGTCGTAGCGGCGTGGGCCGTCGACGATTTCCGCGGCGTGTGCGCCATCCGTCAGTGCCTGCAGCACGCGTATCGCCTCACCCGGCGCCAGGCCCATCTGCGCGGCCTTGCGGTGGTCCAGCCTCACGGTGATCTGCGGGATCAGCACCTGCTTTTCGACCGTGAGGTCGACCAGCCCAGGCACCTTGGCCAGTTTGCCGCGCAGGTCTTCGGCCAGGCCGCGCAAGGTGTCGGTGTCGTCGCCGAAGATCTTGACGGCGATCTGCGCACGCACGCCCGACAGCAGGTGGTCCAGCCGGTGGCTGATGGGCTGCCCGATGGCGGTCTGCGCTGGCAGCGACGACAGCCGGTCGCGGATGTCGGCCATGATGGTTTCGCGGTCACGCTCGCTGCGTTTCAAGTCGACATCGATTTCGGCGGAGTGCACCCCTTCGGCGTGTTCATCGAGTTCGGCGCGGCCGGTGCGGCGCCCCACCTGCGTGACCTCGGGCACTTGGCGGATCAGGGTCTCGGCGACCGCGCCCACGCGGTTGGCCTCGACCAACGATGTGCCCGGTTGCATCAGCAACCCCAGCACCAGCGACCCTTCGTTGAAGGCCGGCAGGAAGGCTCGCGGAAAGAAAGGCACCGTCGCCGCGGCGCCAACAACTGCCAGCGCCGCCAGCGCGATGAGCAGCTTGGCGCGGCCAAACGACCAGGTCAGCAGCTTCGTATCCTGGCGCTTGAGCCACCCGACCAATGGGCTGTCGCCATGGTCCAGCCGCTTCATCGTCGGCAGCAGGTAGTAGCACATCACCGGCGTCACCGTCATCGAGACGAACATCGACGCCGCGATGGACACGATGTAGGCGATACCCAGCGGCGTGAACAGCCGCCCCTCGATGCCTGGCAGCGCGAACAGCGGCACGAAGACCAGCACCACGATGACGGTGGCGTAGACGATGCCCGAGCGCACCTCGACGCTGGCGCTGCGCACCACCTCCAGCACCGACAGCGGGTTGCCGGCAGCGCGGTTCTGCTTCAGCCGCCGCAGGATGTTCTCGACGTCGACCACCGCATCGTCGACCAGCTCGCCGATGGCAATCGCCAGGCCGCCCAGCGTCATCACGTTGATCGACTGACCGAGCCACTGGAACACCACCGCCGTGACCGCCAGCGACAGCGGAATAGCCACCAGCGAGATCACCGTCGTTCGCACCGACAGCAAGAAGGCAAACAGCACGATGGCGACCATGACGGCGCCGTCGCGCAGCGCCTCGGCCACGTTGCCGGTGGAGGCCTTGATGAAGTCGGCCTGGCGGAAGAGTACCCGCGGCTCGGCCAGACCGGGTGGCAGGCCTGGCTTCAGTTCCGACAGCGCGGCCTCGATCTGCTGCGTGAGCTTGACCGTGTCGGCAGCGGGTTGCTTCTGCACGCTGACCACGACCGCTGGCAGGCCGTTGTAGCCGGCGTCGCCGCGTTTCAGGCCGGCGGCGAAAGACACGCTGGCCACCTGTTCCAGCAGCAGCGCACGGCCGTCCTTCCAGGCCACGGCGATGCCCGCCAGGTCTTCGACGCGGTTGCTGCGGCCCAGGTGCCGGATCAGGTATTCACGGCTGTTCAGGTCGATGAAGCCACCGCCAGCGTTGCTGGCGTAGCCCTGCAAGGCCTGCTCGACCTGGCTCAAAGAGACACCGAACTGCGCCATGCGGGCGGTGTCGGGCGCCACGCGCAATGTGCGCACCTCGCCGCCGATGGGGATGACCTGCGCCACGCCGGGTATCGACAGCAGCCGCGGGCGCAACACGAAGTCGGCGTACTCGCGCGCCTGCATCGGCGTGGCCGCAGGCGTCTTGCCGTCGCCTGGCACCAGCGGCAGGGCCACCAGCATCACCTCGCCCATGATGGACGAGACCGGGCCCATCACCGGCGTGATGTCGCCAGGCATCTGGGTGCGCACGAGTGCCAGCCGCTCGGCCACCAGTTGGCGATTGCGGTAGATGTCGGTGCCCCAGTCGAACTCGGCGTAGACGAGCGACAGACCCACGCCGGATGTCGAGCGCACGCGTGTCACGCCGGGCATTCCGTTCAACGCGGTTTCCAGCGGGAAGGTGACGAGCTGCTCGACTTCTTCCGGGGCCATGCCGCCGGCCTCGGTCAGCACAGTGATCAGCGGTTTGTTGAGGTCTGGGAAGACATCGACCGGCGTGCGCCAGGCCGTCACCGCGCCGTAGACCATCAACAGCGCAGCCACGGCCAGCACGAACAGGCGGTTGTGAAGGCTGGTACGAACGATCCAATTGAACATGAGGGTGGCTCCGGTTCAGCGGATCTGTGCGATCAGCGGTGCGCCCTGGACCACGACGCGGTTGTCCGCGCTCAGCCCTTGCGTCACCACCACCGTGCTGGCGTCCAGCGTCCGGAATTGCACCGGCTGCGGGATGAAGCGTTCGGCGCCCGACTTGATCCAGACGATGGGCTCGTTGGACGGGTTGCGAACCACCGCCTGCGCCGGCAGCACCACGCCCTTGATGCGCTCCTTCGACTGCGCCACCACGGTGACCGGTTGGCCGATCGCCACTGGCAAGGCCGATCCAGCCCTGACCGCACTCACGGCAAAGGTCAGCGGCAGCACACCGTCACGCAGCGTTCGCGAGGCGCCCAGCAGGCGTAGCGACATCTCGGGCATGCCCTGCAGGGAGGCCCCCGCCACATTGGCGGCCATCTTGGCATCGGCGGTGGTGGCCTCGACCAGCATCCGCGCCGGGTCGATCACCTCGAACAACACATCCCGTGGTTCAACGACCTGGCCGACAACGGTGTCGGCCCGGGCGATGACGCCACTGACCGGTGCGGTCAGGGCTTCGCGCGCCACCAGGCTGTTGCTGATGCTGCGCTCGCGTTCGGCCAGGCTGGCGGCGTCAGTGCGAGCTGCATCGATCTCCTTGCGCGGCACCGTGCCCTCCAGGCCGTCGAGGCGCTGCACGCGCTGCTCGGCCAGTTGCCGCTGCGCACGCAGTTCAGCCAGTTGTGCCTGCTGCGCGCCCTTCGCAAACGGCTCGGCTTGATAGCGCACATAGGCCAGCACCTCGCCTCGCTTGACCGCCTGTCCGGCGACGGGCAAGCCTCTGGGCCCCGGCTCGATGCGCCCGCCGTACACGGCCTGCACGCGACCGCTGGCGTTCGGGTCCATGACCACCCGGCCAGGCAACTCGACCGTGGCTGCAGCTTCGGATTCCGCTGACAGCACCGTGCGGATGGCCATGCGCCGCTGCGCGATCTTGGGCACGTTGACGCTGCCATCAGGCAGGCGCGCCAGGCCGGATGGGTTGGTCGCTGCGCTGGGCGCATCGAGATGCTCGCCGTTGGGACCGTGCGCGCCGGGACCTGCATGCGCTGGAGACAGCGCGAGCAGGCCTGCGGTGAGCGTTATCGCGCTGACGAGGGTCTGCACACTGTGTCGGTTCAGTTGATAGCGAGTCATCACAGACCCCCCAGCAGCTTGCCGACCACGTGGCGGCGCTGTCGCCACCAAACGATGCCGCCCATCAGGCCCAGGGCCGCGACACCGGCGCCGATCCAGGCGGCGCGGTCCAGTTCGAGGCCGTGGTCGGCTTTTCCTGCACCGGCGGCACTGGCGGCAGCGCCGCCCGCGGCGTTCACCAGCGTGCCGTCGAGCAGGTCGCTGTCCTGGCCCGCCAGCAGGGTGAAGACCAGACCATGTTCGCCGGGCGCGGCCAGTGTCTTCAGCAGGGCCGCGTCGGTGACGACGTAGTCGCCCTGCTCCGCGCGGAACGCGGCCACGGCCTTGAGCGCTCCACTCTCGATCTCCAGCTTCGCGCCGAGCACGGGTTCGTTGGATTCGTAGCGGTCGATCACGATGACCAACTCGGTGGTGCGCAATTCCGCGACCAGCTCGAAGGCCTCCGACTTGGCCTCGACGCGCGGCAGGGCCGACGTGGCGCGCAGGCTGGTCGGGCCGTCCAGGTGCTCGCCGTTCGGGCCGTGGGCACCGGGGCCGGCCAAGGCGGGCGGGTTGGCAAGCAGCAGCAGCGTCATTGCGGCAGCAGCCAGAAGATGCCGCGTGGCGCAGCGTTTGTCGAAAGCGTTCATGGCAGGAGTCCGAGGGTTTGTTGGAAGTGCGAGAGGGCCAGGCCCAACGCAGCGTTCTGGCGGGCTGCCGCGCTGTCGGCCTGCGCCGCGTCGGCAAGCGCGCGCAGCAGGTCGGGCAGCGGCGTTTCGCCGGCACGGAAGGACTTTTCAATCAAGGTGGCGCGTTCGCGCAGCAAGCGGGCACGGGACGCTTCGGCATCGAGTTGCGCCTGCGCTGAGCGCTGCGCATCGCGTGCGTCGGCATGGTCGCTGTTCAGGCGTTCACGCAGACGTTGCTCAGTGGCCTGCGCGACATCCAGCTCGGCGAGTGCTGCGGCTTCCAGGGGCCGGTTGCGATCGTCGGTGCCGAAGGGCAGGCGCAAGCCGACGACCATGCTGCCTTGCGCTGCTTCGGCCCGACCGGGGACATCCCGCCTGAAACCGACCGTCAGTTCTGGCGCATCCCGGCGCGATAGCCGCATCTCGTCCACTCGCTTGCGCGCCAGCTCGGTGGTGATGCTGGCCAGTTGCTGCTCTGGGTGGGGTGCCGCTGTGCCAATCGTTGCACCGGGCACGGCTTCGAAGCTGGTGGCTGCAGCCACATCGGGCAACACCGTCAGTCCCGTCAGCAAGACCCAGCGAGCACGCGCCGCCTGCAGGCGCTGGCGCACGTCGGACTGCAACACGGAAGCGGCCAGTTGCTCGGCTCGGGCGGCCAAAGCGTCGGCGCGCGCCAAGTCGCCGGCGCGCACGCGGCGTTCGACATCGTCGGCGAGTTGCATCAGCGCCTGGGTCTGGCTGTCGGCCTGGGCGACCTCGGCCTGCAGGGCGGCCAATTGCCAAGCTGCCGAGCGCAGCTCACCGGCCAACTGCAGCCGGGCCACCTGCTCGGCAGCCCCTGCCCGCGCCGCCGCGGCGTCTGCGCTGCTTGCGCGGGCGGCTCGCTGCCCGGGCAGCCACAGGGGAACAGCCACGCCGATTTCGGTCTCGCGCTGGCCGGTGTTGTTCTGCAGCCGGTCGTTGCGGTGGCTCACCTCCAGCGACGGCGCCGCCGCCCACAGGCTGTTTGCGGCGCTGCGGTCTGCCTCGACGCGGCGGCGCTGGCCATCGCTCTCGCGTGCGACAACGGAGCGTTGCCACGCTGCATCCAGGGCTGCGCGAAGCGTGACGCTGCCAGCGGACGGGCCAGGTGTGGAAGGCGGGGCCGCTTGAGGACCCCCACGGGATGCGACGGACTGGCCCCAAACGGGCCCGCCAGCCACGCTGCCCGCGATGACGCAGGCAGACAGCCACGGAAAAGACTTCACGATGTTCCTGACGATTCAACAACCGGGGGCTGCCAAGCGCGGGTTCAGGTCACGCCGGGGGCGGACAGGAACAAGCTTGGGCTGCCGCTACGGCGGGAGGCCGGGCGTCCATGGGCGGACGCCCGCGGCGAAGGCGGGTCAGGCGCGGAAGCGGGGCGGCCTGAGCGGGCCGTCGAGCGTGGGATTGGGCACGGGTGTTTCGTGCAGGCCGCAGGGAGCGGCCGACCCCAGGGGCGAGAAGTGGTGTGACGACGGCGCCGCCATCTCCAGGGATGCGCTCAGGTGGTCCGTGACGACGTGCTGCACCGACTCTTTCGAGTCGTCCAAGTGGTAAGAGCCGTCCTCGTGGTGGTGGTGGCCCTTTTCCTGCCAGTGCAGTGCGGCGTGTTCAATGTCGGCCAGAGCGTTTACGGTCGAGCCGATACGCGCCATAGCCACCGATTGCCAGAGCATGGCAGTCAGCATGACGAAGAGCAACGTGAGACGGCTCATGGTGCACCCAGTCTACTAAAGCGGCCTTTGACCTGAAGCCGGCCAGGGCTCTAAACACTCCCAGCAGGGAGTTTGATCTCGTGAAGTCTCTACCGAACCACCACCGGCCGTGCGGCTACAGCGACCGGGTGCTTCGGCGGCCTGCTGGACCGGCAAACCCCCACAAGCCCGGGCGGCCATGAGCGCAAGTGGGTGGCTGATCGCGATCGGAGCCACCGTTTGCATCACCACCGTACGAGCCAGGGAGGTGTGGGCTCGGCGAACTCAATGACGAGCGGAGGCTTCACGGTCACGGGCTTGCCAGCACGACCGGCTGCTTTGGGGGTGTTGCCGCAAGACCGCCGACGCCGAGTGGCCGGTGTACGTCGCGCACCCGCCGGCAGGTGAAGCGTGCGCTACATCACCTTGTGGCCGGCTCCAGCTGCGCAGAAGATCGGCGTGCGCCGGCGCTATCGGAGTGGCGATAGCCACCTTGATCGCACCGCGCACGCTCAACAGCCGCGCTCACAGACGCCACATGTTGGGGGCGTCTGCCAGCCGCACCAGGCTGCGCGACGGCGCCTCGGGCGGCACGCCTTGCAGGGCCAGCCGGATGTCGCGCGCGATGCGGCCATTGGTGTAGTAGCTGTGCTGCGTCAGGCCTGCCACCAGGGCGCTGCAATCCACCTGCATCATCTTGTGGTGCAGGGCCTGCGGCCGGGCGGCGCCGCGCTGGCCCAGGCGGTCGGGGTTGGCCTTTGTGTAGTCCGACACGCGCAGCGCGTTGTCGTTCGGGTTGTGATAGACCGCCACCAGATTGGCCACTTGGTGCACCTGCTCCATGGGCTGGCCCGGCTCGAGCACGTTGTCGTCCACATCGGCGGCACACAGGAAGACGCGGTCGAACAAGCGCGGCAGGGTGGTGCCGGGGCTGAACTCGAACAAGCGGTCCAGCGCATGCTGCAGCACGAAGTTGCCCATGGAGTGCGCCAGCAGGTGGATGTTGCGGCCACAGACTTCGGTGGCTTCGAGCTGGGCCACGGCGCGGTCGACTTCGCTGCGGCGCACGCCGTCGGCTTCGAGCCGCGTGCGCAGGCGCGCCACCTCGCGGTTGCCGCTGCGCACCTCGCGCCCCAGTTCCTGCAGAAAGTCGCGCAGCTTCAGCAGGCCGCGGCCGACCGCGCCAGCGGAGCCGGCGGCATCGCCGCGGTCGCTCTTGTAGCTGACGAAGGGCAAGGCCTGGCCGTTCGAGGGCCAGGTGAAAAGCACCACCCGCACCGCCTGGGCGGTGGCCGGCGTGCCAGCAGCGGCGCCCACGCCCGCAGTGGCGGGGGCCGGGTCGGGGCGATTGAGCATCGCCTCCAGCGCGGCCGCGCTGCCCACGGCCTCTTCCCAGCTCACGTTGTAGCCGTGGATCAGCACCAGCATGTCGCGGCCCTGCTGCATGTCGGCTTGCAGGTCGGCGAACATGGCTTTGGAGCCGAGCACCACCTTTTTCTGCCCCGCCTCGTTCAGACCAGGGTTGGGAATCGACTCGGCATAGGCCTCGATGCGCTGGCTGGTGCCCACGCACCCGGAGAAATAGTCCTGCAACGCCTCGCCGTCGCCCGGCCCGCTGTGCGGCCTGTCCCGCGCCAGCATTGCATTCACCTGTGCGGTATCGGCGCTGAAGGTGACGCAGCCGAAGCGCAGGTTCTCCATGCCGTCGCTGGAAAAGCGCGCGCCGTAGCGGGTTGGCTTGAAGCGTTCCGGGCCCTCGTGGGCGCGGTTGGTGGCGTAGTAGACCGTGATGTCCAAGGGGCGTGCTCCCTGCCGAGTTCACCCAGCGTGCCTGCGACTGAGCACGCGGTCGATCCCGCAGGCTCCCAGGCGCCAGATGCCAGCACCGGTTGCGTTCGCAGCTCATGTGTCAGCGTCGGGCGGGAAGGGTCGCCCGCTCACGCAGTGCGCTCAGTGGTTGTCTCTCGGCACGAAGGCCCCGCGCTTGCCGCGCAGGAAGTCGAGGTCGGCGCCTTCGTCGGCCTGCGTCACATGGTCGATGTAGAGCTTCCAGTAGCCGGAGTCGAGCGCCGGCTTCGGGGCGGTCCATAAGGCGCGGCGCGTGGCGAGCTCCTCGTCGCTCACATGCAGGTGCAGCGAGCGCCCGGCCACGTCGAGCGTGATCAGGTCGCCGTTCTGCACCAGCGCCAGCGGGCCGCCGGCCGCGGCTTCGGGCGCGGTGTGCAGGACCACGGTGCCGTAGGCGGTGCCGCTCATGCGCGCGTCGCTGATGCGGACCATGTCGGTGATGCCTTTCTTGAGCACCTTGGGCGGCAGTGGCATGTTGCCCACCTCGGCCATGCCAGGGTAGCCCTTGGGGCCGCAGTTCTTCAGCACCAGCACGCAGGTCTCGTCGACGTCGAGCGCGTCGTCGTCGATGCGGGCGTGGAACTCGTCGATGTCTTCGAACACCACCGCGCGGCCGGTGTGCTGCATCAGCGCCGGCGTGGCGGCGCTCGGCTTGATGACGGCGCCGCGCGGTGCGAGGTTACCCTTGAGCACGGCAATGCCGGCGTTGGCCTTGAAGGGTGAGGCCATGCTCTTGATGACTTCGGGGTTCCAGTTCTTCGCGTCGGCCACGTTCTCGGCCACGGTCTTGCCGTTGGCGGTGACGGCCGCGCCGTGCAGCAGCGGCAGGATCTCCTTCATCACCACCGGTAACCCGCCGGCATAGCAGAAGTCTTCCATCAGGTACTGGCCGCTCGGCTGCAGGTTGACCAGGCACGGCAATTCGCTCGCCAGGCGGTCGAAGTCTTCGAGCGTGAGCGGCACGCCGATTCGGCCGGCGATGGCGATCAGGTGGATCACCGCGTTGGTGCTGCCGCCGATCGCGGCCAGCGTGCGGATGGCGTTCTCGAAAGCCTCGCGCGTGAGGATGGACGAGAGCTTCTGGTCCTCGTGCACCATGTCCACCACGCGCCGCCCCGCGTCGCGTGCGATCACGTTGCGGCGGCCATCGACCGCCGGGTAGGCCGCGTTGCCCGGCAGGCCGACGCCCAGGGCCTCGACCATCGAGGCCATCGTGCTGGCGGTGCCCATCGTCATGCAGTGGCCGTGGCTGCGGTGCATGCAGCTCTCGGCTTCGAAAAACTCTGCCAGCTTGAGCGTGCCAGCGCGCACCTGCTCGCTCATGCTCCAGACGCCCGTGCCCGAGCCGAGCTGCTGGTCGCGCCAGCGGCCGTTGAGCATCGGGCCGCCACTCACACCGATGGTCGGCAGATCAACGCTCGACGCCCCCATCAGCAGCGAGGGCGTGGTCTTGTCGCAGCCCATCAGCAGCACCACACCGTCGATCGGGTTGCCGCGAATGCTCTCCTCCACGTCCATGCTGGCCAGGTTGCGGTACAGCATCGCGGTGGGGCGCAGCAGCGTTTCGCCGAGGCTCATCACCGGGAACTCGAGCGGGAAGCCACCCGCCTCGTAGACGCCGATCTTGACCTGCTCGGCGAGCGTCCTGAAGTGCGAGTTGCAGGGCGTGAGTTCGCTGAAGGTGTTGCAGATGCCGATCACCGGACGGCCGTCGAACTGGTCGTGCGGCACGCCCTTGCCCTTGACCCAGGAACGGTAGGCAAAGCCGTCGCGGTCCTGGCGGCCGAACCATTGCTGGCTGCGCAGTTCGTGGGCGGGTTTCTTCTTGGTCATGGAGTTGCCTTTGGCCGTGAGCGAGTGATTGTGCCGCGTGACTACAACGTCTCCGCCGCGTCGAAGTCCAACTCCACCTTGGCCCCGTTGGGGTCGGTGCTGAACAGCTGCCAGGTGCCGGCACCGGGTTGGCGCCGCAAGTCGTAAGTGATGCCAGCGGTGTCGAAGCGCGCCTTGACGGCCTTCAAACCGGTGGCGCTGAACGCCAGGTGGTCGATGACCCCGGTGCGCATGGCCGGCATGGGGCGCTCGAAGTACATGTGCAACACCGCCTGCGCGCCACCGGCGTAAAGCCAGGCGCCGGGGAAGCCGAGCTCGGGGCGATGGCCCACCGTCAGGCCGAGCAGGCCGACGTAGAAGTCCAGGGTCTTGCGCTCGTCTTCGGCAACGATGGTGAAGTGGTTCATGCCAACGATCATGGGCGCCTCCGGTCGGTCTGCGTCAGGCCACCAGCACCAGGGCGCCGACGGTGTTGCGGGTCTCGAGCCGCTCGTGTGCGCGGGCCGCGGCGTCGAGGGCCCAGCGCTCGATGGGTGGGGGCTTGACGCTGCCATCGGCCAGGGCTGCCCACAGCCGCTGCGCCCGCGCGGCCATCAGCGCCGGCGTGGCCACGTAGTCGAACACCACCGGCCGCGAGAAGGTGGCCGATTTCTGCACCAGCCAGTCGGGCGAGATCGGCTGCAGCGGGCCGCTGGCCTGGCCCAGGCTGATCCAGTGGCCACAGCGTGCCAGGGCTGCGAAGTTCTCGTCGCGCGCGGCTTCGCCCAGGCCGTCGACGATGACGCTGGCGCCGTCGGGCCACTGGTGCCGCACGGCGTCGGCGAAGCGGTAATCGCGAGTGACGATGACCTGCTCACAGCCATGCTCGCGCGCGACGCGGGCCTTGTCCTCGCTCGACACCGTGCCGACCACGTGCGCACCCAGGCTGCGCGCCCAGGCGCACAGCAGCAGGCCGACGCCGCCGGCCGCGGCGTGCACCAGCAGGCGCGTGCCAGCGCGCACGTGGCCAAGGTCACGCAGCAGATAGTCGGCGGTGATGCCCTTGAGCAGCACGGCGGCGGCGGTGGCGTCTTCCACCGCCGCAGGCAGACGCACCGCCCAGGCCGCGGGCACGCTGCGCACGCTGCAGTAGGCGCCCGGCTGCGGGCCGATGTAGGCGACTCGGTCGCCCGGCAGGAAGCCGTGCACGCCTTCGCCGACATCGAGCACGCTGCCGGCAGCTTCCATCCCGGGCGTGCCGCCGGGCGCCAGCATCGGGGCGATCCAGCCGCGCCGCAGATAGACATCGATGTAGTTGACGCCGATGGCGCGCTGGCGAATCCGCAGCTCGCCCGGCCCGGGGGCCGCCGCTTGCCCGTCCTGCGGCATCAGTTGGTCCGCGCCGCCGTACTGCGCCACCACCACACGCCGCGTCGGCAAGGGCAGGGCGCGCGGCATCGGTGCAGCGCTGCCACCGGGAGCGCGCAAGTCACCGCCGGCCGCCAGATGGCGGCGCAGGTTGTCGAAACCGGCTTCGTAGACACCCCGCGCCACCACGTCGTGCAGCTCGCGCTCCATCCCGGGCGGCGTGCCGAAGGTCGACTCCCAGTGCCAGAACGTGCGCCGGCCGTCGGTCACCGGCTTGAGGGTCACCGTGGCCACATAGCGTTGCAGCGGCACGCTGGACTCGACGATGCAGTAGGTGCTCTTGTGCTCGCGGTCGTCGAGCGTCAGCAGCTGCTCGCGAATGCGGTTGCCGTCCTGCAGGGTGAAGCTGCGGATGCAGCCGACCTGGTCGCTGCGGTCCTGGGCTTCGATGCGGCTGGCATCGACGACGTGATGCCATTGGTGGTGGCTGTTGAAGTCGCGCAGCACGGCCCAGACGCGCTCGATGGGCGCGTCGATGACCGTGCTGCGAACGACACGCTGCAGCATGGGTCAGGCGCAGGGCTGCGAACGAGCGTGTGCGCGAGCTTGGGAGTTCATATCCTCAGCGCCGACCGAAGTGGCGCTTCAATGCATCGAAGCCGCCCTGGAACACGCCGCTGCCGATGGTTTGCGTCAACTCGGCTTCGCGGTCCTCGGCACAGTCGAACTCGGCGCTCCACTCGGCGAAGCAGCGCACGCCGTCGGTCACCGGGGTGAGCTTGAGTGTGGCCACGTAGTCGCTCACACCCATCGGGCTTTCGAGAATTTCGTAGGTGCAGCTGAAGTCGTAATCGGACAAGGCCAGCAGGCGCTCGCGGATCATGCCGCCTTCGCGCGTGTGAAAGTGGCGGATGCAGCCGATACGGTCGCTCGGCTCGTTGTTCTCGATGCGACTGTCGGCGATGGCCGGGTGCCACAGCGGCAGGGCGTTGAAGTCGCGGACGCGCGACCACACCGTGTCGGCGCTGGCGTCGATGACGCTGCTGACATAGAGGCGAATCACCGGCTACTCCTTGGGCGCCGCCGGTGGCAGCGCGACGGTGGCGCCGCTGGCGTTGCCCACCAGGCGCTGAATGTCGCCGCCCTCGATGCCGATCTCTCGCAGCAACTGGTCCACCAGGGGCGCCTGGGCGCGAAAACGCAGCGCCGAATTGACGACACCGTCGGCAAAGTTGCCGCCGCCGTTCATGCCGTCGGAACCCGAGCCGCCGCCTGAGCCACCGAGGCCGTCGACATGCAGGATCTTGATGCCCTCGATGCGCTCCATCGGCTTGACCGATTCGCGGATGATGCCCTCGGCCTTCTCGACCAGGCGCATGCGCAGGGCCGACATGCGGGCCTCGGGCGAGAGCATGTTGTGCGCGGCATTCATCAGCTGCAGGGCCTCGGCCTCGATCTCGGCGCGCACGCGCAGGGCGAGGGACTTGATCTTGTCGGCGTCGGCGTCGGCCTCGGCCTGGGCCCGGACGGCGGTGCCGCGGTCGGTGCTGGCCTGCATCTCGGCGTGGGCCGCCGTCGTCAGGCGCAGGGCCTCGCGCTCGGCCACCTGGCGCGCGCCGATCAGGTCGATCGTCTTCTTGCGCTCGGCCATCTCGACCTCGCGCGCGGTGAAGACCTTTTCTTCTGCCGCCACGGCAGCGGCGCGCGCCGTGTCGGCCGCCGCCTGGGCCACGCTTTGGGCCTCGCTTTCGCGCGCCACGGCAATGGCGCGCTGCTGCTCGGCCAGCTCGATGGCCATGCGGCGCTCGATCTCCGACGACTGGATGGCGCGCTCCTTGCCGATGCGCTCCTGCTCGATGCTCTGCTCGGAGCGAATGCGCGCCGCGTCGGTGCTCTGCTTGGCAGCGATCTGCGCGCCATCGGCAGCCTGCTCGCGCTGCGCGCGTTCGGTGGCGACCTCAGCGCGCTGGCGCGCGCGTGCGATCTCCACTTCACGCTGCTGGCCCAGCCGCGCGTACTCGCTCTCGCGGTCGATCTCGAGCGAGAGCTTCTCGGCTTCGAGGTTCTTGTTGCGGATGGCGATCAGCGTGTCTTGCTCGACATCGTTGCGCTGCTTCTTGCGGTGCTCGATCTGCTCGGTCAGCCGCGTCAGGCCCTCGGCGTCGAACGCGTTGCTCGGGTTGAAGTACTCCATGCCGGTCTGGTCGAGCTGGGTCAGCGACGCGGCTTCCAGCTCCAGGCCGTTCTTGGTCAGGTCTTCGGCGACGGACTCGCGCACGCGCTTGACAAAAGCGCCGCGCTTTTCGTGCAGCTCTTCCATGGTCATCTCGGCGGCCGCGGTGCGCAGCGCGTCGACGAACTTGCCCTCCACCAGCTCCTTGAGCAGTTGCGGCTCAAGGGTGCGCAGGCCCAGCGTCTGTGCCGCGGCGGCCACGGCCACCGGCTGCGCGGCCACGCGCACGTAGAACTCGGCGATCACGTCCACGCGCATGCGGTCCTTGGTGATCAGCGCCTTGTCGCGGCCGCGGACGACCTCCAGCCGCAGCGTGTTCATGTTCACCGGGATCACGTCGTGCACGATGGGCAGCACGAAGGCGCCGCCGTCGAGCACCACCTTTTGCCCGCCCAGGCCGGTGCGCACGAAAGCGCGCTCCTTGCTGCTGCGCAAGTAGAGCCAGTGCAGCAGCCAGACTGCGATGGCCACCACGATGGCCACGACGATCAGCGCGAGGAGGAAGTTGCCGAATTCAGCACCGGTCATGGTTGTTCTCCAGTCAAGCGGGGGCGGGCTGTCGGCCGCTCGGGGCGCGGCGTCAGCCAAGAAAAGGGTGAGTGCAGGGGCATGGCCGTCAGCGCCGTATGGCGACGAAGCGTCGCGTGGTCTCGGTCAGCGCCACTTCGGTGGGCAGGCGCTCCATCGAGCTGGCGCCGTAGAAGCCGTCGCAGCTCGGGCATTGGCCCAGGATGAACCGCGCATCCTCGGGCGTGGCGATGGGCCCGCCGTGACACAGCACGATGACCCCAGGGTTGACGGCACGCGCCGCGGCCGCCCAGGCATTGATGGGCGCCACGCAATCGGCCAGCTGCATGGCGGTTTCGGCGCCGATGGCACCCCCCGTCGTCAGGCCCAGGTGGCAGACCACGATGTCGGCGCCAGCCGCGGCCATGTCGCGGGCGTTCTGTTCGCTGAAGACATACGGCGTGGTCAGCAGGTCCATGGCGTGGGCGGCGCGAATCAGCTCGACCTCCAGCGCGTAGCTCATGCCCGTCTCTTCCAGATTGGCGCGGAAGCTGCCGTCGATCAGACCCACCGTGGGGAAGTTCTGCACGCCGGAAAAGCCGAGGTCGATGACGCGGCGCAGAAACTGGTCGGTGATCATGAACGGGTCGGTGCCGTTCACGCCAGCCAGCACGGGCGTGTGCTGGACCACCGGCAGCACCTCGCTGGCCATTTCGCAGACGATCTCGTTGGCGTTGCCGTAGGCCAGCAGGCCCGCCAACGAGCCGCGCCCGGCCATGCGGTAGCGGCCCGAGTTGTAGATCACGATCAAGTCGATGCCGCCGGCTTCTTCACACTTGGCGGAGAGGCCGGTGCCGGCACCGCCGCCGATGAGGGGGTGGCCGGCGGCGATCTTGGCGCGAAATCGCTCGAGCAGGGTTTGACGGGGAATCCGGGCCATGCAGGTCTCTCGGTCAGCTGTCAGGCGCGCCGTGCGCCGGCGGCGCTGCGCTGCACCTCGTGCCAGGCGGCGACCAGCGCATCGGCAAAGGCGTCGTCGTTGATGTGGTGCGGCAAGCGAACGAGCTTGCGCTCGGTGCCGGCGCGGAAGTGCTGCTCGAGGGTCGCGAACAGCACGCGGTCGGCCTCGGGGTCGTGGAAGGGCTGGCCGGGCTTGTCAATGGCCGAGACGCCGCCTTCGGGGATCAGGAAGCGCACCGGCCCGGCCATGGCGTTGAGCTTGGCGGCGATGAACTCGCCGATCCGGCGGTTCTCGTCGACGCTGGTGCGCATCAGCGTGACCGTGGGGTTGTGGCGATAGAGCTTGCGCACCTTGAAGCGCTCGGGCACGCTGTCCCAGGCGCCGAAGTTCACCATGTCGAGCGCGCCGCAACTGCCCACGTAGGGCAATGCGTGGCGGGCGAAGACGTCCAGGCGGGTGGGGCCGGCGGACAGCACACCGCCGCCGATCTCGTCGGCCACTTCGGTGGTGGAGACATCGATCACCCCGGCCAGCAGGCCCGACTCGACCAGCTTTTCCATGCTCTGCCCACCGACACCGGTGGCGTGGAAGACCAGGCAGTCGAAGCTGTCCTGCAGCCGCTTGGCGACCGCTTGCACGCAAGGCGTGGTGACGCCGAACATCGTCAGGCCCAGCGCTGGCTTGGTGATGGCGCTTTCGGCCGGCGGATGCGTCACCATGCCGGCCAGCGCATGCGCGGCGTTGGCCAGCACCTTCTCGCTGATGCGGTTGATGCCCTGCACGTCGGTCACCGAATACATCATGCAGATGTCGCTGGGGCCGACGTAGGGCCGCGTGTCGCCGCTGGCCATCGTGCTGACCATCACCTTGGGCACGCCAATGGGCAGCGCGCGCATGCCCGGCGTGGCCAGCGAGGTGCCGCCGGAGCCGCCGGCGGAGATGATGCCGCCCAGGTCGCGCCGCGTGCGCACGTAGTGCTCGAAGGCCAGCGCCATGCCGGTGACGGCACTGCCGCGGTCGCCGCTGAAGACCGCGGCTTCGCCGTCCGGGTGGTGGCGCGCCACTTCGCGCGGGTGCACGCTGGCGGGCGAGGGCTTGCCGCTGGTCGACAGGTCCACCGTCACCACGCGCAGACCGAGTTTTTCCAGGCACTGGCGGATGAAGAACAGCTCGCGTGCCTTGGTGTCGAAAGTACCGGCGACATAAGCGGCACGGCCGATGGTCGCGGCGACGGGGAACTCCAGCACCTTGCCGCTGCTGGGCGACGCGGCGGCCGGCTTGCGCGGCGCGGCAGGCACGAGCGGCTGGCGCGAAAAGTCCATGACCGGCCCGGCCGTGTCGCCGGTGTTCCACCGGTTGAAGCCGCGCACCGTGCGCGGTGCCAGGTCATCGAGAGACGGTGCGCCGTCGGCGTGGGCGCGCTGCACGGTGTAGACCTGCTGCGGCTGCGCATCGGCGGGCAGGGGCGCGGCCGCGGGCACCTCGGGCTCGGCTTCGTCATGATGCCCGCCGCTGCGCACGCCCAACAGCTGCTCCTGCAGTTCACGATCGGCCGCCAGCTGCGCGGCGGGCATTTGGTGCGCGATGCGGCCGTTGACCATCACGCCGATGGTGTCTGCCACGTCCAGCGCCACGCCGAGGTTCTGCTCGATCAGCAGGATGGCGATCTCGCCCTCGGTGGCCAACGCGCGCAGGGAGTTGGCCACGTGCTCGACGATCACCGGGGCGAGCCCTTCGGTGGGCTCGTCCATCACCAGCAGGCGCGGCTCGAGCAGGAGCGCGCGGCCGATGGCCAGCATCTGCTGCTCACCGCCCGAGAGCTGGCCACCGCCGTTGCCCTTGCGCTCGGCCAAGCGCGGAAACATCGCATACACGCGTTCGATGTCGCGCTTCTTGCGTGCCACGAGTTTGAGCGTTTCGTCGACCGTCAAGCTGGGCCAGACCCGCCGGCCCTGCGGCACATAGGCAATCCCGCGCTGCGTGATGGCATTGGCGCTGAGGCCGAGGATCTCTTCGCCCGCCAGCTTGATGCTGCCGCCGGCCGGCACCAGGCCGGTGATGGCATTGCACAGGGTGGTCTTGCCCATGCCGTTGCGGCCGACGATGCCTTGCACGCCGTGGGCCAAGCTCAGGCTGACGCCCTGCAAAGCATGCGCGCGGCCGTAGTAGACGTCCAGACCTTCGATGACCAGCAGCGGCGCGCTGGACTTCTGGCTCTTCTCGCCGGAGCGACCAAACCAGGCCATCAGTGTTTACCGCCCATGTAGATGGCCTGCACTTGCGCATCGTTCTCGATTTCGTCGGGCGTGCCGTGCTTGAGCACGCGCCCGTTGTGCATGACGGTGACGCGCTCGACCACTCTCAGCGCAATGTCCAGGTCGTGTTCGATGAGCACAAAACTCATGTGCGCCGGCAGCCCGCGCAACAGCGCCACCAGTTCGCGCCGCTCGGCCGGCGACAGCCCGGCGGCGGGTTCGTCGAACAGGATCAGGCGCGGCGCACCGGCCAGCGCCATGCCGATCTCCAGCTGCCGCTGCTGGCCATGCGCCAGGTTGCCCACCAGTTCATCCCTCAGGGTGTCCAGGCGCACGCGGTGCAGGATGTCGTCGGTGGCGGCTTGCGAGGCATGCGTGGCGCCGGCACGCAGGAAGCTGAAGCGCCCGCTGCTCACGCCGCGCACGGCCAGAAAGAGGTTGTCGCGTACGCTCAATTCCTTGAACAGCAGCGACGATTGGTAGGTACGCCGCAGGCCTTTGCGGATGCGTTCGTAGGGCTGCAACGTGGTGATGTCTTCGCCGAAGAACAGGATCCTTCCCGCCGTGGGCGGGAAGTCTCCGGTGATGGCGTTGAACAGCGTGGTCTTGCCCGCGCCGTTGGAGCCGAGCACGGCGTACTTCTGGCCCGCAGTCACGCTCAGCGACACCTCGTCCACGGCGCGCAAGGCACCGAAGGCGCGGGTCACGCCTTCGAGCACCAGCGCGTCGCCGCTCATCAGCGGCTTGTTGGCGGCGGGCGCGGTCGCACCCGCCACAACACGCGCCGCAACACGCTCCGCTGCGGCGCGCCTTGGGCTCAAATTACTGATTGAGGCCACAGGTTCAAAACACCATCAGGGACAGGCAGGTGTGTCGCGCGTGCCCATTTGGAAGTCTTCCTTTTTCATGCCCAGCGTCTGATCGACGTTGTCGACCTTGCGCAAGACCTTGGTGGACAGGTTGCCTTGTGCGTCCTTCACCACTTCGGTGACGAAGGTGGTGCCGATGGCCTGGCGGTTGGCGTCCAGCCGCACATCGCCCGTGGGCATCTTCAGCACCATCTTGGACAAGGTCTCGCGGTACTTGACCTGGCCGCCGCTCAAGTCGCCGTTGACCGCAGCCAAGGCGTCCAACGCAGCTTTCATGTTCGTGTAGTACACCAAAGCAAACAGGCTCGGGCTGGGGAAGCCGCCTGCCGACACCGGGTAGGCCTTGCGGTAGTCGGCCACGAAGGCGCGCCAGTCGGCACCGTCGAAGTTGTCGGCCACCGGGCCCGCGGAGATGGTGCCGACCAAGGAATCGCGGCGCTTGCCCTTGTAGTTCAGCACGTCCTGGCTGACGGTGATGCTGCCGCCCATCATGGGCAGGTCGCCACCGGTGTTCTCGTACTGGGTGAGGAAGTTCACCGCGTCGGCGCCGCCCAGGATGACGAGCAACGAGTCCACGTCCTTGGGAATGCGCGCGATCACGGAAGAGTAGTCCTTGGCGCCCAGCGGCACCCAGGCCTTGAGCGGCACCTTGCCGCCGAGGCGGCAGTACTCGGCCATGAAGCCTTGCACCTGGCTGTACGGGAAGGCGTAGTCCTCGGCAATGATCATGGTGCGCTTGTAGCCCTTGTCCATGGCCGCCTTGCCCAGACCGACCATCCACTGCGCCCCTTCGGTGTTGAAGCGGAAGAAGTTCGGACTGGTGTTGACCAGCGTGGTGGCCTGCGCGCCCGAGCCGCCGTTGATGAAAGTGACCTGCGGCTGCGTCTTGGAGTAGTCCTTGACGGCGATGCCTTCACCGCCGGAGAGCGGGCCGACCATGATCTCGACCTTGTCCTGCTCGACCAGCTTGCGCGTGGCGTTGACGGCTACGTCGGGTTGGGCGTTGGAGCTGGCTTTGACGAGCTCGATCTTGCGCCCGGCCACCACGCCGCCGCGCTGGCTGAGCGCCAGTTCAGCGCCGCGCATGCCGTCGGCACCGCCAGCTGCGAACGGGCCTTCCAGCGTGGCCAACAGGCCGATCTTCAGCGGTGCGCCTTGGGCAAAGGCGGTGCCTGAAACGGCCGCCGCGGCGGCAGCGCACAACATCGAACGAATCCAGATTCTTTTGCTCAGTTTCACGGGGGTCTCCTGGGGGTTGAAGTTAAGACCTGGCTGGGGCCGAAGCGCATACGCAACTTCGCCCACAGGCCGAGCAGGCCGTCGGGGGAAAACAAGACGATGGCGAGGAACACCCCACCGATGACGAGGTTGAAACGCTCGCGGTCGATCAGGTCGATGGCGAAGGTCTGCAACAGGATGAAGACGATGGCGCCCAGGAAGGCGCCAATCGGGTGCTTCATGCCGCCGAGCACGGCGATCACGAGCACGTTGATGAGCCAGCCCGTGCCCACCGAGCCCGGGCTGATGAGGCCGTTGTACCAAACCAGCAGCACGCCGCCGACGCCGGCCAGGAGGCCCGACACCGCGTAGGCCGCCACCCGGTGTGCAGTCACGTTGTAGCCGAGCGAGTTCATGCGCCGGGCGTTGTCGCGCGTGCCTTGCAGCACGATGCCGAAGGGCGTACGCACCAGCCACTGAATAAAGAAATAGCCGGCCAGGGACCAGAACAGGCAGAGGAAATAAAACGGCAGCGGGTCGCGCCAGTTGATACCCCACACCTTGGGCGGGTAGACCTTCTGGAAGCCCTGAAAACCGTTGAACACGGTGTAGTTCTGCAGCACCAGGTAGTAGAAGGCCACGCCGATGGCCAGCGTGATCATGATGGTGTAGATGCCATCGGTGCGCACGCTCAACCAACCGATCAGCGTGCTGCACAGCACCGCGACCACCAAGGCCACTGGCACCACCACGCCCCACGGCCAACCCAGGCTGGTGGCGGTACCGCTGGCACCCAGCACCGCCACCGCATAGCCGGCCATGCCGGCCACCGTCATCTGGGCCAACGACACCATGCCGCCGTAGCCGGCCAAGAAGGTCAGCGACAGGGCGATCAGGCCGAAGATCAGCGCCTGCGACGCCACCTGGTAGATGACGAAAGGGGAGACGACAAAGGGCAGCAGCAGGACAAAGGCCAGGGTGAAGACATGCCGAGGCGACAGGGTGCGCCAGAGGAACTTCAACCAACGCGGTGCATCGCTGTCGGGGTAGGGGTCCAGGGTTGGCGGCAGCGCCATCGCGATGGCCTGGCCGCCCGCGCTCGGCTGCCGAGGCGGCAGCGCACCGGCCAGCCCCGTGTTCATCGCCCGGCGCCACTTGGCCGCACTCATGCAGGGCGCCCCATGATGCCGCGCGGCCGGAATGCGAGCACGACGATGAGGATCACGAAGGTGAAGACGACGCTGTAGGTCGGCGCGTAGGCCAGCCCATAGGTTTCGGCCAGGCCCAGGATGGCTGCGCCGATGGCCGCGCCCACGACGCTGCCCATGCCACCGACGATGACGACGATCAACGAGGCCAGCAGCAGCCGTGTGTCTTCGCCCGGGACCATGCTCAGCTCCACCGCACCGATCACGCCGCCGAAGCCCGCGAGGCCCGCGCCAAGCATGAAGGTGATGGCGAACACCAGGTTCACATTCACGCCGGCTGCCGCCAGCATGGCGCGGTCGTCCACACCCGCGCGAATCATCGTGCCCACCTTGGTTCGGTTGAGCAGCCACCAAAGGAACAGGCCGATGGCCAGGCCGAAGCCAAGCAGGCTGAGGCGGTAGGCCGAGTAGGCCTTGATCACCGGGATGCCGCGGATGGGACCCTGCAGCCACTCCGGCGCTTCCATCTGGTAGACCTGCCCGGTGAAGATCCAGAGCAGGATGTCGGCGATGACGATCGACAGGCCGATCGTGACCATGGTCTGGCGCAGATCCTGCCCCTGCATGCGGCGCAGGATCAGTACCTGGATCAGCAGGCCGGCAATCGCCGCGGCCAGGAAACCTGCGGCCAGGGCGATGATCCACCAGCCGGTTTCGCGCGCCACCACATAGCCGACATAGCCGCCGAGCAAATAGAGCGAGCCATGCGCCAGGTTGACATTGCGCATCAGGCCGAACACCAGGGTGAAGCCGCTGGCGACGATGAAATACAGCGACGCGAGCGTGAGGCTGTTGAGCAGGGTGACCAGGTACAGACGCGGGTTGTCGAACAGCGCCCAGGCCGAGAACACCGCGATCGGCCCCCCGACCAGGATCCACGTGGCCAGGCGTTCGCCCCGCGTCATGCCTTGGCCCCGAATCACGCCACGCGCCCCCAGGCTCGCTGCGAAGCGATCGCGGGTGCCTTGGCGAACACGCCGTCCTTCATCACCGCCAGGATGCGCTTCGGGTCGCGCAGGATGGACAGGTTGGCCAGCGGGTCGCCATCGACCAGCAGCAGGTCGGCCAGCCAGCCTTCCTTGACCGCGCCGAGTTCGTGCCCGCGCAGCATGATCTGCCCGCCGTAGACGGTGGTCGCGTGGATGGCTTCCATCGGCGTGAAGCCCAGGTACTTGACGAAGAATTCCAGGTCGCGTGCGTTCTGGAAGTGCGGGTTGAAGGCGAACCCGTAGTCGCCCCCGGGCAGCACCCGGATGCCGCGCTTGTGCATCTTGCTGAGCGACTCCAGCGCCGCGTCCCATTCCTGCTGGTAGCCCCAGTCCAGCGCCATCTGGTGCGTGATGCCGAAGGCCTCGGCCTCGTGCAGCACCGCGTGCAGGATGCCGATGCCGGGAACGACGAAGACGCGGTCCTTCACGGCCTCCAGCATGTCCAGCGACTCGGTGTCGGTGAAGCTGGCGTGGTAGATCAGCTCGATGCCGTGGCGCAGCGCCTGCTTGACGCTGGCGTTGGAGCGCGCGTGCACGATGATGCGCTTGCCGCGCATCTTCACTTCCTCGGCCGCGGCGGCGACCTCGGCGTCGGTCATCCAGGTGGTGTGGGCATCGGCGCCGCGCACGAAGTTGTCGCCCGAGAGGTTCAGCTT
>Ga0163144_10006818_pt1 | contig 25130 bp, 24 predicted proteins | sample OliLak19BULKMAT1_FD_123175 | JGI IMG/M metagenome (GOLD analysis project Ga0163144, IMG submission 123175) | Freshwater microbial mat bacterial communities from Lake Vanda, McMurdo Dry Valleys, Antarctica - Oligotrophic Lake LV.19.BULKMAT1 | ecosystem: Environmental > Aquatic > Freshwater >... | reverse complement strand
TTCGACCTGGCCGTCGACGACTTCGTCTCCAAGCCGGCCTCGGGCGACATCCTCGCGGCCAAGCTGCGCCAGCTCATCGAGCGCAAAGCGGCGCAATCGGGCGGCCGCGGCGTCTCCGGCTCGCTCGCCGAGATGGGCTTGCCCGACATGGTGCAAATCCTGTGGCACGGCCGGAAGACCTGCGCGCTCAAAATCAATGCCCGCGGCTCGGTCGGCGAAATCGATTTCGCCGAGGGCCAGATCGTCCACGCGACCTGGGGCAGCATCAAAGGCGAAGACGCCTTCTACAAGATGCTCACCCTGCGCGAGGGCGACTTCCGATTGGATCCGACCTACACGCCGAGCATCCGCTCCATTCAAGCTTCGCCCGAAGGCCTGCTCCTCGAAGGGATGCGCCGCCTCGACGAAGGAAACATCCTGCCGGATTGATGATGCGTCCTCTGCCGGGCGACCTGGCGCGATTGAAAAAAAGAGCCGTGCCCGTCCTCTACACGGAGCGGCTCATGCTCACCCTGCCGCCCCCGACCGCCGACCAACCGCACCTGGCGTTCGCCGACGAGAACGCCGCCCACCTCGGCCCGTGGGAGCCACCATTCCCGGCCGACTATTACACGCTGCGCTTCTGGCGCGAGCGCCTCCAGAAGAACCTCAACGAGCTGGAGCAGGGCTCGTCCGTCCGGTTATCGATCTTCTGGAAGGACGACCCCGACAGCCCCGTGCTGGGCAACTGCAACTTCGGCAACTTCGTCTGGGGCGCCTTCCATTGCGGCACGCTGGGCTACCGGCTGGATCACCGCGTCGTGGGCCAGGGCGTCATGACCGAGGCATTGAGCCGCGCCATCGATTACGTCTTCAATGACATCGGCCTGCACCGCGTCCAGGCCAATTACCGCCCCACCAACGAGCGCAGCGGCAACGTCCTGCGCCGCCTCGGCTTCGTCGTCGAGGGCTACGCCCGCGATTACCTGTACATCGACGGCGCCTGGCGCGACCACGTCCTCACGTCGCTGACCAACCCGAACATGCCCGGCCGCCCGCCGCGCCTGGCGCTCTGACCGGGTATCAAAGCGAGAGTTTGAATCGCGGAATGCCCGAGCCTTCGCCCGCACGTCCATCGCGTGAATGACAGCTCCACCCTTCGTGAAGCGGCTTCCATCGAAGAAAGGGTGGGCTCGATACGGAGCGGTCTTCCGTATCGAGCCCGGGAGAGCGCTCAGTCCGAGAACGTGGCCGTGAAGTTCTTGTCGGCGTCGAGGCCGATGAACAGCTTCTTGGGCAGCGGGCCCTCGACCATCTGCTCCAGCAGCTTGTTCGAGAGCATCGGCATGAGCGAGGCGCGCAGGATGTGATCGATGTTACGGGCGCCGGTATCGACCTCGGTGCAGCGCTTCGCAATGATCTCGACGAGATCGTCCGAATACGAGCCCTCGACGCGCTGGTTCTTGGCGAGGCGGTCGATGAGCTGATTGAGCTTGAGCCGCGTGATCTCGCCCAGGGCCGACGGCGAGATCGGCAGGTACGGGACGAAGGTCATGCGGGCGAGCAAGGCCGGCTTGAAGTGCGCCACGAGGGTCGGCTTGATGGCCTCCATGATCTCCGACATCGCCGGCTCCTGGCCCTCTTCGCGCGCCGCCAGCGACATGTTCGTGATCTTGTCGGTGGCGAGGTTGCTCGTCATGATGATGAGCGTGTTCTTGAAGTCGACGACGCGGCCCTCGCCGTCGGACAGCATGCCCTTGTCGAACACCTGATAGAAAAGGTTCAATACGTCGGGGTCGGCCTTCTCGCACTCGTCGAGCAAGACCACCGTGTAAGGGCGCTGGCGCACGGCCTCGGTGAGCATACCGCCCTCGCCATAACCAACGTAGCCCGGGGGCGAGCCAATGAGTCGAGCAACGGTGTGCTTCTCCTGGAACTCGCTCATGTTGATGGTGACCATCATGCGCTCGCCGCCGTAGAGCAGGTCCGCCAGCGCGAGCGCCGTCTCGGTCTTGCCGACGCCGGAGGGGCCGACGAGAAGGAAGACGCCCTGCGGCGTGTTCTGCGGCTTGAGGCCGGCGCGGGCGGCGCGCAGCTCCTTGGCCATCGCGTGGATGGCGAAGTCCTGGCCCTTGATGCGGCGATTGAGGCGGTGCTCCATCTCGAGCATCGCCTTCACGTCGTCCTGCACCATCTTGCCGACCGGGATCCCGGTCCACGCGGCGACGATGCTCGCCACCATGGCCTCGTCGACGTCGGGGCGGACGAGCGGCACCTCGCCCTGGCTCGCGTGCAGCTCGCGCAGGGCGCTGACGACCTCCTTGCGGGCGTCGTCGCGCTCCTCTTCGCTCTTTGCCGCGTCCATCTTCTTGCGCATCTCGACGACGAGCGCGGCGCCGGCCGTCTCCTTCTCATAGAGCGCCTTGGTCTCGGTCAGGTTCACCTCGGCCTTGACGATGCGCTCCTTGAGCTCGCCGAGGTGCTCCAGGTCGATCTTCACGCCCTTGTCCTGGTCGCGTTCCAGCGAGTCGACCTCGCGCTTCGTGTTGTCGATGAAGATCTCGATGTCGTCGATGGCCGCCGGCTTCTGCTGCAAAGCGACCTTCACGCGGGCGCAGCACGTGTCGAGCAAGTCGACGGCCTTGTCCGGCAACTGACGCCCCGAGATGTAGCGAGCCGACAGGCGTACGGCGGCGCTCACCGCCTCGTCCGTCACGATGACCTTGTGCGCGTCCTCGAACTTGCTGCGCAGACCGCGGAGCATGATGGTCGCGGACTCGACGCTCGGCTCGTCGACCTTGACCGGCTGGAAGCGGCGCTCCAGGGCGGCGTCCTTCTCGAAGTATTTCTTGTATTCCTTCCACGTCGTCGCCGCGATGGTGCGCAGCTCGCCGCGGGCCAGGGCCGGCTTGAGCAGGTTGGCCGCGTCGCCGCCGCCCTGCGCGCCGCCCGCGCCGATGATCGTGTGGGCCTCGTCGATGAACAGGATGATGGGCTTCGCGGAGCCTTTGACCTCCGAGATGACCTGCTTCATGCGGTTCTCGAACTCGCCCTTCACGCCCGCGCCGGCCTGGAGCAGGCCCAGATCCAGGCCCAGGATCTCCGTCCCCTGGAGCAGCGGAGGCACGTTGTTCTGCACGATCATCAATGCCAGACCCTCGACGAGGGCCGTCTTGCCGACGCCGGAGTCGCCGACGATGATCGGGTTGTTCTTGCGACGGCGAGCGAGGATATCGATGATTTGTCGAATCTCGCGCTCGCGGCCGAAGATCGGGTCGATCTCGCCGGCCCGGGCGCGCCCCGTGTAGTCGACGCAGAACTTGGCGAGGGCCGAGTCCGGCGAGACGCTGCCGGCGCCGCCCGGGAGCTTGCTACCCGGCGCGCCGGCCGCCCCGGCTGCCCCGACGCCCATCGCGTCGGCGTCTTCCTTCGAGCCCGAGACGATCTTGACGAACTGGGTCTTGAGGTCGTCCTTGGAGATGCCCTCGAGGTACATCCCGACGCCGCTCATCGTGTACCGCGACGGCTGCTCGACGAGGCGCTGGAACAGCATGCCGCTGCGGATCTTGCCGTGCCCGTAGAGCAGCGAGCCGACGTTCCACGCGTCCTGCATCCACTCGAACACCGTGGGCGAGAACACCGGCTTGCCGGCGTTGCCGGTGCGCAGATCGTCGAGGCTCCGCTGGAGCGTCTGCCGGAGCTGCGCCGGGTTGAGGTCGTAGTGCATGACGAGGAAGGCGAGATCGCTGTCCGCGTCGTCGAGCAGCTTGAGCAGCATGTGCTCGACGGTGACTTCGTAGTGGCGGGCCGTGACGCACTGAGCGGCGGCGGCCTCCAACGCGGCTGTACACGAGCGGGTAAGGCGCTTCAGGATGGACTTGGCGTCGACGAGCATCATGCGCGGCATCCTAACCGAGGGTCCGCCCGGTTCTCCACCGGAAGCCCCAGGCCCGCCGCTCGCCGCGCCACAAAGCGCGGATTCGGCCGGTTAGACCTTCTTCAGCGCGCGGTGGCGATCGAGCTCGGCGCGGCGCGGCGGCCCCTCACTTTCGAGCTTGTCTTGCCACGCCTTCTTGTGCGGCTTCATCGCCTCGCACACCGCCTCGGCGACGACGAGGTTGCGATACCACTTGGAATCGGCCGGGACGACGTGCCACGGCGCGGTCTTCGACGCGCACTTCGCCAGCACGTCCTCGTAGGCGTCGGTGAAGTCGCCCCAATACTCGCGCTCTTTCCAGTCGTTCACGTTCAGCTTCCAGGCCGTCTTGGGATCTTCCTCGCGCTCCAGCAGCCGCTTCTCCTGCTCGTCCTTGGAGATGTGGAGGAAGAACTTCAGCACGATGGTGCCGTGCTCGGAGAGCGTCTCCTCGAAGTCGTTGATGTGGTCGAAGCGCTTTTTCCAGAGCGCTTTGGGCACCAGATCGTGGACCCGCACGACGATCACGTCCTCGTAGTGCGAGCGGTTGAAGATCGCGATCTCGCCGTTCCGCGGCGCGTGGCGGTGGATGCGCCACAGGAAGTCGTGCTCGCGCTCCTCCGTGGTCGGCACGCCGAACGACGTGACGATGATCCCGCGCGGGTTAAAGGCGCCGGCGACCCGCTTGATCGCGCCGTCCTTGCCCGCCGCGTCGCGCCCCTGCAGCACGATGAGCACGCTGTTCATCCGCGCGCCCCACATCAGGTCTTGCAGCGTCGCCAGCTCTTCCGCCAGCTTCTCGAGCCGCTCGTTCGCTTCTTCTTTGGTGATGTTCTTCGGAGGGCTGGTGTCGATCTGCGAGAGATCGATTTTCTTGCCAGGCTCGTCGAGGGTGATCGTCGGCATGGCGCGAAGGGTAACGCGCGACGAGATCGCGCGGGAGTCAAACGTCGCTGACTCCCGGCGCGAGCCCCTCCTGTAACTAGAACTGCTGCGCTTCGGTCGACTCGGCCAGCGCGAGCGTCGAGGCGAGGCCGCCGGAGATCACCTGGGCGACCTGGTCGAAGTAGCCGGTGCCCACTTCGCGCTGGTGCTTGGTCGCCGTGTAGCCCTGCGCCTCGGCCGCGAACTCGCGGGTCTGGAGCTCGGTGTAGGCGGTCATGCCCTCGTCCTTGTAGCGCCGCGCGAGGTCGAACATGCCCATGTTGATCGAGTGGAAGCCGGCCAGCGTGACGAACTGGAACTTGTAGCCCATGGCGCCCAGCTCGCGCTGGAACTTGGCGATCGTCGCCTCGTCGAGGTGCTTCTTCCAGTTGAACGACGGCGAGCAGTTGTACGCGAGCATCTTGCCCGGGAACTTGGCGTGGACGCCCTCGGCGAACTGCTTCGCCTCGTAGAGGTCGGGCTTCGAGGTCTCGCACCACACCAGGTCCGCGTACGGCGCATAGGCCACGCCGCGGGCGATCGCCGCCTCGATGCCGCCCTTGAAGCCGAAGAACCCTTCGGGCGTGCGGTCGCCGGTCAGGAACGGGCGGTCGCGGGCGTCGACGTCGGAGGTCAGCAGCTTGGCGCTGTCGGCGTCGGTGCGCGCGACGAGCACCGTGGGGACGCCGCAGACGTCGGCCGCGAGGCGGGCCGCGACCAGCGTGCGGATGAACTGGCTGGTCGGCACCAGCACCTTGCCGCCCATGTGGCCGCACTTCTTCTCGGAGGCGAGCTGGTCCTCGAAGTGGACGCCGGAGGCGCCGGCCTCGATCATCGCCTTCATGAGCTCGTAGGCGTTGAGCGGCCCGCCGAACCCGGCCTCGGCGTCGGCCATGATCGGAGCGAGCCAGTAGCGCCCGACCTTGCCCTCGGCCGACTCGATTTGATCGGCGCGCAGCAGCGACTGGTTGATGCGCTTCACCACATTGGGGACGCTGTTGGCGGGATAGAGGCTCTGGTCGGGATACATGGCGCCGGCCAGGTTGTTGTCGGCGGCGACCTGCCAGCCCGACAGGTAAATGGCCTGGAGGCCGGCCCGCACCTGCTGCATCGCCTGATTGCCCGTCAGCGCTCCGAGCGCCGCGACGTACGGCTCCGTCCTGAGGAGCTGCCAGAGCCGCTTCGAGCCCATGTCGGCGAGCGAATGTTCGACCTTGAAGGAGCCGCGGAGCTTCTGCACGTCGGCCTCGCTGTACGGCCGCAGAATGCCCTGCCAGCGGTCCGCGACGTCGGTGTGCGGGTGATGGTGGCCGTTCGTGGGGGCGTGTCCGTTACCATTCACCGCGGTCAGATTGGCAGTCATGATGCGTGCTCCTTCAGGTCCCCTCGGCCGTCACCGGTCGAGGTAATCAATAAAACTCGTAATCTCAGTCAATCAATCGCGAATGACGATCCGCTCGTACGCGGGCACCGTCAGGAAATCTTCGAAGGCTGGGTTGCCGGCGACCTGCTCGAAGAGGCTGCGCGCCTCGGCAAACCGGCCGTTTTCATGGCGATCGCCGAGGTCGGCTCGCAGCTTGTCCATCTCCTCGTCGAGGACGCGCTCGAAGCGCTCGTGCGTGAGCTGGGCGCCGTCGAGCATCGCCCCATGGCGGAGCTGCTGCCAGATCTGGGCGCGCGAGATCTCGGCCGTCGCGGCGTCTTCCATGAGGCCATAGAGCGGCACGCAACCAAGGCCGCGCAGCCACGCCTCGAGGTACTGCACGCCCACCTTGATGTTGTGACGCAGCCCCGCCTCGGTCGTCGTGCCCTCGGGGACCGCGAGCAGCTCTTCGCGCGTGACGCGTTCGTCGGTCACCTTCGCGAGCTGGTTGGGGCCGGGCATGTGCTGATCGAAGATCTCGCGGGCCACCGCGACGAGGCCGGGGTGCGCGACCCAGGTGCCGTCGTGCCCGGCGGTGACCTCGCGCAGCTTGTCGGCCCGCACCTTGTCGAAGGCCAGGCGGTTCGCCTCGGGATCGGCCTTGTTCGGGATCTGCGCCGCCATGCCGCCCATCGCGTGGACGCCGCGGCGGTGGCACGTCTGGATTAAAAGCCGCGAATAGGCGTTGAGAAACCCCTTGTCCATGGTGACCTGGGCGCGGTCGGGCACCAGGCACGCCGGGTCGTTGCGGAGCTTCTTGATGAAGCTGAAGATGTAATCCCAGCGGCCGCAGTTGAGCCCGGACGAGTGCTCGCGCAGCTCGTAAAGGATCTCGTCCATCTCGAACGCCGCGGGCAACGTCTCGATGAGCACCGTCGCCTTGATGGTCCCGGCCGGCAGATCGAGCGCGCGCTGCGCCTGGAGGAAGACGTCGTTCCAGAGCCGCGCTTCCAGGTGGCTCTCCATCTTGGGCAGGTAGAAGTACGGCCCCGAGCCGCGGTCGACGAGCGCGCGGGCGTTGTGGAAGAAGTAGAGACCGAAGTCGAAGAGGCCGGCGGGGATCGGCTCTCCGTCGAGCTCGACGTGCCGTTCGAGAAGGTGCCATCCGCGCGGCCGCACCAGCAACGTCGCCGTCTTTTCGGCGAGCGCATAGCGCTTGCCGGTCGCCTTGTCGGTGAAGTCGATGGTCCGCGCGATCGCGTCCCGCAGGTTGTTCTGGCCGTCGACCAGGTTCTCCCAGGTCGGGCTCGTCGCGTCCTCGAAGTCGGCCATGAAGACGTTCGCGCCGCTGTTGAGCGCGTTGACGATCATCTTGCGATCGACGGGGCCGGTGATCTCGACGCGGCGATCGAGCAGGTCGTCGGGGAGCGGCGCTACGGTCCAGTCGGCGGCGCGCACGTCGCGCGTCTCGGCGAGGAAGTCGAAGCGCCATCCTTGATCGAGCCGGGCCTGCACCTCGCGGCGGCGTTCGAGCAGCGCGTCGCGGCGCGGCGCGAAGGTGCGCGCGAGGTCGGCGACGAAGGCCAGCGCGGCGGGTGTCAGGACGGTGTCCGAATGAGGCAGGTGCGGTCCCAAAACGCGCAGCGACGAACCCCCCGAAGGAGTGTCTGCCTGGTTTGAAGTAAGGACCGGTCCTGATGTCATCTCAACGCTCCGCGTCGTGAACCGTTCAATCTTTTCCACTGGAAGCCCCTCGCGCAACAACTAAAACGAATTCAATTGGTTAACGATGTAAACGCCATTTACGAAAACATGTTTACAAGTAGTAAAGGTGTAAATCGTGTAAATACTGAGGAGTTGCGTCGGACGTTTTCAGAGCGTTTTTGACGCGCACCGGAGGCCCTCGAAATCATGGCAGAACCCAACCTCCTCGGCGGCAAGGTGAAGGCCTTGCGACGGCGCGAGGGCATCACGCAAATCGATCTCGCGACGCAGCTCGGGGTCTCGCCGAGCTACCTCAACCTGATCGAGAGCAACCGCCGCCCGCTCACCGCGCAGCTCCTCCTCGCGCTCGCCAAGATCTTCCACCTCGATCTGGCGACCTTCGCCGCGGCCGACGACGACGCGCGCAACGCGGCCGACCTGCTCGAGGTGTTCGGCGACCCGATGTTCGAGCATCACGGCATCACGACCGCCGACGTTCGCGAGATCTGCTCGTCGTCCCCCAACGTGACGCGCGCGATCCTCACGCTCTACCGCTCCTACGTCGACGCCCGGACGTCGGCCGAGACCATGGCCGAGCGCATGAGCGACGGGCAGGAAATGACCGGCACCGGCATGGGCGCCGCGCGCCTCCCTTCGGAGGAGGTCGGCGACATGATCCAGCACCACATGAACCACTTCCCCGAGATCGAGGAGGCGGCCGAGGCGCTGATGAAGCAGGCCCGCATCGATCCCGACGACGTCTTCCGCGGCCTCTCGCGCTACCTCGCCGACACCCTCGGCATCGAGGTCCGCACCGTGCGCGTCGCCGACGAGCGCAAGGCGATGCGCCGCTACGACCCCGATCGCCGCATGCTCAGCCTGTCCGAGGTCCTGCCGCCGCGCAGCCGCCGCTTCCAGCTCGCCCACCAGGTCGGCCTGCTGACGCACTCGGCCCTCTTCGACAAGATCGCCAAGGACGAGCACGTGACCACCGCCGAGAGCCGCGCCCTCGCCCGCGTCGCCCTCGCCAACTACTTCGCCTCGGCGCTGCTCATGCCCTACGCCCCGTTCCTCGAAGCGGCCAAGACCGAGCGCTACGACATCGAGCTGCTCGCCCACCGCTTCGGCGCCAGCTTCGAGCAGGTCTGCCACCGCCTCACCACGCTGCGCCGCGCCGGCGCCGAGGGCGTCCCCTTCCACCTCTTGCGCATCGACGTCGCCGGCAACATCTCCAAACGCTTCAGCGGCTCCGGCATCAAGATCGCGCGCTTCTCCGGCGCCTGCGCCCGCTGGAACGTCCACGCCGCCTTCCTCACCCCCGGCATGATCCGCGTGCAGATCTCGCGCATGCCCGACGGCGTCGTCTACTTCTGCATCGCCCGCACCATCCGCAGCGACCGCGGCGGCTACAACGTCCCCCACGCCGTGTAGGCCATCGGCATGGGCTGCGAGGTCCGCTACGCGAAGCACATGGTCTATTCGGACGGCATGGACCTGGACAACCAGGAGGCCCCCGTGAAGGTGGGTGTCACCTGCCGGCTATGCGATCACCTCGATTGCGAGCAACGGGCGTTCCCGTCCATTCGCAATCCATTGCGCATTGAAGAGAACGTGCGCGGGGTGAGCTTCTACGCGCCGGTGACCGCGAAGTAGCGGCGGGGCTCACTCGATGACAGTGCCGCCGCCGGCGGCAAGGCAGAGATCCTGTGGACAAGGGCGGAGAGTCCACCTGGGAGGATCCGGCCCGCAACCTGCGCTTCCTCGTACATGGACATAGACTGTCCGGATGGGAAACGTCCTGGTTGCTTGTTGGCCCTCGGGTCACGACAATGAGGAAATCCGTAGAAGCCACAACGTCTCGCTCCGAGTCACGGGCCACTCGATCACGACGCGCGGATCGGCCCCGGCTCCTCCAACGACGTGAGGTCCGTCATCACCCATGGAAGGAGGGACGCCGATGCTGCAGCCAACAGCGGGAGTGCTCCCGAGCGACCCAAGGACGAGCAATCATGTGGCCTTCCTCGATGCGTGGGAGCGCTGCTACACGCGCATTCACGCGCTCTGCCGGCGCTGGGTCGGCGGTGACCCTCAGGACGCCGAGGACGTGCTCGGGCGCGTGGCGCTGCGGGCCGTGGAGGACATCGCCTCCAGAGACGACGTGATCTCCAGCTATCCGGCGTGGCTCACCCGCCTCGCGTGGAACACCGCCATGGATCTCCACCGCGAGCGCGCTTGCCGGCGCCACGCCGTCGAGCGCTATCTGGAGATGGCCGGTGCAGAGGGCGCGCGAGAGGTCGAGAGCGTCGAGTCCGAGCACATCCGGGCAGAGCAGTACATCGGGCTCCGGGCGGCGGTGGAGAAGCTGCCGCTCAGGCTTCGCGAGGTGAGTGAACGCCGCTTTCTGGACGAGATGCCTTACGAGGAGATCGCCGAGGAGCTGGCCATCACCAACGAGAACGTGCGGAAACGGATCCAGGAAGCGCGCGCCATTCTCGGGCGCCGCCTCGCCGGCGGCGAGCACCGCTGATCCGGCGGGGCTTGTCGCGGGACGAAGGCGTCCGGCGCTCGCCAGAAAAAGTTCTCACGGCCCGGGGGGGCCGGCCGTTGTAGGGGTGTCATTCAACGAAGTGACGTACCGAGTGACCTACGGATGGCCGTACCGCTGGGCGCGCCGCTGTGGAGCTGCACGATTGCCAGTCGGCGCGGAGTTGCGCCGCCATTGATCGGGCTCGACGAGGACGTGAGGCAGGCATGTTTCAGGACCTGGACAGCACCCTTTTCAATCTGCTCAAGCAGCAGCTTCCAGCGGCGCTGGTGGGCCAGTTCAGCATTTCGTTCATGACGCCCGACAACCAGTTTCCGCCCTCGAGCGTCGTGTTGCCGGCAGTCGACTTCTTTCTCTATGACATCCGGCAGAACTTCGAGCTGCGCAACATGGAGCCTACCTTCGAGCCGCAGCTGGACGGCAGGGTGCTCCGGGTACCGCCTCCGGCGCGCGTGGACTGTAGCTATCTGATTACCGCCTGGCCGCAAACGAGCGCGCCGAACCCGGACCAGGACGAGCACAAGCTGCTCGGCGAGGTGCTGAAGGTGCTGCTGGTTCACCGCGAGATCCCGGCCGCAGTGCTGCAAGGGAGCATGAAGAGCCTACGGATGCCGATCCGCACCGTGGTGAGCCCGTCGAGCAGTCTCCAGAACCTCGGAGAGTTCTGGCAGGCCCTGGGGGGTAAGGCCAGGGCGGCGGTCAGCTACACCGTGACACTCGCGGTGGACATCGGGGCGAGCACGGACGTGGGCGTGCCGGCCGTGGACTTGAATATCCCGTCCGGGGCGATCTGACCGGCGGAAGCGCGGGAGACGACAATGAGCTTCTTGGTCATGCCCCAGAACCGCGTCCAGGCGGCGCTCACCGGCAGGGTGATCGACGCCCAGACGCTCGCCACGGTCGCCGCGGTCGAGGTGAAGATCACCGGTGTCCCGGCCGCGTTTCAGAAGGTGATTGACGCTCGGAAGCTCATGCACGGAGGCGCCTGGGAGACGATGAAGGAGCGAGTCGACCTCACCTCCACGAGGCGAGACGGCATGTTCCACTTCATTGATCTGCCGAACGGGACATACACCCTGACCTTCTCGATGCCGGGCCTCGCGCGCCGGTATGGCAGCACGACGGCGAGCGTCACGGTGACCCGTAATGGGCAGGGAAAGGTGACGACGCCGTTCACGACGGTCAATCTGCCGCCCACGGCGATCAAGGGAAAGGTCCATCGTTTCGTACCGGCGAGCCCGGGCAACCCCGCCACGACAGCGCCCCTCTGGATGGCCGAGGTCCAGGCGAAGGGGAGCGGTGAATACAGTTACAGCAACTCTACCGGCGACTTCTACCTGACCGACGTGGAGCCCGGGTCGCGCACCCTCGTGGTGAAGGCTCCGGGTTTCCAGACAGGCACGGTGACGATCATGCTGGTGCAGGGCTCTGTCGCCGCACCGAGCCCGAATCCTTTCGTGATCTTTCCCTGACCCCCGCACCGGGGGCGACAACCAATGACTCAACGGGACAGTCCCGAGTCGCGGCACCGCACTGGTTCCTTCACGTCAGTATCACAGGAGCGAACGACATGACGATGACATTTTCCTCACCGGGCGTTTACGTCAAAGAGGTCTCCTCCGGGAACGCGCCCATCGTCGGAGCGGGCACCAGCACGGCGGGTTTCGTCGGGCTCATCACCGGACAGATCACCCCGCCCGACTACGACGACATCGATAGCGTCACCGGCGAGCCCGGCGACGGCACGCCCGTCAATCTCCCCACGCCCAAGCTCACGTTGAAGCTCATCACGAACTTCACCGAGCTCAGGGAGGCCTTCGGCGACTTCTCGAAGACCCCCTCGCACAGCGCCCTCGTCCACGCCGTCCAGGGCTTCTTCATCAACGGCGGCACCCGCTGCTATGTGACGTATGCGAGCGCCACGGCCGAGATCGCCGCTGCCCTGAAGCTCTTCGATCCCATCGAGGAGATCGCGATCGTCGCGGCCCCCTGCGTGCCCGCGCTGGCCGCCGATCAGGCCGTCATCTACGGCTATCTCAAGGACTACTGCGAGCTCGGTCAGAACCGCTTTGCCATCCTCGACAGCAAGCTCGAGTACCTCGACGTGAGCAGCAAGCTCGACCTGACCAAGCTCGCGGACGGCAGCGCCGAGCTGCCCGGGGACTCGACCTATACGGCCTTCTACTTCCCCTGGATCGAGGTCTTCGATCCGGCGACGCGGAAGCGCCAGGTGGTCCCGCCCAGCGGCCACATGGCCGGCGTCTATGCCCGGGTGGACACCGAGCGTGGTGTCCACAAGGCCCCTGCCAACGAGACGATCCGCGGCGCGCTCGGCCTCAAGTACACGCTGAGCCGCGCGCAGCAGGACGGGCTCAACCCGCACGGCGTCAATTGCCTGCGCAACATCAATGGAGCCATCCGCGTCTGGGGCGCCCGCACCACCGGCGGCGACGCCAACACCGAGCTCAAGTACCTGAGCACCCGCCGCCTCTTCATCTTCCTGCGCGAGTCCATCGAGCGCGGGACGCAATGGGCGGTGTTCGAGCCCAATAACCCGGATCTCTGGGCCAAGATCAGCCGCAACGTGGGCGCCTTCCTCACCGGCGTGTGGCGCGCAGGGGCCCTGTTCGGGACGACGCCGGAGGAGGCCTACTTCGTGAAGTGCGACGCCGAGAACAACCCCCCTGTGCAGCGCGAGCTCGGACAGGTCGTGACCGACATCGGCGTGGCCGTCACCAAGCCGGCGGAGTTCGTGATCTTCCGCATCGGCCAGAAGAGCACGGAGACCTGAGGTAGACCATGCCTGGCCATGCCTCCAAGAGCCCCGGAGTCTATCTCGAGGAGACCCCGAGAGCCCCGCAGGTGGAGCTCCCGACCGGGGTGCCCGCGTTCATCGGCGAGATCCTCCAGCCCGCGGCAGACGTCGACAAGGTCGTCTCACTGGACCTCTCGGCCTGGGCGCAGCGCGAGCAGCTACATGGCACCTCGTGGGCCGGTGGCTACCTGGGCTTCGCGGTCCGGGGTTTCTTCGAGAACGGAGGCAAGAGGTGCTTCGTCGTGCCGCTCTTCGCGACGCTCGCCGGGGCGCTCGGCGAGGTCGCCAAGCTCGACGGCATCGACCTCGTCTCCGCCCCGGGCATCGCGGGTCTGGGAGCGGCGGACATGGTGAGCGCGCAAGCTCAGATTCTGGAGACCTGCGCGGCACGTGGGGATTGTTTTGCCATCCTGGACTCGCCGCTGCTCACCGGCACCGAGGCCGAGATCATCGATCAGGTGAAGGCTCATCGCGACGCGCTCGACGCGGCGCTCGCCGCCTTTCACGGAGGAGACGACGGCGCCCTGTATTTCCCCTGGCTGAAGGTGCGCGACGGGGCGGGCTCGATCCTCGTCCCGCCCTCGGGGCACATCGCCGGGGTCTACGCGCGCACCGACGAACGAGCGGGCTTCCACAAGGCGCCCGCCAACGAGGTCCTGGAGGACGCGCTCGACCTCCAGCTCTGGCTCTCGTCCGGGGCGCAGGAGAGCGTCATTGCCGGCACGGCGCCGCAGATCAACTGCCTGCGTCCCTTCACCGGTCGCGGGATGCGGATCTGGGGCGCCAGGACCCTGAGCCGCAATCCGGCGTGGACCTACATCAACGTGCGCCGAACGGTGTTGACCATCGGCCGCTGGCTCGATCTGGTCATGGCGAGCGTGGTCTTCGAGCCCAATGACCTCAAGCTGTGGATCCGCATCAGTCGTGAGATCAGTGGCTTTCTGGAGGAGCTCCATCGCCGGGGGGCGCTCAAGGGCGCGAGCGCCGACGAGGCTTTCTTCGTGAAGTGCGACGCCGAGACCAATCCACCGAGGGTGCGAGACCTCGGTCAGGTGGTGACCGAGATCGGTCTCGCGCCGGTGAGCCCCAGTGAGTTCCTCGTCGTGCGCCTGGTTCGCAGCGCCGACGGGTCCGCTGTCGCGGGGGTCGCCTAGTCCGGAACGCAGCCGGGGCTCTACCCGCATGGCGCGGCGAGCCTGGTCGGAATTGACGTGTGTCACTGGGAGCAGAACCCCAGTCATCGAGAGGAGCGTACATCATGGCAATCGAGCGAAAAGACCCCTTCCATGGCTTCAACTTCGCGGTGGAGCTCGACGGAATCACGCAGATGGGCTTCCGGGCCTGTGCCGGCCTCGACACCGCGTCGACGGCCAGCCCCTACCGCGAGGGCACGGACGCCAACCTGGCGCCGCGCCAGCTCCCCGGCCTGCTCGGCTACTCGAACATCATGCTCGGCCGCGGCGTCACCGACGACAAGGCGCTCTGGGCCTGGCGCGAGGAGATCGCGAAAGGCACCGTCACCCGGCGGAACATCTCCATCATCCTCCGCAACATCAAGGGTGAGGAGAAGATCCGCTGGAACATCAAGGACGCCTGGCCGGTGAAGTGGTCCGGTCCCGCCTTCGACGCGACCTCGGAGGCCGTCGCCATCGAGAGCCTCGAGCTCGCGCACGAGGGTATCGAGGTCGTGAAATGGGAGAAGTAGCCGGCAGGCCCACCGAGATCCCGTTCACGCTCCCGCACGGATACGTCGGGCCGGACGGCGTCTGTCATCGGGAAGGCACGATGAGGATGTCCACTGCCTACGACGAGATCGCTCCGCTCAAGGACCCGCGGGTGCAGGCGAATCCGGGGTATCTGGTGATCATCCTGCTCTCGCGGGTGATTACCGGGCTCGGCACCGTGGAGCACATCAATCCCAAGGTGATCGAAGGGCTGCTGTCCGGCGACCTCATTCATTTGCAGGACATGTACCGGCGGCTCAACGAGAACGGGCACACGCGGCTGCTGGTGAGCTGTCCGAGCTGTCAGGCCGACTTCGAGGTGGAGACCTCATCCCCGGGGGAAGCCTGAGCTACCCCTCGGACCGACTGTTCGAGGAGGTAGCGTACCTGTCCCGGTATCTTCATTGGCCGTACGAGCAGGTGATGGCGATGGATCACCGAGAGCGGCAGCGCTGGGTCAGCGAGGTATCGCAGATGAACGAGCGCCTGAACGAGCACGGGAAGCAGCGCCGATAGCGCGGGACGTGTGCGGCCGCTCCGCCCGTCCCGCGCGCGTCTCGTCACAATGGGGCCGCGAGCGGCCCCGGAGCCGGCGCGCCACGCGCGCAGGCCATGTGGGTCGATAGCGGTTCGCCCGAGAGGAGTTTCTTATGCCGGCATTGGGATTGAACGCCGCGTTCGCGGTCGCCAGCACGTTCGGGGTCCGGCTGGACCCCTACTTGCCATTCAATTTCTTGATCGAGATTGACGGCCTGCTCACCGGGGGGTTCCGGCAGGTCCACGGCCTCGAGAGCAGCATCGAGACGGAAGACTACGCCGAGGGCGGGGTGAACGGGTATGTCCACAAGATCCCGGGCAAGACCAGGCATCCCAACCTGATTCTCGCCCACGGTCTCTCGGACATCGACACGCTCTGGAACTGGTACGAGAACACCTCGAAGGGGATCATCCAGCGGCGGAACGCGACGATCATGATCCTCGATCGCCAGCGCATCCCCGTGATGTGGTGGGATGTCCTGGAGGCCCTCCCGGTGCGGTGGATCGGCCCGACCCTCGATGCCTGTCGCGGGGACGAGGTGGCGGTCGAGGCGATCGAGCTCGTTCACAAGGGCATCGTCAAGCCGGCGCTCAGCAAGGCGCTCTCCCTCGGTCGCGGTGTCGCGCAGTTGACTCAGCGGATCGTTCACATCGCCGGTTGATCGAGACTCGAATGGAGACCTGGCCCATGTACGGAATCCACAGGACCTGGCAAGAGAGCCTGGACCCCGAGCTCTACGGGCGGCTCACGCGAGCCCTCGTGCAGCCGGGCAGCGTCTCGATGCGCACGGTCCGCCGGATCTTCGGCTGGCTCGAGGAGCTGGAGCGCCGCCGCGGGCTCTCGGCCGAGGTGCTCCGGCGCTTCTCGCCCACAGGGCAGTCGAGGACCGATCAGGTCGCCATCGTTCACGCCCGCTGGACAGGCGATGTCGGTAAGGCGACTGTCCGCGAGACCAGGATCGCAGGTGAGCAGTCTCTGCCCGGCGAGCGGGTGGGGGCGCCGCGCGAGGCGGAGCTCGCCGTCCCCGTTCAGGCGTCCTCGAAGCCCATGGACCCTCGCGCGCTCGCATCGGGGAAAGCGACGTCCGCCGAGGCCACCACCGCGGCGGGCGCCAGAGTGCCTTTCAGAGCGGTGGTGCGTGCAAAGCGACTCGACGCCGCTGCGATCGCGCGCTCCTCGCCAGCGGAGCTGCTGCGCGAGGCGTCATGGAAGATTGTGAGGCCGACTCGCATCGACTCCGCCAGGAGCAGCGCCGCGGTCACACCGGAGAGAGCTGCGAGCGAACCTCGCGCACCTCGCCTTCCTCTGGCGAGTCGCTTGCTGCACGCTCTGTCCTACGGCGCGCGGGATGTGGCCCCGCCCGTGTCGAAGGGCGCGCCCCCGGAGAAGGCCTCCGTCGGGCCCGAAGGTCTGGTCGAGCTCGCTCCCGAGAGCCCGGGGCGCGAACGCCCCGCGGGTGAGATCGAGGGGGCGACGCGGCACGAGCCGCCCAGGCAGCGAGTGCGGCCGACTCCCTACCTGGCTCGCCGTGTGGCACCTCCCGCCGGGCTCCGCGACGAAGGGGGCCATTGGCTCCCGGCCCTTGCAGCTTCCGCCGCCGTCCCGAGCGAGGCGCGACAGGCAGTCTCGAGGCCCGTAGTCGCCTCGAAATCCGAGGTGTCCTCTCCGGACACCGGAGCCTGGAGCGGATTGCCGCGGGTTCAGGCCAGGGCTCCCGGCTCGGCCGGCGCTCGGAGCGAGCCCTCGAGTCTCGCCCACGCGTCGCCTCTCCTCGGCGGAGCGGCGCCGTTCTCGTGGGGGAGCATGGGGGCTCCGGCACAGCCTCTCAGCCCGGGAGCGCCGTGGCCGGCCGCCGCACCGATTGTCGAGGGACGCCCCGTACAGCGCGGCTCCGAGGGCCCGAGTGAGCCTCGCGCGCCGCGAGACGGCGGCACGAGGCCCGTGACGCAGAAAGGGCCCAGGGTCGCCACGGCGGTCCTCGGCGAGATGGATATGGATTCTCTGGTCGACAAGGTCCAACGCAGTCTGCTCCGCCAAGCTGCGGTGGAGCGTGAGCGGAAGGGAGGCCGGCGATGAGCCTCGCGAAGCTGAAGATCGAATACGAAGTGACATCCAAGAACGCCTTCACGGGGAAGATGAATGCCCTGTTCAACCCGAACCAGCTCACCTTCGAGAACAAGGTGGCCTGGAGGCTGGATCAGGCCGCCATGGACTCCAAGGTCGCCGAGCACCGGCGGCTCAACCTGCAGCTCGTCGAGCCGAGCACGTTCAGCGTCGAGCTGTTCTTCGATACCTACGAAGGTGAGCCCAGGCCCTCGCTCGGTCTCCTGGGGCGTCTCGCGCTCGCCAGGTCACCGCTGGCGTTGGCCCCATTGTCGAAGCCGAACGCGGTGAGCGTCCTCCAGTTCACGAAGCCCATCGTGAACCTCACTCATTACAGCAAGGAGCTGCACCGGCCGCCCGTGTGCAAGCTCTCGTGGGGACAGCGCTTCCTCTTCAAGGGCGTGCTCTCGCACGTGACGCAGCAGTTCAGTCTCTTTCTCGACGACGGGACGCCGGTCCGCGCCACCATGGGCTGCACCTTCACGGAATACCAGACAGCCGATGACGCGAAGCGGGGAGAGCTCAACTCGGCCGACGTGGCGAAGCGCTACACCGTCCGGCCCGGAGACACGCTGATCAACATCGCGGCCCAGGTCTACGGCGACTCTTCGTCGTGGCGCACCATCGCCCTGGCGAACGGGATCCAGAATCCGCGGAAGCTCGAGCCCGGCCGGGTGCTCGAGATTCCGCCCCTGAGCTGAAGAGAGGAGGAAGACATGGCCTTTCTGAACCGGGACGAGGCAGCCACCGTGGGCGTGAAGGTCGCCGGCGTCGAGCTCCGCGCGAGTGTGTATGCGGACCTGCTCTCCGTCAGTGTTCAGGACGAGGTGGACGCCGCGTCGATGTTCGTCCTCAAGCTCCTCACCTGGGACCCCGACGCGCTGGCGATCTCGTGGGCCGACGGCGATCTCTTCAAGCTCGGCGCCGAGGTGGAGATCCAGATGGGCTACGTCAATGCCCTGCGCACGGTGATGTTCGGAGAGATCACCGGGCTCGAGCTGGACGTGGTCGCCGGCGAGCCGGCCACCCTGACGGTGCGCGGATACGACAAGAGCCATCGGATGGCGCGCGACCAGAAGACCCGCGTCTTCACCCGGATGAAGGACAGCGCCATTGCGAGCCAGATAGCCAGCTCCTACGGCCTCACCCCCGACGTGGTCAATACGGTGGTGACCTTCGATTACGTGATGCAGAACAACCAGAGCGACCTCGAGCTCCTGGAGGAGCGCGCCGCGCGGATCAACTACGAGGTCGTGGTCGACGGCAAGACACTGCACTTCCGGCCCCAGGAGGACAGCACGCGCACGCAGATCACGCTCTCGCTTACCGAGGACGTCATCGAGCTCCACCCGCGTCTCACCGCGGGTGGCCAGGTGGGGAGGGTCGAGGTGCGCGGCTGGGACCCGGAGACCAAGGCGGCCATCGTCGGGAGCGCCTCGACTGGCCAGGAGACCAGGATGGGGGCCACCACCGGCCCCAAAATGGCCGACGACGCCTTCGGAGTGGCGACTGTCATCAAGGTCGATCAGCCCGTGTTCAGCAAGGCGGAGGCCGATCAGATCGCCCTCGGCATGCTGAAGAGCATGGCTCGCTCCTTCATCACGGGCGAGGGCACGTGCTTCGGGGACACCCGGCTCGAGTCGGGAAAGATGGTGAAGATCGAGGGGCTCGGGAAGCGCTTCAGCGGCGTCTACGACCTCGTCTCGGTGACTCACACCTACGCGCCGACCAGGGGTTATCGCTCCGCGATCTCCGTGAAGCGGAACGCCATCTCGTGAAGGGCAATTGACCATGGATGATCTGTCCGCTCCCGCGATCTCCGGCAACCACCGCTTCTATGGTGCCGTCATTGGCATCGTCACGAACAACGATGATCCGAAGGCCATGGGCCGGGTCAAGGTCAAGCTCCCGTGGCTCTCGCAGAGCAACGAGAGCAACTGGGCCAGGGTGGCGTCGCCCATGGCCGGCCCCGGGCGCGGTATCCACTTCTTGCCCGAGGTGGACGACGAGGTCCTGGTGATGTTCGAGCACGGCTACATCGAGCGCCCCTTCGTGATCGGGTCGCTCTGGAATGGCAAGGACAAGCCCCCCGAGGCCACCGCGGGCGGGCTGGGGAGCAACGACGAGGCGCGCAAGAAGAGCAAGAACCAGAAGCGTGTCATCAAGTCGACGAGCGGGCACGTCATCGTCTTCGACGACACCCCGGATGCCGAGAAGATCAGCATCATCGACAAGAGCGGCGGGAACAGCATCGAGCTCGACACGAAGACCAACCTCGTGACCATCACGTCGAAGAAGGATCTGGCCATCACGGCCGAGGGCAACATCCGTATCTCGAACGAGAAGGGCGAGCTCGCCATCACGTGCAAGACCTTCTCGGTCGACGCGAAGCAGGGTTACGAGCTGAAGGGGCCGCAGGGCAAGCTCGAGGCCTCCGGGGGGATGGCTCTCACCTGCGCGGCCGGTGTGAACGTCAACAATGGCGCGCTCGAGGTGAAGTGATGCCCGGTCATGTCCTCAATCTGAGCTCGCTCGTGCAGTGCGCCCACGGCGCTCCCGCCCAGCCGACGGCGCCGGTGCCCACTCCGCCTCGGGTGACGATCCTGGGGCAGGCCGTGATGACGGAGGCGACGGCCTATGTGGTGGCAGGCTGTCCCAACACCGAGTCACCACCGAATCCGGTCCAGGCGCCGCCCGCCCCGCCCCCGCCTTTTCCCTGCGCCACCGCGACATGGATCGGGGCGACGGCGGCGACGAGGGTCAAGACGATGGGCCTGGCGGTGCTCGTCATGAGCAGCACGGCGACCTGCGCTCCGACGGGGCGCGAGGCGAAGCCGGTCCAGGTGCAGAGTCGGGTCCAGGCCATCTGAGGAGGAACGAACATGGCAGACGGTTTCCTTGGCATTGGGTGGCGGTTCAAGCTGGGAGAGTACCCGGACGTGGGCCTGCGCACCGACGGCGGCAGGATCGTGGAGGCGAGCGGCGAGGAGCTCATTCGCCAGTCGATCTGGCTGATCCTGAGCACCGCCCCGGGAGAGCGGGTCGCGAGGCCCGACTTCGGCTGCGGGATTCACGACCTCGTCTTCGGGACGAGCACCCCGGAGTCCATTGGCGACGTGATCAAGGCGGTGGACGACGCGCTCGTCCGCTTCGAGCCGCGGATCGACGTGCTCGACGTCGACGCCGAGGCTCACCCCGAGGAGCCGAACCTGCTCGTCATTCAGATTCGTTATGCGATTCGAGCCACGAACAGCCGCTCGAACCTCGTTTATCCGTTCTACCTGAGCTGAGGACGCGATGCGCGCACAGGCCCCCAAGATCGACCCTCGCAGCTATGAAGACGTGGTCCAGAAGACGGAGGCGCTCGTCGAGGGTGCGGGCCTCGGCTGGATCCCCGGCGATCCCGACGCCGCCTCGGCCCTCATCCGCGTCTTCGGCCGGATGGTCCAGCACCTCGTGGAGCGCCTCAATCAGGTGCCCGAGAAGCACTTCGCGGCATTCTTGAACCTGCTCGGCGCCGAGCCGAGGCCGCCCGAGGCGGCGCAGGTTCCATTGACTTTCCACCTGGTCGACAGCGCACCGGCGGACTCTCTCGTGCCCGCCGGCACGCAGGTGGCGGCGAAGGCCCTGGAGGGAGACGCGGGAGAGGTCCTGTTCGAGACGACGCTCGATCTGGTGGTCACGCGGGCCAGGCTCTCCTCGTTCTTCGTCCACAACCCTGTCGCGGATTTCTACGCCGACAGGAGCCCGGAGGGCGTCGATCCCTGTCCGATCTTCGAGGTGGACCGCCCGATCGAGCACAGCGTCTATGTCGATGGCGGCAGTCTCTTCACGCTGCCCGCGGGCACCTCGATGAAGGCGAGCCTGGTCGCCCTCGACACGGTGAAATGGAACGCCTTGCCGGTGGCCTGGGAGCACTGGGACGGACAGGCCTGGCAGCCGCTCCCCGACACCACCCCTTCGGCGAGCGATCAGGGCGTCAGCTTCACGGCCCCGGCGGCCTTCGTCCCGTTCATTGTGGACGGGGTGGAGGCGCGCTGGATCAGGATCCGGCTGACGAGCACGCTGTCGAGCAACGGGCTCGTGCCGGTCATCAAGAACATCGCCCTGAGCGCGGTGGCGACCAGGACCGGGCTCTTCGCCGAGGCGCTGTTCGCGGGCAGCTTTCCCATTGACCAGAGCCTGGATTTCCAGCCCTTCGGGGCCCAGCCGAGGACCAACGACACCTTCTACCTGGCGAGCAACGAGGTGTTCGCCAGGGAGGGCGCCCACGTCAAGGTGGTCGTGAAGAGGAGCGATCAGGCCGACCCCCTGATCGTCAGCGACAACCCGATCATCGCCTGGGAGGTGTGGAATGGAGCGGAATGGCTGGAGGTCGGCCGCTCCAGCAAGAGCCTCGTGACGCTGCATGCCAATCCACCCCAGGACCCTTACGAGCTCGAGGACGGCACGAAGGCGTTCACGCAGGACGGCACGGTGAAGATCAAGCTGCCCGGGGCGATGGGCCCGCTCGCGGTCAGGGGCACCACGAGCCATTGGATGCGGGCCCGCGTCGTCGACGGTCATTACGGCGGGGGCGTCACCCTGACCAAGACCGCCGGCACCAACGTCGTGACGGGCCTCAAGGACGACGGCTACCGCCCGCCGAGCCTCGAGTCCGTGAAGCTCGAATACACGTACACGCCGTCGCTGAGCGAGCCCCGGGTCGGGACCCTGAACGACTTTGCCTTCGTCGATTGGAAGAGCGCGAATGCGAATGTGGGCTTCGTCCCCTTTCGGCGCTCGCTGGAGGAAGATCCGGCGGTCTACCTCGGCTTCGATCGCCCCTTCGACAACGTCTCTGCCACTCTCTTCGTCGACGTCGCGCCGCCCCTCCCGAGCGAGCTCCAGCTCGGCGGGGCGCCGGGCGATCTACCGAAGATCGTCTGGGAGTATTCGGGCCCGGGCAATGGCGAGTGGCTCCCTCTCGGCGCCGAGGATCGGACCCGGACCTTCAATCAGAGCGGGCTCGTACGTTTCATTGGCCCGGTCGACCTCTCCCGGCGGCGCGAGCTCGGCCAGGACCGCTACTGGCTCCGGGCCCGCCTGGCAGAGGGCGAGTTCTCCGTCATCCCGCGGCTGCGCTGCATCCGGACCAACACGACGTGGGCGGACCAGGTGGCGACGGTCCGGGGCGAGACGCTGGGCTCGAGCACCGGCGAGAAGAGCCAGGTCTTCACGCTCTCCCTCACTCCGGTGCTCTCCGGCCAGCAAATCGAGGCGCTGGAGCCCGGGCTGCCGTCCGCGGAAGAGCAACGAGCCCTGACGCTGCTCGAGGGCGAAGGCGCCGTGACAGCGGTCCTCGACGAGCACGGCCACGTCAAGGGCGCCTGGGTCCGCTGGCACGCGGTGCCCGACTTCTATGGCTCCGGCCCGCGCGATCGGCATTACACCCTCGACTCCGTGACAGGTCAGGTGCGCTTCGGTGACGGGCAGCGGGGGATGATCCCGCCGAAAGGCTCCAGCAGTCTCAGGGCGCCTGTCTATCGCACCGGCGGCGGCGCGCAGGGCAACCGGCCTGCCGGCAACGTCACCGAGCTCAAGACGGCAGTGCCTTACGTCGACGGCGCCGGCAACATGGTGGCCTCGTCCGGCGGCGCCGACCGGGAGGAGCTGGAGCGGGTCAAGGAGCGCGGTCCTCGCATCCTGCGCCACGGCTACATGGCAGTCACCGCCGACGACTTCGAGGATCTGACACGCGAGGCGTCGACCGCGGTGGCCAAGGTCAAGGCGCTCACCCCCGAGTTCGATCCCATCGAGCAAGCGGACCCGGACAGCGCCAGTCTCGTCCCCGACGCCGGAGAGGTCTTCTTGCTCCTCGTCCCCAGGGGCACGGAGCGGAGGCCCACCGCGGGGCTCGGTCTGCTGAAGGACGTGGAGACCTATCTCCTGGCTCGATGTGCGCCCGCCGTGAAGCTGAAGCTCGGAGGCCCGGACTGGGTGGACGTCAAGGTCGACGTGATCGTCGCGCCGCGAGCCCCCGAGGGCGCCGACGAGCTGCGGGCCGCCGTCACCGCGGCGATCGAGCGCTATCTCCATCCGCTCACGGGTGGGCTCGACGGCAAGGGGTGGAGCTTCGGCGATGTCCCTCACGAGTCGGACCTCTATCCGGTCATCGACTCGATCGCGGGAGTCGACCACGTCCGCAAGCTCGCGCTGGAGTACCGGAGAGCGCCGCTCTCCGCCTCCTCCGAGGAGCTCTCGGACGCGTCGTGGCCGCTCTTCGTCGAGGAAGAGGCAGAGGCGGCGGGCGAGCTCGGCCGGGTCCTCATTTTCTCCGGATTGCACAAGGTGCTGATCGATTCGCCCGAGGAGAGCTGACATGCCGCTCGAGACTCCCAATCTGGACGACCTGAGCTACGCCGAGCTCCTGGACGAGGCGCGGGCCGCGCTGCCCGCTCATTATCCCGGCTGGACCGATCACAATGCCTCGGACCCCGGTATCGTCCTCGTCGAGCTCCTCGCCTGGATGAGCGAGATGGTGCTCTACCGTGTGAACCAGGTGCCGGACGCGAGCTACCGCACCTTCCTGAAGCTCCTCCGCGGCGCGGCCCCGCCGGTCGAGCAGGAGCTCGGCGAGGCCATCTTCGAGACCATCGGGTCGCTCCGGGAGCGTTACCGCGCCGTGACGCCCGACGACTACGAGCATCTCGTCGTCAACGAGTATCCAACGTCTCCGGCCTTCGTCGCCCCGAGCCCCGTCAAGGTGCGGTGTCTGGGCGAGCGCAACTTCGAGGCGGTGGGGACCGCGAAGTACGACGAGGCCCCCGGACAGGTCAGCGTGGTCCTCTTGCCGGAGGGCCCGGAGGCCACTCCCTGGCAACAGCCCGCGCCGGCCGTGCTCGCCGCCGTGCGGGGTTTCCTCGACGAGCGGCGGGTCCTCACGACACGGCTTCACGTGGTGGGCCCGACTTACGTCGAGATCACGATCACGGCCACACTCTATCTCCGCGCCGACGCGGTCGCAGCGGACGTCCGCGCGGCGGCCGCACAGGCGCTCTTCCGCTACTTCCACCCGCTCTGGGGCGGCGCCGCGGGAGAAGGTTGGCCGATCGGGCGGAACGTCCACGTCTCCGAGGTCCACGACGTGCTGGAAGGCGTCCGCGGCCTGGATTTCGTCAGGGACGTCGAGCTCCTCCTCCCCCTGCCGGACCCCCTGAGAAACGACGATGAAGGGGGCACGCTCGCGGCGCTCAGGCTCTATGACGACGAGCTGCCGCGGATCGATCCGCCGGGAGACGACGTCAATCTGCAGCAGGTCTTCCTCACCATGGAGAAGCGAGGCGGCACCTGGGTGCCGACGGATTCATGAGCAGCAGCTACCTTCGCCACCTTCCTGCGATCCTCCAGCAAGGGCCGTTCATCGGGCCCTTCCTCCTCGCCTTCGAGCGTGTCCTCTCCGGGCCCAGGGCGAGCCCCACCGATCCCCTCGGTATCGAGGAGAGCCTCGACGACATCCACAGATACTTCGATACGGAAG
>Ga0163144_10006815_pt1 | contig 25134 bp, 24 predicted proteins | sample OliLak19BULKMAT1_FD_123175 | JGI IMG/M metagenome (GOLD analysis project Ga0163144, IMG submission 123175) | Freshwater microbial mat bacterial communities from Lake Vanda, McMurdo Dry Valleys, Antarctica - Oligotrophic Lake LV.19.BULKMAT1 | ecosystem: Environmental > Aquatic > Freshwater >... | reverse complement strand
TGCAACTGTTTCGACGCTGCGATCGCCTAGCTCGGCGCTGAGCTCAAGCGGCAGCAGCAACGATTCCTTGATCGGTGCATCCTGCTGGCATTCGGCGGCGGCGACGGCCTCTGCGGCGGCGGCTGGGTCTGCCGCTTGGTCTGGCACGGTGCCAGCCGTGGCATCCGGCAGCCCGAAATACACCGCGATGCGCACGGTCGTCTCGGTCTCTTCGATTACTACCTCGCGTGGGATACACAGGAGGGGTCCCAGAACGTTGATCAGAATCTCGGCGCTCCCGGCCGCGGTGAACCCGTCTCCCGGGTAGTTGCCAACCAAGCCCGCTGGCACCGCTACACCGAGCCTCGAGTAGCGCAGGACATCCAGCAGATATACCGGTGGACCGTCCGCGCTGATGACCTGGTAGCCAAAAATCTTGGCCACCACTAGGCCTTCCGGTGCAGTCGCGCCCAATCCAACGACCCGGTCAAGCAGTCGAGGCTCGGGGAATCCCCACATCACCTCGATCGGGGTTGGCGCCGACTCGTGCCGCGGCTGGATCAGTTTCGGCAGCCCGGCGCTTAGGAGTACCACGGCCGCTGCAAGCAGACCGATTCCTGAGAGGATGCGCCGGGTTCGGTACGACGCGCCGCCCGGTTCAGCCCGATGGTTGTCGCTGGCGCTCCACGCCTGGAGCACGCGCCACTGGCTTCGTGGGTGCACCAACCCCCAGAACGCGAGGCACGTCAGCGCGACCGCTACCGAAACCGCAACCCAAGACACAATGCGAGAGTACGTCGGTTAGCCCCGCGGCGCACCAAATCTGGCGAAATGTTGACGCAATGTTATTTTCGGGGCTAGACGACTTCGTTCGACTCCAGCATCTCGGTCACGAGGGCCGCAATCGCTGAACGCTCCGATCGCATGAGCGTAATGTGCGCAAACAGTGCGTGACCCTTGAGCGTCTCAATGACCGATGCCACACCGTCGTGCCGGCCGACACGCAGGTTGTCACGCTGGGCGACATCGTGCGTGAGCACCACGCGCGAGTTCTGACCGATGCGCGAGAGCACAGTGAGGAGCACATTTCGCTCGAGCGACTGGGCCTCATCAACGATCACGAAGGCATCGTGCAATGAGCGTCCGCGAATATGTGTGAGAGGAAGCACCTCGAGCAGTCCGCGCTCGAGGACTTCGTCGAGCACGTTCTGTGACACCACCGAACCGAGCGTGTCGAAGACCGCTTGGGCCCACGGGTTCATCTTCTCCGCGGCATCCCCCGGCAAGAAGCCGAGCTCTTGACCGCCGACCGCGTACAGCGGACGAAACACCATAATCTTGCGATGCTGCTGCTTCTCGAGCACGGCTTCAAGCCCGGCGCAGAGCGCAAGAGCAGACTTTCCGGTTCCAGCCCGGCCGCCGAGGGAGACGATGCCGATCTCGGGGTCGAGCAGCAGATCGATCGCGAGGCGCTGTTCTGCGCTGCGACCGTGCAGGCCGAACATGTCGCGGTCGCCGCGCACCAAGCGCAGCTGGCCGCGGGCAGTCACGCGCGCCAGTGCTGAACCGCGGTCGGAGTGCACGATGAGGCCGGTGTTCACCGGGAGGTCTTCGACGGTGCGTGAGTGCAGCTGCTCGTTATCGTAGAGCTGCGCCATTTGCTCGGAGCCAACCTCGATCTCTGCCTGCCCGGTCCAGCCGGAGTCGACCGCGAGCTCGGCGCGGTACTCCTCGGCGGCGAGGCCGATCGCGGCCGCCTTGACACGCAGCGGGAGATCTTTCGAGACCACCGTGACGGCGAGTCCATCGTTGGCGAGGTTGAGCGCGACGGCGAGAATGCGCGAGTCGTTGTCGCCGAGCTGAAGCCCGGAAGGAAGCACAGACATGTTCGAGTGGTTGAGCTCGACACGAAGTGATCCGCCGTCGCCGACGCTGATCGGAAAGTCGAGACGCTCGTGCTGCACTCTCAACTCGTCAAGGTTGCGCAGTGCCTGCCTGGCGAAGTAGCCGATCTCCGGGTCGTTGCGTTTCGACTCGAGTTCGGTGATCACGATGACCGGCAGCACGACGTGGTGCTCGGCGAAGCGGAAGATGGCTTTCGGATCCGACAGCAGTACTGAGGTGTCGAGCACGTAGGTACGTTCCTGCTGTGCTCTGGTCGACCCGCCCGCCCCGGTCTCGTTCCGCTTCGACTTCGGGTTGGCTAGCTCGGCCACGTGCACTCCATCCCCGGGCATACATCGTCCGGATCCAGTTTGCCCCGAGCAGAAGACGCCCAGTTCAAACTTGCAAAGACGGCCGCTGTGGGGTTGAGTCACAGATCGCGAGACGCTCCTTTGGTGGCCGTCTCGATCAGGTGCCTTACCTAATGTTCTGACGTTAGGCGTTCGATGATTGCAACGAGTTACCGACACGCCCCGTTTGGTGTCCTACAGGTTAAAGGTTGGCGGCACTCGCGAACGCGGTGAAGCTAGCGCGCAGCATTGCGAGGCTCTCGTCGGTTGTCGAAACGTGCGGGCTGATCCGCACCGCGTCGTCGCGAACCGTCACTGACACTCCGTGATTGTGAAGCGAGGCGACCAGAAGTGTGAGGTGATCAGGTGCAGGCGTGACGACAACAATGCCCGCGCGCTCCGATCCGGCACGGGCGGATGCCACTGGCAACCCGACCTCGTCGGCCAGGTCGATCACCGCGCTCACGCGCTGGGCCAGCCGAGCGTTAACCGCGGCGACCCCCACCGCGTTGATCCCTTCGACGGCGGCGGCGAGCCGCGCTTGGGCAACGGGATCGGACCAGGCCACCGCAAAGGCCTTGGCGCCCCGCAGCGGTGGCGGTATAGGGCCGTCCCCCGCCGGGTCACCGTCAGTCGCGGCGTGTCCGGAGAACACGGGAGTGAGGCGCTCGAGCGCTCGCTCACTCAAGCAGAGGAACCCGGTGCCCCAACCGGCCCGAAGCCACTTGTAGCCACCGCCGGCCACAACGTCGGCGAGCGCATATGGCGCATCCACAACCCCGATCGCTTGGGTCGCATCGACGACGAGCAGACGGTCACCGATCACTTGGCGAATACCTTCTAGGTCGACGAGGTAGCCGGTCCGGTAGTCGACGAGACTGACAGCGACAGCAACGATCTCTTTGCTGAGCTGAGACTTCAGGTTGCCGGGAGTCACCCGTCCCGCATCTGTATCGAGCCATACCGGGGTGAGCACGCCGAGCGATTCGGAAGCCCGTGTCACGCTGACAGTAAGACTCGGGTAGTCCGCTCTCGAGAGGGCAACAGCACCCGTAATCCCGAACATCGTATGCATGAGTCCTTGACTTGTGGTCGGCTGAGACACAATCTGCTCTGCCGCAATCCCGGTGAGCGTGCCAATCGCCTCGCGCACTCTCGCATCCTGCTTCTCAAAAATATCGAGCGTGCCGAATCGAGACCGTCCAATCAGGCTCTCGAGCGCGCTTGATTCTTCGCGCACCGCCTCGCCGATCGGTCCGACCCGAGCGAAGTCGAAATATCCGGGATCTTCGTTGAATCCGGCCACGAAGTCATCGATGCTCGTCAGCACAGCGCGACCGGCTGTTGAGTTCGTCATTGCCCAAACCTCCGCTGTCGGCGAGAGAAGTCGCGCAGGGCTCGAAGAAAATCGACTTCGCGCAAATCGGGCCCGAGCGCTTCGACGAAATACAGCTCGCTGTGTGCGCTCTGCCAGAGCATAAAGTCGCTGATGCGCTGCTCCCCCGAAGTGCGGATGACCAGATCAGGGTCTGGCTGACCTCCCGTATAGAGGTGCTCGCCGATGAGTTCCGGGGTCAAGATCTCGGCGAGGGCGTCGAGGGTTCCGCCATCACTCTCGTGCGATTGGACGATACTTCGCATGGCGTCCGCAATCTCCCGCCGACCGCCATACCCGATCGCAAGGTTGACGTGAAGTCCGGTCTTGCCCTTGCCACGCAGTTCGGCCTCTGCGAGTCGAGTGACTAGGGCTGCTGGCAGCGCTTCGGTCGAACCAACATGCTGGATGCGCCAGTCGCGAAACTGCGACAGGTCCTCCGCGAGGTCGCCGATGATCTCGAACAAGCCGTCGAGTTCTTCTGGCGCTCGGCCGGAAAGATTGTCAGTGGAAAGCAAGTACAGGGTCGCCACCGAGATTCCGAGATCGTCGCACCATTGAAGAAACTCTCGGTACTTCGCGGCACCCGCTCGATGTCCGTGGGCCGCAGTGTCAAGTTCGCGCAGTTTCGCCCACCGACGGTTGCCGTCGATGATCATCGCTACGTGCTTCGGCAGGGGATGAGTAGCAAGAAACCGTCGCAGTCGGTTCTGGTACAGCCCGTAAAGAAGACCGCGGCCGAGAGGGATCCCGCGCTCGTTCACACGCCTACGCTAGCCCACGTCGCTCACAGGGTTCAGCCTCGCAGCAGCCGTACAGTTGAGTTATGAGCAGGTCAACCTCAGATATGCGAACGGAAGCCGCGTCTCCCGGTGCGACGGAGGGCTCCGAGCCTGAGTTGCCAGGCCTCCCACTTCTTGATGAGTCAATCTCATATGCGAAGCTGGACCCGAAGCCGACCTGGCGTGGCTGGATTCACGCGGCGACCTTCCCTGTGGCGATCGTGCTCGGGGCCGTGCTCATCGTGCTCGCCGATGGCGCGGCTGCCAAGATCAGCTCGGCGATCTTCGTGGCATCCTCACTCTTGCTGTTTGGCATCTCTGCGCTCTACCACCGCTTCAACTGGAGTGAGCGCGCTCGAGTGCTCCTGAAGCGTTTCGACCACTCAAACATCTTCTTGCTGATCGCCGGTTCGTACACCCCGATCACCGTGCTGTGCCTGGCACCAGAAAAGGCCACGCTGCTGCTGTGGCTGGTGTGGGGCGGCGCGGCACTCGGGATCGGGTTCCGAATCTTCTGGATCGGCGCGCCGCGCTGGCTCTACGTTCCGCTCTACATCCTGCTCGGTTGGGCGGCGATGATGTACATTGTCGACTTCTTCACCGTGTCACCCGTCATGATGACCCTCATCATGGTCGGTGGCATTTTCTACACCGTTGGTGCCGTTGCCTACGCCCTCAAGCGACCCAACCCGTTCCCCGGCCGATTCGGATTCCACGAGGTGTTCCACACCTTTACGATGCTCGCCTACCTGTGCCACTGGACGGCGATCTTCATCGTGGCGACGAATCCCCCGGTTCTGTAGGTCGTTGTTCTGCTGCTAACTCGGCGTCGAGCTCGGCATTGACTTGCTCGCGATACCGCACCCGGCGCACCCGGCGGGTCATGTCAATCACCAGCAGCACGGTAGCGACGGCGATCAAGAGGGTGAGCGCGAAGCCGATAACACCGGGAGTGACCACATTTGGGTCGCCGTCGAAGCCAGGCACGGGTACTGGAGTGGGCGAGGAAGTGGCAGCCCAGAAAGCGGCGAGAGCCTGATTCGGATCGATCATGTCTGCGTCACCGAACTCCTAGGGAAAGCGAATAGCCTTGAGTCTTCAAGAGTAACGGAGCGGCGGTGAGTAACCTCGACGAGCGCTACGGTCGGAACCCACAGAACGCCCGCCGCAACCGTCTCATTGGTCTTGCGACCGCTGGTGCGTTTGCGATCGTCTTTGGCGCGTGGCTGTTGTGGGCCGGTCTGCTACAGACTCCGGCTCAGCTGGAAGTGCGCGACACGGGCTTTCTGATTGTGGATGACCGCGCAATCTCGGTCCGCTGGGAAGTGTCGACCGACTCCGGCAATGAGGTCATGTGCGCAGTACAGGCGCTCAACTCGAGCTTCGGAATCGTGGGCTGGAGAATCGTCGAAATTCCGCCGTCTGACCAACGAACGCGAGTGCTCACCGAGACCCTGCGCACGAGCGAACTGGCAGTCACCGGGTTGATCTACCGCTGTTGGCTCACCTAGGCTTGTCGGATTGATCCGGCCGATCTTGGCCGGTTTCCTTTTTTCCACCGAGTTGCGCAATTCCGGGAGGGCATGTGACGACCGACAGCAATGTCACCTGGCTGACGGAGGAAGCCTTCGACCGTCGCACCGCAGAACTTGAGCAGCTCTCTGGCGAGGGCCGAACCGAGATCGCGAAGAAAATCGAGGCTGCGCGCGAAGAGGGTGACCTCAAAGAGAACGGTGGGTACCACGCCGCCAAGGAAGAGCAGGGCAAGATCGAGGCGCGCATTCGCGTGCTCACCGCACTGTTGCGCCACGCCGTCGTTGGCGAGGCACCGACCTCGACCGGAGTGGTCGAGCCGGGCACCGTCATCACAGCAACGATCCTGGGGGATGAAGCGACATTCTTGATTGGAAGCCGCGAGATCGTCGGCGACAGTGCTTTGGATGTCTACAGCGAGAAGAGCCCGCTCGGCACGGCGATTATCGGCCTCAAGGTCGGCGATTCGACGAGCTACACGGCTCCGAGCGGCAAAGCCATCGAGGTCAAGATCCTGAAGGTCGAGGCGTACGTCTCCTAACGGCGCGGCGCCCAGAAGGGCGCTGGGCGAGAAGTGCGTTGGACTAAAAGTCAATCCGCGGTTCGTAGCCTTCGTCGCGGAGCCGCTCGAGCACGAGTTCTGCGTGCTCCGGTCCGCGCGTCTCGATGTGCAGTTCAAGTTCAACTTGGCTGATCTGCATGCCGCTGCCGTGACGCGTGTGCAGCACTTCCACAACATTTGCGCTCGCTTCGGCAATGATCGCAGCAGTGCGAGCGAGCTGGCCTGGCCGGTCTGGAAGTGGGATGCGCAGCTTCAGGTAGCGCTCTGACGCAGCCAATCCGTGGCTGATGACGCGCTCCATCATCATTGGGTCAATGTTGCCGCCGCTCAGAATCACGACAGTCGGCCCGGTCGCCGTGATCTGCCCTGACAGTATCGCTGCGACCCCGACGGCACCGGCTGGCTCGACGACAAGTTTCGCGCGTTCAAGGAGGGTCAGGAGCGCCTGAGCGGTGTCGCCGTCGGTGACATTGACGACCTCATCGACGAACTCGCGGACGATCTCGAAGTTGAGGAGACCCGGCTTGCTCACCGCAATACCGTCGGAGATCGTCGGCATCATCGTGATCTCAGTCGCGACGCCGGCGGCGAGGGAAACGGAGTATGCCGCCGCGTTGACTGCCTGCACACCGATGACACGAATCGTTCGACCTTCGAGGGCTGCGCGCTGCTTGATCGCGCTCGCGACGCCCGAGATGAGTCCGCCGCCACCAATCGGAACGATCACCGTCTCTACATCTGGCACTTGGTCAAAGATCTCGAGACCAACCGTGCCCTGCCCGGCGACAACATCCTCATGGTCGAATGGCGGAATCAGGACCGCGCCGGTGCTCTTGGCGAACTCGGCAGCAGCTCGAAGCGGTTCCTCGACGGTGTGGCCGCGAAGTACAACATCGGCGCCGTAGTCTTTCGTGGCCTGCAGCTTCGGCAAGGCAACCCCGACCGGCATAAAGATCGTCGCCTTGATGCCCAGTTCGCGAGCCGCGAAGGCCACTCCCTGCGCGTGATTCCCGGCCGAGGCGGCAACGACCCCGCGGGCCTTCTCTTCGTCTGACAGGCGCGAGATGCGATTGTACGCCCCGCGAATCTTGTATGAACCGGTGCGCTGAAGGTTCTCACACTTGAGATAGACCGGGACGCCGAGCAGGTCAGCGAGGTAGCGGGACGTCTCAACTGGAGTCAGCTCGGCAACGCCTGAGACCCGGCGCCGTGCATCCTCAAAGTCCGTCAGGCTCGGCCCGACCACAATGGTCTTAGGCACGCGAGCTATCGGCGTTGTTGAGTGAGACGTTTGCCACCTCAATAGTCTAGATTGCGCGAGACAGGGATCGCGCAAGCGGTGTCCGCGCTACTCGCTATGGTCGAGGGGTGCCAGGCTCACTCTCCCCCGCGCTCGCGCGTCGGGTCGCGCTTGCGGCGCAAGGCTTCGGTCGAGCGCCGCGACCCGGCTCGGTCACACCACCGGTTGGCGCCCGTCAGCTGAACGCGTTGATCGAGCGGCTGGGACTACTGCAACTGGACTCGGTGAACGTGTTCGAGCGCAGCCACTACCTCCCGGCGTTCGCTCGACTCGGGAGCTACGACAAGGCAATTCTCGACCGATTGACGTTCGCTTCCCGCAGCGCATACACCGAGTATTGGGCCCACGAGGCGGCGATCATCCCGCTCGAACACTGGCCGTTGTGGCGGTGGAAGATGGCGGCCATGCGCGACCGCGACCTCGAACGACAAGCGTGGCCGCGCGAGAACCAAGCGATGCTCGACTGGCTGCGGGGTGAGCTGGCCGCGCGCGGCCCGACCACCGCGAGCGGCATCGAGCACGATGCGAACAAGCGCCGAGGACCCTGGTGGGGCTGGTCAGATGTCAAAGAAGGTCTGGAGTACTTGTTTGGGTGGGGTGAGGTCGTCACGGCCGGTCGCACGCGGTTCGAGCGCACATACGCGCTGCCGGAGCAGGTACTGCCGCCGCGCATCCTCGACGTTGAAGTATCGCGCGCCGATGCCCATCGAGCCCTCGTTGAGCGCGCTGCCCGCTCGCTCGGGATCGGCACCGCAGCCGACCTCGCAGATTACTACCGCCTCAAGGCAGCAGAAGTAATGCCAGCGATTCGCGAGCTTGAGGACGACGGCAGGCTCGTCGCCGTGACCGTAGCGGGCTGGAAATCGCCAGCCTGGCTCCATCGAGACGCACGGATGCCGCGCCGTATCAGTCACGTCGCCCTCCTTTCGCCGTTCGACCCGGTCGTCTGGCACCGGGCTCGGGCGGAACGCGTGTTCGGCTTTCACTACCGGATCGAGATCTACACCCCGGCGCCGAAACGCCAGTTCGGCTACTACACGCTGCCGCTGCTCATCGACGACGCCATCGTTGGCCGCATCGACCTGAAGAGCGATCGACAGGCGGGCGTGCTGCGGGTGCAATCCGCGTGGCGGGAGGCCGAGGCATCCATCGACCTTGACCGGGTGGCCGCGCTGCTTCGCGAGGCGGCAGCGTGGCAAGGACTCGAGCGCATTGAGGTCGTCAGGCGCGGAGATCTTGCCGATAGCCTTGCAGCCAGTTTGGGAATGGTGTCAACCTGAACGCCGCTGAGAACAGTCGAGAGAGCATGACTATGACCGTGAAGATCAACCGCTCCGCCGCGAGCCTCCTGCTTGCCGCCGCCATCGCCGCGGCCCTCGTCGCCTGTGCGCCGTCAGCTCCGGCGCCCTCTACAAGTCCTGCGCCGGCAGCAAGTCCTGCGGCGACACCAACAGCCAGCGCGAGCGCAGCGGCGGCACTCAGCCCGCAACCGATCATTGACCTCACTTGCGCTGAACTTCTTGCAGACTCGACGGTTGCTGCGCAGTTCGCGGTGCCGGTCATGCCCGCCGACGCCGCGATCTCGATGATGACGGCGTCATTCTTCTCGCTTGCAGATGCCTTTGTCGTCCGGTCGCTCGGCGGTCTCGCGTGCGAGTGGAACAACGGCGAGTCGTACAGCAGTTCGCGCGGCTACAACGGTGCGTACGTGGGTTACCGAGTAGTCGTGCTCCCGGATGCCACCAGCCAGTGGGCGAAGTACATCGCCTACTACGGGCCAGAAGGCGAAGGGCAGTATTGCAACAGCATTTCCACCGGCGTGCTCAGTTGCTCGAGCAATGACCCCGTCGGCGACTTGTGGGTCGAGATCGAAACATTCGGCGTGACTTCAGAGGCGGCGGCAACAGCGTTGCGCGACAGCGTCATCGATACAGTTTCGGCTGCGGCACCCGTCGCTCAAGTCTGGGTACCACCGGCAGGGACTCTGCCGTTACCGACAGACTGCGCCAGCTTGGTGCCATACAGTACCGTCACTTCGGCGCTCGGCTCCAGCGCGCCGCTCAAGGGGTTCAAGGGCGGCGGCGGCGGTTGGAGCTTGGTGGCCGGAGCTGACGTGAACGCCGGAGTCGGCGGGTGCGGATGGTTCTACCCCGACACGGATTACAGTTTTGGAAACATCAGCACCCTTGCTGGTGGTGCGTGGGCCTGGGATCAAGCGCGGCCCGCTTTGACGGCCCCAGCAGTTCCAGAACCACTCGTGATCGCAGGCTTAACCGCCGCGGACCAGGCCTGGATTCGTTGCGCGCCCGCAAACGCCGAGTGCGTCGTCGACCTCGTGATCGGCGGTAACTGGATCGAGTTCTACTTGTGGCCAGACGAGGGCCTCGGTTTCGTGACTGCCGATCGACGCGCTGCTGCGACGGCGATCGCGGAAGGCGTGGTCGCCACACTCAGGCCCTAGCAATCTGGCAGGCGCACCCCGGCGTCGCTTCGCTAAAAGCTTCTGCCGATCTCGCCGAGACGCTGCACGCGCTCGGCGAGCGGGGGGTGGGTTGAGAACAGGCGATCCATAAAGCCCGGCTTGGTCGGGTCGGAGATCCACATGTGCGCCATCGTGGAGTTCTGGCGCCGCATCGGCCTGCCGTATTGCTCAAGCTTGGTGAGCGCGCTGGCAAGAGCTTCCGGGTGGCGCGTTGTGAGTGCGCCGGTGGCATCCGCCAGATATTCGCGCTGGCGCGAGACCGCGGACTGAACCACTGCTGCAACGATGGGCGCAATGATGAAGGCAGCAAGCCCGAGCACGAGCACGGCCGGGTTGTTGTTGTTACCCCGCCCACCGAAGAACGACATTCGCAACAGCATGTCTGCGATGAAGCCGACCGCCACCACGAGCCCGAACACGATCATCGATACCCGGATGTCGTAATTCTGCACGTGACCGATCTCGTGGGCCATAACGCCTTCAAGTTCGGAGTCGTCAAGCAGTTCGAGGAGTCCAGTGGTTGCGGCAACCGAGGCGTGCTGCGGGTCCCGGCCGGTCGCAAAGGCATTCGGCGATGGGTCGTCGATGATGTACACCTTCGGCATTGGAGTGCCGGTCGTGATCGAGAGGTTTTCGACGATGCGGTAGAGCCGCGGGTTGTCGGACTTCTGGATCTGGTGAGCCCCGCTCATGGCGAGCGCTTGACTGCCGGCTGCGAAATACTGGATGAGCGCATACCCCGTCGCAACCACAAGGGTGATGATCACGATCGTCAGGTCGTTGTAGATCACACTCGCCAGAAAGCCGAGCCCGCCGATGATGAGCAGGAACAGCAGAATGATGAAGACGGTGTTGCGCTTGTTCTTCGCTATCGCGCGGTACATGCCGGGCGAAAACTAGAACTGCACGCGAGGCGGCTCAGCGATGGCTGCCGAATCGGCGACCTCGAAGAACTCGCGCTCGACGAAACCAAGGCCGCGAACGAAGAGCGTGTTCGGGAAGAGCTTGATCTTCGTGTTGAGCTCGCGCACACCACCGTTGTAGAACCGGCGGCTGGCCTGAATCTTGTCCTCAGTGTCGACGATCTCGCCCTGCAGCTGGAGGAAGTTCTGGCTGGCTTGGAGCTGCGGGTAGGCCTCGGCGACGGCGAAGATCGACTTGAGGGCTTGCTGCATGTGATTCTCGGCGACCGCGGCATCCGCTGGTCCTTGTGCGCCGATGGTCTCTGCACGCGCCTTCGTGACGTTCTCGAAGACCTCTTTCTCGTGCGCTGCGTAGCCCTTCACTGCTTCGATGAGATTCGGCAACAGATCGGCGCGGCGCTTGAGCTGAACGGTGATGTCGCTCCACGCTTCGTCGACGCGCACGTTGAGGGTGACGAGTGAGTTGTAGGTCGTCAGGAGGTAGACGCCAACGATGACGACCAGCAGAACAATCACGCCAAGAACAATGAGGATTTCCATAGAGCCAACTATAGCTAGGTCATAGGCTGGGCGCATGGGTTCAGTGGGCCACTATGGCCACAGCCCCGCGGTCGCGATCGCGGAGCTGAGAGTGCGACGTGGCCGTGCAGAAGTTCTGCACGGGCTCACTTTCGACGTTCCCCGGGCCAGTCTTGTGGGGCTCCTGGGGCCGAGCGGCTCGGGCAAAACGACGCTGATGCGGGCGATCGTTGGGGTGCAGCGCGTCGACGGCGGGTCAGTGACGGTGCTCGGGGAACCCGCGGGAAGCGCCATTCTGCGCGACCGCGTTGGGTACGTGACCCAGTCAGCGAGCGTGTACGACGACCTCACGGTTCGTCAGAACTTGCGGTACTTTCGCGCGATACTCGGAGCAGCGGCATCCGATGTCGACAGGGTGATCGAGCAGACGGGGCTGGGAGGCGAAGCCGGCCGGCTAGTGGGCTCGCTGTCGGGAGGGCAGCGGGGAAGGGCATCCCTGGCTGCCGCCCTCCTTGGCAGCCCGCAGCTGCTCGTTCTCGACGAGCCAACGGTGGGGCTTGACCCGGTGCTCCGCGCCGACCTGTGGGGGTTGTTCCGCGCTCTTGCGGAGGATGGCACGACCCTCATCGTGTCGAGCCATGTCATGGACGAGGCAAATCGCTGCGACCGGCTGCTCTTGCTGCGGGAAGGTTCGCTGCTCGCCGACCTCACCCCCCAGGCGTTGCTGACCGAGACTGGCGAAAGCGATGCGGATGCCGCGTTCCTCACGCTCATCCGCCGCGAGCCGGGGCGCGCATCGTGACCCCATCGCGCACCCTCGCAACGACAGGGCGGGTGTTGTCCCAGCTTCTTCACGACCCCCGCACGATCGCGCTCATGCTCGTCGTGCCGAGCCTGCTTATCGGGCTCATGGCGTGGATATTCTCGGACACTCCCGTGTTCGATCAAGTCGGGCCGGCGATGCTCGCGCTCTTTCCGTTCATCATCATGTTTCTCGTGACGAGCATTGCCACGCTTCGGGAGCGACGGTCGGGCACGCTCGAACGGTTGCTCACGCTGCCGATCGGCAAGCTCGATTTCATCCTCGGGTATGCGCTCGCCTTTGCGCTGCTTGCGATCGTGCAGGCCGCCATCGCGGTGGCCTTCGCCGTGTGGGTATGCGGGCTGACGATTTCGGGTTCGTTGTGGCTGCTGCTCGCCGTGGCGCTCGTCGACGCCGTGCTCGGCTCGACCCTCGGCCTGCTGGCGAGTGCGTTCGCGCGCACCGAGTTTCAGGTGGTGCAGTTCATGCCGCTGATCGTGTTCCCGCAGGTGCTGCTGGGTGGCATCATACTCCCCCGTGAGCAGCTCCCGGATGCCCTGCACGCGATCTCGGACTGGCTGCCGCTCTCGCACGCGATCGATGCCCTCAATGCCGTTGCCCGGGACAGTGAGGATGCAGGATACGTGGGCGGCAAGCTTCTCATCCTCGCCGCTTTCGCGGTGGGCGCAGTCGCGCTCGGTGCGATCAGTCTGCGGCGCACAAGCCCCTAGCGTCGCGAACGGATGAGTTGCTGGAGCCAGCGGTATGACCGCTTCGGCGTGCGTTCGAGCGTGTCGAAGTCGACCCGAATCAGGCCGAATCGTTGACGGAACCCGGTCGCCCATTCCCAGTTGTCCATCAACGTCCAGACGTAGTAGCCCTGAACATCGAGCCCCTCGACACCATCGAAGGCGACTGCGAGATGCTCGGCCAGATAGCGGATCCGACCCGTGTCATCCACTGAGCCGTCGGCTGCCACTGCATCGTCGAAGCTCGCCCCGCCTTCGGTGATGTACAGCGGTGGCAACGCAGCACCGTAGCGCGCGGCGTAATCCCGCAAGCTATCGCCGAGAAAGTCTGGTGCAATCGGCCAACCGAAGCCGGTCTTCGGATACTCGGGAAACTCAGCCAAATGGAACGGCAGCCCGCCGAGCCCGGGTGCCGACGTGCCGTCTGGGCTGCGATCGTGGGGCGGGGCCCCGGCCGCGATGCGAGTCGGCGCGTAGTAGTTGAGACCGTAGAAGTCCAGCGGCTGGTGGATGGTCGTCAGGTCGTGCTCGTCGATCTCGATGAGTGGCTTGAAGAGTTTGCGAGCCAGAAATGGAAACTTCGGGTAGTGCCCGAGCAGCACCGGGTCGGCAAACACGCGATTGAACACCAAGTCAAAGACCTCGGCGAAGCCTCGAGTGGTGAAGTTGTCTTTTGCCGGGATCACCGGCGAGTGAATGTTCGAAATGCCGATACCGCCGGTGACCGACTCTGAGCGAAGAGCCTGCACAGCGAGGCCGTGCCCGAGCAGTTGGTGATGGACAGACGGAAGAGCATCGAACAGCAGGGTCGCGCCTGGCGCATGCACCCCGAGGGCGTAACCGTTCAGGGTCACACTCGTCGGCTCGTTGAGCGTGACCCACTTGTCGACGCGGTCGCCGAAGGCTTGCGCTGCGATGAGCGCGAAGTCGGCGAAGCGGGATGCTGTGTCCCGCGTCATCCAGCCGCCTTGGTGTTGTAAAGGTTCCGGCATGTCCCAATGAAAGAGTGTGGCCATCGGACTGATCCCGGCAGCAAGCAACTCGTCGAGCAGACGGTCGTAAAACGCGATACCCGCCTTATTGGGCCCGCCAACGCCGCCAGGCTGGATGCGCGGCCAGGACAGCGAGAACCGATAGGAGTCAACACCGAGCTCCTTCATGAGGGCCACGTCTTCTGGGTACCGGTGGTAGTGGTCGGTCGTCATCGAGGCGTCGGAACCGTCGGCGATGCGTCCGGGTTGAGCCATGAAGGTGTCCCACGTCGATGGACCGCGACCGTCTTCTCGCACGGCACCTTCGATCTGGAACGCCGCCGTTGCGACGCCCATCGTGAAGTTGGGTGGCATTCTGGCGGCGAAGCCAACCGGGTCGTGCAGCCAGTCGTGGCTTGGAGTGGTTTTCGACGTGATCCGAGACGGGGTGCGCGAAGTATTGGGCTCGCTACTCACGAGCCGAGCACGGTCGTGAGGTAGTCGTTTGCAAAGACGCGATCGGGATCGAGCTGGTTGCGAACCGCAACGAAGTCATCGAACCGCGGGTAGCTCGGTCGCAGATCGTCAGCTGTGCGGCTGTGCATTTTGCCCCAGTGGGGGCGGCCGTCATGAGCACGCATAATCGCCTCGACCTCGCGAAAGTACTCCGTCGGGTCTTCGCGGTAGTACCGGTGCACCGCGACGTACCCGGTTGCTCGACCGGACGCCGTGGACAGACAGAGCTCGTCCGCGGCGCTCGATCGCACCTCGATCGGGAACGAGATACGCCAGCCCTTGGCATCGATGAGCCGGCGAACGGCGCGCACGGCGTCGGGCACCGCGGCAACGGGCAGGGCGTACTCCATCTCGCGGAAGCGCACGGTGCGATCGCTAGCAAAGACGCTCGCTGAGGCATCCGTGTATTCTCGATCGCCGGTGAGCTTGACGGCCAGTCGATTGATCGCCGGGATGAGCGGTGGCACCGCGCGGCCGAGGTTCACGATGCCGCGAAAGACGGTGTTGCTCATGAAGCTGTCGTCGAGCCAAGCCGAGAACGAACTCAGCGGATGCCGCGGCTCATCGGAGGCGAGGCGCGTGTTGCTCTTGCTGAGCACTGTCTCGGTGTGCGGCCAGACGTAGAACTCGAAGTGGTCGACGCCGGCAATACGCTCGTGCCACTCGTTGAGCACGATGTCGACGTTCTCGGGTCGTTCCACGGCGTGCAGCAAAAAGGCGGGGACGCATTCGATCGTGATGTCGACCACGACGCCGAGGGCTCCGAGCCCGAGTGCGGCAGCCGGGAGCAGTTCGGGGTTCTCGGTTTGGCTGATGCGAAGCAGCTCACCGGCAGCGGTCACGAGGGTGAGCGCGCGAATCTGCGTGGCGAGGCCCCCGAACGCCGAGCCGGTGCCGTGGGTTCCGGTCGAAACTGCGCCGGAAATCGTCTGCCGGTCGATATCGCCCATATTGGCGAGCGCCAGGTTGTATGGCGCGAGGAGCGCTGCGACTTGGTACAGGTGGGTGCCTGCCGCGAAGGTCGCGAGGGTGCCGTCAACCGCAAGCAGTCCGTCAAGGCCGCCGAGCTCGAGTTGGACCCCGGCCGTCGCGCCGATCGCAGTGAACGAGTGGCCGGCACCGATCGGCTTCACGGTGAGTCCACGATCCCGCGCGAACTTCACGGCAGCGACAACTTCTTCAACGCTGGTCGGCCGCGCGAGGAACTGCGGGTTGACCGTCACGGAGCGGCCCCAGTTGCGCCACTCCGAGCCGCGCTCGATTGCGCCGATCGAAATCACTGTGGTCACAGGAACGCCTTTCCCTCGCCGCGATATGTGGGCACGGTGTCAATTATCGACCCTTGCTCGACGATCGCGAACGCGTTGAGGTGCTCGCTGAGCTCACCAGCCTTGGTGTGCCGTAGCCAGACCCGGTCCCCGACGTTCAGACCTGCCGCGGCTGCTCCCGTGACAGGCGACTGCACCTCGCCCGCCATCTCACGCGCTACGAACTCGAGTGCCTCGGGCCAGGCGAGTTGTGGCATCCGGTCGATGCCGGGTGGGCCGGATGCGATCCAGCCGCCACCAAGGATGGTCGCGATCTGCGGAGTCGGCTTGCGCACCACGGAGAGCACGAAGGCGGCGGCGGGGGCCGGGCTGAAGTGCGAGTACGTGTCGAAGAGGTGCGGGCCGAACAGGCCGCTGCCTGCCGCGATCTCGGTGACCGAATCGTCGGAAGCCGTGCGCTCAATCGAGCCGGTGCCACCGCCGTTCACGAACTCGAGCTCGGCAAGGTCGCGGACCGCAGCGACAACTGCGGCGCGCCTCTCGAGTAGCTCGGCGAACGAACGCGTCTGCATCCCGTCGATGACGCGCGCGAGCATCGGCTTTCCCGGCGGTCGGTTGCCGAGGCCAGCGATCTGTGCCTCGTACGACATGACGCCGACCAGGGTGAACCCTGGCCGATCGATGACGGCTCCGGCAAGCGAGACGGCATCTTCGACCGTTCGCATTGGCGAGCGATACACCCCGAGTCGACCGAGCAACGGCGAGAGGTATGAGGCGTCGAGTTCGATACAGACGCGCACGGCTTCGCGGTGGCCGGGGTCGACCGCCGCATCCACCGCATCGAGTTGATCGAGCGAGTCGATCATGATCGTCACGCGGGCGGCGTTGCGTTCGTTGGTCGCAAGCGCCCTTATCGCCTCGCGATCTACGCTCGGGTAGCCGACCACGACATCGTCGATCGTCTCGGCGAGCCAGTTGGCCTCTGGCACGGTGTAGGCGAGCACTCCCGAGAACCCGGGCAATTCGAGCACGGACTCGATAATTGAGCGAACGCGCACCGATTTGGATGCCACCCTGATCGGCTTCCCGCCTGCGCGCCGGAGCAAGTCGTGCGCGTTGTGCGCGAGCGCCGGCAGGGAGATCACGCCGAATGGCGGATCGAGCTCGGTGGTCGCGGCATCCAGTTCGGCCCAGTATCTCGCCGGCTCGCGCCACGGACTCGAGTCTGGCGGGGACAGTCGCATAGTTGATGCTATTCGCTGAGGCTCAAGCACGGTCGGGCAACGTCTGTGTCGCCGGGCAAGCGTTACGCACCCTGCTTGATCTCAATGAAAGATCGTGGCTGGACCCGGCCTAGGCTCCGGACCCGGCCCAGACCCCGGATCCGGTCTCGGCCCAGACCCCGGATCCGGTAGCCGGTCTTTCAGAAGCACCCCGACGATACCCGACACCAGCAAGGCCACCGAAACTCCCAGCACCGCGCCCGCAATCACGTCAGACAACCAGTGCACCAGGAGGTAGTTGCGACTGAGCGCCATTAGCGGGATCCAAGTGCACGCCAGCACCCACGACCATACCCTCGGGTACGCAATCAGCACAGCGACCGTGATCGCAGCCGCAGTCGTCACGTGCCCGGATGGGAATGACTGGGAGGTGACGTCAACGAGACCGTCAACCGGCCGAGGCCGAGACACCACAGCCTTGATAAGCGAGGAGAGTGCCGACGAGAGCACCACACTGAGACCGATGATCAGCGCCGCCCGCAACTCGCGCAAGGACAGCAGCACGACGACAACGACAACGGTCGCAATCGTCATCACAACGGTGCCCCCTGCGACATTGAGAAAGCCCGCGATCGCGTCCGCCACCGGATGACGATGGGCGGCGACCATGTCGAGCCAGCCTTGATCCGGCCCGACTGGCAAGTTGCCTGCCGCCGTGGCGATACCGAATCCGGTAATTAAGACGGATGCTATCCCGATTGCGCCGAGGAACACCGCCGACGGGAGCCTGCCGATCATTCGTCGCGCACCTTCCCTCGGTCGTGCCTCGGTCGTGCCCTCGGACGTGCCCCGGCAGGGACTCGAACCCTGACTGGGACGATTTTAAGTCGTCTGCCTCTGCCGATTGGGCTACCGGGGCGTTGAGCTAGTTTTGGGCTGGGGCGCCGACCGGCACCGGTACCGTCACCGGCACTGGTACTGCTACGGCGGCGTGTGACTCCTCGCCGACAGCCGGCTTCGGGCGGGAGGCGAACTCTTCGAACGCCGCTCGCGAGTCGCTGCGAGCCTCCAGCGAGACGATGTCGCGACCGAGCCAGAAGTTGTTCCACCAGCCAGAGAATACGCGCAGTTTGCGCTCCCACGTGGGGATCGCCAGACCGTGGTACCCGCGGTGCATGAACCAAGCTGGCAAGCCTTTGACGGCGATATTGCCGGACTGGAACACCCCGTTATAGAGACCGAGACCGGCTACCGCGCCGAGGTTGTCGTGGCGGTATTCGCGGGTGGTCTCCCCGCGCAAGCTTGCAACCAGATTCTTGGCCATGAGCTTGCCCTGCCGCACAGCGTGCTGGGCGTTCGGCACGCAGTAGCCGCCGATTCCCTTGCCGGTGAGATCCGGAACCGCGCTGACGTCTCCTGCTCCCCACGCGTCCTCAACGACGCCGTCATCGTTGACAACACGCAGATCGGCCTGCACACGAAGTCGACCGCGCTCCTCGAGCGGCAGATCGGTGCTGCGCAGCATCGGATTTGCCATGACGCCAGCGGTCCACACGACCGTGGCCGACTCGAAACTCTCACCCGTTGACAGTTCGACCAAGCCACCGACGACCGAGGTGAGCTGGGTCTCGAGGTGCACTTGTGCGCCACGGCTTTCGAGATCCTTGATGACCCACAGGCTCGTCTTGAGCGAGACCTCAGGCATGATGCGCCCCAACGCTTCGATGATGTGAAAATGAGTGTCATCAAACTTGATCGAGGGGTACAGCCGCACGAGCGACGAGGCCAGGCTCCGCATTTCGGCATAGACCTCGATGCCGGCGTAGCCGCCCCCGATGACCACGAAGGTCAGCAGGCGGTCGCGCTCCTTGCCCGGCGGGAGCGAAGCGGCTTTGTTGAAGTTTGTGAGGATGCGATCGCGAATCGCCATCGCCTCTTCGATCGTCTTCAGACCAATCGCCTCGTCAGCGACTCCCGGAATTGGAAACGTACGCGAGACCGCGCCGGCCGTCACCACAATAACGTCGTATGACTGCTGCCACGAGTGGCCGGACTCGGCCGTGACGGTGACGGTCTTCGCGGCGTGGTCGATATCAGTGACCTTCGCGGTGACGACATGCGTTTTCTTCAAGTGACGCAAGTGCGCTACCACGGCATGACGTGGCTCGATAGAACCGGCTGCGACCTCCGGCAAGAACGGCTGGTACGTCATGTACGGCAACGGGTCAACCAGGGTGACCTCCGCTTCGCCCCGCCGGAGCAGCTTTTCGAGCTTCAAAGCGGTGTAGAGGCCGGCGTATCCTCCGCCGACGATCAGAATCTTGGTCACGAGTAGTGGGCTCCTTGGATTAAAGTTCGCCCCCAATCTACTCGGAGTTGCGCGCCGCTGTCGGGTTGCGCGCCGCTGTCGGGCGCGCAGCCCGCATCCGACCGAAGCCACGCACACCGAGCCAGACGATAGCGCCGGCAAAGAGAGCAACAACCCCGAGCGGCAGTCCGACGTTGCGCAACATATTAACGGTCGGCAGGATCGCGCCGAGCGGGTTCTGCGGTTGCGTGGCGATCGGAGCCGGGGAGGGCCGCGGGATCGTGGCAGCGGGTGGGCTCGAAATTGGCTCTGGCGCGGCATCCGCTCGCCGGTAGAGCGTGATCCACTCGCTCAATTCGCCCATTGGATTTGCTGTCACGGGGCTCACCGTCGCGGTGACGGCAGCGTATGCGTCGATGAGGCCGAAGCCGTAGATCGGGTCTGGCCCCGGCGTTCCCGCATCGCGTGCGGTCGAGACGATGCGGTTGATGACGTTTGCCGCATCGAGTTCTGGATGCGCCGCCATGACCAGTGCCGCCACCCCGGCAACGATCGGGGTCGCGCCGCTCGTGCCGTTCCACCGCACGTAGCCACCGCCGGGAACCACCCCGACGAGGCCTTCGCTCGGTGCCGAAACTGCAATGGTGATTCCCTGCGATGAAGCGTCGAAACTCGCTTCGCCGGTGGCATCCACCCCGGCAACGGTGAGCACGCCAGGCATCGTCGCGGGTGCGCCGACGACCGTCGTACCGCTGCCCCGGTTGCCGGCCGCGGCGACGACGACGACGTCGTTCTGCATGGCGTAGAGGAAGGCGTCGTCCCAGCTCTCTGGCCATTCGAGAGTGTTTCTGGTGAGCGACATGTTGATGATGTCGGCCCCGTTGTCTACCGCGAACCGCACCGCTTGCGCGATCTGATCGTCAGAGGAGACCTCACCCTCGCCGAAACTGACAGAGATCGCAAGAACCGAAGACGCCGGCGCTGAGCCGATCACACCAGCGCCCTGGCCCGTGCCACGGCCAGCGGCGAGCGAGGCAACCATGGTGCCGTGCTCGCTCCCCTCGGAGCCGACCGGGCTTTGGCCGTCTGGAGTGCCGAGGCCGGAGAAGTCGGCGCCACCGACGACCGCACCTGCGAGGTCGCGGACGCTGCCGTCAACGCCCGTGTCAATGATCGCGATCGTGACGCCGGAGCCTTCCGTCACCGTCCAGGCCGCACGGATTCCGTACGCGTCGAGCCAATACTGCTGGTCGCGCACGGCATCAGCGGATGCCGCGGTCGGCGCAAGGGCGATGGCTGCGGCGAGCGCCATGCAGGCCCCGAGACGGAATGCGCGAAGACCTCGTGCACCGGACCGCTTCGCGTCGAGACCCCGCATGCTGGCGCTCACGACGGCACCTGCTCGCACTCGCACACGCTCGGATCCCACGAGCTGCGCTCCAGCGCCAGATCGCCGATTGGGTTGACGCCCGCCCCAGCCGCCAAAGCATGGCCGACGAGAGCGTGCAGGCACTTGACCCGATCGGGCATGCCGCCAGCCGAGATGCCGGTGATCTCAGGCACGCGGCCAAACGATTCACGATCGGCAATGTACGACTCGTGCGCGGCGCGGTATTGCGCTGAAATTGTGAGCGCGGCGGTTGCCGTGGGCTGTGCGGTTGCCGTGGGCTGTGCAGGTGCCGTGGGCTGTGCAGGTGCCGTGGGTACTGCGCGTTCCACGAGCTGGGAGGGTTCGCCCTCCACCGCACCACGCTCGACTAGCACGCCGAGCAGCGCGGCGAGCTTCGGCATCTCCCCCTCAGCTTCGAGCGTCGAGACCGCCGCCGTCGCTGCCGGGTGCGTGAGGTAGTAGAAGGTCGGGAACGGTGTGCCGTCGGAGAGCCGCGGACGGGTTGAGACGACGGTTGGCGCACCGCACACGCATCGTGCGGCGATACCAACGACGTCGCGTGCTGGGCGACCGAGCTGCTCCGAAACTGCCGCGATGTCCGCCTCGGTTGGGGGCGCGAACGGCGGCCGCGTCACGAGCTGGCTCCGGTCACGGTGTGCCGCATCACGAGCTGGCTCCGGTCACGGTGCGCCGCCGCTCGCAGGCGCGACGAGTTCGCTCGGTGCGGCATCCGTCAACCCGGCGGTAAAGATTGACCGCAGCAGCGACTTGACCCAGTCGATCTGCGTGGTGTGGATCTGATCGCTGATCGGAGCGCCGTCGCTCGTTCGTGCCACCTCGGTGTCACCGATGACGAGGTAGCTATACTCGCCGGGGTAAACGAAGAGCAGGCGTTCGCGAGCCTGTGATTCGATGTATGCAGGATCATCCCAACGGGCGAGCTCGCCTTCGAGGCTGATCACAGAGTCCTGCTTCTCGGCGACTTGTTGTTCGAGCGACGCGATCTGCTGCCGCTGCTCGAAGAAAATGCGCAAGTTGGGGGCGAGCACAATCACGGCGAGCACGACGATGCCGAGCATGAGAACTGTGAAACCCGAGAGTCGCAGGTTGCGCAGCCAGTGCTCAGGCGCAGTCTCCTCGGGCAGGGCGACAGGCACACGCTGGGTCGTGGGTCGCGTCGCCATGTAGTCGATGCTAAGCGACGGGGCTGCTGCACCCCTTCAAGACAACCGCACGCCACCGCCGCTGCACCCCAGTGACGGATGCCGCGGCGGGCGCGGACCGCAACGCCGCGGCTATTTCGCCAACCGAGGGAACGTGGAGCGCCCGGCGTAGAACGCCGCGTCCCCCAGCTCCTCCTCGATACGCATCAACTGGTTGTACTTCGCGACCCGGTCGGATCTCGCCGGTGCACCGGTCTTGATCTGACCGGCATCCGTTGCGACCGCAAGGTCCGCGATCGTGGTGTCCTCGGTCTCACCCGAACGGTGCGAGATGATCGCGGTGTACCCGGCGCGCTGGGCCATGGCGACGGCATCCAGGGTTTCGGTCAGGGTGCCGATCTGGTTCACCTTGACGAGAATCGAGTTGGCAATCTTCTCTTCGATGCCCCGCTTGAGGCGGATCGGGTTGGTCACGAACAGGTCGTCGCCGACGATCTGTACACGGTCGCCGAGCTCGGCGGTGAGGTGCGCGTAGCCCTCCCAATCGTCTTCCGCGAGCGGGTCTTCGATCGTCGCGAGCGGGTAGTCAGCCACGAGTCCGACGAAGAACTCGGTGAGCTGCGCTGGGCTCAGCGACTGCTTCTCGAAGGCGTACGTGCCGTCGCTGAAGAACTCGGTTGCTGCGACATCCAGACCGAGGGCGATATCGGTGCCGGGGGTGAATCCCGCCGACGAAATGGCCTCAACGATGAAATCGAGTGCGGCGCGAGCGCCCGGCAGATCGGGGGCAAATCCGCCCTCGTCACCGAGCCCGGTTGACTGGCCGCTCTTCTTGAGGAGGGACTTGAGAGCGTGATACACCTCGGTGCCCCAGCGCAGCCCCTCCGAAAAGCTGTCAGCGCCGAGCGGCACAACCATAAACTCTTGGATATCCAGCGCAGTATCGGCGTGCGCTCCACCATTGATGATGTTCATCAGTGGTACCGGCAGCGTGTGCGCGTTCGGTCCGCCCAAGTAGCGGAAGAGTGGGAGATCTGCCGAGTCAGCCGCCGCCTTCGCGACAGCAAGCGAAACTCCGAGGATGGCATTCGCGCCGAGGCGCTTCTTGTTGTCGGTGCCGTCGAGCTCGATGAGCTCGCGATCGATGAGGCGCTGGTCAGCGGCGTCAAAGCCCTCGATGGCCGGGCCCAGTTCGTTCAGCACGGCCTCGACGGCCTTCAGCACACCCTTGCCGCCGTAGCGCGTCTTGTCGCCGTCGCGCAGCTCGTAGGCCTCGAATGCGCCGGTCGATGCGCCGGATGGAACCGACGCCCGGGCAACGACGCCATCCTCAAGCAACACTTCGACTTCGACGGTCGGGTTACCCCGGGAGTCAAGGATTTCGCGGGCGCCGACTGCCTCGATCAAGGCCATGGGAACTCCTTTAGAGAAAAGATTGTGGTGGGATGCAGTCGATCGCTGCGCCCCTAGATACTAACGCTGAGCACTAACGCTGAGCACCGGGCCTCGGCCGGCCGGTCAAGCCACGCGCCCAGCCTCGCGCTGGTTGCGGCCAAGAATTCCGCGTGCCCGGTCGAGTTCATGGGGGGAAATCGTCAACCGATACGTCGAAACTCCAGCGAGGCGAGCGTCGCGTCTGCGGTCACGACGGCGTACTCGGCGAATCCGGATGCCGCAAGCTGAGCCAGCAGCGGTGCCATGTTGCGCGGCTTGCGCTCCAGCCGCACGCGCCGACCGCTCGCGATGAGCGCGGCCTGGAGCGCGAGCAGGGTGGCTGGTGCGACGGTGGGGTCGTGGACGAGCGCCGTCGCATCCGCCCGCTCTTCTTTAGGCAACTCGACCAAATCGACGAGGCGTTCGAAGCCGAGCGAGAACCCCGCGGCTGGCACATCGGTGCCGAGGAAGCGGCCGATCATGCCGTCGTAGCGTCCGCCGCCGCCGAGCGAGTAGCCAAGAGTTGGATGGGCGACCTCGAAGATCGGGCCGGTGTAGTAGCCCATGCCGCGCACAAGATTTGGCGAGAACACGAGTCTGGCGCGGCTGCCGACGGCCTGGCGAATGGCGAGCAGTTCGGCGTAGGCGTCGTGATCGAGCCACGCCGGTGGAGCATCGAGGAGCGCCCAGCCGTCGTGATCAAGCGTGCCGAGGGCGTCCAAGGTCAACGCGGTGCGGGCGGGGTCGCCGAGGCCGAGCTGGCCGAGCTCTGCAATGACCCCTTGTACCCCAATCTTGTCCTCTTTGTCGATCACGATGAGAGCGCGGTCGAACGACTCGGTTGGAACGTCGAGGAACGCGAGGAGCGCGTGCAGGATGCGACGATCGTTGATGCGAATCGTGGCATCCGCGATGCCTAGAGCTGCGAGTGTTGCTGCGGTGGCCGTGATCAGCTCGACCTCGGCGAGAGGGCCAGGCTCGCCGATCACGTCGATGTCGCACTGCACGAACTGCCGGTAGCGCCCCTTCTGGGGGCGCTCAGCTCGCCAGACTGGTGCGATCTGAATCGCGCGAAAGACCGTTGGCAGCTCGGCCCGGTGGCTTGCGTAGAACCGAGCGAGCGGAACCGTCAGGTCGTAGCGAAGGCCGAGGTCGGCGAGTTCAATCGGGTCGGTTGCGGCGCGCAGGTCGTCGGCGGTCAGACCCCGCTTGAGCACCGCGTACGCAAGCTTTTCGTTGTCACCGCCGAGCCCGGCGTGGAGGCGATCGCTGTCTTCGACTACCGGCGTTTCGATCTCGTCGAACCCGTGCGCTCGATAGGTTTCCGTGATGATGCCGAGGATGCGCTCACGGTGGGCCTTCTCGGCCGGCAGGAAGTCCCGCATCCCACGAGGAGGGTTGACCGATGACGCCATGCGTCGATTGTTGCAGGTCAGGGGAGCCTGGTCAGCACGGTATGTCAGCACGGTATGTCAGCGCGGCGGGGCAAACGTTGCAGGGCAGGTCGGCAAGTAGGCGCCACCGGTCAGCGCCACCGGTCAGCGCCACCGGTCAGCGCCACCGGTCAGCGCCACCGGTCAGCGCCACCGGTCAGCGCCACCGGTCAGCGCCACCGGTCAGC
>Ga0163144_10006814_pt1 | contig 25135 bp, 24 predicted proteins | sample OliLak19BULKMAT1_FD_123175 | JGI IMG/M metagenome (GOLD analysis project Ga0163144, IMG submission 123175) | Freshwater microbial mat bacterial communities from Lake Vanda, McMurdo Dry Valleys, Antarctica - Oligotrophic Lake LV.19.BULKMAT1 | ecosystem: Environmental > Aquatic > Freshwater >... | reverse complement strand
GGAGAACGCGGCGCTGGCCACAATGTTGGCCTGCCCCGGGTCCGCGGGCTGCGTCACCTGCGTCACCGTCAGCGTGGCGTCAGCGGAGAGCGCGTTGGCGGCAATGTCCACTTCAATGAGGCTGCTGTTGTTGCCGCTGTGGTACCCGGATGCGGTCTCCACCATGGCCGGACCCAGCAACGTGTCAAAACACGCAGCCGAATTCACCGCTGCATGCGGGCAGTGCACCGTCAGGTCATTGAACGCCACACCCGCGGCCGCGTGGTACGCGCGGCACTGCACGGAATCACCCATGGTATCTGCCGGATCCCCGGTGGCATCCAGGCTGTTGCACGCCGTGGTGCACGCTGCACGGTCCGCATACACTTGATTGGCGCCAGTGCACGCACCCATGACCACGTCACAGAAATGGTCACACACGGTGCCGCAGGTGTTGTCTCCATCCGGTCCTCCGTGCGGGCAGTGCATGCCTGGAGAGCTGGCATCTCCGTTGCCGGCCACCCCCACGTGGTACGCGCGGCAGCTCAGCGAATTGCCCGCCGTGGCGCCGGCCACGCCCGCTGGGAAGAAGCTGCACGCCGCCAGACACACTTCCTCACTGGGGTATTGCAGGTTGGCGCCCGTGCACGTTGTCTGCACCGCGGTGCAGTATGCCGCGCACGTTGCCGCCACGCCGCCTGATGAAGATGACCCACCGGCGCTGCCACTGACGCCACTGGACGGGCGTGAGGAGCTGCCGGGGACGCCGGATGATCCACCGGTGCTGCTGGCCAGGGAGGATGTTGCCGCGCCTGAAGAGCTGCTGCTGGTGCTGGTGCTGTCAGACGTGGTGGTGGGGCAACCGCTGATCAGAAGCGCCAGGAGCGCTGATCCGGCTGCCACCACTGGCCGGCTTCCATAAAGCTTGGGGCCAACAAATCCCATGTGCGCCTCCTTGCAAGGATGTCTCAGGACGGGGGATGCCCGCCGGAAATGCGTGAAGTGTCGCGGACTTTCCCACCCCAAGGTCCGCATCCCCCGTCCGCGCGGCGAACCCCGTCCGTGGCATACGGCCGAGCCAGGCAATTGGATTGCCCGCTCCGAAAATAGAGGGTGCTTGATGGCCGTCACGGAGCCCGGCGTGGTGCCGGGCGCGGGTCAACGCCGGTGCAGCTCTAAGTTGGACATTTCCATGCCTGCGTCCTGGAAACGCCCCGTGGCCTGGAATCCAAGCTTCTCCAACACGCGCACAGATCCGGTGTTCTCCACGGCAGCCTCCGCAACCAGCCGCGTCAATCCCAGCGCGCCAAATCCAAAATCCAAGCATACGCGGGCCGCTTCCGTGGCGTAGCCCTTGCCCCAGTGACGGCGGAGAAACCGGTATCCCAGGTCAACCTCTGACCGCTCCTCCAGCCACTTGAGGTCGGCCCAGCCCAGAGGTTCGCCCGTGTCACGGAGCTGCACCATGAGCCGGCCCATGCGCCGCTGCGTCCACTGCCGCTGCAGGGATTGCACAATGGCAAGCGCGGTTTCCGGGCTCAGCTCAGCGGCATCACCGGTGTAGCGCACCACCTCCGGATCAGAATTCAACGCCACCATGAACGCCACGTCTTCCGGCGTGTGAGGACGGAGAATCAGCCGCGGAGTGATGAGCTGGAACGTTTCCACAGGCGGAGTCTGGAGCAGTGCACCGCGCCCTGCAACCGCGCCGGACGGAATTGGAAATGACCCCGGGTGCCGGGGTGTTGAAGACACGGACACAAGCGCCCGGCACCCTCCGGGCAAAGGTCATACACTATGTTGCGCACGGCGGTGTTGCTGCTGCTTGCCGCGTCCCTGTCAGGGGCCCCAGCGTCCGCGGACACCGCGCGCACGGAGCGCCCCGCGGCTACACCGGAGCAGTCCCGCCCGCTCACAGAAGCGCTGCTCCACCTCAAGGTCCGCGCGGCACTCCTCAAAAATCTCAAGATTGATGGCCTCCGCGTGAAGGTGAGCGCGGCTGGAAGCACGGTGACACTGACGGGCTTTGTGAAGGACCGCGCCACGCGGGAGCTGGCGCGGGAAGTGGCCAGCTCAGTGGAAGGTGTGGAGCGCGTGCAGAGCAAGGTGCAGCTCAAGAACATCAAGGACACGGACGAGGCCGCCGCACTCAAGCAGCTTGCGGACCGCACCGTGGAGACGCAGGTGCGCACGGATCTGGCGGAAGACCTGGGCGAATATGCGTTGCTGCTCCACGTTGAGGCCGCAGACGGCGTGGTCACCATCCGCGGCGCCCTGCCGGACAATGCGCTGCGGGACCGCGCCATCCGCACCGCGCGCGCCGCTGAAGGAGCGAGAGAGATCAAGAACCTGGTGGACGTCCGATCCGACGCGGAGCAGCGCAGCCGCAACCACCGCTGAACCACGCTTGCTGCATGAAAGCTCTGCTGCAACAACGCGGGCATGAGCATCCAGCCGGCAGCGCGCATTGATGGTGTGGGGACGTCCATCTTCTCAGAGATGAGCGCACTTGCGGCAAAACACGGCGCCATCAACCTCTCCCAGGGATTTCCGGATTTTCCCGGCCCGGCGCTGGTGAAGGCCGCTGCGCACGCCGCCATTGACACAGACCAGAACCAGTACGCCCCCAGCAACGGCCTGTTGAAATTCCAGGAAGCCGTGGGCCGCAGCTACGCGCGGCATCACGGACGTGCACTGGAAGTCTCCCGGGAAGTCACGGTGGTCAGCGGCGCCACGGAAGGACTTCTCGTCGCCACGCTGGCCTTCATCAACCCGGGGGATGAAGTCATACTTTTGGAGCCCTGGTATGACGCTTATCCGCCGCAGGTGCGCATGGCCGGCGGCATCCCGGTCTTTGTCCGCCTGGACGCGCCGGATTGGAAGCTCCCGCTGGACGCCGTTGCACGCGCCATCACACCACGCACGCGCGCCGTCATGATCAACACGCCGCTCAATCCCGTGGGCCGCGTGTTCTCCCGCCAGGAGCTGGAAGGCCTGGCGCTGCTGGCGGTGAAACACAACCTGCTGGTCATCAGTGATGAGGTCTATGAGCGGCTGGTGTTCCCGCCGCATGTCCACGTCCCGCTGGCGTTGTTGCCGGGCATGTGGGAGCGCACCGTCTCCGTCTACAGCACCGGCAAGACGTTCAGCATGACGGGGTGGAAGGTTGGGTACCTGGTTGCTGCGCCGCACCTCTCTGAAGCGCTGCGGCGGGTCCATCAGTTCAACACCTTTGCCACCGCCACACCGCTGCAGGCCGCCATGGTTGCCGGCCTGGACGCGGGTGAAGCCTATGAGAAGGACTTCCTGGCGTTCTACACCGCCCGCCGGGATGAGATGGTGGACGTCCTCACCTCCGCCGGATTTGAAGTATTACCGCCGCAGGGAACCTACTTCCTGATGGCGCGGTACGCGCGCTTTTCGCGCGCCAGTGACGTGGAGTTCTGCCGCCATCTGACCAGCGAGATTGGCGTTGCCGCCATTCCGCCCAGCGCCTTCTTCCATGACCAGCACCAGACCGGACTCATCCGGTTCTGCTTTGCCAAAAAGCCGGAGACCATTGCCGCCGCCGCGGAACGGCTCACCCGGCTCCGGGCGGTGTGAGCCATGAGCGCAACCAACCAGGCCTTTGAAGCTGCGCGCACCAAGGACCACGCCGCGCTGGCAACATTGCTGCAATCCGGCGTGACGGCGGACGCCCGCAACGGTCTGGGCTTCACGCTGCTGCACGTGGCCGCCCGTGCGGGATCTGCTGAATGTGTATCACTTTTATTGGATGCGGGTGCCGCGGTGGATGCGGTGGGCCCGTGGGGTGAGACCGCGTTGCTGGAAGCTGCCGCAAATGGAGATGTTTCCGTTGTCACCCGGCTGGTGGACGCCGGTGCGGACCTGGAATGGCGGGACGGACGGACTCAGTCCACTCCACTGCTGGAGGCGGCGCGGTTTGCCAACACACGCGTGGCCAAGGCGCTGGTTCAACGCGGCGCACGCACGGATGCAGTGGATGCCAATGGGTTCAACGCGCTGAGCCTGGCACAATTGAATGACCATTCCAGAACGGAAGGCGCGCTGCTGGCACTGGGCGTCAAGGAACAGCCAGAGCTGGCGGAGTCCATCCGGCTGACCCGTGATGAGGTGCGCCGGGCTTCACACGGGTGACGTCAACTTGGCCACTTCATCAAAGAACCCGGGGAAGCTTTTGCGGACACACTCCGCACCTTCCACATGCACCACGTTGCCCAGCAGCACCGCCGCCGTCACCGTGGCCATCACCCGCCGGTGATCACCCGCGCTGCTGCAGCGGAATGACGTGGTTGCGCGTTCCGGGGGATGGATGGTGATGGCGCCGCCCGCCAGCACCACACGCGCGCCAACACCGGCACACTGCGCCACAATCCCCTCCACGCGGTCACTCTCCTTGGTGCGGAGAATGTTCACGTCCAGCAACGTGGAAGGCTGCGGAAGCACACACGCCAGCGCCGCCAACGTGGGCATCAGGTCCGGCGCCGCGCGCGCGTTGGTGGTCAGCCCGCGCACGGGAACACCCGTGACGGTTGCCCGGCGGTTGGCATCCACCTTCACGGAAAGACCCAGGGACTCCAACACCGCCACCACTTTGCGGTCCGGGTGCTCCGAGGACACATCCACCCCGTCCACACTGCTCCCCGTCTTCCACGCCATCAGCAGCAGGTAACCCAGCGCAGACCAGTCTGACGGATTGGCGGGCAGGTGATCCACCTTGGAGTACCCGTACACAGTGAGCGTGTTGGAGTTCCAGCCCACCCGGAAGCCGCTCTGCAACAACCAACGCACCGTCAGCTCCAGATAGCCGCGGCTGGCAAGTTCTCCATCCAGCACCACGCTCCATGCGCGCTTTTGACGCAGGAAGAGCAACGCCGCGCTGAGCAGGAGGCTGCTGGCAAACTGGCTGCTCTCCGCTGCCTTCACGCGCAGCTCCGGCGTTCCAAGCATGGCGGCGCCGCGCACCGTCACGCTCAGATGTGGGCCATCCTCCACGTCAATCTGCGCGCCGGCGCGCCGCAGGGTCTCCATCAGCGCGGCGTGGGGACGCGCACCCAGGCGCTCGGTTCCCTTCAGGCGGGTGTGACGGCCCGCCTCCAGCGCGGCGCGCGCCAGCAACATCCGGAACGGCGCACCAGCGTCTTCACAATCAATCTCCGGCTCAGCGCGCTGAATCCCCGCCAGGCCGCGCGCCATCACCAGCACGTCATTGGGCCACTCCGCGGGAACATCCAGCGGCGCACCCAACATCTCTGCAATCATCAACGCGCGGTGCGCATCAGACTTGGATGGCGGCGCAATCAACGTCGCCACGCGCGTCTTGCGCGCGTCCACGGTGATGGCGGTCATGGCCGCACTCCGCGCCGCCAATGACGCAGCAGCTGCTTCCACGTGGTGATGGGGACTTGGATGGAGACGGTACTTCCAACGCCCGCAAGCAGGACCATGGCCACCTGATAGCGGTCCGCACCCTTCTTGTCTGCAAGCAGCGCATGCTGAACGGCGCTGCCGTTTGACGCCGAGAACACCGCTGCCATCCGTGTTCTTGGAAGCACGCCAACGTGTTTCTCAAACGCTGCCTCCACCTCCTGCGCCAGCAGACCGCTGGTCACTCCCAACGCCCGGCCCACGTCCAGCGCGCAACAGATGCCCAGGCCAACAGCGTCACCGTGGGAAATCCTGAACCCGGACAGCGTTTCCAGAACGTGGCCAAACGTATGACCAAAATTCAGGATGCGGCGGATTCCCATGTTGTCATACGGGTCCAGCTCACAGACGCGGGCCTTCAGCCGGCGGGACTCCCGGATGAGCGTCAACAAGGGTGGAGCACGGCGCTGCCACCGCTCAAAGTGTCCCACATCAAGACAGACCGCCATCTTCCAGGCTTCGGTCCTTCCCTCGCGGATTTGCCGCGGCGCCAGCGTGCTGAAGAGCTCCGGGCAGATCCAACTGTGATGTGGATAGTGAAACACGCCCAGCGCGTTTTTGATGGTGCCGGAGTGGACCGCACCCTTCCCGCCAACGCTGCTGTCAACGGCGGCAAGCAACGTGGATGGCACGTGGAGCAACTGCACGCCGCGCTTCACCAGGTGCGCGGCAACGGTGGCCAGGTCACCCAGCGTTCCACCGCCAATACACACCAGCGTTCCGTCTCTGCGCAGACCGTGCGCGCGCGCGGCTACCCGCTGTAACGTTGTAAGACTCTTGGCGCTTTCACCCGCTTTGAGCTGCACCACGTCCAATGGCCTGCGCCGCTCCACCGCGGTGAGAACGTTCGGGTGCAGCGCAGCAACGCGTTTGTCGAGAATGACGAGCGCGCGCTCCGGAAGCTGCGCGGCCAGGGATTCAACGCTCCCGTACACATCCCGCAGCGGACCCCAGGCGCCGGGAGGCTGGCGTTGTGCGGCGCTCATGGACGGTGCGGCTGTGAAAGGTATGACAGATAAAGGTCCGCCAGCACCAGGGAAGCCATGGCTTCCAGCACGGGCACCGCACGCGGAAGGATACACGGGTCATGGCGTCCGTTGCGCGCGTGCTCACCCAGGGTTGCAGGGGGCTTGAAGTAGGCGCGCACCAGCACCGGTTCACCGTTGGACATTCCGCCCTGGATCCCTCCGTAGTTGTCCTTGCGCGCGTGGAAGCTGCTGCCGGGCTCCTGCAGGTGCTCAAGCCAATCCGGCGCGCCCCACGTCACGCCGCTCACCGCACCCACGCCGGCAAACGCATCCGCCAGCAGTGCTTTCAATTTTCCAAAGACGGGCTCACCCAGGCCAACCGGCAGGCCGGTGATGCGCACGTCAATGGACCCGCCAAGGCTGTCACCATCCGCCTTGGCCTGGGTGATGGCGGATTGAATGTGATCTTGAAGCGCGGTGTCCGGACAGCGCGTGGGATGCCGGTCTACGTCGTCACGGGTGAGGGATTGTTCAGGCGGCGCAGACTTGAATGTGCCCACCTGGGAAACAAATCCGGTGACGCGCACGGACGGGAGCTCACGTTCCAGCAGGGCCTCAGCAATGGACCCGCCAATGACGCGGCACAAGGTTTCCCGTCCACTGCTGCGTCCGCCTCCGCGGTGATCACGGTGCTTGAAGCGTTCGCGCCACACCGCGTCCGCGTGACCCGGACGGTCCTGGGATTTGAGCGCGTCATAGTCCCCGCTGCGTTGGTCCTGGTTGCGAACTACGACGGCAATGGGTGTCCCCAGCGTCCTGCCTTCAAAGACGCCTGAGAGGATTTCCGGCTGGTCCGCCTCCGCGCGTGACGTGGTGATGGCGGACTGGCCAGGCCGGCGGCGGGCAAGCGCGCGTTCTATCCGCTCCAGCGTGAGCGGCACACCCGCGGGACATCCGTCGACAATGCTGCCCATGGCGGGGCCGTGGCTCTCACCAAACGTGGTGAGACGGAAGAGCTGGCCAAACGTGTTCCTGCTCATACGGCGTCCCTCCACAACCGCTGCTGCGCGCGCGCCTGCGCAATGAACCAACGAGGACCCAACATCAACGGTTCACCGCCCAGCGCCCTCACCTGCTGCGCAATCCGTGCCGCCGGTGGGCCGTACGCAATCACCGCCACCTGCGCATCCGTGAACCGCAGTGACGGCGGAGGAACAACATGCGCGGGCCACGTCCAGATCACCTGGCCCGTGATGGGCGCATCAATCTGGGAGCGCCGGAGAATCCGCAACGGACGGGGAGACACCAGCTCCAGCGCCGCCGTTGCACCGCCATGCCCAAGCACCGTGATGACGCCGTCACCGGGAAGAGATGGGAGGATGGCCAACGCGCCCTCACCGTCCGTGTTGGCGCCGGTCCAACCGGTTGCCGTCCGGATCAGTGTGTTGATGGCGGGTAGCGGCGAGCGGATGGCGGACGCCGCGGACTTCTTGAACGGGCTGGTGACCGCAAACCCCCGGTAATGCGCATGCAGCGCGTCCAACAGCTCAGCCACCGGCGTCTCCTCTGGGAGGTCCAGGCGGTCAAAGGGCTGCGGATGGATGCGCGGTGAACGCGAGTGGACTATCCCGGTCCCAAGAATGCCGAGGCGCGTAATGGACATACCTTTTTTAGAGGCTGAGCGCCGTTTGTCCGCAAGAAACCGCTGACCAAGGGCCGAGTGCCATTTGGAGTCCAATGCCAGGTAGTCCAGCGCATTCTCCGAGGACAGGATGCACCGGAACGGCACCGCGATGCGCCCAGTGGCCAACACCGTCACCCGGTGGCCAAAGCGCTCACGCAGGAGGCGCTGCGTGGTTTGAATGCGGTGCGCCCTTTCCAGCGCGCCCAGAGGCTCTACGTGTTTGATCAACGTCTCCGCGGACAAGGGCTGCGCTTCCCACAATGCCAGCACCGCGGCTGGTTCCATGGGCGCCGTTGCGTGGTGGCTCCGGATTTCCGCGCGCCCCGCTGAGTCCACTGGCCGGTCCACCAGGCGCGCGGCGTCTTCCCAGGAGTGTTGAATAGAAACACCATTACGCTCTGCCAGCAGCAGCGGCATCACCCGTGCCAGAGGCTGCGGTTTCCACCCGTCCAGTGAATGCAGGTCCGTACGCAGCTCCAGCATCTCCGCGCCCGCGTCACGCGCCCTTACTGCCCACGCCACCGCATCTTCCAGGCGTGACACGGGCGGCAGCGTGACGACGGAAATGGGCCCTGACGGCACGGTCACGCGGGCAAGCAGCTCCGCCAGCGGAAGTGTGTTCACGCGCGCATGGAGCGCCTCCCGCTCCTGGTACACTCGGCTGATTTCTTCCTGGAGGCTCAGCTCCGGACGCAACCGGGGACGCTTCACATCCGCACTCAGACGCGCGGCGTACGTTTGTGCAGAGACCGGCACCAGCACCGCCACGTGCTGCTTCAGCAGGTCCGCATGCAGCGAGAGAAATCCGCCGCCCACCGCCACCACCAGGCCAGGCTTCAGCAGGGAGAAGACCTGGCGCTCAAGCTGGCGGAAACCCGGCTCACCCCGGCTGAACAGCGTCTGCACATCCGCACCCGTCAGCCGCTCAATCTCCTCATCCAAATCCACCGCGGGACGCCGCAGCCATGCCGCAACCGGACGCAGCAATGTGCTCTTGCCCGCAGCGCGGTGGCCAACCAGCACCACATTGACATTGTCATTCAGGATGATGGGCGCTGCCGTGCGGGTGCGCTCCAACACAGCCCGCTGCTCCGGCTGAACCACCGGGTCCATCAGCGCAAGGATGCTCTCAACGTCAGGCCACCGTGCCCACATAGACGTAGACCAATCCAAACGTCAGCGGGACCGCCTGGCGTTCCTTGAATGCACCGCTCTGTTGCATCAACCCCACAAAGTTGTCACCAGCAGGGAAGTTGGCGGCGGTACGGTTGAGATATTCGTACGCGGTACGGTTGCCGCTGATGACGCCGCCAACCATGGGCAGGATGACGGTGCTGTAGAAGCGGAACAAGACCCCAAACAGTCCGTGCGGCTGGCCAAATTCCAGGACCACCACGCGGCCGCCGGGTTTGACCACGCGTGCCAGCTCGGAAAGACAGCGCACCGGATCATCCACGTTGCGGATGCCAAATGAGATGGACGCAACGTCAAAACTGTCATCCGCGTAGGGAAGCGCCATGGCGTCCGCCACTTCAAAACGGATGTCCACCTTGGCGCGTGCGGCCTTGGCTGGCGCGTGATCCAACATCTCCTTGCAGAAGTCCGTCCCCACCACACGCCCGGACCCGCCCACCGCGTGCTTGAACGCAATGGCCAGGTCTCCGGTGCCCGTGGCGCAATCCAACACGCTCCCACCTGCCACAATCCGGGAGAGCTTCACCGTCTGACGGCGCCACCAACGGTGAATCCCAAAGGACAGCACCTCATTGGCGGCGTCATACCGGGACGCAATGGACGCAAACATCTGCTGGACCTGGACGCTCATGACGCACCTGCCAACACCGCCGGTGACGCCGTGGCCAGGCCCCGGCCGCACGCGTTCAACACCGCGGTGAGCTGCTTCATCAGTGCATCAAACATCTCCGGGGTCAGCGCCTGGGGACCGTCACACAACGCGTGCTCCGGATCTGAGTGCACCTCCACCAGCAACCCATCCGCACCCGCCGCTGCCGCCGCCAACGCCATGGGTGTTACCAATGATCTCACACCTGTTGCATGCGAGGGATCCACCACCACCGGCAGATGGCTCCGCTCCTTCACCACCGCCACTGCCGCAAGATCCAGCGTGAAGCGCGTGGCGTTCTCAAAAGTGCGGATGCCCCGCTCACACAGAATGACGGCGTCATTCCCGCCATCCAAGATGTACTCCGCCGCCAGCAGCCACTCATCCACCGTGTTGGAGAATCCCCGCTTGAGCAGCACCGGCCGGCGGAGTGCGCCCAGCGCTTTGAGCAGTGAAAAGTTCTGCATGTTGCGCGCGCCTACCTGCAGCAGATCCACGCGGTCCACCATGGCGGGAATCTGGTCCTCGCTCACCACCTCAGCGACAATGGGAAGCCCGTGCCGCGCACCCGCGGCATGCAGCAGCTCCACGCCACTCTCACCCAATCCCTGGAACGCGTACGGACTGGTGCGCGGCTTGTACACGCCGCCGCGCAGCACCTGCGCTCCGCTGCGGGCAACGGCGCGCGCCGTGGTCTCCAGTTGCGCGTGGTTCTCCACCGCACACGGGCCCGCCATCACCGTGAAGGGACCGCCGCCCACACTCACGTTGCCCACCCGGATGACGGAGTCCTGCCCGCCAGGCGCTTTCAACACCAGCTCCATACCGCCGCCCTGCGGGGGCCCGGTCTTGCCGCGCTTGCCGTGGATACGCTGCACTGTTTTCTTACCTTTCACAAGTTTGTGAAATTTCGAACATGAGTGAATATAACTGCAGCGCCGCCAGAGACAACCTGACTTCCGGGGCGGCCAGAAAGGTGGGTGGACCATGCTGGCCAACGCCGCGCCCGGTGCTCCCCGCTGGACCCACGTGACGTCGGAAATTTCCGCGGACAACGTGCTGGAATGGGCGGCGCGGCTGGGCCCGCTGAGCCTCTGCTGGGCACGCCCGGATCAGGCTGAGGTGGTGTGCGGCGTGGGGATTGCAGCGGTGGCGCAGGCAGATCAGGGCGCCGGGCTGCTGGGCGGTCTGACGGCCCCACCGGTGGGTTCGGATCCGCTGCCGCTGGGGCCGTGGTTTGGGGCCATGGCATTTGACCCGCGCGGCATGTGGGATGACCTGCCCGCGGCACATTTCATCTTGCCGCAATGGCTGGTCTGGCGCCGGCGCGGCCGGACGCACCTGAGCGCGCTTTCCGTTGACACCAACACGTCCGGATCTGAGCTCCACCGCCAACTCCATGTGCGGCTGCAGGAAGCCGCCGCCCAACCGTCACCACCGTACACGCCGGCACGTTTGCCATCCATTGTCCGCCTCGTCGAGGACCGGCCCGCCTGGGACTTGCTCCTCGACGGTGCCTTGCAGCGGCTCCGGGAGGGCGGCCTGTCCAAGGTGGTGTTGGCGCGCGCCATCACTGCGCTGCTGTCCGGGCCCACGGATGGGGCGCAGCTGTTGACGTCACTGATGCGGCACCATCCCACGTGTCAGACCTTCTTCATGGCGCTGCCAGACGGGTCCTTCTTTGCCGGCGCCACGCCGGAAACCCTGTTGCGGATGCGCGGCAACGTGGTGGAGACGGACTGCCTTGCGGGGTCCAGCGCGCCCGCCGCGGGAAATGCGCTGCTGCACAGTGCCAAGGACCTGGAGGAGCACCGGTACGTGGTGGACTTCATTGCGCAGCGGCTGCTTCCGTTGACGGGTTCACTCCAACTTCCGGCGTCACCTGGGCTGTTGAAGCTGGCCAACATCACCCACCTGCACACGCCCGTCCGCGCGGTCCTCAGAGAAACCACCACGCTCCAGGACGTGCTGAGCGCACTTCACCCCACGCCCGCGGTGTGCGGCACGCCACAGCAGGACGCGCTGGACTTCATCCACCAGCATGAAGGTCTTCAGCGCGGGTATTACTCGGGGCCGGTTGGTGTCGTCGGGGCGGGCAATGCGCATTTTGGCGTGGCGCTGAGGTGCGCGCGCGTCCGAGGCAAGGCCGCGCGGGTCTTTGTAGGCGCCGGCATTGTTGCTGAGTCCCATGCTGCATCTGAATGGGAAGAGACGCGCCGCAAGTCCAGGGCGTTTCTGGGCGCGTTGGCTGGAGGCGCAGATGCCTGACCTCAACTCCGCATGGTGCCGCGTCTTGATGGAAGAGTTGCAGCGCGGCGGCGCGCGTTTTGCGGTGGTGTGCCCCGGTTCGCGTTCAACGCCCCTGGCCCTGGCCGCAGCAGCGCATCCCGGCATCCGCGTGTTTTCCGTTGTGGATGAGCGCAGTGCGGGGTTCTTTGCATTGGGATTGGCCAAGTCCTGCGGCGCGCCTTCCATCCTCATCTGCACCAGTGGAACCGCCGGCGCACACTTTCTCCCCGCAGTGATGGAAGCGCAGCTCACCCATGTGCCTCTTGTTGTCATCACAGCGGACCGGCCCCATGAATTGCACGGATTTGGCGCGCTGCAATCTGTAGATCAGCAACACCTTTTTGGACGCCACGCGCAGTGGTTTGTGGACCTGGGCGTCCCAGAAGCCACCGAGACCTCGTTCCGCCATCTCCGCGCTGTTGCCTCCCGTGCGTCGTCATGCGCGGGTGTGGTGCACCTGAATGCGCCTTTCCGTGAGCCGCTTGTTCCCGTGGATGATCTCACGTTGCGTCTTCCGCTAGCCGCACTGGAAACCAACGCGTTCTTCCAGGCTTCCGTCAAAACCGTGCCCGCATTGGAAAGTGTGGCGGCGTGTATCAACCAATTCCCCCGGGGCATCATCCTCGTTGGACCGCGTGATTCTGGAGACAGGCTGCCCGCGTCCCTGTTCCGCCTTGCTGAGCACATTGGGTATCCCATTGTTGCGGAATCCACTTCGCAATGCCGCTGGCATCCGGAAGCCCGGATGGTTGTCTCCAGAATGGATGCCCTGGCGCGCCATGCGCCTGCGTCCACCGCACTGACTCCGGACGTGGTTCTGCGTTTTGGCGGACCGCTCACCACGCGCCAGATGCAGGGCTGGTTGGACGCCAGCGGCGCGCGGACCGTCCTCTTTCATGAACATTCTGACATCTTTGATCCCAACCATTCTGCGCACGCGTTGATTGGTGGAGATCCCACGGACGCCGTGGACCGGCTGGTCACGCTCACGTCACGCCGAACGGACCGCGCGTTCGCTCTTTCGCTGTTGGCGGCGGACCACCAGGCGGGGTTGGCTCTGAACGCCGCGCTGACGTCGTCAGAATCACTGACTGAGCCCACTGTTGCAAAGGTGGTGTTGGACGCGCTGCCGGAGGGAACGCAGCTCTTCATCTCCAACAGCATGCCCATCCGTGACGTGGACGCGTTTGGCGGGACCTCATCCCGGGGCCTCCGCGTATTCTGCAACCGGGGCGCCGCGGGCATTGATGGCATCACCTCCACGGCGCTGGGAGTTGCCGCAGCGTCGGGAAAACCCACGGTGCTACTGACTGGAGACCTTTCCTTCATCCATGATCTGGGCGGCCTGCTGACGGCGCGGCGCTACGGAATCCCGCTGGTCATTGTGCTGGTGAACAATGATGGCGGAGGCATCTTCTCATTTCTTCCGGTTTCCGCGCAGAAGACCCATTTTGAAGAGTTGTTTGGGACGCCGCATGGTCTGGATTTCTCGCACGCTGCGTCCCTCTTTGGGGCCGAGCTTCACCGCCCCACCACGGTCCCGGCCCTCAAAGCGGCCCTGAAGACCGTACTCAACGGCGGTCTGGCGATTGTGGAGGCCAGAGTTCAGCGGGACACCAATCCGGCGGTCCATGCGGCGTTGTGGCAGACCGTGTCGTCAAGACTTGGGGAGGGTCCATGGCACTGACCCCACTCCTGCTGCTGCACGGATTCACCGGCGGACCCGCTTCATTTGAACCGCTTTGTCCATTCCTTGAAAACCATTTCAACATCACGCGGCTGACTCTGCCCGGTCACGGCGCCGCCCCGCCAGCGCAGGGAACCTTTGAGCAAGTTGTGGATTCCCTTGCCCACGGGATTCCCCAGCCCACCATTGTTCACGGTTATTCCATGGGCGCGCGGCTTGCGCTGGCATTGGCCCTACGGCATCCCACGCGTGTCCTTGCGTTGTCTCTGGAGAGCGGGTCCCCCGGCCTTCCAACGGAACGGGAGCGCGAAGTCCGCCGTGGTGACGACGAAGAACTTGCGGAGCGCATCCTCTCTCATGGATTGGAAGCGTTCATGGCGCAGTGGGAACGCCAACCCCTCTTTGCCTCGCTTGTGCGTCTGCCTGAAGCCTTGAAGGCGCACATTGCGCAACTCCGGCGCTCGCATTCTGCGGCGGGTTTGGCATCAGTTCTGCGCCAGTTGGGTCTGGGTTCACAGCCTTCTTACTGGGACCGGTTGGGCAGGCTGGGAATGCCGGTCCAACTCATCACGGGCGCTGAGGACCAGAAGTTCACCACCACTGCGCAGCGGATGGCGGCCCTGATTCCTGGAGCCCGCCACGTCGTCATCCATGACTGCGGGCACGCTCCACACCTGGAGCACCCCGCACAACTTGCACAGCTCATCATCAACCACACCGGAGGACGCCATGAAGTTCAACTGGACCAAAGCCCGCGAATTTGAAGACATCATCTACGAGAAAATGGACGGCATTGCGAAAATCACCATCAACCGTCCGGAAGTCCGCAACGCATTCCGTCCGCAGACACTCTTTGAGCTGCAATGGGCGTTCACGGATGTGCGTGAGGACCCGGAGATTGGTGTGGCCATCCTGACGGGCGCCGGTGACCACGCGTTCTGCAGCGGTGGAGACCAGCGCATCCGCGGAGACAAGGGTTACGTTGGCAAGGACGGCGTGCCCCGCCTGAATGTGCTGGACCTGCAGAAACAGATTCGGTCATTGCCCAAGCCCGTCGTCGCCATGGTGGCCGGGTACGCGGTGGGTGGTGGTCACGTGCTGCACGTGGTGTGTGACCTCACCATCGCGGCGGAAAATGCCATCTTTGGTCAGACCGGTCCCAAGGTGGGCTCGTTTGATGGCGGGTTTGGTGCGTCTTACCTGGCATCCATTGTTGGCCAGAAGAAGGCACGGGAAATCTGGTTCCTTTGCCGTCAATACAATGCGCAGGAAGCCAAAGAGATGGGGCTGGTGAACAAGATTGTTCCACTTGCACAATTGGAGGAGGAAACCGTTCAGTGGTGCCGGGAGATGGTTGAGAAGAGCCCGCTGGCGCTGCGCATGCTCAAGTGCTCTTTCAACGCGGACCTTGACGGACAGGCGGGCATCCAGGAGCTGGCCGGCAACGCCACGTTGCTGTATTACATGACCGAGGAAGCCCAGGAAGGAAAGCAAGCTTATCTGGAGCGCCGTAAACCTGACTTCAAGAAATTCCCGCGGCTGCCATGACCGCGTCCCTTCAGAGCTGGCTGTTGGCTGCGCGCCCCAAGACACTGACGGCGGCAATTGTCCCCGTCGTCACGGGGACGGCCATTGCGTATTCACAGGGTCAGGGCCGGTGGCTTCCCGCGCTTGCCGCGCTGGTGGGCGCGCTGTTCATCCAGGTGGGAACAAACCTCATCAATGATTATTATGACTTCAAGAAGGGCGCAGACACCGCGGAGCGCCTTGGCCCCATCCGGGTCACTCAGAGCGGTCTCATTGCGCCCCGCACCGTGCTTGCTGCGGCCGTTCTGATGTTTGGGATGGCCACCCTGGTGGGACTCTATCTCTTCGCCACTGCGGGTTGGCCGGTCATCATCATTGGGCTTGCGTCCTTGGCCGCGGGGTATGCGTACACCGGCGGTCCCTACCCGTTGGCGTACCACGGGCTGGGTGACGCCTTTGTGTTCATCTTCTTTGGATTGGTTGCAGTTTGTGGCACCTGCTTTGTGCAGGCCGGTGATGTGAGCACGCTGGCATGGCTGGGTGGGGTCACGGTTGGGGCGCTGGGGACCACGCTCATCGTCGTCAACAACCTGCGGGACATTCCCACGGACGTGAAGGCCGGCAAGCGGACCATGGCGGTGCGTCTTGGCGTGGGCGGTACCCGCGTTGAATTTGTCATTCTTTTAATGGTGGCGCTGGCAACGCCGCTTGGGATGACGCTGGCGGGTGTGGCGCCCGCCACGGTTCTGCTGTGCTGGCTGGCAGTGCCGTTGATGGTTCCGCCGTTGAAGCTGGTGTTCTCCTCATCAGGAGCGCAGCTCAACGCCGCGTTGGCGGGATGCGCGCGCGTCCAGCTTGTCTTTGGACTGTTGTTCTCCACCGGTTTGCTCCTGGGGTGACCATGGACTGTCCAATCCACCGCTGGTCCCTGGAAACGCCCAACGCTCCCGCACTGATCTTTGAGGGCACAGTCCTCACGTTCAGCGCGCTTGCGGCCCGCACCGGCGCCTGGGAGGACGCTCTCCGACGTCACGGCGTCCATCCGGGGGGGCGCGTGGCGCTGCTCAGCACCAACCACCCGGACCTGGTGTGCATCATGCTGGCCACGCTGCGCCTGCACGCCACCTGTGTTCCTCTCAATGCGCGGCTGATGCCACCAGAGCTGGCCACGCTGCTGCAGTTGATCAGGCCGGAGCTCACCCTTGCCCATCCCGCATTGAAGGAGCGGGTTCCGGGCGCGCTCTGTTTTGCGGACCCCGTGCTCACCCCCGGCATGCCCAGCCAGACCTGGCTTGACGACGACGCCGTGGCTTTCATCCTCTTCACCAGCGGAACCACTGGCACCCCCAAAGGCGCACAGCTCTCCGTTGCCAACCTGCAGGCCAGTGCCAACGCCAACGCGGAAAACCTGGGCCCCAGCAACCAGCAACAACGCTGGCTGGCCAGTCTTCCGCTCTGCCACGTGGGTGGCCTGGCCATGATGTGGCGGTGCCTGGTGGGCGGCGGCGTCATGGTTCTGCAGCCGCGCTTTGATGCAGAGCTGGCGGTACGCGCGTTGCAGGACCAGCAGATCACCCACGCCTCGCTGGTTCCAACCACGCTGCTGCGCCTGATGGACGGCGCGGTCACGCAACGTTTTCCGTTGCTGCAGGCGGTGCTGATTGGGGGGGGGCCCGTGGATGGCGGGGTGTTGACGCGGGCGCGCAGCCACGGGATCCCGGTGTTGTGGACCTACGGCCTGACTGAAGCGTGCTCCCAGGTGGCTACGCAACGGTTGGCGGAAGCGGATGGTTCACCGCATGGCCGCGCGGTGGCCGGAACCACCGTGCGGATTGTGGATGATGACCGGCGTGCCGTGGCGGCGGGCGTGGTGGGTGAGATTGAGGTGCGCGGCCCCACCGTGATGCGTGGGTATGACTCTCATCCAGACGCCTCCGCTGCTGCTCTCACCCCGGACGGCTGGCTCCGCACCCAGGACCTGGGCGTCCTGGACAGCCACGGACGCCTTCAGGTGCTGGCCCGGAGAACGGACCTCATCATCCGCGGCGGTGAGAACGTCTACCCGGCAGAGGTTGAAAGTGTGTTACTATCCCATGACGCTGTGGCGGATGCCGCGGTGGTGGCGCGGGAGGACGTGGAGCTGGGCCAGCGCGTGGAGGCGGTGGTGGTGTTGCGCTACCCCATTCCGCCCGGGCTGTTGGTCACCTGGGTGCGGACGCGCCTGGCGTCATTCAAGGTCCCAGCGGCCGTTCATGTGGTCAAAGAGCTCCCCCGCAACGCGCTGGGAAAGCTGGACCGGCGCGGCGCCGCCGCACTTCTGCAGATTGGTGTATGACGTTTTATTTCTGCGCCACACCAGCTCCTTGACCCGGTGCGCAATGGCCACTCCAAAGGACCGCGGTGCGTCTGCGGACCCAGCAGCGGCCTTGCAAGCCGGCCGGACGCCACGGGCTGATGGCGCCGGCTTCCCGCGCGTCTTCACGGTGCCGTTCTGCGGGGGCCTTTGAGGCCTCCGACCAGCGCTGGACGGTGGTGTCTGATATTTGGTGGTGTCTGACATTTGATTGCAGAACTGACCCTGTTCCGCAACAGGACTCCCCGCCGTGCTACAGGGGTGCAGAGTCCCGGCTGCCGTTGGCCGGGCCAGCGTCAAGGAACGCGCGTATGGGCGTTGAGCCGGTCATGCTTGGAAGGCTGCTTCCCATGGTGCTTGACGGCGGCGCGGCCCGGCTGAGCATGGAGTTTGCCGCGGCCTTCCTGCTGGGCCAGCCACCAGAACAGCCCGTTGAATGGACCTTCCGGACCAGCCCCTCGCTGCCGCGTGACGCCCTGGCGCTGGGTGCCGCCGGGCTCTCTCCGGACATGACGTGCTGGCCGCTGAGGCGTCCGTCCACCTTCCGCCGGGCCGTCCGCGTGGGGCGTGCGGCCAGCAATGAAATCCCCCTCCTCAGTGAAGACGTCAGCAAGCTGCACGCTGAGCTGTTTGTGGAGGACAGCGGCGCCACCACCCTCCGTGATTGCGCCAGCGCCAACGGTACCTGGCTGCGGGGCGTCCGTCTCAAATCAGACCAGCGTTATCCCCTGACCGGCGGTGAACAGATCCTCTTTGGCTCCGTGCCACTCATCTTCCATTCCGCGGTGTCCTTCGGTGCGCTGGTGGCGGCCAACGTGCGGCAACCTCGGGGCTGAGCAGCATTTTCAGCGGGGCAGCCTGTGCACCCGCGGAAGGCGCAGCTAGAGTCTGGGCGGGTTCCGTCGTGGGAGCCGGGCTGGGACAGTGGCAGCCAGCAGGTTGGGCAACCCCGTCCGTGACGGGGCACCTGTCCCGGAGCAGGCAGATGGAGCGGTTTGGGCGGTACCTCCTGGTGGAGTCCATTGGCAGCGGCGGCATGGCGGAGGTTTTCCGCGCCATTGTCATTGGTGCTGCCGGCTTCACCCGCCCCGTTGCCATCAAGCGCGTGCTGCCAAACCTGAGCAAGGATGAGCAACTGGTGGAGATGCTCATTGCGGAGGCCAAGCTGGCCGCAAGCCTGAGCCATCCCAACATCATCCCCATCCTGGACCTGGGACGTGAGGCCGGCAGCTACTTCATGGCCATGGAGTTTGTGGCGGGGCAGACGCTGCGCGCGCTCCTTGCCCGCTCCATCCGCCACCGGGCCCCGCTCCCCCAGCCCTTTGCATTCAATGCTGTTCAACTGGCGTTGGGCGCGTTGCAGTACACACACACCCGCACTGACGCCAACGGCAACCCCCGCAACATTGTCCACCGTGACATCAGCCCGGACAACGTCATGGTGGCCTATCCGGGTGGCGTCTACCTGATGGACTTTGGCATTGCGCGCGCTGCGGATCTTGCAAGCCTGACCCAGGCGGGAATGCTGCGCGGCAAGCCGGCCTACATGAGTCCGGAGATCATTGCCGGCGCGCCCGTCAGCAACGCGCTGGACCTCTACGCCATGGGCGTGGTGCTGCATGAGCTTCTGGCCATGCGCCCCATGCGCCCGCCCAAACGTGACCTGGCCATGATGCATGAGGCCGCCAAAGGTGAGGTACCGCGCTTTGAAGACCTGGGCGTGGACGTCCCCAAGATGGCGGCGGATGTTGTCTACCGCGCGCTGGCGTTTGATCCTGCCCAGCGCTTCCCGGACGCTGCTGCGTTTGCTGCTGCCATTGAAGACGTGCAGGCCCGGTTGTCCTGGACGTGGGGACCGGCGCAGACGGCGGCGCTGATGCAACAGCTCTTTGCCCCGGAGCAGGAACAGGAACTGCGCGCGCACCGTGAAACGCAGCTCACCGCGCTGGCCATTTCCAAGGCAAGTGCAAGCAAACTGCCCTCGCTGCTGGCCCGCCTTGAGGGACGTGAGAACGCCGGACGCGCGCCGCGTTGGGGACTGGCGGCGGGCGCGGCCGCAGTTCTGGCGCTGGGTGTGGGAACCGGCATTGCGTTTTCTCCCAGCGCGCCAGCCCAGCCGCCCCCCGTGGTCACTCCTGCTCCCGTCCCGCGTGAAATTCCGGATGCCGCATCCGCACCGGATGCTGCGCCTACCTCCGCACCCGTTGCGGCACCGGCGCCGGTTGTTCCTGCCAAACCCCGGCCACGCCCGCGTGACGAGGGAAAACCGGCGGCCAGCAAAGCCACCGGAACACTCACGCTGCTCAGCAAACCCTGGGGCAAGGTGGTTGTGGATGGCAAAGACACCGGCCAGTTCACACCGCTGACGGACTACAGGATTGCCGCGGGCCGGCACACAATTGACATTGTCAATGACCAGCTCAAGCTCTCCGCGCGGCTGGTGGTGGATGTGCCGCCGGGAGCCAAGGTGAGGGAGACGCGCCAACTGCGCTGACGCGCCTCCCCCGCTGTGCTCAATGCCGCTTGCTCTTCAGGTGCGCGCGCAACGCCCTCTGCATCACCTTGGAGCCCCGCTTTGCCGCACGTTGCTGCACGGGATCATCCCGCCGCTCCGCATGCCGGTTCTCCCGCTGCAGCTTCAGGAAGCTCTGGTAGCGCAGCCCATCCAGCCCACCCTCCTCCACCGCGCGGCGCACCCCACATCCCGGCTCCTGCACGTGGCTGCAATCCGGAAACCGGCACAGCTCCGCCTGGGCTTCCACGTCAGGAAACGCGCTCAGGATGCCACCTTCTGCAGCCAGCACGCCCACCTCCCTGACGCCCGGTGTGTCCATCAGCACCCCACCCGCCGGCCGGACAAAGAGCTGCCGGTGGCTGGTGGTGTGGCGCCCGCTCCCGTCATCACCAATGCCTCCTTCCACCATGACCTGGGCGCCCATCCAGTGGTTGATGAGCGTGCTCTTGCCCACCCCGGAGGAGCCCAGCAACGCCACGGACTGCGGTGATGAAAAAAGTGTGTCACTTAAGTGTGACATGCCATCCCCGGTCAGCGCGCTGACGCAAAAGACCGGAACCCGCCCGGCCACGCTCCTCACCACCTCAAGCTGCGCATCCAGGTCCACACACAGGTCCGTCTTGGTCAGCACAATGACGGGTTGGATGCCGCCTTCAGAAATCAGCGCCAGGAACCGCTCCAGACGCCGCGGGTTGACGTCACCGTTGAGCGCGCTGACCACACATACGGTGTCCACGTTGCAGAGGAGGATCTGCGGTTTTCCCTCGTGGCCGGCCATGCGGCGCCACATGACGGTGGACCGCGGAAGGACGTGGGTGATGACGCCATGCGCGTCATCCAGCGGCGTGAGCGCCACCCAGTCCCCTACATGCGGAAGGTCTGTGGCGCCGGACTCGGCATCATGGCGGAGGCGGCCGGAGATGGTGGCCAGGCGTTCGCCGCTGGCGCTGAGGACACCAAGCTGGCCGCGGTGCTCAACGCTGACGCGCGCGGGGACCTGGCCTTGGGTGGCCACGGAAAGGAAGCTGGATTGAAACGGAGGATGGAATCCCAGGGATTCCAGGAAAGGCAGGTTGCTGAACATGCAGGAATGCCGTTGCGGGCTGCACCAGGTGTGCAGCCGCCCGTGAAGGTGAAGTCATTGTGGTTGGGGCTTCAACAAGCCTTCAGCGCGCAATCACCGGCATCATTCCGGGCCTCAGCAGGCACCGGCCTCCTTGAGCACACGCTTAGCGCAGCGTGGCAGAAGTGTCATGCGGCCGCCCCACCAAGGCGGAGCGGCCGCATGCCTCACACACCATCCTCGGGTTTCTGGCACGCGGGACAGGCGCGGAGCTCGCGGACAATCTCCCTGCCGTGGCCCGCGGGAAACTCCACCTTCACCCTCTTTCCGCCCCGCCTTGTCTCTTCAAGGATGCGCGCCGGATAGGTCTTCTTGCGCGTTTCAACGACGACACGGCGGCACGCGATCCCCGCAGGAACCTGCACCCCACACAGCTCACAGATGAACATCAGCACGGCCGCTTTGAAACAATTCCCCAGGGTGGCCGAGGTCCCGGGGCGAGCCGTCCCAGCGAGATGGCCGGTGACGTGTGCGCACCGTGCCTTCCCACTTCTACGCCGTCAAGGCAGCAGCTTGCGCGGCAGGTCTTCCTTGCCCATGTCCTTGATGGACGTGCGTGTTCCGTTCTTGTTGTATTGCCACGCGTACAACATGGCCATCAGCGCGCTCAGCGGCTGCACCAGTCCCATGACCCAGAAGAAGAGGAACGTGGGCAGCAGCATGTTGAGCACGGTGACAATGAGGATACCCCCCACCGCATCTGCCACCGGCGCCGCATACAACCAGCCCAGCGGCCCCAGAAAGAGCGAGAGCGCGCCAGAGGCGATGACACTTTTCTCATCATGAACGCCGCCGGTGGTGGGCAGGCCGCCCGCCGCACGCACCGCGGGAACCTGCCCGCGCAGCGCCTGCAGCTTCTGCCATTCCGCCAGAGAAGAGACGCCGCTGGGGGACCGCGCGGTGCCCACCACCTTCCACAGGAAATTGCCGTCAGCGTCAGAGTCCAGCTCCAGCACGCCGGAGGCAACCTGGGCGTCCAGCCATTTCTGCAGCTTGGTGCGGGGGACGGACGTCATGACCTGGAGGTTCACCAGGCTCAGCGGGATGCGTGTGCCCGTCCAGAGCTGGAGCACCTGCGTCTCAAATTCGCGCTGGTTCATGGCGTCACCGTTCCACGCACCGTGCAGGGTGTCAAAAGTGCGGGTCACCGGGCCCGGATACCGTCCAGAACCAGGCTGATCAGGCCTTGGCTGACCGTCAACGGGTCACCGGTTTCCTCACCGGTGAGGACGGCAAACAGCAGCCGCTCCACCGCGCCCACCACGGACAACGCACTGACAGACGCCGGAAACTCCCGGAGCAGACCGCGCGCGTGGGCTTTCTTTGTCAACAACACCGCGTGCTGCGCCACCTGGTCCGCCAGCCGGCGTACCGGCGCGCGGCTGCCCTCCAACGGCGCCCGGCATTCCTGCAGGTAGAGCCGCACCACGTCCGGGTTGCTCAGCAGGATGCCCGCCAGCTCCGCCGCAAGCAGCGCGTACAGACCGGTGTCCACCGCGCCATCAAGCGCCGTTCCCGCACGCGCCATGCTGCTGAGCAGTGCCTGCGCCACCGGCTCCAGCAGGCTCTCCACCAGCGCCGTCTTGTCTGCAAAGTACCGGTAGTAACTGCCCTTGGCCACGCCCGCCCTGCGCGTGATGTCATCAATGGTGGTGGCCTCAATGCCGCGCTCCAAAAAGAGCGCCAGCGCCGCCTCCTGCAACCCTTCCCGCTTGTGCTTGCGGTTGGTGTCCCGCCGCCCCCCCGCCGGCCCAGGCCTGACCGAAGGCACCCGCCCCGCCGGGATCTCACTGGACATCAGCATCTCCGGATATTATGACCATTTGGTCACTGTTTCTCGCAAGGGAGCATCCATGATCGGCATTCCGGTGGGCATCCTCTACGCCAACGCTACTGAATGGCTCCTTCACAAGTATGTCCTCCATGGCATGGGCAAGAAGAAGGGGAGCTTCTGGAGTTTCCATTGGCATGACCACCACAACAAGTCCCGGCGCACAGACATGGTGGATGACCAGTATGTGAAGCGGGAGTGGGGCTGGAACTCCAGGACCAAGGAGATGGCGGCATTGACGGCGGGGGCGCTGCTGCATCTGCCGCTGTTCCCCGTGGCGCCGTTCTTCACGGTGACAGTGGTGGCGTGTTCATTGAACTACTACCGGGTGCATTCGCGCGCGCACACGGACCCGGCGTGGGCACGGGAACATCTGCCGTGGCACGTGGACCACCACCTGGGTCCCAACCAGGACGCCAATTGGTGTGTGACATTTCCGCTCTTTGACATGATCATGGGCACGCGCAGGCCGTACCTGGGCACGGAGGCGCAGGAGCAGGCGGAATTCCGCGCTGCCCGCCGCGCGGCATGACGGTCCCGCCAGCGCTGGACGCGGGGCCTTCCCTTCAGCAGAGTGTGGCCATGCCCGGACTCTTCAACATCATCATCGGAATTGTGTTTGTGATTGGCGGCGCCACCGGAAAGATGGCGCTCATTGGCACCAACAGCCCCACGGCGCTGGCCGTGGTGGGCGGCGGCATCTTTCTCTGGGGCGTCAAGCAGCTTGTGGATTCCCGCAAAGGCGGCGGCAAGCCGGAATAGCCACCGTGGTGGACACTGCGGCAACCCACCTCCTCGGTGCCACATTGGCGCGCTGGCGGGTGGGGTCTCCGTCCGGCACCCCTAACGATTATCGTAGGGATCCCTACGATAATCGAGGTGGTTGCTTCTCATGGGCACCCCACCCCGGCCGCGCTCAATCCGCGTCCGCCACAATCTCATCAATGACGCTGTCCAGCTCCGTGACGGCGCCTTCCAGCGCGCCTGCAGCAACCTTGAGCGTGGCGGCGGCTTCCGCATTGCTGACCGGGCCGTTGCGCAGAATCAGCGCCAGGTAACGCTGCGAGAGCTCCGGCAGCTCCGCCAGCAGGTTGCGCGCATCAATGGCCATGTCCGGGTCCTCCTTGATGGCCTCAAAACGCGTGATGATGCGGACGGCGCGGCGTTCACCGGGCTGTTCGGCGCGGGGCGCCTGCTCCTGGTCATCCTCATCCACCGGCTGGGGCATGGGCTGCTTCTTGACCGCCACGGGCGCCTCCTTCTTGGGAAGCTTCAGCATGGATGAGAGCGCCGCGCGGGACCAACCAAAAAGCGCGCCCACAGACGTCTCCCCCGCCACCACGCAGTGCGACATGGCCCATGCATGCGCAGGCGTGGCGCAGACGAACGGTTGCGCGCCGCCGGTCTGCACGGCACATGAACCGCCATGACGGATGCCTGGGAATTCTACCTCACGGAATTGGGGGACGCGCCGGCGTCCATTGTCCTGGACCTGGGGCTCAAGGAGATGGCGCCGGACACGGAACGTCCGTGGCTGCTCTGGGTCCGCATCCCCATGCTTCGGCCGCGCGCTGAGGACGGGCTGTCCTCATCTGATGAGGCTCCGGAGCTGTGCGCGCTGGAAGAGGCCATCTCAGACGCACTGGGCAGCTACTGCGGCGCCATCAACGTGGGCCACCTGACCCACCAGGGCATCCGGGACGTTCTTTTCTACGGCCGCACCAACCAGGACGTGCCGGACGTGGTGGAAACCGTGGCGCTCAAACATGTCCAGCGCGGCGTGCGTGTCCACTGCGTGCATGATCCTGACTGGCGCCATTTTCTGGACGTGCTGTGTCCCTCAGATGATGACCTGGCATGGATTGAGGACCGGCGCGCCATGGACGTG
>Ga0163144_10006813_pt1 | contig 25136 bp, 28 predicted proteins | sample OliLak19BULKMAT1_FD_123175 | JGI IMG/M metagenome (GOLD analysis project Ga0163144, IMG submission 123175) | Freshwater microbial mat bacterial communities from Lake Vanda, McMurdo Dry Valleys, Antarctica - Oligotrophic Lake LV.19.BULKMAT1 | ecosystem: Environmental > Aquatic > Freshwater >... | reverse complement strand
GCGCTGTCCGTAGCTATCTTTCAACGGCTCGCAAACACGGCTATTCCATGTTCTCCGCTTTGGTCGATGCTTTTTCCGCCTCGCCCTTCACCCCAACCCTGCTTCACCCCTGAGTAGTTACGAGAGAAGACCGCCCTAATATGTATTTCCCCATATTTGTGAATACTGAAAATGGGCGTGTTTCGCTAAAACAGGATGAAGCGTACTCCGTTCCTGTACTCCCACGGAAATCTACCGGACAAGATGGTAGATGGATGTGGTCCTCAAAAAAAGTTCAGGATAGCAATTTCCGTCAGAGGGACGTAAAATCACCAGCGCCGAAAAGCATTTTGCAACACTTGGTATCGACTATCGTCATATCACACCTGAGACACTGGACTGGGCTGCCCCAGCCTCTACCAAACCTTCTCGTTTACATGGACTGAAATAGGAAGTGCCGACGATGCTCAATCAGACATTTCGGAAAGATCAATCACGTTCTGTTGAAGAGATCGCCCAAGAGCAATTCAAGCTGCTTATCCAAGAAAATCAGTACGTCGGTGACGTTTACGCTATCGGCTACGAGGCAGCAACAGTACAAATTCATGATCGCTATCGCATGAACGTTGGAGGTATTCCAAGTTTGTGCTTTTTGGTCGCTACACGCATCGCACTCGGCGCTCCTGTCGATTTCACAAAAGAGGATGCCAGTGTCATTTTGTTACGAGTGATGGACTCGGCTGTGACACCCAACAGTTCAGAAGCGGAGCGTATCCGTTTTGAGTCGGCGCAGCGTCAAAGTGGGGAGCAGAAACACTGGGACGAAGAAGGTGCGATGGATGGTACAACCGCACACCTACTCTCTTTTGCAGCAGTGAAATGTCGCGTGATTGGCACATTCTTCCTGGACTTAAGTTCTCCTAGCGCGCAAAAAGATGATATTGTGCTGCGTTTTGGGAGCGATATTTCCAACTACTATCCGAATCGTGGTCTTAAAGTCTATAAACCAAACGCTGCTGCATTGCGTGCTATCGTTAATTATCGTGATCCAAGCCGGATGGATCAGCTTTCACAATTATCTGTGACGGTTGGTGAGGTCCGCTATGCCTCGACGAATAGATCTTTTCAGAAGGTTGCTGATGTGCCAGTCGAGATGATGCCGGGCGATCTCTTACGGCAGAAGACCGCGCTTTTCGGTATGACACGCACAGGCAAGTCCAACAGCACGAAAATCATCCTTCAATCCGTTTTCAATTTGCGCTTCGACAAAACACAGCCGCTCCGGGTCGGTCAGATTGTTTTCGACCCGAATGGTGAGTACGCCAACGAGAACATTCAGGATAATAATTCCGCCATCAGAAATGTTTGGCAGGTGCCGGGCGGTAAAGAAGAGGATGTAGTGACGTATGGCATTACTGGACATCCAAATGACCCAAATCGTCGTTTGATGCTCCTGAATTTCTACCTCGATGGAAATTTACAAATCGGGAAAGAGATTATCGATGCGGCGCTGGAGACGGATGGGGCGAAATTCATCCAGAATTTCCGTCAAGTCACCTTTCAAGAGCCGGATAAATCTGATATGTCAGCCACTATTCGCTATAAACGACGGGTTCTGGCGTATCGCTCACTCTTGGCAAGAGCCGGATTCAGCGTTCCGAGTAGTATTCGTGCGGCAACGAACGGCCTATTTAAAAAAGAACTGCTCGATGCAATGGAACAAAGCACAGCTAAAGACGCTGCCACTTATATTGCAGCAGCGACTGTCCTGCGTAAACCGAATCCTTCATGGTCAGAATTAGCTTCCGCTTTGGACGGGCTGTATAGTTTTATGTCCACCGACGACTACAAGCGCTTTGATGAAGATTACGTAAGGAAAAGCAGCTCTGGTGAGACATGGGCTGACGAAGACCTCAAAAAAATCCTTGAGATGATTAGCCGTCCCAACGGTTCAAGGCAAATTGGACAGGTACGTGTTCAGCATACAGATAGTACAGAGTCAGATTACGCTGAAGACATTTATACAGCACTTGTTGAAGGGCGGTTGGTGATAGTTGATCAATCCAGTGGGGATCCTGCAATCAACAAAGCGTCGGCAGAGCGCATTATGTGGATGATTTTCCGTAAAAATCAAGAAGTCTTCCGTGCAGGCGGTATACCGACTGATATTCTGGTTTATATTGAAGAGGCACACAACCTGTTGCCCGCCGGAACTGACATGGATTTAGAGAATGTCTGGGTTCGTACTGCAAAAGAGGGAGCAAAATACCGAATAGGGATGGTATATGCAACCCAAGAGGTAAGCAGCATACAGCGAAATATCCTAAAGAACACGGCGAATTGGTTCATTGGTCATTTGAACAATACAGACGAAACTAAAGAACTCTGCAAATACTATGACTTCGACGATTTTGAGGCATCGATTCGCCGCGCTCAAGATCGTGGTTTCATGCGTGTGAAGACACTGAGCAATCTATTTGTTATTCCAGTGCAAATTAGAAAGTTTGAGATTCCGCCACAAAGCGGCTCATAGGTCGAGGTTAAGCGGACATGCCTTACGAAAACGAACGTTCCAGCTATGAGCCACTGCGCCGTATTGCAGAGAATGAGCGCGTTAAAGAACTTCTGGGCAACTATCGAGTGCGTCAGCGTCCTATGCATAGGACAGCGACATTGCCGTTGATTGATGTTTCAAAATTACCCCATGATGGATGGAAACCCCATTGGGTGCTTGCCATTGATGGATCATTTCTACCTGTGGCAATTAAGAACGGTTATCCAGGTGCAGAAGCTGCCTATATCACCGTTGCCTCAGTAATGTTGGATGCAGCGAAGCTACGGGAACTCGATCAACAGCGTCCAGTTGAACCAAAGGTTTTTCGGGCTACACAGGAGTCAGAGGCGCTTGATGATCTTCTTCCTGGACGCAATGTTGTATATGAAGAGGATGGCTCAGCAAAGGTGTCATTCCGCCGCGCACTTCATAACCTGCTGGCTGCTAAACGTATGTCGGAAGATGGCGAGAGTATGTTGGATACTTATGAAATACTTTTGCGACATAAGCCAAAACCACAAAAAGTTCAGACCGAACAAGGCTGTCCATATGAAGATTGTCCTGTAGATGGTACTTATCGACCTCAGAATGGGACATTTCAATGTATGTGCAAACAAAAGCGTGCGCTTTACTCAACCGACGCACTGCGTATCCATGAGCGCATGAATCCTGAGGCTGGCAGCAATGACCGAATTTACAGCGAAGTGATGCAAGTTGTTGAGCGTCTATGGGTTGTTCACATTTTGCGAACCCTTGAGAAACAACGATGGCTTACCTCGCTGAAACGTCTGGCAATCCTAATTGATGGTCCCTTAGCTGTGTTCGGTCAACCGGCATGGATCAGCCAGGCAATCTCCGAAGAACTTAAACGAATTAACACACTCGTTCGAGAGGCTACTGGTCAAGACATACTCCTACTCGGTATCGAAAAAGGCGGAGAGTTTGCGGATCATTTCGAGCAGATTGATCAGAATGAAAATGGCGTTGCGGGCAGTTTTCCAAAGCGGACAGCGGCATTGTTGACAGACGACTACATCAAACAGAACATCTATTTCAGCGATAGTACCAAGCCATATGGCGAAGGAACTTATTTCGGCAGGAAGTTTTTTTATAAGACACGTTCGGGAGCACGGATTATTGCCACTCTACCATATCTTGATGATGCCCATACTGATTGGTTCAGAGGAGATGTTACACAGTTCCCGCGTCTTGCTGATGCTGCAATGCTGCTTGACGAATTGATTTCATCACGCTATCCCAACTCTCTTCAACCTATCGTTGCAGCCCATGCTGAGGCTTCTATACCGTTTAATCTCGGCAAGAAAGTGCTTGAAAGGTTGGCGCGTGACTTAACGACGGAAACGAAAAAATGACGCAGGTTTTTCATGTTGGGAAAAATAGATTAAGTACCCCTGTTGGAAGATGGGCGAGCATTGGTCCTTATTATGCGATGTTTCCCATTCCTTTTGCTTTCGAGGTAGTTGAAAAATATTGTCCGCCTGGCGGTGCTGTTCTCGACCCATTCGCAGGGCGCGCATCTAGTATTTACGCCGCAGTAACAACAGGCAGATATGGCTGTGGCATTGAAATTAATGAGGTTGGTTGGCTGTACGGCAAAGCAAAACTTCAACCAGCACCTGAAGAAGATGTGTTGGAACGTAACCGACAGATTAGCTCTAAATCTAAGGGAATCCGTGAATCTCATTTAGCTAAGTTGCCAGATTTTTTTAAGGTATGTTATACCCCAACAGTGCTGCGTTATCTGCTTGCTGCTCGACATTGGCTGGACTGGAAACATAATCCGGTTGACGCAACTTTGATGGCGATCATACTCATCTATCTTCACGGCGCAAAGGAAAAATCGCTATCCAATCAAATGCGTCAGGGAAAAGCGATGGCACCAGAATATTCTGTAAATTGGTGGCGTGAACATAAATCTAGTCCACCTGAGCTTCAGCCACTTAGGTTTATGGATCAACGGATTCGCTGGCGATATGCTAAAGGCTTACCTCAACTACATTCAGGTAGTGCACTTCGCGGTGATAGCATAGAGCATCTAGATTATCTCAAAGCCGATGTTGAAGCCGGTTCTGTACCACGCTTCGATCTGCTTTTTACATCGCCACCTTACTATAATGTAACCAGCTACCACTATGATCAATGGCTTCGCCTCTGGATGCTTGGTCATAGTTCTAGACCCTCAAAGACAGGTGGTGAATGGCAAAACGGTTTTTGGTCGCAGAGCGAATATCGTGTACTCCTTGAAACAATTTTCACTAAATGTGCCAGTGTTATGAATCCAAATGCAAAAGTCTGGGTTCGTACTGATGCACGTCCATTTACCCGTCAGGTAACCACTGAGCTTCTAGTTTCAATTTTCCCTGAAAAGAAATTGCAAATCATCGAAAGCCCTCTCACCAAAAGTAGCCAGACTGCACTATATGGTGATAAAGCTCAAAAACCAGGTGAGATCGATCTGCTGTTGATACCATAGATATCCCCATCATAACTCTCTTTGAATATCCCCTCTATTACACGTAACCATAACATTGTAGGCTAAACAGTGTGTCTGACACGTTGAGCGACGTAGTAGGGATATCTGGTGTATCCCTGATGTAGTTGGCATTTTAGTCCATCAAGAATCAAGAACAGATTTGAGCCTCCTCATCTCTACATTGTATAGTCATATCTTTCAGGAGAAGGCGCTGCCTCGCAGCAGCGCAGCGTTGCCAAGCAACGCCGAACCACCTCAGCCAACAATGAGAGTCTCATATGTTGGGTGGAGCAGCAGGGTAACACATGCATGTGGTTAGACCCGGCTGAGGTGGTCGCCAGCTAAAACGCTGGCTCCTCATGCGCCGGAGGGCTTGATGTGCCGCGCTCACGCGCAGCACCGCTGAACGACCCTGCGGGTGTCGTCCAGCGTGTCGGCATGGTTTACCATGCCGACCGGATGCACCTAGTGCGGCGCATCCGCTAGAATTGGGACTTGTCTGTCTCAACTCTAGCTAAGACATCTAACATTCAATTTTCCCAAAGACTTTCAGTCTTACACCCATTTTATTGACCACTGCTGTAGCCAAAATCTCTGTTTGTTTCTATACCAGATCAGCGGCTGTTTCTTGTAAGTCAGGGGAATAACCGTACTGACAATTTAAGCACAGTCAGTTTCGGTTGAAACATTGGGCGAATAATCTGGTTCCGTTGCGTTGATTTCATCAATCATTTTCTGATGATAAGCGCGAAGCACAGACTTTCAAATCATTACCGTGAAAGAGACAATTATCAGAAGCCATTACGGTTCGGTCTTTTGAACAGTATATAGAGTCCAGTGCTGCATCATAAACCCTCGAACACCTGCTGCTGGGCTATATGGTGGATACAGCGAACGAAAGCTAATTTCTGCTTCAATGAAACTGCTGGTTGGCAGCTTATCAGTGAACTTTGCAAGGTAGAGCAGTCCAATCGAGGGCGAACGAGACCCGCCTTGATTGCAGTGTACCAATACCTTAATCCCAGAACTCAATTGCTCATGAACAAAGGTCAGAGCAGCATCCATGATTTCTTTCGGGATATAAGCTGGATTATCCACATCAACCAGATTGAGAATGAGTCGGTTTTCTCGCCGCGCTATTAAATATTCCGGGTGGGTTTTGGACACGGCACGTCCCGTATACCCTATAGCCTGCCGATGATACGGCTCCTTACAAGCATGAACCACTGCCCAACCAGGTTGCCGCGCTACATTCAACTCGTAATCCTCTTGATTACCAATATGCAAGTTAGGGTAAACTTCAATCATCCTGGAAACCTCTACAAGCTATTTTGACTTTGTTTTCTTCTTTTCATAACGTTGAACTCTGGCATCCCAATCTCCATTCCACCCTTGTTTCTTTGCCTGCTGTGCAATCTGAATTGCTTCGTCGTAGCGTTCCTGCTTATCATAGATGATGGTGAGTTGGGTATACCCCACATGACTTGGAAGTGGACTTTTGGGATACTCTTTTTTGAACTGTTTCGCTGCCTGTTGAGCAATCCCAATTTGCCCCAGACAAGCTGAGATTGCTTCATCAATAGCCTCAGGTAAAGTGTCTCTGTCTCGATACCATACCTCTATAAGTGCTTGATAGGTGAAGTGAACACCCAGAATATCCTTCTTGGGATCTCCTACCTCAAGCGCTTTTTTGAGTATACGATGTGCTATGTCACGGTCTTTCTCAGTTTTTCTGAACCATGTTGACAAACCGCTGAGAAACATGCTGATGGTAGCAGTCGTATACGTTATCTCTGATTGTGTCAGACTTCCTGTTCCACCACCAACGGGTGTGTAGACCTTCTCAATCTGGGTTCGTTCTTGTTCTGTAAAGGCGGCAAGCCACCAGTCACTCAAACCAAAGTAACCTATATGTCCTTTGATTTGTGGTTTACGGCGAAAGATGTTCATGAGAACGCCTCACCAACTTACCCAGCCAATTAATCACTACAAATTCGATGGCAACTTCAACATAATTATGGCTCATCACCAACTTCCCAATCTTCAATTTTCAACCCGGCAATGCGCCCGAATTCGCGGGTATTATGCGTAATCAAGGTTAGACCGTTTGCCAGGGCGATTGCGGCGATGAGCAAATCGTTACCGCCAATTGGTGTTCCTTTTGTGGTCAAATCGGCTCGAATTTGCCCGTAGTGTTCGGCTGCTGCATCATCGAACGGCAGGGAGATAAACAGCGACAAAAACTGCCTTTGCCCCGCCATTGTTTTTATCGGATTCTGGCTACGCAATGCACCGAAGAACATTTCCGATTTGACCACTGAGCAGACAACAGCTTCTCCTTCATCCAGCGCATTGAGCTTATCAGCAACACTCTGGGAGCGTCCGTTGATGTAGCGAATACAGATGTTGGTATCAGCAGATATTTCGTTCAATCGGCTCACGTTCTTCCAGTGGTAACTGCGGCGGACGCTCAATGGGATCATCTGCCAGGATGCCGTAGGTTGCTCGGAGTGCTGTATGCCAGTCGGTTTCGCGGACGAAATCGGTTTGCAGTGATACTGCCAACAGTTCCATCATGCGTAACCGTTGTGTTGTTGAGAGCTTCTGTACCTGCCCAAACAAGGTTTCAAAAGTCGTGTCACTGATCCTATAACTCCTCCACATTTTCCGCTTCATCTGCCTGAATTTTCCGCTAATCAGCTTGAGCAGTAACTTATTGCTCGTTTCCTCCAATTTAACGGTATTTTCGACAAATGTGCCTGTCACATGTAATCTGCTATGAATGCTTTCACACCGACAATCATGGCTTCTACTTCACTACGGTTGAACTCGGTAAATTCTCCATGTGCCGCGTAATTGCGGGTTTTCGCCCATGACCTTAATTGATCAGCTTTAGCCTTATTGAATATATTTGCTTTCTGCAAATCAGTTATGAGCGGATCGAGTGTTTTCTTTTCGCCGTTGGGCTTCAACGTGTCAATAGGGGGTGTTTGCCTCTGACATAAACGACGGAATGCATCTTCCAAAACTGCACCAGCCAGCACCGCCGCAGGCACATAATCATACTGTCCAGAAACGCCTTCGCCTAAAAGTTGCTCTGCTTGTCCCATATAATCTGAAGCGACTTCTGCTTCAAGGATCTCTGTTAGATTATCCAATAAACCCGCCTCATAGTCTTTATTTAATCCGATCAAGATTCCATTGATAAATTTGACAGATGAAGACCTTTGCTCTAACGCCCTAAAATCTGCTGTAATCTGTTGAGACCGCTCTGTCTTAGAGAGTATGAGTTGAACAAGGCTTGTTGCTTGTGTTCTGTAGGCTTCAAATGCAACGTCCTGATTATGGTATTCATTGCCTGTTAAATCGACCACACGTCTACCCATCAGATATGTTGGTTGTGATCTAGACTGCCGATTCTCAGTTTTCATTTGCGAGGCGAGTTCTGGACCCTCATCAATCAAGTTTTTGAACTGAGTCCGAATTTTGTTATCAAGTTTTGGTGGAAACGGCATCCTCTATACCTCCTCAACCCTCAACTCCCTGCTCACCAACCGGGATAGCACGATATCGCGTGTTTCCGCTATATATTCGGCACAATCATTCATGCTCATATCTGCTAATTTCTAAAATAAGGGCATTTGAAGGTTGCTCATCGGTTGTGTTCTATTGAAGAAAGCGAACACTTTTCTACGAAAGTAAAGCGCCTCACATGGCACATCCCACCCATTGCCACTGGCAAAGGGGAGTCTTGCATCTCCTTGTACAGGTTCATTAGAGCGAAGCGCCATACAGAGTAGGTGATTGACCGGAATCGTCTGGTTGCGCTTTATCGAATATTTGGCTGCTGAAGCTGCACCACTGTAGATAATTACCAACTGTTCTTGCGAAACGTTGATAGGTTTGATATTCGGCATTGGTGTCTGATTGTGAGCTGCCGTTAGCTGAACCATCTGGTTTTCTGCGATAACGAGATAGCAATCATGTGACGCACAATTCACCATTTGAAAGGCGATTGCGATGCTCAATGCGCCGAAGCGTTCACAGAGTTCAGGAATAAGTATCGTTGAAAAGCCTCTCTCAACCATGATTTGACGAACATTTTCGGCGGGCATCAAGAGTTCCGCAGCGCCTACGTTGCACAAGCGTTCCATTGCTTCTTCGTCAGAACGCCGATACGCATCTGCAAAATCACTCAGGAGGTCGTCATCATCTTCAATCCGGGCGTGCATGATTTCGTGGCAAAAACTGAAGTTGATCCGCTCAGGGGTGGTCACGCTCGTACTCAAGACGATTTTTCGCTCATCCTTCAAATACGAGCCGTCCTTCCCTGCGGGAAGCTCACCCCATGCAACCGTCACATCGAATAAACGCGCCACCTGCTCAAAGTCGGTGATAACAAGTCCTGCCGCTTCAATTTCACGGCGGGTCCGCGCTGCAAGTTCGCCTGCCTGTCGAACCAGTTCCTTTTCGGTGACGGGTTTGATCAAGTTAATTACTCCAGGATTTTCTTGAGCTGAAGGAAAAGCATTAACCAATCATCTTTAGTTTCGGGGCGCTTTCCTCTCATCTGTATTTTACTCAATGTCTCTACCCATTCGGGGGTTATCTGATCACCATAAGTTGGATCTCGCTTTAACTCCACCAGACCCTGTGGCAAACTTGCCTCTGTCTGTTCACCAGCAAAATCGACTCCCGATAACAGGTCGATAACAGTCACATTGAGAGCATTGGCGATAGTTTCCAACGTATTGAGCGTTGGCACGGTACGTCCACGCTCAATATCCGAGAGATATGATACCGATAGCTCGGAAAGTTCAGCAAGTTCCTTGAGCGTCAATTCACGCTCGTTCCGTAATTCCTTCATTCGTTCATTCAATTTCATAAAGCACCTTTTCTGCCAATGTCGTACTTTCAACAAAAAATACGCTGTTGACAATACAGGCGAATGTTGCTACAGTGTTTCGTGTTGATAGCGTAATTGTACGGTATTTTACGCTGTCGTCAATGCAACCCTTTGAGTAAGGAGCTACAACTATGGCAAGACGAAACACGGGCAATATGAAGGGTGAGCGTTACCTGGCAAATACCAGCCCAAGTAAACGCGAAGTTCATGACCTCGAAAATGAAAAAACGAGCTGCCAGATTGATGCAATCATCAAGGCAGGTAACGATAAAGCATATACGTCGCGCGAAGCGGCCAATCGGGACGGTTATGATAACTGTGCCTACTGCATTGGCAGTTCAACCCGGTGAGGAATCGGGACAGATTGGTGTTCAAGTAAGTAATATGAGGTGTTGAAATGGCTGCGAAGCAAAAACCGGGGCAAACCCCCAGCAAGCCGGGTGAATATACTGAACGTGGTCCGCGTGGTGGCGAGGTTCGCAACCCCCGCACCGTAACTATTGAATCGGGCGATACGCCGCTCCCACCCACTCAAGAGTCAGGGCGCACATGGGAACGCATCGGTCCGCCGAAACCCGATAAGGACTCGAAATAGGCACGAAGTGCCAATAAGCAGAGGGGATGGTTGAGTTCCTTCTGCTTATTTTGTTGCCATAAAAGCTAAGTTTTCGGCAAAGAGAGTGAATTATGATAGCCTCAAGAGGTTTTTCGATCTTTGGCGCTGTAGTCGTGATGGTGGTGTGGTTTTTTGTTGCCCTTAGTTTCGATTTTCCGGCTCCAGACATGACTCAGGGATGGGCTGCTGTTCCACAGGGCTTTATATTTGGCTTTATGCTCATTCCAAAGGTCTTGGGACATTTGGTGATCGCAGGAGTATCCGCAGTGGTATGACCACACAAATCGACATCTTCCCCATTGAATATGACCTGACCAAACACCCTTTGGCAGCCTATCGTCTGAACGCCCCAAACCTGGATGAGGCAGGGGGTGCTTTCGCCGCGCGTGTACGCAAAATGAGCAAACTCCCTGGTATATGGCTGCGTGGGCAGAATTGCCTCGTCACCAGTGCCCAATTCACATTGGTAATGGCAAAAGACCTGCTCAACCAACTTCACCAGACGGCACTGCCAACTTTGAAAACTACAACAGCCATCGAACCCATCATAAACTGGCAAGCAACTCCCGCGATTATTGCTCAGTACGTTGCTGAGGGTATTCTGGATTTGGCTTATGATGCCCTGAGCGAGACTCTTAAAGCTGAACAGCTTGTCATCGGCAAAGTTCAGGTGCTGCGTCAAGCTCAGTTTAAAGGGTTAGTCGTTGATGGTACATCGCCTGCGCTTCAAATCACCGTCCGCTCAGTAATGAGCAGTAGCCAGTCGCTCGACGATTATCTACGCCAACACGGTGCTGATAAAGCAAAGGCAAGCGGTCTTGCGATTAAATGTCGTACCACCAGTGGAACATTTGATGGACTTGTTGGAAAATTAGATGACCTTGCAAACGGAGGAATCAGCCATCGGGATCGGCTAAAAGGATACAATCCGAGCGATTATCCGGCGGCATGGCTTGATTCGTTGCCGGGTGACCATCATGTAGTTGCTTTAAAACCCAACTATGGAAAAACCATCTATCACTACCCCATCAGGGCAATTAAGCTGGTCGTGAGTATGGCAAATCTCCACCATTTCACCCAGGTGCGCACCGAACAACGAGATATAGCAGGTCAACTCAAATTACCACCAGCAAAACGTCATGAGATGGTACAAACTGTCTGGCAGGCTGTGCAAAACTACTTCAGCCAACAGCAGATTTCTGTCACATTGTTGTCGGCTTACACACAGCAAAGTCATCCGCAGCATTTCTCTAATGCTACCGAATTAGGGTTTAAGCCCGATTTGCGCTTTGCCAAGCGTATTATCAGCATTAATCAAGACTCAGAAATGCTCCCGGCGCTCCAACAGAGTGGGATTTTCAACCTTACCACACCTACGGTCAAAATGGCGATTGTCGATGCCATACCCACTGAATCGCACAACCAACAGAGACTAGATCAACTCACCCGCCTGCGCGATCAATTTGGAGCGATGCAAGTCACTCTCAAACGAGCAACCGATTTGCTGCGTGTGACCGAAACAGAACCAGGCAAACAACGTGCGAAGCTGCGTCAGATGCTTAAAGAAGCAATAGCAGCAAAGCCGGATGTCATCTTGATATATTTGCCTCAATCGGATCGGGATGCTCATCGTACTGATGATCCCAGTTCGCTGTATAATGTGGCGAAAGAAGTCACCATTGGCGCAGGTGTCGCCAGTCAGGTAGTTTATCAAAAGACGCTGGAAACCAATTATGCCGATGCCAATATCATCATGGGTATACTGGGGAAAACCGGCAACATTCCATATGTGCTGGCAAATCCGCTGCCATTCGCCGATGTAGTCGTTGGTTTGGACATTGGGCGACGTAAAATGAATAATGGCGGTTCGCTCAATATGGGAGCAATGTCACGGGTATATCTCAATAACGGGCATATGCTGGGTTACAATTTCGCCAGCGGCAAACTTTTGGAAGGCGAGACCATCCCACCACAGATTTTGGAAAATGTTTTCCCGCCTGAAGAATTTGGCGGTAAACGAGTTATCATTCATCGTGACGGACGTTTTCCAAATCTCGAATTAGAAAGCTTAATGCGATGGGGAGAAGCCATACAAGCAGAATTTTACCCCGTTGAAGTTACCAAATCGGGTACACCCCGTATGTACCGCCATATACAGGGAAAAATTGATCAAACAGGCAAGCAGACTATCTTTTATTTGGACGAGCAAACAGCTTTTATTGTCACATCACCTCCACCTGCATTTAAGAATGTTGCCAAAACGACTGCTCAACCCTTGAAAATTCGCAACCTCAGTGCCCTTACATTGAAACAAGCGCTACTTTCGGTTATCAGTCTTACCTTGCTTCATTATGGCTCAGTGCGTCCGCCACGTTTACCAGTTAGTACACACGCCAGCGATAAGATTGCGGGCTTCTACCTGCGCGACATTCGACCCCACCAAACCAAAGGAGATAAACCCTTTTGGCTATAAGTCTTTAGTCAAGTGCAAAATTCTCCAGCCATTGCCAATACTGCTAACCGAAAACTGCAAAATTTCACATCTCTCCTTCCCGCACTTTGCGATAATGAGGTAGAAATTCGCATGTGTGGAGACCAGCAATGGCAAAGAAATCGGTGCGGCGCAGTATCACCATGACGCAGGAAATGCGAGATCGTTTAGCACTGCTGGTGAGCAAGCAACCGCGTGATACGACTGAAGCCGATGTAATACGGGAAGCTGTCCGTCTGTATCTGGACAACCAGGAAGACATCATCGGCAGCCGCAAACACTTCCAAAAGTCGTTGCAAGAGCGGTTAGACAAGCTGGAAACGGCATTGGCATTTCATCTCAACGTTCTCATCTATCTGTTGGCAGCACTCGAACCAGACAGCCATGAACTTGTCGCTGACGCGATCATCACTGCCAAGCGGGATGGGGATACATTGCTGGCGCAGATTAAAGCCGTGCGCGAGATGAAATGAAAGCCATCATCGTAACGGATTTCGCCTACAAAGGACCCAAACGCAAAGGACGTGGGACAGGGCATCAAGGGCTGCGTGCTACGCTCAAATATTTACAGTACCGGGATAACCGTGACCAGCATATTCAACAGGGGGAAGATGCCGAACGATGGGTCGATCATGGATTAGGGCAGCACTACCGTGCCATTTTCGAGAACTGCGACAAACTGCAAAGCAAACATGTTCTCGCCTGGACATGGGTGATTTCACCTGCTCCTGACTTGATGGCGCTTGTACCAGAAGATCAGCGACCCGACCTTGTTCTTGACCTGACAGAACGCATTGTAGAAGAGTATTACACCTCACGCGGTTTTGAAGTGCCGGAATACAGCTACGTGCTGCATGACCGTCTAACCAAACCGGAGGATGACAGTGAACCTTTGCAGCAGCTACACACCCATGTTGTTTTGCCCGGAACCGCGCCACTGGCAGGAACTGACCGGCAGGCGGTCTACAACAACAAAGAAAAAGGGCATGATGCCCTTTTTCGAGAGATTGCTAGCAAACATTTCACTGAGGCTTTAGACCGTTTAATCGACCCTGATTGGCGACGACTGCGCGAAAAAGAACTAGAAATTGAACCAGAACAAACAGCGCCGGATGATCTTGATGCGTGGTTTGGTTAAATTTGAAATGACAGAGGATCACTATTCAGTACATGTTGGGCAGTGATTAAGAATTGTTGAGAGCCTGTTTCAACCGTTTGCTGGTTCGCAGGGTCAATCGGGTGATGTAACGCGGTGCTGGCTTGCCATTTAACATCCCACCGGTTTCACCTCGATCAATCGTCTGTGTCTCCAGCACAAAAAGGTTTTCCAGTTCAATCCGCCCGCCTGCGACCAGTTCCTCAGCCCAAACCTCCATCATCGCTTCTAACATCACCTGCACATCATGGTTCTTCAGCCGCGTGCGCTGTCCGATTGCGCGCACCATCTTGTTCTTGGTCAGTGTCATGGAGTTACCTCGTTCACAGTACGCTTGCGCTTTTCATGCCGGTTACGCATTTCACTTGTGCTTATTGCCTGAACTTTGCCATTGGTTTGCTTCTGGGTCTCAGCGGCGACTCTAGCCATCAATGCAGCTATTTCCAGTGTGGATGGGGTAGTTGCGGCGGACTCCGGTGTATTCGAGTTGGGAACAGAAGGTATGGGTGTTTCGACAAGATGTAAATTGAGCGCAATCCCCCGTTCCAGCAGCAGCGGCTGGACATCCTTCGCCACATTGAGGCGCTGTTTCCAGTCGTCGCGCTCATAGAAGCGCGTCAGGCGGGCATTCAACACCACCTGTGTGGCAAAGCCTGCCTCCACATAACGGGCAAAAATGGTGCAGTTGCCGACCTGTGGTGTTACCACTTCATCCACCGTCAGCAGTGGGCGCTGGCGCAGATGGCTGTTGGGATCATCGGCATTGGCATCAGTGGTCGCTGTACCGCTTGCCTTACTGTAGAACTCGGCGGTATCGGCATCACAGCCGCCATAAATCACCTGCGTCGCCAGACCCGTGAACAACGCCTGCGTCCCTTCATTGCCGTAGATCATGTGAAACTGCCCTTTGGTCTGCGCCCCAATCATGATCGAGATGCGGCGCTTACGGACGAGGTTGACGTCTGCTACCAGACTATCCAGCTTGCCGAGCGTCGGGAACTCATCGAGGATTATACCGACGGGAACAGGCAGCGGGCCTTTGTTGCGTTCCCCAATCGTGTCGAGGTCGAGCATTAGTTTACGCAGCGTCGCGCCTAAGTAAGATGCATACACGGCACGCATACGTCCCGGACAGGTCAGGACAACGACGGTTGGCTGACTGACCACTAAATCGGCATCAAAGTCCGAGGCGCTGGTGTTGGCACGCACATCGGTGGAAGCCCATCCCGTCAACGCGGTTGCCAGCGTCGCCACCACGTTCGAGGCGACTTTGCCATCTGAACCCACCGACGCAATGAAACTGTTCGCCAGCAGTGCCGCATCATCCTTTTGGGATGCCAGCTTTTGCGCCAGTCCTTTCAGATCGTTCATGGCGTTGTAGATTTCACCGAGATTGGGAAAGCGAATCAGGCAGGCAGCCAGCAGCGCCGCCGCGCTGTCCGTCCAGAAACGGTTATCACCCGCTGCCGATGGCACCAGCACATCGGCGATAGCGCGGGCATCGGATACGTTTTCAATGCCTTCCGCCAGATTGTAACGCGGGCCAATCATGCTGGTCGGGTCATGGACGACGACCAGATGGCGGGTGACAGCGGCATACTTCAACACATGTCCGGTAATTTCGCCCTGCGGGTCAGCCACCACCAGCGAATGTCCCGCCAGCATCCGATCCGCAATCGCGGGCAGGATAATGCCCTGCGTCTTGCCCGAACCCGGACCACCCAGCGTCAGAATACCACGCGCCACATCCTCACCGCTGAGGGAAAACCGTCCCATACCCAGATCGAGGCGGCGCTTTTGTTCACCCCAGAATGCGCCGAGCAATGACAACCCTTCGACATCTTCCCAGCGGAAGCGTTTGTACTCGCGCATGGTGCAGAAGTGCGACGAACCTAAAGCTCCACGTTTGACCTGTGGATTCCGCAGACGATCCACCCGCTCCCGCAGCCAGCCGCCGTTCTTGATACCGCTGTGCAGCCCGATGGTCAGGAAGAACCACAACATCACGAGCATCATGCCAAACATAAACAGCCGCATGGCGTTGATATTCGGCGGCGCACCGACGAGCAGTTGGATAAACTCGTTGGTGGACTGCCGCCCGCGCATGGGCTGTACCGCCATATCGCCTAAGAATGTGAGATACACAGCGGATACGCCCAGCACAGCGATCAGGTGAGCAACGAGTTTCACGCCGCGTTTCCAGCCGGACGTACCCTGGGCTTCGCTGGTGCGCTGGATACCTGCCCCCAGCATGGCACTGACCATGATAGGAGCAGTGAGCGTCAGGCACAGCAGCGGGGCGAGGCAGCCACCCAGCAGCGCCCGCCCCTCGGTGAATAACCAGTAGAACATCGGCTACGCCCCCCGATCTTCAGATGGATTGGCGCAGTATCGCAGCATCACCAGATGGCCCAACCAGCCAAAGACAACCAGCACGACCAGCGTCAGATAAAGCGCATCACTCAGGCTGATACCCAGTAGCCGTCCAACAGCAGCGCCAGCCAGCAGCAGGGTAATGAGGGCAAAGCCACCCAACGCAGTTTGCGGTTTGAGAGTGGTCATCAACATCGCTTTCGCTTAAAAGTCCAATTCTGGTGTGCCGGGGGCGCTTTCCGGCTCATCGCGCTCGAATGTCTGTTGAATCGGGTCACTGTATAACCCTTCGGCTGCAATGCGGGCATCACGCTCCGCGTTCGGGTTGTAGGGATGCCAGTCGGACGGGTCGCGGGTAAGCGTCAATTCGGCGTTCTGGTACGCATTCAGGTCGTCACCTTCGAGTGTCTTCCACTCAGCAGGGAGTCCTTCCAGCCGAGCCACTTCCACCGCCAGTTCCGGCCCGTCCAGCAGTCCGGGGATGAGATAGCCGTTGAAGTCTTTGCCGAATTTGTCCACCGCCTCCGGGGTCTCGAAGTGTGCCATCTCCAACATTCGGAACGGCTCGTCCGCTGCCAGCGCCGGACTGCCGATGGCATCCGGGTCGCGTTCCACGCCGGTATAAACGACCATATGCAGGGCATGTCCCAACGGTTCCCCGTCCGGGTCGTTCACCGGGATGGGATCAAGCCGCCAGTAAGGATTTTCCACCGCTGGCTGCGGCGCAGGGTCTTCGATCTTCTCCCCATCGGTATTCCAGTAGGGGTTGATCTCGCCTTCCAACTGCTGCGCCAGCGTCTCGAAGCGATCCGGCGGTCCCAGTCGGAACAGACGTGGGTCAGCGCGATCCCCATCCAGCCAGTCATTTTGAACGGCGGCGAGTTCGGCTTTGTGCATCAAGGCTTCCAGCCCACGCCCATCAAAAACCTCCATCAGTTGGGCGTGTTCCTGCTCACCCTGTTCACGACCCTCTTCCGCGTCATAGCTGTTGATTGTTAATGAATCCACCCCCAGATAACCATTCGGCTCTTTCCAGTATTTCTCAACCACCAGATCAAGCGTCCAGGGATCAACCGCCTGTACGCCCACCGCATAGTTTACGGTGTCATTGACGGGTTGCAGGAGTTCCATCTCCGCTTTCTCGAAGGTTGCTTCAAACCATGCTGCACCTTCCAGCACTGCGTTCGCCTCACGCTCACGGGCAGCTTCGGCGGCAAATTCGCGGTACATGGTCGGATAGTCGGACGCTTCCGGCTCGAATGTGACCGGGTTATAGGGTTCGGTGTCGAGTTCGGTGACATCCACCGTTTGCGCCAGTTCGCGCTCACGGATGGTGGCAAATGGATCAGGCGGTCCCTGTGTGAACAGACGTGGGTCGGTGCGCTCTGGATCAATCACCCCTGCTTCGATACCCGCTAGTTCGACCAGCGTCATCGCGCCCTGCAACTCACCTTTATCCAGCAGGTTGTGGGCAGTTTCGGCGTTCGCCCGTGCCGTCTCCCAGTCGGGCTGGGGGATGAGCAGGTGTTCATGTTCATGCGCTGCATCGCCCCAGGATTTCAATACGTCCAGCCGCGCATCGCCGTTGGCGGCAATCGCGTCGATGCTGTAATCAGGGTCTTGTTGTGTTTCGTCGTACTGCATGTCACGCTCCATCGCTCGTTCGCGTTCAGTGGTGAAGGGATCGGGCGGCGCATCGTCCTCAAAAAACACGCGCCCATCGACGCGGTGCGGGTCGAGATAACCACCCGCTACCGCCATACGCTCTGCCTGGTTCATAGCGGTTTCCAACCCCTGCGTTTTCCGTGCCTCTTCCAGTTCACGTTCATCGGTCTGGGACTCATCCCACATGCCATATTCGGCAACCGTGAAGCTGTCGAAGCGCCGTTCGCTGCCGTGCATCCAGGTCTTGACCGCTTCCAGCGACGGTTCATTGTTCGGACCCACGCCATAGCCAAAGTAGTATTCCGGCTGGGGATTGAGCGCGGGCCAATCCAGCGGGTCAGGAAATGCCTGTTCATAGTTATCAGCAACATCGTGAGCGAACTGCTGGGCCATGTAAACATCTCCCTTTTGCAAATACATCTCCAGCCCCGGCAGCGGCCATGCTGAACCGGGGTCGTCGTCAGGTAGCGGCATGACGGGATGGGAATCATGTTTGAGCGTTCCGTCACTCATTTCCATTGCCCGGAAATAGCGCAGTTCATAAGGGTCAGCTTCTGGCTCACGGTTCTCGACGACAGCAAACCAGTGCGCTGTCCCGCCGCCATCGACGTGGTGCGCCTGCCCAATCCCCGCGGCATCAAAGGGCTGCATTCCCTCGCCAAAGGTGAAGGGCAATTCGTCCGACAAATCACGGTTGGGTACAGCATCAAACAGCGGTGTGCCGGGGGCGACCTGTCCCCGCACTTCCGCTTCGTGCTGCGCCGTGTCCAACAGCCTTTCATTGCCACCCTCTGCCCAGGCACGATCCAACTGCCCACACAGTTTGTCCATGTCTTCGGTTCGTCCATCGGCGACCAGTGCCGTTGTTACCTGTTCACCGCTAAGATAGAGCAGATGGACTTTCGCACTGTCCCCCGTCGAGCCATCCGTCGGAAACACCATTGCCAGATACTGCCCATCGAGATAGGGCATCTGCGCCACCCGGCGGGCATCTTCCCCTAAGCCGTCCAACCCATCTTTTTCCAGCGCAGCTTCGACTTCACGCTGGTGTTCTTCGGCAGACCCCCACGACGAGTACGCGCCTAAACGCAGGCGCTGTTCGTGTTCGAGTCCATAGCGGTCTGTCGAGGCGCGAACCAGCTCAACGCCGTACTGCGCCCCGTAGTCGTCGCGCTCCGGCGGCACGACTTCGACAGCATAAATGGAGCCGTCTTCAGCGGTGTGACGCACGGTGTCGGTATCACTCATGCGCGTCCTTTCGCTCCAACCGGATCAGGAACTCCGGTGGTTCGCTTTCGCCCACCGGGACGAAATAGCCGGACTTGCCCAACTTCTGCTTCCATGCCAGCACCTGCCGCACCGCACGGCGGATACTGCCGGGGCGATCCAGCCCGTACAGGTCGCACAACTCTGCCAGTGCTGCCTGATCTTCAGGGCTGAGGCGAATGGTGAAACTGCGGGTTTTGACTTCGTTCTCGTTTACTTCACTCACAGTTCCACCTCCCAGGCATCACGGGTGTAGTCGGCAATCTCGCGGGCGGCATCCGGTTCCAGCGCCACCCCGCGTTCGTTCTCCCACAATTCACGCTGATCGGTTGCCAGCGCCATGCCTTCAGCGGCATCAAAACAGCGGTCAATCCCGCCTTTCTGTGCCACTTGAATCAGGTACTCGGCTGAGGCATATGCCTTGTCCCACTCGCCGGGGACACAGGGTGCAAGCTGCGCTTCCATCTCACCCGTTTCAGGATTACGCCCCAGCGACAGGATGGATGTAACACAGTTCTCGCGGTCTTCCTTATCGGGCTGGAAGACCCCGATCCAGTAGGCGGTTCCGGTCTCGACATCATAGAAAGGCGGCGGGTCTTTAGTCGGATCGAAGTTCTCGGATTCGATACCAATGGCATTCAACGCCTGAAACGCTGAACCATCTTCGAGCCGCGGCGTTTCCACTTCTGGTTCAACCACCACACCTCCCAACGCAATCGCGGTTTGAATGAGTGGATCAATGGCAGTGTCGGGCGGTTCGTCGCGTCCGGCGATGCCACCCTCGTCTAGATCACGCAGGTGTTCATAGGCGGCGTACTCGTCAAGGGTCGCACTACGCCAGTTTTCCGGTTCCGGGTTCATGGCAAATGCCTGCTGTTCGGCGAACTCCGACACCTGATAGGCAGGCAACTCGTGATCATGAATCTGTTCTTGCAAGTTGTGATAGAAGGCGGCTGCCACGTCCACATCCTCAAACGATGCCACCGGCAGGTAACTGCCGCCCAGATCGCCCGTATTGAGGTTGGCATACACGTCGATTGCGCCAATCTCATAGCGCGTACCGTCGTCGGTGTCGCGTTCGACCCCAATCAAACGGGCATCGTGCCAGCCCCAGCCCTCATCCAGTGGTTCAGGCGGTTCAAAGCCCTGCAAGCCGTCCTGCGCCAGTGTCGGAATGTCCGGGAGGTGCTGAACATCCTCCGGTACAAAACGCGCATCGTCCGGCAGCCAGGGATCGTCCACTGGCCCATAGTCGTAGTCCGACGGATCGCCGTTGAACAGATCGTCCGGGAACGGATCATCCGGCATGAAATAGGGTTCGTCCGGTGGGGGCGGCAGCCAGTCGTCATAGTCCATTGGCGGCGGCTCAGGCATATAATTGCTCATATGCCTACTCCTCCGCCGGACGCAGCATCAGCGGTTTGGGCGTGTGCCGCGCCTTGACCTGCGCGAGCGCATATTCCGTTGCTTTGCCCAACTGCGGATTGAAACCCGCCCAGAAGGTCCGCAGCACCTCCAGTCGGGTTGTGCTGCCCATCGCAATCCGGTCCAGCGACTCTTCCAGCCGGGCGGTGTAGTCGTATGCCAGCACATCGGCGAAGTGTGCCGTAAGGAAATCGCACAGCGCGATGCCATTCTCGGTGGGGACGAGCCGCTTCTGGACCGACTTCACATAGCCTTTGTCCTTCACCGTTTTGACCATACTCGCGTAAGTCGAAGGACGACCTATGCCGCGCTGTTCGAGCGCCTGCACCAGTGCCGCTTCGGTGTAGCGGGCAGGAGCGCGGGTCTGATGGTCTGCCACCTGCGGCGCGACCAGCTTCAAGACCTGGTTATCTTTCAGAGGCGGCAGCGTCCCGGTCTCTTCGTCCCCTTCTTCGCCCTCGTCGGCAGGCTCTTCGTAGACTTTGAGGAAGCCGTCGAACAATAAAGAGCGTCCCTGCGCCCGAAATTCCATGGGGAAGGGCTGTCCTGGTGCTTTGCCCGCATAGATGACCGCGCCGGTAAAAGTATAGAGAGCGGGCGACATCTGCGAGGCGATGAAGCGCTGCCAGATCAGGGCGTACAGCGCCGCCCCATCACCCTCAACCGCCTGTGGCAGATGATTTACATCCGTCGGGCGGATGGCTTCATGCGCCTCCTGTGCGTTCGCCGTTTTGACGGTGTAGGTAGGTGGCTCTGGCGGCAGGTAGTCCGCACCATGCTCACGGGCGATGTAGTCGCGTGCCACCGTCTGCGCTTCGGGCGCGATGGACACGCCATCGGTTCGCATGTAGGTGATCCAGCCCTGTTCGTAGAGCGTCTGTGCCAGCGCCATCGTCCTATCTGGCGACAATCCCAAGCCTTTAGATGCCGCCTGCTGAAGTGATGAGGTGGTGAAGGGTGGCAGCGGCTGACGGGCTTTCACGCTCCGTCCCGCTTTGCCCACCCACACCTGCGCTGGTTGGAGCAGGGTCACGAGTTTGTCCAGCGGCTCGCGGGTCTTGAAGGCGCTGTCTGAGCCTTTAACCCGGTGCAGTTTAGCTGTGAACTCTGTACCGTCGGCAGTCAGCTTAAGTGCCAGCGTCCAGAAGATTTCGGGCGTGAAGGTCTCAATCTCGCGTTCGCGCTCAACCACCAACCGCAGGCAGACACTCTGCACCCGTCCAGCGGAGAACTTGCCATCCAGCGCTTTCGCCGCCAGCGGGGAAGCCAGATAGCCCACGAGACGATCTACAATCCGCCGTGCCTGCTGTGCTTCGACCAGATTCACGTCCAGCGCACGTGGATGAGCGACAGCTTCCCGTACCGCATCCCTTGTAATCGCGTGGAACAGCGCCCGGTACACAGGCTTGTCCTTCGGCACATTCGCCAGCTTCAGCAGATGCCAGGCTATGGCTTCGCCTTCCCGATCCGGGTCGGTAGCGACATAGACCGCTTCGGCATCCTTGATGGCTTTCAGCAGCTTCTTGACGACATTGCCCTTACCGGGCAGCACTTCATACGTCGGGCGGAAGTCAGCGGCGACTTCCACCCCCAGCTCGGCTTCGGGCAGGTCACGGACGTGTCCCAGACACGCCTCCACCCGCCAGCCTTGCCCCAGAAATCCGGCGATCTTTTTCGACTTCGCCGGGGATTCAACAATCACCAGTTTCATATGTTACTTGCCTCCTTCATCCAGCGCCGGATGGCGGCGCTGTCTCTCAGGTTGTGTGCCAGTGTTCGCAGCATCTGGCGGGCGCTGCGCCGTGAGATGGGTATCCAGTTCACGTTCGCGTAAGACCAACCACACCGGCCATTCGCGGAAGGCGTGGTAGGCTTCTTCTTCGAGCGCCTGAAAAGGACTGGCAGCCGTTTTTTTCGACACGATTCATCCTCCATGCTTCTGTTCCTTAGGTGGTTTGGAAGCGGGCAATCTCCCCCGCCGCCGGGCGGTTGTACAGATACCAGAGACCTTCGTCCTGAATGTCGAGGACGTAGTGGAAGCGCGGCAGTGCAGCAATGATGTCACGGTGCTGCTGGTTGAGATGCTGGAAGGCGGCATCTTCATGGAAGACGTTCATGCCCTGCCGCTGCGAGAAGACCACCCGGATCGGGCAGTTCTCGAACACCAGCCGCGCTTTACCCGTGAGGAAAATACTCATCTGCTGGTTTAGCCCCAACTCAACAAGGTGTTGCGGCAGCCTTTGATTTAGGCGATGTAGCCCGCGCTATCGAGCGCTATTTACCCCATAACACAGGTGGTTCTAAAGCCAAACCGCGCAAACGAGCGTAGTCACTGGCTTTTTTGTATTTCTCAAAGGAGAGAAGACCGTGAGTAAGCAGAATTCCAAGAAACCAACTTTACCGGGCAGTACTGTGACGATGGGTTTGGACATCGGATACGGGGTTGTGAAGGCTGTCACTGCCGATCAGGTGGTGATGTTTCCGTCGGTCATGGGTCATGCCCGTGAGATCAAGTTTCAGCAGGAGGATATGGCGCGGCGGCATCCGGGCGACCAGATGACGGACGATGAAGGGGATTGGTTCGTGGGCGATCTGGCACTGGCACAGCTTCCGCCCGGTGAAATTTTGCGACTGCGTGGAAGGACGGCAAATGAATCAACAATGGGCAATGCTTTCCGGCTGCGGCTGGCGAAAGTGGCGATTGGGAAAGTCATGCAGGGGATGTGGAACCGCGACATCGTGCATATCCGTATCGCCACCGGTCTCCCCACCGATCATATGCGGGATGCAACCGAGTTGAAGGCTTCGCTACTTGGGCAGCACCTCATCAAGACCGATACGGCAGAACTTATCGCCCATGTGTCCGAGGTGATGGTCATGCCGCAGCCGTATGGGACGATTTATGCCAACACGCTCAATGAAGTTGGGGAGATCAACCGCCAGCATACCTATCGGAGAACGGGGGTCTGTGATGTGGGGACCTATACCGTTGATCTGGCGCTGGATGATGAGGGGGAGTTTGTAGACGCGGAAAGTGGCAGCGTTGAAAGCGGGGTGTATACGGCGCAGGAGCGCATTTCAGCGGCGCTGGAACGGGATTACCGCGAGAAGATGCCGTTCAAGATAGTCGAGGAAGTGCTGCGAACCGGGATATTCCATGCCAACGGACAGCCGGTGGATTACAGCGAGATTGTGGAAGAAGCCCTTGCCCCACTCCGCAGCGCGACCCTCAATCTGATGAGTGAGAAGTGGCAGCGCGGGACGACGGTGGATGTGATTTACCTGTCGGGTGGTGGTGCGGAACTGGTGGTCGAGGAGGTGCGCGAAGCCTATCCACAAACTGAACTGGTGTCGGGAGCGCAGCTTGCCAACGCACGCGGGTATCTGAACTATGCCCGGTTTATCGCCCGTCAATCATAGCGGTGTCGGGGTGATGGGGTGTCGGTCAGGTGCGGACACGATTCGGACTGATTCGGACACCCTCTAAAGGAGCAAACAGCATGGCGAAGCAGAAACGAGCGACAGCAACCGTGAAAATGACTTACAGCGAGGATGCTGACCTGATCGCCTGGTGGAACAGCATCCCGCGTGGCAGCCGCAATGCGGTGATGAAGGATATGATGCGCGATTACATCGAACACAACCGGGGCGGCTACCGTCCCATTATGCCCAGAAATGTGCCACAGCCGTTTGACCCAGGACGCTTTACGCAGGTATGTGACGATGCGGCATGGATACGCACTGCGCTGATGGACTTGCCGGGCTATGTGGAGCGGGTCATTCAGCATGTCGCTGCTAATGGCGGTGTGCAGTCCAACAGCCGTTCACCGACTGGGAATGGTGTCTTACAGGGTGAAGATGTTACCAACGAGGATGCGACGCGGCGTGAAAGTCGCATGAAGAAAGCGAAGTGGTAACGATGTATAGACATTCTCGAAGTTGTCAGACAGACCAGTGTAAAGCAGCGCATGGCAGAGCCATGCAGGTCGCAGCGTCGAGGCGCAGCGACTTCGCCAGACCCCGTGTAACGGCTGTGAGTAACCAGAAGGGTTCTCACGGGGTCTGGAGCGAGCTAAATCCGCTCGCCACTCATGCGCCGTGGGGGCTGATGCAGCGGCTGTCGCCCCTGCATGAGTGCGGCGGTGCAGGAGTTCCGCCGCACTCGTGGACGCGGTTCGCCGCGCCCACCGAACGCACCCGTGACCGGGATG